>Ga0265798_10009802_pt1 | contig 11907 bp, 2 predicted proteins | sample P3T30metagenome_FD_192430 | JGI IMG/M metagenome (GOLD analysis project Ga0265798, IMG submission 192430) | Plant litter microbial communities from East Loma Ridge, Irvine, California - P3 T30 | ecosystem: Environmental > Terrestrial > Plant litter > Unclassified | place: USA: California... | reverse complement strand
AATCAATAGTTTGGTCAAAGAAAATGGAGTGAGTGAGGTAGTCGGAGAGATCGTTTGATGCTTGTTTGTCGTCATCGTCATCGTCGTCTTCGGCTGGTGATAGGTAATCGTCGTACGAGGGATCTTTGGCTCGCTTATTCGATAGCTTGTCCTTGGATGACGAACTGATGGTATGTGGTTTCTTGGAGGTGTGTTTGGTGTCGGTCGAAACAATGTCCATAGAGTCGACAGCTTTTGGTCCTGCGTACGGACTGCGTCTACTAGGCGCTCGAATGGTGGTGTTTGAGTTCTTCTCTTCCAGAGCTTTGTCTTGGACGTCTTCAACACTCAGCACGTTTGCCGGTCCAACGCTCGGTATTGGCGGAGGTGGCATCGATTTGCGCGCCTGCTTCTGCTTGTCCTCTTTGCGCGGGGATGCCGGGATGGTGAATATAGGAATAGGCTCCGGCTTGATCGGCAGCTCGGCTGCACGTACGCCCTCACCAAACTTGGGGGCTCCTTTCTCATCCCAGAGTCGCTCGTCGATCCTTGCCTCATCTTCGCTAGTGAAGTTCAGGTCCTTGATACTCTCGTCAAGACTGTGGCGTATCCGCTCGCTTTCAGACGATACCCGCTCGGGCTCTCCAAAGCCTGAATCTTGATGCATTGGCATACGGTACCCTTGCGCTATTGAAAAGCCCGTGCCAACTCTGCGAGAAGGTTCCGGACGATCGAAGACAGAGAAGCTGGTGCTGACGCGCGACGGAGGTGAAGTATTGGAGGCGGAAGAGTCCATGGCAACGTCGTATTCCAGGTTGGTGAGCACTCCAGAGGCGGGGATCTGGAATGTTCGACCTTCTTCGTAGCCCGGCGAGGCATCTGAATCTAAGTATCCTTGATCTGGCTGTGTCTGTGCCAGTTCATGTACGCGGGTGCTAAAGGAGGCCTTGTTACCAAACTCTCGATGATCCTGATCAGACGATCCTTGTGCGCTGCTTCGCATAGAGTGTGGCTGGAGTCCACCAACAAACGACACGCTCAACGGAGTGTCATCGGCTGGCCTGCCCCCAAGAAATGAACTCTCCATCTCGTTTGGTGGACTTGTGAGACATATGTCTTTCGGCTCTTGCGTGACAAAGTCATGGACATCAAGGTCGGCGCACCCTCGCTGAACAAGCTTGGTATCACCGTCAACGTAGATCTGCTCCCACCTCGTTTCTCTACTAGCTGGCAGGCTTGCAAGCTCATTCTCGAGCTCTGAGTCGTCGAGCGACATGACGGACCGGTGGCCAGGATAAGGCGAGTATTCGCTTCGTCTGTTTCTCTCGCTGATGCTCAAGGGACCAGGGGATCGTCCACGGTCGGAGCGGTTGTTGGGAATGATGTATGAGCCAGAGGATGCGGGGTATTCTGTGCGCGGTATGTTGATTTCTTCGAATGACGACTGCTGTCTGGAATGGCGGCGGTGTTTGGATATATCCTCGAGGTCGACTGCTGTCCTGGGGTCGATGTACTCCTTGTCGCTTCGATGTGTAGAAACACTGCTTCTTATGGCAGCCTTGGGCTTGAAGTCCCGGTCTAGTATATCGTCAGGGAATTTCTTGAGCAGGCTTGCCGCTGACGGTCTCCCTTGGGGTGAGTCACTGAGCAGGGCTCTGATAATATCGCGGAAGTACACCGGTACATCTGTGTTTGGTCGATCGAGGGTGCGAGTTAGTGGTCGCTGTTGGCGCTCCGGCTCGTCTTGCAATTCGGCTAGCGCCCACAGTACCATGCCCAGTTGAAAGAGATCAGACTTGACGCCGATGTATATTGTTACACGCTGTCCGCTTTCGACCAGCCTAGCCAGTTCAGGTGATTCCCAGCCGACAGGGCAACCGCGACGGTTGATATCGATGATCTTGGCGTTGTCGTCGTTGTCTATGACAATGTTTGAGAGGGTGAAGTCGCCTTGCACAAATCCAGCTTCATGAATCTCGGACAGACCCTCGACGATTTGTCGTGCCCACCGCTCGCGGCGTTCCCAGGTGAGTTGGCCCATGGGCTTGTATTGGCTTGTGGGCTTGAAGTCGTAGATGACGTCCACCAGCGCGCCCAGCTCGGCATAGCTAATGAGTAGCCCTTTGATGAGCTCGTTCTGCTCATCGACTATGACGCCTTCGAATCTGATGACTGACTTGGATTCTTGCAGGCTGACGAGAGCGTTGATCTCATATAAAAACTCCTCGACCGCGTCTGGACCCGGGATCTCCTTCTTAATGTACGTATTGTTGTTGACGGAGACCTTGTATACGAAGCCTGAGATATGAGAGTCGAAAGAGATGGCGCTCTCTCGGAAGCGCTTGCAGTCGAGGTGTTCGATGGCTGATGTGGGCGGGTACGGGATAGCCTCGTTGATATCCTCGGTGACGTGTACATGGAGACGACCGTCGGCAGTTTCGAGCTTGAGGTTTGTAACGGTGTCGTAGAACTGGATATCGGGTAGGGAGTCGCGGATGGCTTCGTAAATGCGCTTGCTCTTGTCGCGTTGGTAGTGCATCGTCTTGAGATCCGCCTCGAGTGAGTCGGCCTCGAGATGCCGGTAGTCGCATGATACTGTAACTCGCCTCCATTTGGTGGGCTCCTCGGCAAAGGTGACGAAGAACTTCTCGCGGTCCGACAGGTCGCGGAAGTGCATGCTGAGGTTGAGGATCCACTTTGCTTCAAGCTCCTCCTGCAACCGTACATCGTCGATGTCTGAGCCTGAGTGATGCGAGCCGCGGTCTGAAAAGGCATCTGCTACTTCGACTGGCGGGAGTTGCGGGGGCCCCTCAATCGTAGACATTTCGCCGGCCGACATGTAGTCTTCGGTTTCTTCAATGCCATAGTCGACCTGGCGTGCGCCTGCTGGTATATTGGAGTCGGGACCGCCGCCAATGGTGCGCTCTATACTGGGAAATGACTCCATTTCTGGCAATGACTCCTTCTCCTTCTCGCTGTGACTCTCGTGCGGACTCAGCACGTCTGGAGCGGACATGGACGGCACAGACATGGGAGGGGGCGAGGGGTTTCGCTTCGAGGGCACGGAGCTCTTGCGGTCTTCCGAGACAGCTCTTCGATGTTCCGTCTCGGGCACCTCGAGCAGCTTGTCTCTCTTCTCGCTCTGCATTCGCTTGAAGGTCAGGGGCCTCGGCAGACCTGGGATCACTTTTCTGCTGCCTCTCCGCCCCAGCAGTCCGCCGCTCGAATGAGGCCTCGTGATCTCCTTGCTGTCCTTGTTCTCTTTGCTCTCCTTGGTCACGCTCTCGGACATCCTGGGCTTGGTGGGCGAGGGCGGCGGCGTGTGCTCGTCCTTCTTCAGCCAGGAGCCGATCTTCTGGAAGTTGAGGCGGTCCCACATGCTCCTATGCTCACCCACTTCGGTGCGCGCGCGCTGGCGGCTGCGACTCCTGCTCGAGTCGCCATTGTCGGCCGATAGCAGCGGCATCTCTTATCCCCCTCTGCCAGCCTTCGGGCGTGACGTTGGCGGGCGGGCGCGCTGCGGGGAGGTTCCTGGTCGGGGTGGTTCGATACGGGTCGACTGGATTGGTGCTATCGATTTGGCGCCGACTGCATGCTGTGTCGCGGTCCTGTGTAACTGTGGCTGTCTGCGTCCATGGATCTACGTGATGCTCCGTGCCACGCCACCTGCTCGCTGCGGATTCGAGGGCTGCAGATTCTGCACGACAATCTCCGTGCTAATGACGAAAATACCGCGGTCGTCTATTGTTGACGCCCAAGCGACATGCGCCCAAATGAGCAAACGGGCCGCAGGGCAATGCACGCGGATGTCGCTGGTGAGGCTCGGCGGGGGTCTGGTCAGGAGCAGGGCGGCGGCGAGGAGGCTGGCGGTGGTGTGCCAGAGGCGACGCGATGCAATGTGCGATGATGAGTCGTCCCAAGCAACATGGGATGAAGGCGACTGAGGCTGGGGGCGCGGAGCCAATGACAGCGCGCAGGCGGGCGAACGGTTGAACACCGCCTTAGCGTATCCCAGGCAAAGGCGCCAAATCACAATTCCAGAGGCGACTGTCGGCACCTCACACACGCCTAAGCCTTCGGTCCCAGGTGGAAGACAGCAGACGGGGAAGAATCAAATAATGCAAAGGAGAAGTAAATTTTTGCAGCGCCCCCCTATGGTAGCCATGTATCTGCTGTACAGCTGGCGGTCAAGCGCCAACACCACATTGGACAGAAAAGGCCCTCTGCCTGCAGCGGCCGCAGCACCAAAATCCCGAATCTGGTCCTCTGCCTGTCAAATCAGGCGCGACGCCGCCCTGGGTCCCGCCGTGACATAGCACCGATCCCCTACCCATTGGCCGCTGCGAGTCTGTGGCAGCCACTCTAGCAGACCTGCGGTGAGAGTCACACCCATCTCACCGTCGCAGCTGGCACGCTCAACCACCACCCGCTGCCTCTCCGATCCTTGGGAACCGCCATATTAAATTCCTGCTCCTGCTGTCTCTGCTTTTCCCTGCCTCAGCCGCCGCCCCTCATCAATTTTCACATCACCATATAGCCAAAACCCCTCATTTGGGCCTGCGTACATTAGTCGACGCGTAGACGAGGGCAGCTACTGCACCTCATGGTACTTGCGGGAAGGTACTCCGTCGTCGCAACAGTACACGAACTGCCCCACTCACCTGCTCGCACAAGGCACCGCTCCGGCAAGCTTCGAGTAAAGCTGCTGCTGCACCTCGGGGCTATCATGCTCGCTAATGTATCTCGATCCCTGACCTGGGTTGTACTTCCGGCTGTCTTCCCAACAACTTGAAGCTGTCCATCATGAGCATCAAGAATGAACAAAGGACCTATCCCTTGCACATCTTATCATTCCCAAGCCCTGATCTGTAGTCCCTCACCCACTTCACCGGACCGCGCCATGCTGCCGCACATCAGCCTCCAGGACACGCCCAAGGACAAGCAAAACCACCAAAACAAAAAGTGAAGCTTCCTCACCACCGAAACAGCAAAGTCTGACAGCAACCTCAACTTTTCCCAACCCCTGACTATGATTCGTTCCCTCCAGTTCGCAGTGTGCGTTGTCCACGCTCCTTACAATATATACCAGGCAACGCCCGTTGACACGTCAATGTGGTTCATGCACCAGACGAAGGAGTCGAGGGCTAACGCACACGGGCTGCGCGTAAGGCGCTGAAACATCACCACATGCATTCTTTCTTGCTAGCCACAAACGCCACGAACAGCGTTGGCATTTTCTCCTCTTCTGTTAGTCGTGTTTTAGCCCGCTGGGTTTTCCAGGTGGCTTCAGACATGTGGCAGTTGCGTCACAGACTACATAGTTCCTTCCATCGCCATGCTATGCAGGCGCAGAGTGAACCAGGCGTAACGCGGCACTTGCAAAATTCGGCCGTTGAAGCTGACGACGCACTATTGCTAATCGACTGCATAGTGTAGCCGTCACGAAAATGCCCGGCGCAAATATGCGCATGGCTTGCTGCGGCATCCCACGACCCCCCCTGTGACGCGTGGTGGGGTTCGTGCATGAGGGGTAAGGAAAAACCACGAGGGCTAAGGGAGGGGTTGGGAAGCTGCAGCTTGGGTACGTAGCTACCATGCTGTCAGAAAACGGCTGAAACTCTGATTGATGAGCATAAATGATGCTGCTTCCACAAGGTTTCTGTACATGGTGGGCTGAAGACATGCCTAGGTATAGCAGAGCTGTGGACGAAGACGGGAGTGGTAGCTAGGTACGGACCGCCCCGCTATCGGCAGCCTGTGAAAGCGGAAGAGGGCAGAAGGGATCATGCTGGATATGCTTCCTTCTTATCAACCCGCATATTGTGGTTGACGTGAGATCATCCATTTGCATCATCGGAACCTCGTTCACTCACGCGCATGCTACGCATTAAACCACACTATGAGAAGAGAGAATTGTTATCATTCATTACCAATGCAGTCGAATCGTTATGGCTCTATGGCCAATGCATATGCAAAAAAACGCCCAAAATGCGCTGCGCTGCTGAGCACGCTATTCGCTTTATCGTACAAGTATTTCGTCCCAAGTGAGACTCGCTCAGTCGTCGTCCTCACCAGACTCCTCTTCCTCCTCTTCCTTCTTCTTTTGCTCGCGCTTCTTGCGGTCGCCCTTCTTTCCCTTGAGCTCCTTCTCCCACATCTTGTTCGCCACGTCCTTGTCGAGATCTGGGAAGACAATGTCGAAGACTTCCTTGTACCATTGGACGGGGCGGCCTTCTATGCCCTCTTTGATGTTCTGTCATGTGTTAGCAGGCATTCTTGCTTGCATTGAGAGTAGGGAAACATACCTCAGGCAACTCAAGCCAATCGCTCATGTTGTCGTGTGGGAAGATGACCGTCTTTGCGCCCGCTCTCCGTGCAGCAACGGTCTTCTCACGTAGTCCACCAATCCTCAGCACCTTGCCGGTAAGAGTCAGCTCACCAGTCATGGCAACATCATCCCTGATCTTCCTGTCAAGTGCCAGACTGAGCATGCTGGTCGCCATGGTGATACCAGCGCTCGGTCCGTCCTTTGGTGTGCCACCCTCGGGGCAGTGAAGGTGTATCCTGGCGTGTTCGAAGAACTTGTTCCTGGGGAACTCGCGGGCCATGATGCTCTTGGCGAACGAGTAGGCTACACTGGTCGACTCCTTCATGACGTCCCGAAGCGATCCACTGCGCTCCAGACCGGGTGATGAGGATGCTGAGAGTGCGTTCTGCACTATCGATTCTATGTAGAGCGCTGAACCGCCCATCGACGTCCATGCCAGGCCCATGGCCACACCGGGTGGCGTAAAGTCGTACAGACGATCTGATGTGAAGATGGCGGGTCCGACGTAGTCCTTCAGGTTGTCCTTGGTGATGGAAACGTGCACGGAGTCTGGGATCTTGAGCGCGACGCGAGGCTTTTCGGTGGTCTGCTCCTCAATGTTTTCCGGTGTCTCCTTGAGATCGCTCTTGTCCTTGTCTGACTCCTTTTGCGCAGCCTTGCCCTCTTCAGTGAGCGCTGCAGCCTCGGGGAGCGCATCTTCGCCTACATCGGTAACGATCTTCAGCGCTGACTTGCGGTACACCTTCTCGATGTGCTTCTTCAGATTTCTAACACCAGACTCGCGACAGTACTTGTTGATGAGCTCAACAATCGCATCGCTCTCGAGAACGACATCGGCGTCCTTCAGCCCACTCATCTCCTTAGCTGCGGGAGACAGGTACTTCTCAGCAATGGCGATCTTCTCGTCTGAAACGTAGCCTGACAGCCGAATCACTTCCATACGGTCGAGCAATGGTTGTGGGATCGTCTCATCCATGTTTGCTGTGCACACGAATAGAACCTTTGAAAGATCGACAGGTACATCCAGATAGTGGTCCAAGAAGCTGTTGTTCTGCTCTGGGTCTAGCAGCTCGAGAAGTGCTGATGCTGGGTCGCCGTGGTTGCTGTTGCGTCCGATCTTGTCGACTTCGTCAATGAGAACAAGGGGGTTCTCTGTTTGACATTTCTTAAGCGCTTGGATGATGCGTCCTGGTAGCGCACCAACGTATGTCCTTCGATGACCCTTGATCTCTGCTACGTCGTACATACCACCGACACTGAAGCGGTAGTACTGACGGTTCAGAGCGCGAGCGATCGACTTTCCAATCGACGTCTTACCCACACCGGGTGGACCGACCAAACACAGAATCTTTCCTTCGACTGTGCCGCGCAACTTTCCGACAGCGATGAACTCCAAAATGCGATCCTTGACATCTTTCAGTCCGTGATGATCCTCGTCCAAAACCTCTCGCGCATGTTGGATACCGAAGTTTTCGGCGCTGCGCAGACCCCAGGGTAGCTGTGTGAGCCAGTCGAGGTAGTTACGAGTGACGTTGAACTCGGAACCGTTGGGCTCCAGACCCTGTAGCTTGCTCATCTCCTCTTCGAAGACCTTGCGCACGGCTTCGGGCATAGCCAGTTTGTTAGCCTTTTCGTTGAATTTTTCGATAAGCTTGTCCTTTCCGTCCGATTCGATACCGAGCTCGCGCTTGATACCCTTCATCTGCTCCATCAACATATACTCGCGGTGCTTCTTGGTGACTCTGGCATTAACATCGTCTGCAACCTTCTTTTGCAATTCTGCGCTAATAAGCTCTTTCTTGAGCACTTCCAAGGCCTTGCTGAGACGCTTCTCAATGTCCATCTCTTCAAGCGCATCCTGCAGTTCATGCGACTCAGCTTGTGCTACGGCGGCGGCGAAGTCAGCGAGTTTGACAGGGTCTTCCCCAACGTTCATGGTGGTATGAACAGAGAAGGTCGAGACGTGGTCACGGAACAGCGGATTAAGCAGTGCTACCCCCTTGAAGGTGTTGACAATCTCGTTGACCAGCACCTGGATTGTCTTGTTGCTCTTCAGATCGAATGGCTCTTCGACCATGTTCTCGACATCGGCAATGCTGACATTGCGACCCTTGAGGATGGTGGGTACGAGCGCTCCCTGGGCCGCCTTGGCCTCTTCGGTTGCCTCCTCAAAGCTAGCGACGACATCGCCCTTGGACTGTGTTGCGCCTGCCTCCGGCTCTGGGATATCCGCACTCTCGCTCAGTGTGCTTTCAGCCACAGATGACTCCTCCTTCGCTTGCGGTGGCGACTTGAGACCAGTCATCTTTATGCGACGGTGCGGGTAGAGGACACAGGTCATGGCAAAGTTGTCATCGGCACCCACGGGGAATGCGCTCGTGACCTGACAGAATGTGCCCACGTCGTACACCTCGCTGGGATCGTGGATGACGTCCTTGTCGGCACCATCGTCCTTGAACATGAAAGCACCGATGTAGGGTTGCCCTCGCTTGACCATGTCCGCAATCGCCTGTCCGACCTCTCTATCTCTAATTGTGATGGCCTTGTAGAATCCCGGGAACAGCGGACGCTTGACGAGCGGTATCGCCATGACTTGCGGGTAGACGTCGGGTATCGAGGGCTTGACGAGGGCTCTTTCGGCGCCCTTTCGCTTCTTGCCACCGCCGTCGCCGCCTGAACCGCTTCCTCCTGCTGCACTGCCTCGCCCAGAACTCGCCTTTGGCGGTATTGGCTCAGGCGCATCGCTCTTGCCCTCGAGCTCTTCTGCTCTTTTCTGCTCCTTTAGCTTCTTGGACTCTTCTGTTTCTTCCTCCTTGGCCTCCTCCAGCGGCTCTGGTGGCGCCTTTGTATCATTTTCCTTCCGTCTACCCAACGTTGTGGAGAAGCTGCGGTATGCGAAGAGCGCCGCGGGCGGCGAGGAACATCGGTGATGTTGCCGGGCAACCAGCGATGCCGTGCATTGTGCGGGGAGATGGCGCGACGAGGCTCTAGTGGTGATAGTTCTCGCATTCGATCGTGAAGCCTGACGAAGCGCCGCCCGCCACGGCAAGTTCTGTCCGTGGAACATGATGAAATGGCGTTATGTCGGCGAGGGTGGTGCTAATACTATACAAAGAATGAAAAGAGTGCACGTGGGGATACGTGGCACTCGTAGTATGACCAGGGAATCTAAGAAGAGGGTTGGGTGGGGTGCAATGAAGGTTGACAGGTTGTAGTGGCGGCGTGTGAATTGCTCAGCATCCTTCCGAATCTCGACATCATCACCGCCCAAGCTCCTCCGATAGCCCCGATGGCAAAACCTCGGCAACACGCGACACTGCCAATCCGCCTCCAACCACCGTCTTTCTTTCAATTACTGCTCGATTCCGGCACGCCAATCCGTTTCAATCCTTTGTTTCTTAAAATCCACTCCATACCGCATGCTTACAGTCATTTGCGATCCATCGTCAGGCTCCGACCTCGGCTGCTCTTCCAAGGTTCATGCTCGCCGTCTACGTTTCCAATCTTGTAGAACATCATCGAATCCGATCGAAAGCAGCGAAGACCGACCGCTCGATCTTGCTTATACATCACATGTGCCTAGTAATCTGGATGCGCATTCTTGCCGCAATGAGGATAGACGCGTATCTGGTCATATCGACTCTTAACTCCGTTGTAGGGCGAAACCTCGTTCTAGGATGCGAATGCACATCGTGCTTCTTACAGTGTTCCTAGATATGCCCCGAATATATACCCCGAAAGCGAAGCTGCATAGAATCGTGCCCACAGCAAGCCTCAATGCGCGTGGGCGATGCTTCCTTAAGGGCGCTATGGACGTGGCTACACGCGTGGGTCATGGTTACCGGGCCACGTAGAGACCCCAGCCATCGCGAATCTCATCGCGCGATCACGTGAGGCCATTTTCGAGAGTTGGCCGTGTCGCAATCTGCAGCATACAAAGCGTTGTAGCTCACTAATTGAAAGAAGAATGATATACGTATACTTCAACTGGGAATATGCAACGTTCTTTGCAAAGCATAGATTTCTTGTAGGCGTCTGACGGGGCACCAACCCAGCTGATCCCGGTGCTGTCCCATGAAGCCACGACGGAGTGACGATATGGAGAAGATCCACCAGTTCCCTCTTGGCCTTTGCTCAAGTCACGTCAATTAGCGGGCGATCTTCCCACGCCAGTGGTAGGTTCCACGATATGGTCACGCTAACGTCATCGCGTTCCACACATTTCAACGGCATGATGTCCGCCCAGCGCCGAACGCTTGTCACAAGGCCAGCAAACGGCGGCTCAAGTACTATGAGATCACTCGGGATCTCATCATACCGCTATACTTTACCAATGCAACAGCCTTCAGTTTGCTCGACCTCCACAGCGTTTCTAACCTTCACTCAACTCACGATCGGCTAGTGTTTTGAAAGCGAAATCACCATGTCACATCATTCGTCGCTCAATGACAACACGGGTACGCCTTCAAAGTGAACCACCCCAATTGCATATTCACTAATCCATGATAGAAAGTGCATCTCTACCTCGACGCAAGAAGGAGGTGCAAACCCGCATGAAAGATGGCAAAGAGGTCGAACTCCACACTTGGGACGGTCCACAAGATCCTGACAACCCGTACGTACCTCGAAGTTCCACTTATATACATTTGCTGACGAAAGCCAGGTTCAATTGGTCAACTAAGTACAAGGGTAAAGTAGCTGCCACGAATAGCTTTGAGGATATCTTACTAACTTCTTACTAGTATATATCCCTCTTGCTACACTTTAGCTGCGCAGTAATTAAGGCTGTACTAAGATGTATTTCTCTTACTACGCTGTAGCTGCGTAGCTATTAGAGCTATTTGACATCTTACTTTTCGTGCTGACAACTGAATAGTGGTTCTTGACAATCACTGTTTGCTTCATCTCCATCTTAACAGGTCTTCCTGCTGGATCTTACGGCGCTGGGAACGAGTGGATGGCAACGCGGTTCAGTGTCCAAAACGAGCCATTTCCGAATCTCTACTGGGCTACGTGTTCGTGGAATATAGGTGCCGCTCTTTTCCCGCTACTATTCGTACCTTTGACCGAAAACACGGGTAGAATGCCTGGATATTTTGTACGTTTGTTGGGTGGCCGCATAACTCATCAAATCGCTAACCCCTACGCAGGTCGCCTACATCGTGTTCGAATTGTTCCTGTTCGGCTCAGCATTTGCCGATAACTTCGCAACCTTGGTCGTCACCCGTTTCTTCGGCGGTGGCGCATCTTCCGTTTCCATCAACATCGTGGGCGGCAGCATTAGCGATGTATGGAAAGGTGACAAAGCTCGGAGTCTACCAATGTCCATTTTCGGTTTCACGTCCGTAGCTGGTATTGCTCTTGGACCCTTCATGGGTAGCGCAATCGTACAGCTTGGCTATCCTTCCACTGGACTACAATCCCCTTGGCGATGGTAAGCATTTGCATCCCCTGATTGACCCAACTAACAAACATGCAGGATCTACTACATCCAAATCATCTACAACGCGGCCCTAATCCCAGTGTTCTACATAATCCTCAAGGAAACTCGTGGCGACGTCATCCTCAAAAAGCGCGCCCAGAAGCTTCGCAAAGAAACC
>Ga0265798_10009801_pt1 | contig 11908 bp, 7 predicted proteins | sample P3T30metagenome_FD_192430 | JGI IMG/M metagenome (GOLD analysis project Ga0265798, IMG submission 192430) | Plant litter microbial communities from East Loma Ridge, Irvine, California - P3 T30 | ecosystem: Environmental > Terrestrial > Plant litter > Unclassified | place: USA: California... | reverse complement strand
GTTGGCCGCCGTGGAGCAGCTCGTAGCCACCATTCGCGCGGCCGACACTCACTTTAATGGGACCCGCTGGTGGGTTGGCTTCGGCTGCTGACGCGGCAAAAGTTAGCGCGGCCCAAGCCAGACCGGTACGTAGAAAAGGATAATACATGGTGGGAACGAGCATGGGCGGCAAAAGTAGCCGGGCTACTTCTTTCCGACCGGCTTGACGCGCTTAGCTTATATACAACACTACGTCCGTCATGCTGAGCGCAGCTGAAGCGTCTCAATCGCCCCGTCGAACAGGTTGAATGAGATGCTTCGGCTGCGCTCAGCATGACGGACGTAGTTTGCTTAGCCTAGGTAGCTTTTACGCTGCTTCCTCTTCAGTTGGCGGTGTGCCACGGAAAGCGTCGGTTTTGCCCACGCCGACGGTTAGCTTCACGGGCTTGTTTTCCTTGGCCGACTGGTAGATGGCCTCCATAATGCGCTGGTCTTGCAGGCCTTCTTCGCCAGGTGTATAAGGCGTTTTGTTGCTGCGCACGCACTCAGCCATGTGGTCCATTTCAAGGGCAAACTGCTGCTTATCGGGGTTGCTGGGCTGCTCTATCATTTGCTTGCCGTTGGGGGCGTGCACCAGCTCTTGCTTGAGGCCTTTGTAGGGAAAAGCGGGGTCCATTTTGATGGTACCGGTTTCGGCGTGCACGGCGTAGCTTTTGTTGTTGAACGAGCCGTAGCCCGTCATGCACTGCGCTATCACGCCGCTCGGGAAACGCAACGTAAAGCTCACGTTCTCTTCGATTTCCTTGAAACGGTCGTCGCCGGGCGTGCTGTAGATTTGGGCGCTCACCTCGGTGGGCTCCTCCCCTAGCAGGAAGCGTGTAGTATTGAGGCAGTACAGGCCTACATCGGGCAGCGAACCGCCACCGGCCAGCGCCTTTTTGTGGCGCCACTGCTGGTCGTGGGCCTGGTTTTGGCAATTCATCATCTGGATGAGCTTGGTCTTGCCGTAGGTTTTGTCGCGCACCATCTTCTGGGCGGCGCGGTTTAGCGGCTCGTACTGAATGCGGTAAGCTATCATGAGCTTCTTGCCAGCTTTGTTGCAGGCGGCTATCATCTCTTCGCACTCTTTTACCGAGTTGGCCATCGGCTTTTCGCACAGGATGTGCTTGCCCGCTTTGGCGCCCCGAATGGTATACTCGTGGTGCATCGAGTTGGGCAGCACAATGTATATCACCTGCACCTCGGGGTTATCCTTGAGCTTGTCGTAGTTCTGGTACGAGTAGCAGCTGCTGGGCTTAATGCCGTACTGCTTAGCGGCTTTGGCCATCTTGTCGGGGTCGCCGCTCACCAAGGCCACTGGCTTGCAGTGCTTAGCCTGCCCAAAGGCGGGCAGAATTTCGGCCAGCGTGAGGTGGCCTAGGCCCACAATAGCAAAGCCCACGCGCTGGTCGGGCGCGTCGGGGTTGGGAAAGGGGCCAGCCTTGGGCTCGGTGGGCGCTTCGAGGGGTGGTAGCTTAATGTCGAGCGGGCCGGTGGGCGGCGCAAGGGCCGCCTCGTTGCCTAGGTCGGCCGCTTCGGCTGCGGCCAGCGGCAGGGCGGTGGCAATGCCCGCCGCGAGCAGACCGCGCCCGGCGTGGTTGATAAACTGGCGCCGCGAGGTATCGCAGGCAGTAGACTCGCCCAGGGCCAAGGCCGCCTGGTCGAGGGTAGTGGCAGCAGAAGTTTCTTGAAACATAGCTAGGTAAAACAGGATGAAAAAGCTGTAGCAGCCTACCTGTACGTACCGAACACAATTAGGTAGTACCACTAGCGAGCCAAGCCCGGCCATGGCAACCCTAGGTAATAATTGGCTGTTAAGAGTCATTCACGCCTGCAACAACCCGTTTAATTCAACCTTTAGTCGGGCGTTACCCCTTGACAAATAATTAGTAACAATTATCTATGCCTGCTCTCTTCGAACCACTTACTCTTCGTGGCCTCACACTCAAAAACCGTATTGTAGTATCGCCCATGTGCCAGTACAGTGCCCAGGATGGCTTTGCCAACGACTGGCACCTAGTGCACCTAGGTAGCCGTGCCGTAGGTGGGGCGGGGCTGCTCATTCAGGAAGCCACGGCCGTGTCGCCCGAGGGCCGCATCACGCCCGAGGACCTAGGCATCTGGAAAGATGAGCACATCGAGTTTCAGCGGCGCATCAACCAGTTTATCGAAGCCCACGGCAGCGTGCCGGGCGTGCAGCTGGCCCACGCCGGCCGCAAAGCCAGCACCTACACCAGCTGGCTGGGCAAGGGCCACGGCGCCGTGCCCGAGGCCGAGGGCGGCTGGCAAGTGGTGGCCCCCAGCGCCATCAAATTTGCCGACAGCTACCCGCAGCCGGTGGCCCTCGATGCAGCGGGTATCAAGAAGGTCATTGCTGATTTTCGTAGCGCCACCGAGCGGTCATTAGCCGCAGGTTTCAAGGTGATTGAAATTCACGCGGCGCACGGCTATCTGCTGCACGAGTTTTTGTCGCCACTCTCGAACCAGCGCACCGACACCTACGGCGGCTCGTTTGAAAACCGCATCCGGCTGCTGCTCGAAGTAGTGGCTGCCGTGCGCCAGGTGCTGCCCGAAGACTATCCGTTGTTCGTGCGCATCTCGGCCACCGACTGGACCGAAGGCGGCTGGACGCCCGACGAGTCGGTGCAGCTTAGCACGTGGCTGCGCGACCGTGGCGTAGACCTCGTGGACGCCTCGACGGGCGGCAATGTGGAAAAGGCGCAGATACCAGTGGGGCCCGGCTACCAGGTCGAGTTTGCCGAGCGCATCAAGCGTGAAGTAGGTATTCCGACCGGCGCGGTGGGTCTTATCACCACGCCGCAACAGGCCGAAGAGCTTGTGGCTAGCGGCCAGGCCGACCTCGTGCTACTGGCCCGCGAGGAGCTACGCGACCCGTATTTCCCGCTACACGCCGCCCACGAGCTGGGAGCCGAAGTAACCTGGCCGGTGCAGTACGAGCGCGCCAAGCCCCGGCCCTAGGTGTTGTACTAAAGCTTTTGCACTTTCAAACCTGACCGAGCATTTTTTATGCTCGTTTTAGGCTGAACCGAAAAAGAGCATATTAAGAAGTCTTTGCCAGCTTCTTAATATGCTCTTTTTTTGATTTCTATTTTGCATTGAAAACGCACTAGTTCGCAAGCTGATAATCAGCAGCATTATCTATATCTCACCTGCACTATAATGAGGTTAGCAAACTGGTGTACTTGTAACGTAGCTATATGAAAGTGGAGAAAATAGTGTGCATAATTGCGTATCTTTTACCAAACTTTTCCCACTCAACTCATTACATATGAGCCAACTTCCCGAAACTCCGTCTCGGCGGACTTTCCTCAAACAAGGTGCGGCTGCGACAGCCGGCATTATCATCGTTCCGCGCTTTGTGCTCGGCGGCAAGGGTTATACTGCACCTAGCGACCAGCTTTTGATAGCTGGCGTTGGCGTTGGCGGCAAGGGCGAAAGCGACATTGCTATGTTTGCCAAGAGCGGCAAAGCCCGTATTGCCTATCTCTGCGACGTGGACGACCGCCGGGCGGCCAACTCGCGCAAAGCCTTTCCGCAAGCCAAGTACTACAAGGACTGGCGGAAAATGTTCGAAAAAGAGCACAAGCACTTTGACGCTGTGTCGGTTTCGACGCCCGACCACAACCACGCCATGCCTACAATGGCGGCCATGCAGCTTGGTAAGCACGTTTACGTGCAAAAACCTTTAACCCACGATATTTTTGAAGCGCGCGCCCTCACCGACGCGGCCAAGCGTTATCCCAAAGTGGTGACCCAAATGGGCAACCAGGGTTCCTCCAACGATGGCGTGCGGCAACTGATGGAGTGGTATGATGCCGGCACCATCGGCGACGTGCACACCATCTATTGCTGGACCGACCGCCCGGTGTGGCCCCAGGGCATTGCCTGGCCTACCACTAAGGCTACCGTACCTGCCGAGCTTGACTGGGACCTGTGGCTGGGCACCGCGCCGCAGCGCGACTATGTCGACCACCTCATTCCCTTCAACTGGCGTGGCTGGTGGGACTACGGCACTGGCGCCCTCGGCGACATGGGCTGCCACCTGCTCGAAGCTCCGTTCCGGGTACTTGACCTCAAATACGCTAATTCGGTACAAGCCAGCGTAGGTAGCGTATACGTCGATGAGTTTAAGCGTGGGTATTTCCCCGAGAGCTGCCCGCCGTCGAGCCACGTTACGCTCACGTTCCCGAAGACCGACAAAACCAAAGGTGACATCACCGTGCACTGGATGGACGGTGGCATTCAGCCCGAGCGCCCCGACGAGTTGGGCGCTAACGAGTTGTTTGGCGACGGTGGCAACGGCATTTTGTTTGTCGGCACCAAGGGCAAAATGATGGCCAGCACCTACGCCGAAAATCCGCGCCTGCTGCCCCTCTCCCGCAACCAGGAAGTGAACGTGCCCAAGACCTTGGCCCGCGTACCCGGCCAGGCCAATGGCCACTACGCCCAGTGGGTAGAGGCCAGCATCGCTGGCGCCGGCAAAATGAAGCTGAGCTCACCCTTCGAGCTGGCTGGCCCGCTCACCGAGGCGCTGCTCATGGCTAACCTCGCTATTCGGGGCTACGACCTACAGAAGCCCAAGGCATCGGGCAATGGCTTCGACTACCCGGGCCGCGGCCGTAAGCTACTGTGGGACAACAACCAAATGCGCATTACCAACCTCGATGAGGTAAACCAGTTTATAAAGCGCGACTACCGCCAGGGCTGGAAACTGGCCTAGGTCAGCCTCAGTTATCCTGCGCATAACACAAGAGAGCCTCAACTTGCTAAAACCTTTAAATAGGCTTTGGTAAGTTGGGGCTCTCTTATGCTTGTAGGTCAATAGCAGGCCTAGAAGACTTATTATCCCTTCAGACTACTTGAGCAAGTACCCGCTTTGTATTAGCTTACGTTGGTCGGCAGCATTACAGAGAGCATAGCTAAAACCTTTTTGCAGTGCAAAGGCGCCCGTCACGCCTTGGTTGTTCACAGCGATAAAGCACACCTGAATGTCTTTGGCCTTGGCACCCTTGATACGGTTTATTCGCTCAACGGCAGCCCGGCACGCTGCCTCGGGCGACATGCCTTGGCGCATAAACTCGACTACGGTGTGCGCCCCGGCCATGCGAATTACGTCTTCGCCCTGGCCGGTAGCTGCGGCTGCACCTACTTCATTATCAACATAAAGGCCCGAGCCGATGAGAGGTGAATCGCCCACCCGGCCGCGCATCTTAAAGCCCATGCCGCTAGTGGTGCAGCTGCCGCTGAGATTGCCCTGCGCATCGAGGGCCAGCATGGCAATGGTATCGTGGTTTTGGGGGCCACCCACAGGGCCTGTTTTTTGGTTGCCGGTGTTTTCGATGTTTACTATGGGCTTGTACTCGCTGGTTTTTAGCCACTCGCGGTAGGCCTTCTCAGCGTCGGGGCTAAGCTTTTGGGGCTGCAGTGGAAAGCCTTGGGCCACGGCAAACTGCTGGGCGCCTTCACCCACGAGCATTACGTGGGGGGTTTTTTCCATAATGCGCCGCGCCACGCTGATGGGGTGAAGGACACGCTCTAGGGCTGCTACGCTGCCGCAATTGAACTGGTGGTCCATGATGCAGGCATCGAGCGTCACGATGCCGTCGCGGTCGGGGTTGCCACCTAGGCCCACGCAGCAGTTTTGCGAGGCTTCGGTCACCATCACCCCGGCCTCGACGGCATCGAGCGCGCGGCCACCTTTTTTCAGGATATCCCAGGCGCCTTGGTTAGCGGCTATGCCGTCGTTCCAGGTGGAGATGGCCAGGGCCTTGCCACGCACATTGGACGGCAGCACCCGGGTGGTGGCGGCACCGGGCTGGGTAGTGAGCAGCGCCAAGCTGGCGGCCGAGGAGGTCAAGAATTTCCGGCGAGTAGCCATACAAAGTCGGGGGTTGAAAGCAGATGCGCAGGCCAAAGAAAACACCCGTGCGCCAGCTTGCCGCATTTGCCGGCCAAAGTAAGGACCTAGGCGGTCGGCGTCCAGCGCGGCACTTGGGGGTTGGGGAGGCGCACACCGGCGGGGTACGTCAGCAGTTCGATGAGGCCCCCCCAGGGGGTGTGGCCATACACCAACTCATTGCCGGGGCCCGCTTCTACGCCTTTCAGCGGGTGGGGGGCCGATAGCAGCCGGCCACCCGCCGCCTCAAAGCGCTGAATGGCGGCAGCCATGTCGTCGACATACAGTCCAATGTGCGTGAAGCTGAGGTCTACAATAGTGGCCGGCGACTGCTGCTGCGCACGAGCTACCTCAAACAATTCAAGGGAGGCCCCGTTGGCCAAGCGTAGCAGCCGAATCTGGATAACCTGGCCGCCGGGCGGCAGCCCCAGTTGCTGCTCGACGCAGGCACCTGCCTGGGGCGGGCTAGTCTTGAGGTGCGAGTCGTAGATGACCTGTGCCCCAAAGGCCTGCTCCAAAAACTGAGTAGCGGCCTCCAGGTCGGGCACTGTCCAGCCAACGTGGTCGATGCCTCGGAGTGTGTTTTTCATAAGTAGGTGGGATAGTAGTGTATACCCTACTACGCAACTAATGCCCCGGAAGTGTAGCGGCTGTAGCCCTAGGCGGCGCTGGCTACTAGCCGGGCCGTGACCAGCAGCTGGCCCACGTGGCGCGTGGTGTGCTCGGCGGCGTGCACCAGCAGGCCTATCACGGTGCTTGGCAGCTGGGCGCGGCCCACCCCGCGCCACTCGGGCAGCGTGGCCTCGGGGGTGGCACGCAGCTGCGCCAGGGCCGCATCCACTTGCTGAGCAAAGGCCTGCACCAGCTCTTGCACGGCCCCTAGGTGGGTAGGCGGCTGCTCTTCGGCAGCCAAGTAGGCCAACTGCGCCGCGCTAAGGGCCTCGCCACGGGCATAGGTGAAGGTGCGGTCGAGCACCCCCACCAGGTGGCGTAGATGAAAGCCCACTGAGGCCAGCCCTAGGGGCCGCTCGGCCAGCCGGCTGGCTGGGAAGTCGGTCAGCAGCTCGGTTATTTCTTCGCGGGCTTGCAGCAGGGCGTGGGCTACCGGCTGCAAGAGGGGCGGCACCGTGGGCAGCGGGCCACGCAGCCACACTTCGGGCAAACTTTTAATCGGCATAATGCGAAACGGAAAAACCCTATCTACGGCGCGGCAGCCACCAAGATGGGTACCTCTGGCAAAAGTGACGTTTTGACTGGCCAATCTAACCGCGCCGGCCGCACCTAGGCCCACTGTGCAGCGAAAAGCCCTACCATGGCGGCTGCCCCAATTCACTTTTAATCCTCTCCCAGGTACAGCGGCTATAAGCTGGTCAATGGCCCCCGACTAGCCAGCCCACGGGTCATCTTGGGTTCCTTATATAACGAGCTGGCGAACGGCGTCACCACGCCTGAATTTCATATTCGCAAGATTTTATATCATGCTTTTCCCAAATTAGCTTTACTGCCCTAGTAATGTGCATACATGGCTCGCTTAGTGTGGACCTTTTCCACCTTCTATCCACTGCACATGGCTACGCGCAGCCGGGTCAAGCCCCAGCTATGCACAGCCCACGTGCTTGCCAACCTGCCTTCCACCCCTACCGCTTACTATGCTTGTAACACTACTCCGCCGTTTCTATTCGCTACCGTGGCTGCTGCTACTGCTGCTGGGCGCGGCGCAGTCGGCGCGAGCCAGCCACTTGCTAGGTGGCGAAATGACTTACAAGTACCTAGGGGCTAATGGCCCGGCAGCCGCGCCGCATCGCTACGAGATTACAACTTCGGTGTACGTGGCATGCCACCGGTCGGTCACGACATCGTTTCTGGACCTATATATCTACAACAAAGCCACCGGGGCCCGCGTCGCTGCCACTACTGCTAACCTAGGCTCCAGCAATGCCGCAGTAATGGGCGAAAGCGTCGAGTTTACGCAGCCTACCATTAGTGCCTGCACCAGCATTGCGGTACCGACGGGCTGCACTATCACGGGTGCATCGCAGCCCTACCAGCTGCAAAAGTTTGTAGGTATTATTTGCCTGCCGGCTTCAAGCGAGGGTTATTACCTAGTGACTGCCCCTGGGGGTGGCCGCAACGCGGATATCAACAACTTGGCCGGCGGCGGTAATGCCAGCAGCGGATACCAGCTAAGCCTTTATTCTACTCTATCTCCTCCCAGCATTCCTAACAGCTCGCCGGTGTTTACTGGCAATGCCGTGGGCTTGGTTTGCGCGGGCGATACCACCGTGGTATTGAACAACGCGGTAGATGCCGATGGCGACCGGCTAGAGTACACCTTTGGCCAGCCGTATAACTACCTAGCCAACAATATTACCTTCTCGCTATCCGGCAACTACGTACCCTACACCACTTTGGGCGGCTACTCGGCTACTACACCGCTGGGCACCGGGGCCGGGTATTTTGCCAAAATTGACCCTAGTACCGGTGTTACTAAATACGTGGGGGGCCCCACCGTGGGCAACCGCTACGGTATTGCGGTGGATGTGACGGAGTACCGCACCATCAACGGGGTGGAGGTATCGCTGGGCACCACCCGGCGCGATATTCAATTACTAGTGGGCTTGTGCCCGGCCGTTGACCCGCCCGCGCTGCCGACGGCGGCCGTTATGCCTCGCAGCTATACCATAGAAGCTGGCAGTACCTTGCGCATTCCGATAACGGGCACGCAGCCGGCCGCCCACCCCCTGACGCTGACCGCAACCAGTGCCCTGCTCGACGGTAGCGGGGGATACGACGCCACCTTTGCCGGCAACCCCGGCACCAGTACCTATGCGGGCAGCCCCGTGGGAGCCTATACGGTGGACGGAACCACCGGCGGCACGGTAGCGGGCACCTTTGTATTTGCTCCTACCTGCGCCCAGGCCCGTGCCACGCCCTACGATGTGACGCTGGTGCTGCAAGACATGGGCTGCGCGGGCAAAATAGCGAGCGACGTACTGCGCATAACGGTAGTGAAGCCCACCGGGCCAACCACCATTGCGGGCAGCCGGGCCGTGTGTGGCCTGAACACCACCCAAACCTATACCGCCAGTGGCGGCACCGCAGCCGCTATCAGCTGGACCGCGACGGGCGGCACCATCGTGGGCAGCGCCAGTGCCAACCCCGTAACCGTGCGCTGGTCTGTGGTCGGCACTGGCACCATCACGGCGCAGGGCATGTCGCCGTCGGGCTGCTCGCTAGGCCAAGTCACTAGCAACATAACCGTGAGCCCCGCCCCGGCTCTGACGCTGACTGGCACCCACGCCATTTGCCAAGGCGGCAGCACTACCCTCACCGTGAGCGGCGGCACAGCCCCCTACACTATCACGGGCGGGCCCGCCTCCGTGAGCGGAGCCGGGCCCTTCGTGCTTAGCCCTACGCAAACCACAGTGTACACCATTGTGGGCACGGCGAGTAGTGGCTGCCCCGCCGTGGGGCAGCTAACCATCACGGTCAATCCTCTGCCGACAGCAGTGGCGGGCACGGCAGTTACTATTTGCTCTGGCGGCAGTGCGCAACTTGGGGCGGCCCCAGTGGCGGGCCTCATTTATAACTGGAGCCCGACCACAGGACTGAGCAGCAGCACCGTGGCCAACCCCACCGTGACCCTAGCCAACGCCATCACGCAGACCTATACACTGACCGTGACCAATGCCAACGGCTGCCAAGCCAACAGCGCAGTTGTGGTGACGGTAGTGCCACCGCCGATAGCAATACCAGGCGTGGCAGCGACCCTTTGCTCGGGTGGGAGTGTGCAACTCGGGGCGGCCCCGGTGGCGGGCCTCACTTATAGCTGGAGCCCTGCCACAGGCCTGAGCAGTAATACTGTGGCTAACCCCACCGTGACCCTAGCCAACGCCACCAGCGCTGCCATCACGCAGACCTATACGCTGACCGTGACTAATGCTGGTGGCTGCACTGCCACCGGCACGGTGGCTGTGACGGTGCTGCCCGTCATGACGCCAGGTACCATTGGGGCCGACCAAACAGTGTGCGCGGGCACTTTACCGGCTCCGCTCACCAGCACCGCGCCCGCAGCAGGTGGCCCGGGCAGCTATGCATATCAGTGGGAATCGTCTTCCGACAACCTTACCTGGGCAGCGCTGGCCAACGCCACGGGCCTCTCCTACGCACCCGGCCCGGTGGCCGCCACTACGTACTTCCGGCGGCGCGCCACGGCGGGTGCTTGCGGCACGGCTTATTCTAATGTGGTGCTGGTAACTGCTCAGCCCCTGCTAGTGACCACCGTAGCCTTGCCGACGCTGCCGGCCCAGTGCGCGGGCACTGCCTTCACTTTCACGCCCATGCCCACCAATGCAGGCCCCGCCCCCACCTACCAATGGTTTGTAAACGGCACAGCCATAGGCACCGGCCCTAGCTATACCAGCAGCACGCTGGCCGATGGCGACCTAGTGCGGGTAGAGCTGACCCCAACGGCCGGCCTCTGCACCAGCGGCGGGGCAGTGGCCACCGCACGCGTAAGCCTGACGCCCGTGCCCGCTCCAACCGCGACTATGTCACTGCAAACCGCGATGCCCGCGTGCGTGGGCTCGCCTATCACCTTCAGCCTCGGCCAAGCCACCAATGCTGGCCCCAGCTCGCAGTACCAGTGGCAGGTAGATGGAGTAAACGTGGCCAGTGCCACTGGCCCTAGCTTTACCAGCACCACCCTGCGCGATGGCCAGGCCGTGGCGCTGGAGCTGCGCACCACTAATGCCTGCGGCCAGCCCACCACCGTCACTTCGGCGGCTGTGCGCGTGGCCGTCACGGCGCCCGTGCAGGTAAGCGCTGGCCCGGACAAAACCATAATGGAAGGCGAAACGGTGGTACTGGAAGGCACCGCCGATGGTAGTTATCCCGTGAGCTGGTCGCCCGCGCCAACCCTGACGCTCGGGGCCGGCACCGCACTGCGGCCCGTGGCCGCGCCCCTGGCTACTACCACCTACACCCTCGCGGCCGGCGCGGGCTATTGCAGCAACAACAGTACTGTTACGGTGACGGTGCTGCCCCGCGTGCGCATCCCAAATGCCTTTTCGCCCAACGGCGACAGCCGCGACGACACCTGGCAAATTGATAATATCGACCAGTATGCCAACAACCGGGTCGTCGTGTACAATCGCTGGGGGGCAAAGGTTTTTGAGACTGCTAACTACAGCCGCAGCCACGAATGGAACGGCACCATCAACGGCCAGCCCACGCCCGTTGGCACCTACTATTACCTCATCACCCTCGGCAATGGCAAATCATTTACCGGGCCGATTACGGTTGTCTATTAAGGCTGACAGGTAGCCTATACTTACCATTTTTGCCCCCGCCTCCTACCTAAGAGGGAGCCGGGGGCACACTTTTGAGGACAAGCCTAGCTCGTACCTAGCGGGCCGAGTTTCGGGCTGTTGTACCTTTGAGAACGCGGCCCGGCCGCCTTTTTCGTTTGCGTTTCATGTCTGCATCTCCTGCTTCCGCCCTGCTGGCCGCCGCCGCGCAGTTTGGCACCCCGCTCTACGTGTACCAGGCCGACACCATTCGGCGCCAGTACCAGAAGCTTACCAGCGCTTTTAGCGGCCACCCCACCCGGTTTTTCTACGCTTGCAAAGCCCTCACCAACGTGGCCGTGCTGAAGGTGCTGCTGGCTGAGGGCGCCGGCCTCGACTGCGTGAGCATCAACGAGGTAAAGTTGGGTCTGCACGTGGGGTTTCAGCCCGAGAACATCCTTTTTACCCCCAACAGCGTGGCGTTCAGCGAGCTGGTAGAGGCCAAGGAGCTGGGCGTAAACCTGAACATCGACAACCTGTCGCTGCTCGAGCAATTTGGGGCCACGTTTGGCGGCTCCTACCCGGTGTGCGTGCGCCTGAACCCGCACATTGAGGCGGGCGGCAACTACAAAATTTCGACCGGTCACATCGACAGCAAGTTTGGCGTCAGCATTCACCAAATGCG
>Ga0265798_10009800_pt1 | contig 11908 bp, 15 predicted proteins | sample P3T30metagenome_FD_192430 | JGI IMG/M metagenome (GOLD analysis project Ga0265798, IMG submission 192430) | Plant litter microbial communities from East Loma Ridge, Irvine, California - P3 T30 | ecosystem: Environmental > Terrestrial > Plant litter > Unclassified | place: USA: California... | reverse complement strand
AAGCACAGCACCCAGGCGTGCCCTGTTTGTCGTGGAATTCTGTGGAGTGGTCCGGCTGCCCGATGCGCACGCCGCGTTGTTTGCCGGCGTGTTCGCTAAGGCTTCGGCAAGGGTTGCTTTGTTCTTGGTCAGGGATGCTTTTCCATTCGCTGATCCTGCTGCGCGAGGCGCGGCCGCCTCTTGTCTAGCCTGCGAGGTAATCGCGGCCTGCATCGCTCCATGCATCATCGTTGCCCAGCGTCCCTTTGCAGCGATAACGCCGGTCGAGCTCAGTCTCGTGAAACCCATTGCAACTCCTTTCGAATATTGAAGCGCCTATTAAACCGTCAAGGCGTCTCGTTCGAGGTTCATTCGAGAGACTGTTGCAGTGCGTGGCTGATGATCCGGTAAGCCTGTGGGCGTGAGATTCCGTAAAGCGTGATAAGCCTGTCTCGCACCTGGGGGCGGCCAGTGCGTGCGCGCAGCAGTCCACGTGCGAACGCGATGCGGTTGGCCCGCTCGATCCAGCCGTAGCCGTGTGTGGCGGCGATGGCGCCCACCAGGTGGCGAAACTTCTGCTTTGCTGCGGCGTCGACATCAATCGCTTCGACCCCTTCCAAAATCTCTAAAAGAGTAGCGCGCATACTGCTCATGGCCGCCATCCACCGACGGTGGACCGCCGCTGCTTTCGCTCGAGCGCATTCGACCAGGCCAGGCCTATGTCGTTCCCTGCACATTTCACCTCACACGGCGCCTGGACGAGATGCACGCGAGCTGGCCAACTGTCGTTGATCTTGAACGTTGCTACGCTCAGCCAGCGCAGTACGTGCTTGCCAAGGGCCGCGGTCATTGGACGGAGCCCTCAAGACATATTGCCGGCCTAGAATTGTTGGCAGGCCTGGTGGTATGTGTAGGCAGTGCGCTTGGCTTGAGATCCGCCAGGTGAAAGCCCTTGCAGCGCTGCAGGATGATCGGCAGTTCGCGCGGCAGCTGCGGGCCAGCGTGGCCGGCCTGGCGCCATTGGGTGCAGCGGTGCGTGCGTGCCGTGTCGAATAGATGGCTGCACTCCAGGCACAGCCGGCGCTCGTCGTGCTGGGCGTCGCGCGTCTTGAGACGCAGCGCCAGATCTCGGGCTGTAGCCGGACTGACGTGCTGCCTGACAAAGTGCGCCACACGCTGGTCGACCAGCGCCAGGTCGTCGCCCAGCAGCGCCAGCAGCTCGGCCTTGATCGATCGCAGCAGCGGGCGCCATTCATCCAGTGCTGCCGGCTGGCCAGCGATGACCAGCTTGCCGGCTTCCACCGACACTGAGACACCCTCAGCCGCGCAGCATTCCAGCATCAGATCGAACGTCATAGTTCCTCCCTGACAACGCCGTCAGCATGTGATTCGACTGCCGAAGGGAGCACCGAAGGGAGCACCGAAGGGAGCACCGAAGGGAGCGAAGGGAGCGAAGGGAGCGAAGGGAGCGCATTTTTTAACGCACACCCTTCGGCGCTCTTGGTGCTCCCTTCGGCCGCTCGGTTGCCGTTTTGCAGCAAGCGCCATACCCACGCACCGCCCATGCTCAACTTGACCGACTCGACGCCCAGCTCTTTTTTCAGGCGCTTGGCCACGTCCCATGAGTGGCCGGCGTCCCGCACCTCGGCCTGCAGCTTCTTCGTCGGCATCGAGCCGCCGGCGTCCTTGAGCATGTCGGCGATCATGTGCTTGAGCTCGTCGCGCGCGCTTACATCGTCGCTTTCGTCAGTCTCGACCTCACCCAAGATTTCGCGCGCGCTGCCCTCGATCAGGTCACCCCACATGGCGCAAGTCGTCTCGATGCCGCCCTGGATCGTCATCGGCTCGATCATGTAGGCCACGCCGCCGTCATCCTTGGCGATGTTGGACTTGGCCCGGGCCAGCACGCGCCTGGTGGTTTCTTTCTCCTTCGCCGTGACCAGCACCATGCGGGCCAGGGCGCCGAAGGCTTGGGAGCCGATGACTCGGTCTTGCGGATCGCGGTCGGCACCGGCCTTGGCGAAGTGCGTGATACCGATGACGGCACAATCGTGTGCGTCTGCGAAGTCGACCACCGCCTGCAGGCTGCGCCGGACGTCGTTCGCCTTGTGCATATCGCCGGCGACGGCTGACACGATTGGGTCGATTATCAGGAGGCTTACGCCGCCCATGGCCAGGACCGCGCGGTGCAGTTCGATGATGTCCTGGGACGGATCGAACGGCACGCTTTCACCGTTCTGCGCAATGCCTTCGATGAAGTGGCAGCGCGACAGGTCGGCGCCGGCCGCGATCAGCCGCGGCACCAGCGTATCGTCGGCCACGTCCTCACTGGACCAGATCAGCACGTTACCTTTGGCCTTGGTCACCGTGCCGTCAGGCCAGCGGCCACCAGCTGTGATGACGGCAGCCAGCGCCAGCGCCAACGTCGTCTTGCCGGTACCGGCCGCGCCGGCCAGGATTGTCAGCTTGCCGGCCGGGAGCCAGCCAGGCCACAGCCACGTGATGGCCTGGGGCTTAATGTCGGCGCCGCACCGGATCTTGACCACGCGGCTTGGCACTTGTGCTGCAGGACGTTCGCTCGATGGCTGGGCGAGCTTGGTTGCTGGCAGAGCGAAGTGCGCCGCTTTCGAGAGAGCGTCAACCAGCGCTTCGGCGCCCTGGCGCTGGGCCAGGTCATTGAAGTCGGTAGGGCTTCCCTCGTCGGAGGCGAACTCCGGTACCGCAAGCCAGCCGCCCACGGCCTGAGCTGCGGCCGTGGCGCGCTCAACGCCGACGTTGCCGGCCTTGTTGAAGCGGTCATTGTCAGCGCATATGATGATCTGCATGCCGGGGAGCTTACCGCGCAGCGCCAGCGCCACCGCCTCTAGGTTCCCGGCGTTAAAGGCAACCGCGACCGGATGGCCGAGAGCGGAAAACAAGCTGGCGCCGGTAGCGAACCCTTCGCAGACCAGCACCGTGTCGGTGGGCCTGCCGCCGAAGCTGTAGTAGGCGCCTTGCACGCGGCCGTTGGACTTGAAGCGCTTCGTCCCATCGGAGTAGATGAACTGCAGGCTGCATATCGTGCCCTGGGCGTCGCGCAGCGGAACCAGTAGCGTGCGTTTGTCCTTGAACTCTTTCAGGCCGTACGGCTTGATGCCCTTGCGGACGCAATACGGGTTGTCCTCGGTCGCATCTAAAGCACCGCCGAAGATGCGCGCGCAGTCGTCCGCGGCTTCCTGCTCGAGCTGCAGGCGCGTGAACTCGGCATCCTGACGTGCCTTGGCGATCTTGGCCAAGTAGTCGGTGCGCTCGATCGGCGATAGTGCCTGATCGGACTTCCCGCACCATTTCTCAGACAGGCCCGTTTTCCAGTTACCGAAGGCGCCAGCCTGCACGCCGTCAGCGTGCAGGACATACCAGGCTGATTTCTTGCCCTTCTTGTCGTCCTCAGCGTCAAAGCGACGCCGCTGGCCGTCAGCTACGATCTCAGGTGGATTGAGGTCGAATGCTGCCAGTGCGGCGCCGAACTGCGCCTCGATATTTGTTTGAGGAGCGTTCAATTTGCCTCCTTTTCCACGTGCTCATTCATCCACTCGATGTGCTTTTCTGCGTGCGATGCCATCAGGTTCGCGGATGCTGTGGCCAGGCGGAGAAGCCGGTCGGTGTCAACGGTATCGAGGATTGGCAATTGAGTGTCTTCAGGACCGCTATCGTCGTTCATCATCCTGGCTAGGGAGCTGCTGTGCACCAGCTCGAGGCACACGCTTATACCTTGCGTGATGTCCAGCACCGATGCAGCGAACTGCGCCATGCGATTGTGTTTGAGGCGCGGGTGCAAGAACGAGAAAGGCTCGTGCGCTGCTGCGTTGATCGGCGATGCGGCTGCATGGGAATTTGGGCGAGCACTCATGGTTTCACTCCCATCATGCCGGCAACGGTGGCGACGATCTCATCGGCCATCTGCTGGGCGAGCCAGAGCATGGAATCAGCGCCTTCGGATGGCTGGATCAGCTCCAGCAGGCGGGCTAGCTGGCGCGCGCGCATCAGCGCATGGTCGCCGACGTCTTCCGCAGCGATGTGCAACTGCGAGTACGGAGCGGTCATGAGTACGTTGTTGTGAGCGCTCATACTGCACCTCCCACGATAGCGGCGAGCTGCTGGGCCAGGTCGTCGGCCAGGCTGGCAGAGACGGCGATTGCGTCATCTTGGCCAGCGGGCGGCAGCAGAGCGAACACGCTCAGCATGGCGCCAATGGTGTCAGCGATGCCGGCGAGACGGCGGATTTGTTCGGAGTGGGATTGTACGGACGAGTTGGCGCCAGGCATGTGAGCCTCCTTGAGTAGCGGTTTAGAACCGCTCGCCCCGCTTCCAAACGGGGAGAGCAGCGATGGAAAGGTTGGAAGACCGGTACTCAAGGAAACCGGCAGGCGTGAGCCTCCTAACCATCGCCGCTCATTGAAGGCACGACGTGGCACGGACGAAAAAATACCGCCATTGGCGGTTGTCCGCCTTGAGTAGATCGGGCTTCCAAACCCGGTCGCGTCTTTTTTCGCGACGTGACCAGAATACGCCGGCCGGTTGTAAACCGTCAAGCGATTCAGCGCGGCTGGACGAAGATTTTCGTTGAGTGGGTGACGAAGGGAGCACCAAGAGTGCCGAAGAGTGTGCGTTAAAAAACGCGCTCCCTTCGCTCCCTTCGGCATTTTCCTGCTCCCTTCGGCGATGGGAAAAGCTGACACAACCATCACTGAACCCCAGCCGGCGAGGTGGCGATGGCTTGCCTGGAAATGAACGCCTCGACCTCGTCGGCGTCCCACACGGTGACACTGGCGCCGAGTTTAAAGGGCTTCGGGAAGCGGCCTTCACGGACCCAGCGCCATACAGTTGTAGGGCTGACCGGAAGCCGACCTGGTCGGGTTTTGGTTGACGCCAGTTCGGCGATGCGGATAACACGTTGTGACATGAGACACCCCTTGAAGATAGGCCGTGGCACGGCATGGGGTGAATCATCTTTTATCGAGCGGAGTGTTTCTACTCTAGATACCTGCTATCGAGGTATGCGTGCTTGTTCCCGTCCCCTCGTGCTGGCAAACGGTACATCTTTGAGCCAGCCTGTAATTGTCTTTTCGGCCTGCTGCTCTGACATCGGGATACGCAACTCTGATGCTAGTTTCAAAACTGCAGTCTTGATGCTCAATGCTGCGTTTCGCCGGCTGGGGTAGGCTCGCTCCTTGACCGCCTGGAGCGAAAACTGACGTAGAGGCTCATACGAATCCGAACGCCCGCGGCCTCCGGAGGCCGCAAGATTTCGTGCCGTATTCCGGCGTACGAGGAAAGCATGCTCGCTGCCTCCAGAAATTCCCTGCCACTTGCTCGCTTCCGTCGCAAAAAACCAAGCCTTATCGACATCGCCAGCAGCGTATGCTTTGTTCGATTTGAAACAGAAATAAAGAGCTATATTTATCGATGCAAGGATTCGCTGTCGCGCAATCTCAACATCATCGTTCAAGGCTTTATTGCCTTCAACAAAGTTAACAACAATGGATTTCTGATTAATCGAGCGATCCTTCTCCATTTTGTCGAACCGATCGTTGAGATAGGGCTCGAATTTTCCCTCTATAACCGAGTCTTCAAAATACCAGCGAAGCTGCCCGATTACCGTATTAATGACGCCTTCCAAAGACTCTTTAGGCACTTGGGCGCGTATCGTCTTGTTAGCCAATTTTTTATCCCCTCAGCAGTAAATCCATATGCAGCATCATGAATTGTTTTACGACTAAGTCGTGAAAGTACCTGATTGAAGTTTCTCGAGATAATCCGCCCAACGCTGCATCATTTCCCGGCGTGCTGGTAGGTGGGCCGTGCGGTTGTAGGCCCGGCCGTTGGTATCGCGCACTGCGTGCGCCAGTTGGTGCTCGATCAGGTCGACGCGCTCGCCCAGTACCTCATCCAGGATCGTGCGGGCCGTGGCACGGAAGCCGTGCGCGGTGACGATGTCCTTGTCGTAGCCCATCGACCGCAGGCCGGCGTTCACGGTGTTCTCGCTCATGCAACGCTCGGCGGTGCGAATGCTGGGGAATACATACTTGCCATGACCAGACATCGGATGCACGGCGCGCAGGATCTCGACGGCCTGGCGCGCCAGCGGTACCACGTGATCGACGCCCATCTTCATCTTTGCTCCAGGTATGCGCCACTCGCCGGCGTCCAAGTCGATCTCGGCCCACTCGGCGGCGCGCAGCTCGCCCGGGCGAACGAATAGGAGAGGCGACAGCTTGAGCGCCGCCTTGGCGTATGGATGGCCGCTGTAGGCGTGGATCGCGCGCAGGAGCGGCCCTACCTCGACCGGGTCGGTGATCGCAGCATAGTGGGCCTTGGGGACGGCCGACAGGGCTCCGCGCAGGTCCGCCGTTACATCGCGTTCGGCCAGACCACTGGCCACGGCAAAGCGGAACACCTGGCCGCATAGCTGCTTGATCTTGTGCGCGGACTCGATCGCGCCACGGGCCTCGATCTTCTGCAGCACAGCCAGCATATCGCGTGGGGTGATGTCAGCGATAGGCGCGGCGCCAATGATCGGGAATACATTGCGCTCCAGCCAGGCCGTGTTCTTCTCGAGCGTGCTGGGGGTGCGGTTCGGTGCGACTTTCGCCAGATAGGCCCGGGCCATGCTCTCAAACGTGCTGGACACTGCCAGCGCTCGAGCGGCCTTGGCTTGTCGCTTCGCCTGCACAGGGTCGCTGCCGTCCTTGATCTTCTTCCTGGCGTCGTCTCGTAGTCGACGGGCCTCGGCCAGTGTCACGTCCGGGTACACACCCAGCGCCAGCGTTTTCTGCTTGCCGTCCAGGCGGTAGTTCATCCGCCAGTATTTGCCAGCCTTGTTCACCAGGAGGTAGAGCGCTTGTGCGTCGCTATGCTTGTCGCCGGCCGTGTTGCCGGAGTGCTTGACTTGGCGGATGAAGGTGTCCGTGAGCGCCATGATGGTATCGATTTCCCAAGGGAGCAAAAAAGTACCCTCAACGCTACCACTAAATCGATGGGCTGGCATGGTTTTGCATGGCACAACGTAGCACAACAAAAAACCCGCGCTCTCTATGAGAAACGCGGGTTTCGGCATTCAGTGGTACATCTTGCTACAAGGTAATGGTGCCTCCGGCCGGAATCGAACCGGCACGCCTTACGGCGCTTGATTTTGAGTCAAGTGCGTCTACCAATTCCGCCACAGAGGCCCAATAGCAGGCGCGCATCTTAGCACATGGCGTGCGCAACTGACCAGTGTGCGCAAGAAATTGGCACAACACGGCAGGCGATCTAAAGTGGACCCTTCAGTCAAGACACTTTGCCGGTTAATTTAAGCTGTGCCCAGTTCCACTTCATCAGCTGCTCGGCGCTGTCCCGTCCTACTCTTTTCCAGGTGCTCACCGCCCTCGTCGGCGAACCTGTCGACGATCATCGCGCCGCCGCCAAGGCTTGTACGGTAGACGTGGTCAGGCGTCTGGTAGCCCAATGACTGGTGGGGCCGCTGTCCGTTGTAGAAGGCGAAATACTGCACCAAGCCCACCGTCAATTCCGCCATGCTGGCGTACCCCTTCAAGTACACGTCCTCGTACTTCACGTTGCGCCACAAGCGCTCGACGAAGATGTTGTCCAGCGCGCGCCCACGGCCATCCATACTGATCGTCACGTCTTCTCGCTTGAGCACACCCGTGAAGACCGTGCTGGTGAACTGCGAACCCTGATCGCTGTTGAACACCTCCGGCCGCCCATGATTGCGCAAGGCGTCCTCCAGGCAGTCCACGCAGAACGACGCGTCCATGCTGTTACTGATGCGCCAGGACAGCACCTTGCGGCTGTACCAGTCGATGATGGCCACCAGGTATGCAAAACCCCGCGCCAATCGAATGTACGTGATATCTGTCGACCACACCTGGTTCGGTCGTATCACCGGCACGCCACGTAACAGGTACGGATAGACCTTGTGCTGAGGATGTGCCTTGCTCGTATTCGGTCCGGGCGCCATGCCTGCCAAGCCCACACTGCGCATCAGACGCTGCACGCGCTTGCGGTTGACTGCGTGGCCCGCCGCGCGCAGAAACACCACCATGCGCCTGCTGCCATAGAACGGCCGGCTGGTGTATTCCTCGTCGATCAGCGCGCACAGCTTCAGATCGCTTTCGTCCTCGCATGCCTGCCGAGATGCTGCATCGATTCGGCGGTACACCGTCGCGCGCGGCACTCCTGCCAGCTCGCACTGGCGCGTCACCGGAAGTTTGGCGTGCTCGGGTTCGATCCAATCCAGACGGGCCTCCTGGCTCACGGCCCCAGCTTTTTTTTAAGCCAGTCCACTTCCATTTTTAGCCGACCGATCTCGCCGTACAGCTTGTCTTCGGGGCTCGTTTCATCGATTGGTTTCGGCCCACGCTTGTTGTCGAAAAGGACCCCGGCGTTCTCAAGGATCTCTTTCTTCCACTGGCCAACCAACACCGGATGTACGCCAAATTCCTGCGCAATCTCCGTCACCGTCTTCACACCCCGCACCGCCTCAAGGCCGACCTTCGCCTTGAATTCCGCCGTGTGCACCCTGCGCTTTTTGCCTTCGCTCATCTGCTGTCATCCTTTCACGGACAACAGCTTAAACCACCGTCTCAGATCCGGGGTCCACTATAATCACCCCTGCGCACGCCGCCACTCCAGGCCCGGCGACCGCTCAGCGCGCGATCCGGTGCTGCAGCAGCCGCAAGCTGCCCACCGGTCCGACGATCTCCAGCACGTGCTCGCGCACCGCGACATTGATCGCGCCTTCTTGTCCGCGCAGCCAGGGCCGCGGGCGGAAGTAGCGGATGCTGGTGCTGTCGGTCGCCGTGCGCCGGTAGCCCAGCGCGCCGAGCGCCTCGTCGAGCGTGTTGATCATGTAGTGGGCGTCGAAGCGGGTGCGCATCTCGAAGCGGCCGGGACCGAGCATCCAGACCGGCAGCAGGCCGCCCACGATGGCCGGCAGCACCATGTAGGGCAGCGGCGTGTCGGGGTCGAGCAGGTGCAGCGCCAGCACCAGCAGCGGCAGGCCGCCCAGCATGGTCAGCGCCCAGGGCAGGGACTGGCGCCAGGTGTCGATGCGGCGCAGGAATCCGGGCCGCTCCCGGACGCGTACGATCTCTGAAAACGTCACACTCTTCATGGTGATCTCTCCCTCACTCGTCTCGTGCAACGGTCTTTGTTTTGCTACTAATTTAGCTAGCGCAACAACCATTCAGCCCGGGCATTAATTCTTATCGACTCGATTGTGACGAGCGGTCCGGGCTAGTGTTTGACTCCACGCAAACACGCATCCTTTGCAAATAGGTTCTCATATTGGCAACACATGCCGCGCACAGGTGAATATCGTTGCTCGCAGGCCTCATAAGCGAACAAGCCGCACAGTGTGCGGCTTGCTGGAAGTAAAACTTACTGAGCGCGGCGGAACAGCCTGAAGCGCTCGTCGCGGTCGGAGGCGCGCCGGCCTTCCCACAGCGGGACCGTGTTGCGCACGCCCCATTTACGCAGCAGCGCGCGGTCGTTGCGGTTGCGCAGGCTGTCCTGCAGCAGCACGTAGTCGCACTTGCCGCCGGCCAGGGTGACGAAGGGCAGGCGGCCGTAATAGGCCAGCGAGGCGCGCTGGGCCGGGCCGACATTGGTCTCGATGCAGTCCGTATCGGCCGGCAGGCGCGCTGCGATCTGCTGGGCCACGCCGGCGTAGCTCTTGCCGTAGTTCAGGTCCGGCAGGAACAGCGTCATCAGGAGCACCCACAGCAGGATCAGGCCGCCCGACGACAGCACCACCGCGCGCCACAGCACCGATGGCTGGCGCGAAAGGCGCCAGTGCACCAGCACCACCCAGCCCACGCTGGCGGCGGCCGCCACGGTGAAGGTGACGATGCCGATTTCGGGCGTGAAGCCGGGCACCAGCTTGAGCGCATTCTTGGCCAGCTGGGCCGGCCAGCCGGTCAGCTTGGCAATCCAGAACAGCCAGATGGTGGCGCCCAGCATGGTTAGCACCATTACCGAGAACCAGTCGATGGCGTTGATCGCGCCGCGCTTCATGGTCGGCAGGCCGAAGGCGGCCATCAGGGCCAGCGGCGGCAGCATTTTCAGGAAGTCGCTGTTCTCGGGCACCGGGTCGCACAGCAGTTGCAGCACCAGGGCCAGGAAGAAGAACACCGGCAGCACGATGTGCAGCATCTGCTGCTGGCGGCGCCAGGCCCAGACTGCCCAGATCGCGAACGGCCAGGCCGGCCAGAAGAACCAGATGCCGATGCGGAAGAAGGTCTTGACCGCGATCCAGCCGGGAAGGCCGAACTGCTCGCCGTTCCAGGCCAGCCAGTCGGCCACCGGCGGCAGGCCGAATGGCTGCACGACGAGCGCGGGCAGGATCCACACCAGGGTCAGGCCGAAGCCGACGCCGGTGGCCACCAGCAGCTGGCGTAGCGCCTGGCCGGCCGGCATGTCGAGGTAGCGGGTGCAGGCGAACAGGGCCACGACCAGCACCAGCGGCGGCAGGAAGCCCTGGGTCAGGGTGAGGCCGCCCAGGGCGACGCCGACCAGCACCGCGTTGCGGGTGCTCGTGTGTTCGACGTAGCGCACCGCGCGGTACAGGAAATAGGCCAGCAGCGCGCCCTGCAGGGTGGCGGCCAGGGTCAGGTGGCTTTGCAGCAGCAGGCCCAGGCTGCCGAGGTAGATCAGGACGGCGGTGTCGCCCAGCGTGCGGCCGTAGTCGTCGGGCTCGGGCTGGCCGCCGAAGGCCAGGCGCAGCGGCTGCGCTTCGGCACGTCGCCCAAGGTGGAAGGCGGTGTACCACAGCGACATCGTGCCCAGCACGAAGATGGCGATGGTCGAAACGCGTGAGGCCAGCACGTCGCCCAGGATCCAGCCGAACAGCTTGATGCAGATGGCGCCCAGCCAGAAGGCCAGCGGACCTTCCTCGACGCTGGCCAGGCCCGCGATGTTGGGGTACAGCCAGTCATCCAGGCCACCGTGCGCCATGGTCCACATGATGCCGAAGCTGCCCGCGTCTTCTTTCCACAAATCGCGGCCGATGATGCCGGGCAGGATGTACAGCATGCCCAGCGCAAGCAGGGCCCAGCGGGGCAGCGCCAGGGTGGCGGCGGCGGAAAGACGAACTGGTTTCATCGGCGAATCTGATGGATAGAATAACTGCGTAGTATAGCTGCGAAAAAAAAAGAAGCCGCTGAGGCGGCTTCTTTCGCGAAGCCCTTGGGGGCTTCGAAGATTCTACTGCGGCAATTAGCCGTTGGCGACCGAGGTCTTCGAGCCAACTGCGCCGAATTTCTGGCGGAATTTCTCGACGCGACCAGCGGTGTCGACGATCTTGTGCTTGCCGGTGAAGAACGGGTGCGACTCAGCCGACACCTCGATCTTGATCAGTGGGTAGTCTTTACCTTCGTGATTGATCGTTTCGCGGGTGTTGATGGTCGAACGGGTGATGAATTTGAAGTCGCACGACAGGTCGTGGAAAACAACTTCGCGGTAATCTGGATGGATATCGGTCTTCATGGTTCTGCTTTCTATTGAGTTGGTAGCCAAACTGCACTTCGTCGGTCGAACAGCTTCTTGACCCGATTGCCGATCACTTGCCAGGGGTTGGACTGAACCGGAGATTATAAAGCGGTTTGGGATCGGGGGCAATCGCAACGTCCACTACATTCCATTGTTGGCCTATAAACATCGTTCCATTGTTGGCTTATAAACGTCGTTCCCGCGGAGGCGGGAACCTAAGTTTGCATGTGCCGTGACTACTTTTGAATTGGCCTGCTGCGCAAAGGACTTGGATTCCCGCCTTCGCGGGAATGACGGTTTTGAAGACAACAATGTAGCGACGTGCGCCATGCGCAAACAAAAAAGGCAGCCCGAAGGCTGCCTTTGCGTGCGTCAAGCGTTGCGTGGCGATCAGCCGCCG
>Ga0265798_10009799_pt1 | contig 11908 bp, 8 predicted proteins | sample P3T30metagenome_FD_192430 | JGI IMG/M metagenome (GOLD analysis project Ga0265798, IMG submission 192430) | Plant litter microbial communities from East Loma Ridge, Irvine, California - P3 T30 | ecosystem: Environmental > Terrestrial > Plant litter > Unclassified | place: USA: California... | reverse complement strand
AAATCGATATTCCCCGGCGACGCATCAAGGTCTCCTTCAGCGGTCCATGGGGTGATTGGGATGCAGTCACAAACGAACCCAGATTAGTGTTTCTTCGCTTCACAATCAACTTCCCAGTTTCCTACCCAAGGGCAATCAAAAGGGAAGAATCGGGCTCCGTTCTTAGCAGGATATCGAGTCCTTTGCACATTGAGTTTGAGAGAACGACAGCGGCGATTAGCAAAGAAACCCAAGATGAGTTAACAAACAACATGCACCGCATTGCGGAAACCTGCGCAGACCAACAGCGAGAGGGCCTGGAAGCAGTCCTATCGTATGCGTTGGGTGAAAGAGCTTTGGACGACAGCCTAGATCTTGCCGAAGATAATGACCCGCTCGCAGACCTTGGACCAATGCCTGGCGAGAGCTCTAGTGAGGATGAAGACCAGGAGGGCGAGTTCACTGATGACGTCATGCAGTCATCCCATACTAATGCCAACATACCGCTGCCGGTTCAGTGTACTGCACGGTTCTCGGTAGATGGATCCCTTGTAGTCGCAAGGATACCCGTAGCAAAATCTATGCCTGGCGCAGATACCTTCAGATTCCAGATTACCAGGAACCTCAGACAAGGTGTTTCAAAAAATGACATCTTCGACTCGTTCGGCCGCTTCACAGATCGTCATCCGGGAGCCTCCGATGGCGCGTCGTCGCCATCCTCCTCCGTTGGATCATGGGAAACATCCTCCACCCTATCTTCATCGTCCGACTCCCATCATGCAGGAAATTCGCATATAGGCAACTTCCAGCCACCGCTTGCTTGGCAAAAATCGGCATCCCGCTTCCAATCACGAAACTCTATACCCTCTTCGACTGGCGGAGGAAAACAGACGACGAAACCTAAGTCGACGGTGTCAATACTATTTTCTGCCACAGAGGATCTGGTACCCAGTAAACGTGAACTCGCGGAGGAATACAGGATCTTTGGACCTGGACCAGTGATATGCGAGCACAACTCTGAAGTAGCTCGGAAGTACGGCTTTGATGATCTCGCGGATATTTGGATCCTTTGCAAACTGATTTTGAGTAACGAGGTACCTTTGGAGATATTACCTCAGAAGTACCGGAGGGACCAGGTCCTTGTGCTCGCCCGAAGAGCTCTTGTGAGAATCAAACGCAAGGATAGCGGGCTGGACCTACAATTCGATGAGGCAGATACCGTGGCCAATCCTAAGCTCAAAGCTCGCGTAAAATGGGGACATCACATTGTCGTCACGTGGTTGATACCATCACTTTTCGACCACTTCGAACGCCTAGCAGATACCCAGATGCTTGCTATGCTGTCGTGTATCTTTGCAGAGCCTGCTGCTCGCGAAGGTGTCACTTCAGCTATGGCCAAGATGCGACAATCCCAGCTGCCTATGTCCATGGAAGCACCAGCGTTCTCATTAGACTACTTCTCTTCAGTGGATGCTGCGTGGAGCTTGTTCAAGCCCACGATTTCTGTTCCATCTACGCCATCGCAATCGCGTTTTGCAACGCCCGCCAACGAGTTTGCTTGGCAAAGACTGGCCAAGAATTTCGATACGTACGGCAGCCATGGAAGCTCAAATGGCCCGTGGGGCAGCGACCATGTCAGCTCCGATCCTGTTACGCCATACTCTACAGGCAACACGCCTCCCGCCTTGTCCAGAGCGTCTACAATGAGGAGTGCGCAGACGGCTAATCACACACCATACGGAACATCGCCAGAGCAAAGTCACACGGCGCATAAAAAAAGCTCCACTGCAAATTTCGCAAGCGCTGTTGCCGCATTGTCGCGTCCTTTTGCAAACGCAATGTCCTCTTCACCTCCAGTAAGGTCACGCATGGACGATCTCTCAACTTCAGCACCCACTAGTGGTGTTACTTGGGGCACAACCACATTCTATGGAAGCGACTCCCATGAGCAGAACAATCTCTCAACCTCACGCTCAAAGCACGGCAAGCGAGCAAGCTTCGGACAGTCAGAGCAAGTCAATGTCAACTACATTGAGGATTCGGATTCTGACTACGAGAGAGTCGAGGATGACGGTGGCGAGAGACTAGCGAATTCAAAGGAGAGTGGCGCGTCTGACAAATCTAAAGATGGTGTCAGTAATAGAGGAGGCATCAAGGTCACGCTCAAGAATCAGGATCACTTCGATGACGAGGCATGTTTCAGTAGGCCACTACTAGACACAAGTAAAGACTGGTTACATCGGGCTTGGCGCGAGCAGTATGCTGAGATGCTGAGCCGCTGGGGTTTGGTCAGTATACGGGCAGAAGTACTAAAGTTCAATGGCCTTGTGTCATACTTCCCAGCTGAAGCTCCTCGTACCGGTCTCAAACATGGCTCAGTATCGCTCGCACTAAAGACATCCGCCGACGAAAGCGGCGATGAAAAGACATCAAGACATCTATCTCGAGCTTCATCAACACTGGTTCCGCCAACACCCACCACATCACAGATGAAGCGCACACCGGGCGCATCACCTCGCCACTTTTCCTTCAACCCCGAAGCAATGGAGTTCCAACCTGGCACGATTTCTGGCGGTATATCAGAAGAAGGTCTACCGTCTTTCAACACCCTCATTCCAACAGAGCAGTATCTCCAACTTTCAATACCCGTCCCAACCCCAACGAAGGAGCTAGACGAGAGCGTTGCCGGCCTCGACACTTCGCCTGGTCAGAACCGACTGCAGCCCCCACCCAGCAGGGCAAGCCGACCCAGCCTCTCACGAGGCACATCCACCGTCTCAGCCGGCTCATCATGGCGCGACGGACGCTCGCGCACCAACCTCACCACCATATCTTCCAAGCCTACAAAAACAGAACCCGTTTATAGTTGCAGTATCTGCTGGATCCGCGTCTCAGGCCTTTTCCAACTCTGTCCGTCATGCGGACACGTCGCGCACATGGACTGCATGGACGACGAGATCAGCATGGAAGACGGAGAATGCGTAGTCGGCTGCGGCTGTGGGTGCGGTCTCGAAAACGACGACGAGCGCAGCAGGATGGAAGCTTACATCGAGGGCGTACGCGCTGCGCAAGCTGCTGGTATCGCGTGGGAAGAAGGTAGCGAGTGGTTGCCTAGCGGTACCACCACGCCTGCTCTATATGCCGAAAGCGCCTATGGTGACTTCATGACGGGCGGCGCGAGTAAGATGGCAGGTATGAATGGTGGTGATGGAAAGAGGAAGGAGAGGTTGGGTGGGCGCAGTAATGTTGTTAGTCCTACGCCGGCTAAAAAGAAGAAAGGGAAGAAGAAGGTGAGGGCTTCGGGGTTGAGCTACTATTGACTGTAAGACTAAAGAGGAGATACCCTTTTCGGCTTTTGTAGTGTTTGGCTTGCTAGGCGTCTTTGCTGTTTTGGAGTTTGTTTGCATATTGCGCGATTCTTACATGACGTCATATGTACATTTCATCGATGGTAACCACAGCTGTACTTTACGATTTGTAGGCTCACGTATGGAAGGGAGTCATTATGCGCCCATCTTTCTGGTTTGTCCAATCACAAGACTGCATGCACGCGTCTCCTCATCCCAGCGCTTGTCAAGCCGACCCTTTGCGTCGCACAACAACAGATCCGCCTCATCACCGAACCGCCCCGCATTGGCTTCTTCCTCCTCCGCGCTTTCGCAGAAACTTCTTCTCGATACTAATCCTAGCAAAATACATACAATTCCCGTTCTTCGGTCAACCAACTACCATGTCTTTCTTCGACGACGCCGGGAAGGCAGTGGACGGCTTTGTTCAAGAAGCGGGAAAGCAGATGGGCGGCGCTGCGGATGAGGCTGGCAAGAACCTTGATGAATTTGGCCAGGAAGGAGGGAAGCACATCGGTGGAGCCGTAAATGAAGCTGGCAAGAGTCTCGACGAGTTTAGACAAGAAGCTGGAAAGCAGATCGGCGATGTCGCCAAAGAGACGTACGGACATGCCGAAGCATTCGGACACGACGCAGCGGAACAGATCGGACCTGCTCTAGAGGAAGCGTGGAAACATGTGGACGCCTTTGGTCAAGAGGCCGGGAAGCAGATCGGTATCGCCGCAGGGCACACCAAGCAGTGGATTGAAGAGCATCCAGGAGAGACTGCAGGTATCATCGCTTGTGTTGTCGCTGCTCCTCTCAGTATCGCGGCCGCACATGGTGCCCTGCATATGGTGGGCTTCACGGCCGCGGGTGTTGCAGCTGGTAAGTTCCCTCAAATGCCGACCAGGAACCATATGCTGTGCAATTGACTGACATGTCTCATAGGATCTACCGCAGCCGGCTCACAGGCCGGCATTGGCAGTGTTGCAGCTGGAAGTACCTTTGCTGTTCTCCAAAGCGCAGCAGCGGGAGGCGCTGGCGCTATACTTGTCAACGGCATCGCTGCGGGCACGGCTACCGGGGTTGCTGTCGCTGCTACAGCGTCTGGTCTTATCGAAGCCATGAAGGAAGGTAAGAAGGAAGTAACCATCAACGATGTCACATACAAGATCGAGGACAAAGGAGAGGTAGAATCCTCGCCACCAGATCAATAGAGTCTGGCTGTGAGCTCAGATGGTGACGGAAGAGTGCGAAGACACCGGGGCACTACATGTCGCTTGAGACCTATACGACATATCTCCGTCTTGTGAAGGACGACATAGAGATACGAAAAAGCTTAGCCTCCTACTGTTTGTGTCTTCTGTGCGCAGTGCAACCAAAAGAGGCCAGCTCCAAGTAGGCCTGGTCTAGACTCGCTGACGTAGAGTTCCCAAAGCGAGTATGTTCCTGATACATGCTCCACGGGATCTCCCACGGCTTTGCGTCGCTCCCGAAACAAGGCTGAGCCGTTCGTGGAGCGGTTCACGGCCGGCTGCAAGGGTTCCGAATGCGGATAGCGTCGATGAAGGGCACCTGGGGCCTGCACCACGATCCCAGCCAACGGCTAATACCAACTGTCAGCCGTCGCACAATATACTGGACTCGAGTAGCTACCACCCCATATCACTGAGCACAAGACCTTGAAGAAGAAAATTCGCGTTCGCGCAGGGTGAGAAAAGATGCTGCAACCGGACCCCACGCGTGATTCGCGAACCCGATAGGTAAGGCGCTAATGACTAGCCGTGCATCTCCCCAGCTTCTTCTCCACTTTAGATACCGCTGCCTTCCTGCTTATCTACCAATCCTCCGGTGATTCTTCTCGCTTCTGCATAGCTAGTCAATTGTTGTTTTGCATATGATATCTCGGGCCGCCAACAAGTTCGCCCAGCGACCGAACGCTCGCACCTTCCGCGGCAGATGGCTGAGGCTATCACTGTTTCGTTATCCTCATCCGTGCTGAGATCATCCGAGACTGCTCCGATCGACGTCAAGCCCGCTAAGCAGGTGTCATCTGCATCATGTCCCGCGAAGAAGAAGGCAGCCACAGCCTCTGATACTTCTGGCGTCACTAAGAGGAAGCAGTCCAAGAGCCGTAATGGTATGCTTCCCCTGCGTCAACTCTTATCGCTCACACGATAAGCGTAACTTGACTTGTTCCCACCTGGGACCACACTGACGTCTGTATAGGATGCGTTTCCTGCAAAGCGAAGCGCTTGAAATGTGACGAAAGACATCCCTCATGCAAGCAATGCGAGAGACGTGCAATAACATGCGGCGGTTACGCCAAAGATTACAAATGGAAGCACTATGACGAGCTGAACACTGCGACCAAAGCGCCCATCAATCCACGTCAAGGTCAGTCTCTGCACAGCCATACTGATACGCAACTGACAGACTTAGACCCGACCCCCCAACCACCACCAGCTGTACCTTCGCAATTCCAGGGACAGTACGGTCTCCAGGAGTACCAATGCACCTTCGGTAACCCGCCCCACCCTGGGGTATACTATCCGCCGCGTCAACACTCATACCCTTTCATGCATGGTCCGCCTATACAGATACCCTTTTCACAACCCCCCTTAGCACCTATGGAACACCTGTTCACCGTCCCGACGACATCGCCATTCATCATCTCTCAGTCAATATCACCAGTGGAGTCATATGCGCCAGGTCCTTTCGAGTCGTTCAGCATCATTGGACCTGAAAGTACGACTACTGCGCGGACCAATACGAATACTGACTCAAGTCTTTTGTCAGGCCAGTCTCCTCGAATAGTAGACCTCCTACTCCCAGGAACAGATCTAACTGTCCCACCGGAGGAGTACTCTTCCTTTGTGTCTCAGCATGAGGCTTTCTATCAGCCCTCTGGTATGACGCCGCCAGCGCCGTTGGATGACGATGTTGATGAAGAAATTGTACGCGATAAGATTAACGAGTCTGCAGCTTGCGTGATGTGGCTACCATCGCCTGCAACACCAAGCTCATCAGGCTCTTCCTCGAATTCTCCTGACGTCAAGATCCCGGCCCAGCTGCATTTACCTATGACATCGGCGGAGTCACTCACACGGCGTTATCATAGGGACACGTGCGGCGTACTGTCACTGAAGGACGGGCCTACAGAGAACCCATGGCGGACCCTCATCTGGCCTCTCACGAGGGATTGTCCAGCACTCTATCATGCCATCGCATCGATGACCTCCTTCCATCAGGCAAGAGATATGCCTACTTTGCGCATTCAGGGTATAGATCATATGCGGAGCGCCGTACATGCATTGGCTGCTGGACTCCAAAACATGCGTGTCGACGCAGCTATCTCGACTACACTCGTTCTAGCCTTCGCCGAATCATGGGACCAGCATATCAGTACTGGTATCAACCACATCAAAGGAGCTAAGATCTTGATCAATCAAGCACTTATGAACCATCGTCTCATGCCAAAGCAAGGCGAAGAATGGGCTCGGCTGAAGTTTCTTTGCAACACTTGGATTTACATGGACGTTCTTGCTCGCCTTACTTCAGCTGACGAAGACGACGCATACGATGTTGACAATGTGAGAGAAAGCATTTATGCTGCTGGAGACACCGACTCTACTCTTGACCCCTTGATGGGCTGCGCGCACACGCTCTTCCCCATCATTGGCCGGGTGGCCAATCTGGTGAGGAAAGTGCGGAGGTCCGATAGCAATGGACCCACCATTATTTCGCAAGCAGTACAGTTGAAATCTCAACTCGAGGAATGGACGCCGCCTTCTCACATTGAAGAACCAGAAGATGAGACAACAAGTCCGCAAGATGCTATCAAGACTGCGATCGCTTATCAATACGCAACACTGCTCTATCTTCACCAAGCCGTGCCGGAGGTTCCATCTCAGCCACCCAGCGTGCTCGCAAACAAAGTCCTGTGCGCCTTGGCTACCGTTCATCCGCGCTCACGTGCGATTATCGTGCATATATATCCTCTAATGGCTGCCGGCTGCGAGATGACTAAGTCGGATGACAGGGGGTGGGTCAAAGACCGCTGGTCCCTGATGTCTACCAGAATGAAATTGGGGATTATAGAACGATGTCTGGAAGTCACAAAAGAAGTCTGGAATCGGCGCGACAACCATGCGCTTGAGCGTACAACCATGAATATGGAGAACTTGCGCAGCGACAGCTTCTCATCAGACACATCCATAATTTGCGAGAACGACACCTATCTTGGTGATTACGACGCCGATCGCGACTTCGGCTCACGAGAAACACCGTACGGGATGCCGATACCATCCGGTAATACAGGATCCCAGGATTCGGGAGTAACAGTCAAGAGTCGCTTGCATTGGTTGAGTGTCATGAAAGAATGGGAATGGGAGGTCCTCCTCGGCTGAACCCTGACCAAGCCTTCAACTGCGTTTCTGCATTCACCAGTCTTTCCAGCAGATCTTACACATGCCGTTCTCTCTTCGGAGACTTGACTTTCGCATTTCAAGGTCGGGTTTGCTTCGTAATGCCTGTTTTTGGAGTTGGCGTTGCGATGTACAAGGAGCGAAACTAGCCATATCGCTCAACAATGTCCAGATTAGGCCCAAACCTCGTTCACTGACAGAACAAGAGGTACGATTGGAGGGCTCATATCTTACACTTCAGCAAAAAAACTGAGATACTCAACGCTTCCATCATATTGCCGTAATACATATCGATCTTACTTCGATGGACCTTCATTCGAATCACACCGGGCCGCCCTTTTGGCGGTAAGAAGTCAGTCCACTAACTCTCAAATGTCAATGATTGTACTTCGTTTCAAACGGCCCAATTGAGCTCACCGGTCTTGTGCGCTCAAACGATCGCACATGCGTCACTCGGGCGGCCAGTATCAACGTGCGCGCACGACATGCACTACGTATTCCCCTCGAGGTGGCTTGCATGTTGATAAACTGTTCGAAATGAAGACACGTTGTTATAGGCTACAGCAGTATCGTCATGAATACACGGGCTGTCAGACAGCAGCCACAGACTGCAGTGCCTGCTGTCAGAGCAACCAAGCGCCTTACAGCGCAGAGGTGCTACAGAACGCATGATCCATGCTTGGAAGACCGATGATAGAATTTGCAGACATATCTAATGCAACTATAGTTGGCTCAGTACGTCGACCATGCGCCTTATCACATGCTACCGCAAGGTCCCGTCTGTGGCTTGCATTTCAAGTCGTCGTCATCCATGTCAGTCCTCCACCCAAGGAAGCTAGTAAGCTGCAGCCGTCCGATGCTCAGCGGGCGTCTACATGAGTAACGGAGCTACCATGATCCCGTGATCATGTTGACCAGGCATGCGCCGCCAGGGTCGAGTATTGGGTCGTTGCGCAAACAAGGTACAGCTCGGCCGATGTAACGTTGAATGCTTTCGGTATTCTCGCTTGACTGCCGCGACGACCAAGCGCCAGACAGTAGGTATGACGGAAGAGCGGACTGAAAATACCGCATGACGCTATCGTGATTCGAGACAGTTTCCCGGAACACACAGATCAGTAGGCTACGATTGTGTCTCGCCACAAAACAATCCAACTTCAAACAAGGGTCTTACCACCCCAACCAAGCAAGCCAACTCAACCGATCCAGTTACACTGCCCCCTCAGGCACACGCGTCATGGCCAGGTTATCGATACCATTCAAATAAGGCAGACGGGGCAAATAATCTTCCATGGATACAGTACCCGCCGTCAATTCTTACTTCGTTCGGAATACCCTGCAGCATGCAGATCATCTGCGCACCTACTCGGCAAAAGAGCCGAATGAGCACAAAGACGGCGGGAACATACATCTTGGAATTAGCCATATATGCAGGTACATTCTGTTTCGGAGTCTCGGAGACCAAAGGCGGAAGATGACACAGCAAAGACAGGCGCCTGACAGCCCACTACGTGTCCCACGAAACACCAACACCAACACCAACAGGCATCAACCTAGTCGACCACGCTATCGTAGCTTTTGAGCGACTCAACAGCGACACAGGCGTTTGTATGTGATGTGCCTGAGGAGCATTATTGGTGGCGTCCAGCACAGAACAAAGATTGACCCAACAGCAGTACGTGACGGATCATGTGACTACGCGATACATTGGTCGCGTCTTTCGCCTTACGTGACACGTCGGAGTCATCTTGTTGGGGAGTGAACAGGAGGCGCAGCGGACTGACGTCGAGGGTGTTACTGTGAAGTGTGCTACGGGCATTGCAGCATGGAAGCGGGGCTTTGATGGAAGCTACTAGCGTCGAGGGGAGGTAGAGAGAAGAGCACGAATAACGAAGAACTAATAGGTGAAGATTTGGACGAAGAATATATCTCAAACACTGCGAGAAATGTACAGTGCATTATGTAGATATCGCCTAGTCCGACTACTATATGCCAACCACCACACCATACCGTTAAGCCGTATCACCTGCATTTGCATCTGAGCATCAGCATCTTCTCTCGCTCCCGCCCTCGCCCTAACCTTCATATTAACCATCATGATGGTCTCAACCCAGTCCCTCCCCACGCCCTGCTCAACCTCCAGACGCTCCTGCAGCTTCTAGATGCGCTTATCAGATTTTGCCTGCCGACAACGCAGGAAGTGGATTGTTTTATTCTTGTCCTGAAGCTTGGCCCAGATCAAGTCGTCGACGTCTTCTTGGGTCGGGGACTGCACATGGGCGGCTTGCAAGGAGAGCTGGTGTTACTGCTCTTCGGAGTCAGCTAGTTGAGCATGACTATGGGTAGCGGTGTCTTGTGCTTGTGCTAGCTGCTCCGTCAGAGTCTGGAGTTGCTGTCCAAGAGTCTGAATAGTCTCATTGGTAGCTTCAGCATTGGAGCGAAACCTCTCTTTCAGCTTCACAAGTTCTCTCTCCTTCGCTGTGAGCGCTTCAGAGGTTTCTTGGAAGAGCAATTGGTTGAGTTCAGACTGCTGCGTCAACTCTTGGTTGCGCTTTTGTAGGCGAGTATTGATCGCAGCCAGGTTGTCGTTGTCCTGACTCAAGGATGCGAGAGAGGGCGCCAGGGAAGGCGTAGCAGAGCCTGTCGGTGAGCCCATGACGGAGTCGTTGCGACGAAACCGGCTGAAGAAGCCGGCTTGTGGAGGCTTACATGCCATTGAGGCGGACATGATGCTAGGTTCCTGGGTGGGCGTGATGTGAGTCGGGGAATTTCTGCGACGCAAGACGCCGAACAAGTGATGCCGAGGAAGCTATAATGATTCTGAGATTGAGCCTGTTGCTGCTACTCTGGGATATGTATGCGGTACTTTGAGGTATAGTTTTATATAGAAGCATGTGGAACATGTTGCATTCACAATGTCAAAATCACAAAATCATGAAGACACCACTGTACACACACTAAGAAGACATGATATGCGGCACACCACGCGATGGAATTTGATGCCAGAAGGGAAATATCTATCTAAAAAACACAAAAAAACAAGATCGGGAAAGGGGAAGAGGAAACAAGACGGGGAATCAGAATACCACGCCACCACCCAACCCCATCTTCAAACATCTTTGAAGATGCCAGACCAGAGTTCCTCTCCGACACGCAGAACCACCTTCTTGTGGGGCACAATGTGCGTCTGCACAAAGATCCCGTTCACCTCGTCCGCCATGTTCTTGCCGAGGATTTTCAGCAGGGCGCGGTTGGTGTCTTCAAGATCTGTAATCTTGGCGGCCGCAGCCGACTTTTCTTGGACCAGCAGCTCGACAACGTGCCGATACTGCGCCTCGATGCGCTTGAGTTCTTCGGCCGCGCGGCCAGTTGCGAGGGCGGGGTACTATACAAGTGTTTTGTCAGTGCTGATATGAGAATAACAGAGGGGCCGGGAAGTACTCACATCGCTCACGACGAGGATTTCCACCTCGGCGGCGGCGATGTCGGCGTCATGGTGACCTGGGAGGTTGGTCTGGTGAGACATATTAGTATATGTAGTAGTCTCGGTGTTGTTTTGCAGAAAGTTTGTGAGATGTGGAGAGGATGTATTCTGCAAAAGAGGTTCTGGCGACTGAGGAAATAGGAAGATGGGAGGCGGGCGGACAGTTTATATGCTACGCAAAAGATGGCATGGTGATGGTGAATGAGGAATTTGGAAGTCGAGGTGAAAGAGAAATGGACTCTCGAAGACGGTCAATTCGGGTTATACAGAGCTATTATGCTGTGCTCTCTTGAGCTATTTGTGTACCTATTCGTCTTCACCTACGAATCTCGTCTTATTCACTCGTCCTCCTTCCCAATATGTATTCATGCGCCCTTCTGTACCAGCTCTGTGACTTGTTGTTCGATGGCCTTGTCGTCCAGGCCCTTCAGTGACAGCTTCCTTTCCTTTCCGAAGTCTATCCCAAATTATTAGCATCGCTCTCGTATGTCCGTGGTGAGTGTGACGCACCGAATCGCGCATATACGGTGGGCTGGGTGTTGCTGGCTTCGCGGATCATGATGGGGATGGATGGGTTGGCCTTCTTCATGGCGGGGTAGCTTCGCGTGAGGAAATTCCTGTCCAGTCGGTCAGCGCGGTTCGCTCTATCCTGCCTGTCCTGTCTATCCTGCTCTTGTGCAATGGCCTGC
>Ga0265798_10009798_pt1 | contig 11908 bp, 10 predicted proteins | sample P3T30metagenome_FD_192430 | JGI IMG/M metagenome (GOLD analysis project Ga0265798, IMG submission 192430) | Plant litter microbial communities from East Loma Ridge, Irvine, California - P3 T30 | ecosystem: Environmental > Terrestrial > Plant litter > Unclassified | place: USA: California... | reverse complement strand
GGGCCACAGGTCACTTGGTCAGACATCCTATGACTTGAGACGCATGCCAGGCGAGTAAGTGGATGTTTGCGCTATCATCACGTGATCGCGGCGTCCTTGCGATGCAGGCCGCACGAGCGGGCATGGCCGGGCCGATGTCCCTGCCCGGCGGCAGCGACATCGCACCGGCGTGCGCGAAAATGGGGAGTGGGTGCGGCGGCCGGCTTCTAGCGCCGGACGACGATGGGCTTGAGGCCGAGCGAGGCCGGCAGCGAGCGCGCCGCGTCCTGGGCCATGGCCCGGGTTTCGTAGGGGCCGCAATACAGGCGGTTGACGCTGCCCGAGCGCACGACTTCGAGCGCCTGCTCGACGCCGGACTGCTTGAGCAGCGCGCTCACCTCTTCGGCCTTGCCTTCGCGCCCGTAGGCGCCGAGCTGCAGGTAATAGCCGGAGGCAGCGTTGGCGTTGGCGGCGGCGCGTTCGGCCTGCGGGCGCGCCACGGCGGCGCTGTCCATCTCGACCCGGTCTTCCAGCATCAGGGCCGCGATGGCCGGCGGCGGCAGGGCCTGGGCCTGCGACACGGCGGCGCGCCGTGCCGTGGCGATGCGGGTGCCGTCTTCGGCGAACAGGCGTTCGATCTCGACTTCGTGGCTGCCCTTGCCCAGCAGGCCGAGCTTGAGCGCCGCCGTGTACGAGACGTCGATGATGCGGTCGGCGTGGAAGGGGCCGCGGTCGTTGATGCGCACCACGACCGACTGGCCGCTGGCCAGGCTGGTGATGCGGGCGTACGAAGGAATCGGCAGCGTCGGGTGCGCCGCCGTCATCTTGTACATATCGTAGGCTTCGCCCGAGGAGGTGCGCTGGCCGTGGAACTTGACGCCGTACCAGCTGGCCGTGCCGCGCTTGGTATAGGGCTCGTCGTTCAGCAGCGGCGTGTAGGTGGTGCCGAACACCGTGTAGGGCCGGTTCGCGAACTTGGCGTAGGGCTCGTACTTGACGACGGCGTCGGGCACGTCGCGCAGGCCGTCCGGCGGGTTGGCGCCGGGGCCGTCGTCCTGGTAGTAGCCGCCGCGCCCGGAGCCGGCCGCGGGCAGCTTGGGCAGGTCGCCGACCCTGGCATGGTTGGCCGTGACCTTGTGTTTCCAGGGGAGCGGGATCAGGCTTTTGTGTTCGCCGTCCGCGGTCGTACTGCAACCGGAGATCATTGCCAATGACGCAATGACCACTGGCAGTAACCCCGGAACGGCCATTGCGTTCTTTTTCATATCAGGTCTGCATCAGGTCTGCACCAGCTTCCGGTGCCGTTGAATACTCATCAATATACCACTGCCGAGGCCCAAAGTAATCAGCGCCGTTCCGCCGTAGCTCATGAAAGGCAGGGGAACGCCGACCACCGGCAGGATACCGCTGACCATGCCCATGTTCACGAAAGCGTACATGAAGAACATCATCGACAGCGCGCCGGCCAGCAGGCGGGTGAACAGGTTGGGCGCATTCGCCGCGATCATCAGCCCGCGTCCGATCAGCAGCAGGTACAGGAACAGCAGCACCAGGTTGCCGACCAGGCCGAACTCCTCCGAGTACACCGAGAAGATGAAGTCGGTGGTGCGCTCCGGGATGAATTCCAGGTAGGCCTGGGTGCCCTTCATGTAGCCCTTGCCCGAGACCCCGCCGGAACCGATCGCGATCACCGACTGGATGATGTGGAAGCCCTTGCCGAGCGGGTCGGAAGTGGGGTCGATCAGGGTCATCACGCGCTCGCGCTGGTAGTCGTGCAGCATCGACCAGGCCACCGGCAGGCTGGCCGCGCCGCCGACGAACAGCACCGCCAGCGCCTTCCACGACAGGCCCGCCAGGAAGATCACGAAGAAGCCGGAGCCGCCCACCAGCATCGCGGTGCCGAGGTCGGGCTGCTTGGCGATCAGGGTGAAGGGAATCAGCAGCAGCACCGAGCCGACCACGAAGGACTGCCACTTCACCAGGCCCGAGCGGGTCTGGAAATACCAGGCCAGCATCAGCGGCGTGGCGATCTTCATGATCTCGGAGGGCTGGATGTCGACGCCCACGTGCAGCCAGCGCCGCGCGCCTTTCTTGATGATGCCGAACAGCGCCACCGCGATCAGCAGCGTGACCCCGAAGGTGTAGATCGGCACCGCCAGGCGCAGCAGGGTCTGGGGCGGTATGTTGGCGGCCACCCACATCACGATGAAGGACAGCAGGATGTTGCGCATCTGCCCTTCCATGCGGCCGGGGAAGTCGTGGCCGGCCGAGGTCATGGTCAGGGTGCCCGCCGAGAACAGCAGGAACAGGATCATCGCCAGCGGACCGTCGAACACCGTGAAATAAGGTTTCAGGCGGCGCCACAGCGAACGCCGTTCGGGAATGTGAGCCATCGTTTACTCCAGGTTGCCGTCTTCGGTCACGGCCGGCGGCGGCGGCGCGCTTTGCTTCGGCGCACCCTTGTCGCCGGGACGCTTGCCGAGCAGGTAATAATCGAGCGCCTTGCGCGCGATCGGGGCCGCATAGGTCGAGCCGAAGCCGGCGTTCTCGACCACCAGCGCGATCGCGATGCGCGGCTTGTCGGCCGGGGCGAAGGCGGTGAACAGCGCGTTGTCGCGCAGGCGCTCGGGGGTCATGTGGTGGTTGTACTTGCCGCCCTTCAGGCCGACCACCTGGGCGGTGCCGGTCTTGCCGCCGGCGACGTAGCCGGCATTGCGGAAGGGGATGAAGCCGGTGCCGCTCTGGTCCGAGATCACGCCGACCATGGCGCGCTTGATGATGTCGATGTTTTCCTGCTTGAGCGGGATACGGCCCGATTCCTTCGCCACCGTCAGCGTGCGCTGCTTGCTGCCGCCGTCCTCGACGATCTTGACCAGGTGCGGCTTCATGATGGTGCCGTTGTTGGCCAGCGTCGACACCGCGTGCGCCAGCTGCAGCATGGTGTAGTTGTTGAAGCCCTGGCCGATCGAGATCGAGATGGTGTCGCCGCCGACCCACTTCTGGGCCGCGCGGTTGCGCTTGAAGCGCTCGCGCTTCCACTCCTGCGAGGGCAGCACGCCGGTCTTCTCGTGCTCCAGGTCGATCCCGGTGGGCGAGCCGAAGCCGAACTGCTTCATGAAGCCGCTGATGGCGTCGATGCCCAGCTCGTTGCCGAGCTGGTAGTAATAGGTGTCGCAGGACATCACGATCGAGCGGTACATATCGACGTAGCCGTGGCCGCCCGGCTTGTCGTCGTTGAAGCGGTGGCCGCCGAGCATGAAGAAGCCGGCGTCGCTGATGCCCTGCTCGGGGCGGCGCTTGCCCATCTCCAGCGCGGCCAGCGCCATGAAGGGCTTGAAGGTCGAGCCGGGCGGATAGGTGCCCGACAGCGGCCGGTTCATCAGCGGGCGGTCGAGCGAGGTATTCAGTTCGTTCCAGCTCTGGGCGTCGATGCCGTCGACGAACAGGTTGGGGTCGAAGCCGGGGCGCGACACATAGGCCAGCACGTCGCCGGTCTCGGGTTCGATCGCCACCAGCGCGCCGCGCATGTCGCCGAAGGCTTCCTCGACCACCTTCTGCAGCTCGATGTCGATCGACAGGATCAGGTTGCTGCCCGGGACCGGGGCGCGCCGCGACAGCGTGCGGATCGCGCGCCCGCCGGCCGAACGCTCGACTTCCTCGTAGCCGGTGCGCCCGTGCAGCATCTGCTCGTAGCTCTTTTCCAGGCCTTCCTTGCCGATATGGTCGGTGCCGTTGTAGTTGGCCGCCACCGACGAGTCCTCGTCGTCCTCGATGGCGCGGGCTTCCTTCTGGTTGATGCGGCCGATGTAGCCGATCACGTGCGAGGCCACCTCGCCCAGCGGATACTGGCGGAACAGGCGCGCCTGCACCTCCACGCCGGGAAAGCGGAAGCGCTGCGCGGTGAAGCGCGCGACCTCGTCGTCGGTCAGGCGGTTGCGGATCGGGACGCTGGCGAAGTTGCGCGATTCTTCCATCAACCGCTTGAAGCGCTTGCGGTCCTTCGGTTCGATGGCGACCAGCTTGGCCAGCTCGTCGATCACGGAATCGAGGTTGGCTTCCAGCTTGGAGGGCGTGATCTCGAGGGTATAGGCCGAGTAGTTGCTGGCCAGGACCACGCCGTTGCGGTCGACGATCAGGCCGCGGTTGGGCACGATCGGCACCAGCGCGATGCGGTTGTCCTCGGCCTGGGCCATGTACTGGTCGTGCTTGATCACCTGCAGCCACACCCAGCGCGCGACCAGCAGCCCGAAGCAGATGAGGATGAAAACCATCAGCGCCGTGAGGCGCATGCGGAACCGGTGGATCTCGCGGTCGCTGTCGTTAAGTTCGGTCATGCGGGACTGTCGGTATCAGATCGGACGCGTATGGTCCTTGTCCACCGCGCGGCGCTGCGGCGCCAGCAGCAGCCAGGTGATGACGGGCCACAGGGCCACGGCGACCACGCTTTCGATGAAATGCCACAGGACCGGGAAGCGGCCGGTGACCATGAAGCGCACCAGCACCTGGATCGCCTGGGTCATCAGGAGCAGCGGGAACACGTGCATCGCCTGGGTCATCAGCGGGAACCACAGCACGCGGCGGTGGATCATGATGGCCAGGTAGGACAGCAGCGTGTAGGCCAGGGCGTTCTCGCCCAGCAGCGTGGCGTCGTGCACGTCCATCAGGAGGCCCATGCAGAAGGCGATGCCGATGCCGACCTTGCGCGGCTGGTGGATGCCCCAGAACACCAGCACCAGCGCGACGAAGTCCGGCGCGCCGACCCAGCGGCCCCAGGGCAGCAGGTTGAGCATGAAGGCGCAGACCAGGCTGAAGGCGATGAACAGGGGGCTGACCGGCAGCAGGATGTAATGCGGTCGGTTCGTTGCGGGCATCAAGCGCCCTCCTTCGGCTGGACGACGGTGTTCTGGCGCGGCGCGGCCGGAGCCGGGGCCACGGGGGCCGGGTTGACCGGCACCGGGCCTGCCGGCGCCGGCGTGCGCGCTGCCGGTGTGGTGGCCGGTGTGGCGGCGGGTGCGCCCGCGGCCGGAGCGGGCGCCACGGCCGGAGGCAGCGGCTGGGCCGGCAGCGGCGGCAGCGGGATCGGGTCCATCTTCGGCAGGTTGCGGCGCGCACTGGAATTCCCGTTCGGCCTGGCGCCCTCTTCCGGCGGACGCGGCGTGGCCTGCTGGTCGGACATCACGACCAGCAGCTGGCGGTGGCGGTCGATGCCGGCCAGCGGCTGGCAGATCACGCGCCCGAAGGCGCCCGCCGCGACGCTCTCGACCTGGATCACCTTGGCCACCGCCAGGCCGGCCGGATACATGCCGTCCAGGCCGGACGTGACCAGCACGTCGCCGACCTGGATGTCGGCGTTGGGCGCGACGAAGCGCAGGTCGAGCAGGCCGGAGTGGCCGCGGCCATAGGCCACGCTGCGCAGGCCGCTGCGCAGCACCTGCACCGGGATCGCCTGCTCCTTGTCGGTCAGCAGGGTGACTTCGGACGTGAAGGGAAACACGCGCGTGACCTGGCCGACCACGCCGGCATTGTCGATCACCGGCAGGCCCGGCTTGACGCCGTTGCGCGAGCCGCGGTCGAGCACCACGCGGCGCGTCGAGGGGTCGCGCGCGTCGTACAGGATCTCGCTCATCATCGAGCGCACCGGCAGGTGCTCGCGCGCTTCCATGAGCTTGCGCAGCTGGGCGTTCTCGGCCATCTGGAGCTGGGCCTGCTGCATGGTCTGGGCCAGCGCCACCTGCTGGCTCTTGAGCTCATGCACTTCCTTCTGCAGCGCGGAAATCGAGGAGAAGTAACTGCCCATGCCGGCCAGCGCGTCGCGCGGCACCAGCGCGGCCATCTGGAGCGGGTACAGCACCGTGGCGGCAACCTGTCGCACGGTGCTGAGCGCGTGAAAACGCGCGTCGACCACGAGCAGCGCGATCGAGATCAGCGCGAACACCGTCACCTTGAGCCTTGCGGGGGCGCCTTGCTTGAACAGCGGCGGAGGACTGTATTCCATGACTTCCAATAATGCGGGCGCAGTACGCCAACGTCAATGAAGGCGCCGGGCGCCACCATCGGACACGGGCAGCATGCGTTGCCGCAGGCTGCCCGTGTCCTTCCGTCATTCCAGCATGTGCTTACTCGTAGGAGAAGATCGAGCCGAGTTTGTCCATGCGCTCGAGCGCCATGCCCGAGCCGCGCACCACGCAGGTCAGCGGGTCTTCGGCGGCCAGCACCGGCAGGCCGGTTTCTTCCATCAGCAGGCGATCCAGGTCGCGCAGCAGCGCGCCGCCGCCGGTCAGCATCATGCCCTTCTCGGCGATGTCGGCGCCCAGTTCCGGCGGGGTCTGCTCGAGCGCGTTCTTGACGGCCGAGACGATGTTGTTGAGCGGGTCGGTCAGGGCTTCCAGGATCTCGTTGGACGAGATCGTGAAGGAACGCGGGATGCCTTCCGACAGGTTGCGGCCCTTGACTTCCATTTCCTTGACTTCCGAACCCGGGAAGGCCGAGCCGATGGCTTTCTTGATCGCCTCGGCGGTCTGCTCGCCGATCAGCATGCCGTAGTTGCGGCGGATGTAGTTGACGATGGCTTCGTCGAACTTGTCGCCGCCCACGCGCACCGAACCCTTATAGACCATGCCGCCCAGCGAGATGATGCCGACCTCGGTGGTGCCGCCGCCGATGTCGACCACCATCGAACCGGTCGCTTCCGACACCGGCAGGCCGGCGCCGATCGCGGCCGCCATCGGCTCCTCGATCAGGTAGACCTGCGAGGCGCCGGCGCCCAGCGCCGATTCGCGGATCGCGCGGCGCTCGACCTGGGTCGAACCGCAGGGCACGCAGATGATGATGCGCGGCGAGGGACGGAAGAATTTCGAATCGTGCACCATGCGGATGAACTGCTTGAGCATCTGCTCGGTGACGGTGAAGTCGGCGATCACGCCGTCCTTCATGGGACGGATCGCTTCGATGTTGCCGGGGACCTTGCCAAGCATCTGCTTGGCTTCCTTGCCGACCGCCTGGATCGTCTTCTTGCCGTTCGGGCCGCCTTCCTGGCGGATGGCGACGACCGAAGGCTCGTCCAGCACGATGCCCAGGCCGCGCACGTAGATCAGCGTGTTGGCGGTGCCCAGGTCGATGGCCAGGTCATTCGAGAAGTAGCTGCGTAAAAAACCAAACATGTCTGTCCTGATGCGCACCGTGTGCGCCTAAAAACGGGACCTCGAAGCACGTTCGAGATCGCCACATTAATCGGGGAATCCGTGCCGCGATCGCAGGGGGCGTCGCGGGCTTGTCGTGTCGCGCGGCGGGTGGCCGATGGCTCTCCTCGACGCGATTGCCGCCGCCTGAGGCGGCCGGCCGGGGCGCCTTTCGGTGCCGAGAACGCATTAGCCCGCCATTCTACCTTATAATTTGTCGATTAAACGCTGAAAAACGGGTGGATTCAGCCCCAATTCAGCAGGCGAGATCGACGGTATTAGAAAGCTTTTGTCGGCTTTAGCCCGCCGTTGTCCATATTTCATTATCTGCATAACATTCTTTGAACGCGGCAGCGTGCCGCGCCATTTGCCATGTCCCTGACACTCTCAGACGTAAAACGGATCGCCAACCTGGCCCAGCTCGATATGGACGAAGCTCACGCCGAGATCGCCCTGAAGGAGTTGAACGGCATCTTCGCCCTGGCCGAGCAGATGCAGGCGGTGGACACCAGCGGTGTCGCGCCGCTGGCGCAACCGCTGTCCGCCATCCTCGCACAGCCGCTGCGCCTGCGCGACGACGTGGTCACCGAAGAAAACCGCCGCGAGGATTACCAGGCGCCGGCGCCGAAAGCCCAGGACGGCCTGTACCTCGTCCCGAAAGTCATCGAATAACCGCACGGATCGCCGCATGCATAACAAGACCATCAAGGAGCTGTCCACGCTCCTGCACTCGAAGCAGATCTCGGCAACCGAGCTGACGCAACACTACCTCGACCGCATCGCGGGCAGCAGCCACAACGCCTTCCTGGACGTGAATCCGGAACTGTCGCTGGCCCAGGCCAGGGCGGCCGACGCGCGCATCGCCGACGGCCTGGCCGGTCCGCTGACCGGCATCCCGATCGCCCACAAGGATATCTTCGTCACCCGCGGCTGGCGTTCCACCGCGGCGTCGAAGATGCTGGCCAACTACACCAGCCCCTTCGACGCCACCGTCGTCACCCGCTTCGGCGACGCCGGCATGGTCACGCTGGGCAAGCTCAATTGCGACGAGTTCGCAATGGGTTCGTCGAACGAGAACTCCAGCTTCGGCGCGGTAAAGAATCCCTGGGATGCGCTGGCCGTGCCGGGCGGCTCCTCGGGCGGCTCGGCCGCCGCGATCGCCGCGCGCCTGGCGCCGGCCGCGACCGGCACCGACACCGGCGGCTCGATCCGCCAGCCGGCCGCCTTCTGCGGCATCACCGGCATCAAGCCGACCTACGGCCGCGTGTCGCGCTTCGGCATGATCGCCTTCGCTTCCTCGCTCGACCAGGGCGGCCCGATGGCGCGCACCGCCGAGGACTGCGCCCTGCTGCTGAACGAGATGGCCGGCTTCGACGAGCGCGACTCCACCAGCCTCACCATCGAACAGGGCAACCTGCGCGAGGATTTCAGCCGTGACCTGAATCAGCCGCTCACCGGCCTGCGCATCGGCGTGCCCAGGGAATACTTCGGCGAAGGCCTGGCCGCCGACGTCGAGCAGGCCGTGCGCGCCGCGCTGGACGAATTCGTGAAACTCGGCGCCACCCTGGTCGAGATCTCGCTGCCCAAGACCAGCCTGTCGATCCCGGTGTACTACATCATCGCCCCGGCCGAGGCCTCGTCGAACCTGTCGCGCTTCGACGGCGTCCGCTACGGCTACCGCACGCCGGAGTACAAGGATCTGCAGGACATGTACAGGAAAACGCGCGCGGAAGGCTTCGGCAAGGAAGTCCAGCGCCGCATCATGGTCGGCACCTACGTGCTGTGCCACGGCTACTACGACGCCTACTACGTGCAGGCGCAAAAGATCCGCCGCCTGATCGCCGACGACTTCCAGGCCGCCTTTGCCGACAAGTGCGACGTGATCATGGGCCCGGTGGCCCCGACCGTCGCCTGGGACCTCGGCGCGCAGACCGACGACCCGGTCGCCAACTACCTGGCCGACATCTTCACGCTGTCGACCAGCCTGGCGGGCCTGCCGGGCATGTCGATCCCGGTCGGTTTCGGCCAGGGTGAAAAAAACGCCAAGCGCCCGGTCGGCCTGCAAATCATCGGCAATTATTTTGCCGAGGCCAAGCTGCTGAACATCGCGCACCAGTACCAGCAGGTAACGGACTGGCACAACCGCGCGCCGGATGGCGTCTAACAAGAGAGAACACTATGCAATGGGAAGTCGTCATCGGTCTTGAGAACCACGTCCAGCTCACGACCAACTCGAAAATCTTCAGCGGCAGCTCGATCCGCTTCGGCGCCGAGCCGAACACCCAGGCCAGCCCGGTCGACCTGGCGCTGCCGGGCGTGCTGCCGGTGATGAACCGGGGCGCGGTCGAGCGCGCGATCCGCTTCGGCCTGGCGGTCGGCGCGAAGATCGCGCCGCAGTCGGTATTCGCGCGCAAGAACTACTTCTACCCCGACCTGCCCAAGGGCTACCAGATCAGCCAGTTCGAGGATCCGGTGGTGCAAGGCGGCACCCTCAGCTTCTTCTACGAGAAGGACGGCAAGATGGTCGCCAGCACCATCAACCTGACCCGCGCCCACCTCGAGGAAGACGCCGGCAAGTCGCTGCATGAAGACTATGCCGGCATGAGCGGCATCGACCTGAACCGCGCCGGCACGCCGCTGCTGGAAATCGTCTCCGAGCCGGAGATGCGCAGCGCCGCCGAAGCCGTGGCCTATGCGAAAGCCCTGCACGCGCTGGTGATGTGGCTGGGCGTCTGCGACGGCAATATGCAGGAAGGCTCGTTCCGCTGCGACGTCAACGTCTCGGTGAGGCCCAAAGGCCAGAAGGAATTCGGCACCCGCTGCGAGATCAAGAACCTGAACTCCTTCCGCTTCATGGAAGAAGCGATCCACTACGAAGTGCGGCGCCAGATCGAGCTGATCGAAGACGGCGGCAAGGTGCAGCAGGCCACGCGCCTGTGGGATCCCGACAAAAAGGAAACCCGCTCCATGCGCAGCAAGGAAGACGCGCAGGACTACCGCTACTTCCCCGACCCCGACCTGCCGCCGCTGACCATCTCGCAGGAGTGGGTCGAGCGCGTCAAGGCCGACATGCCGGAACTGCCGGCCGCGATGCGCGCGCGCTTCACCGGCGACTACGGCCTGCCCGAGTACGATTCGCACATCCTGACCTCCTCGCAGGCGATGGCGACCTACTACGAAGCCGTGGTGGCCAAGGCCGGCAAGGAAAACGCCAAGGCGGCCGCCAACTGGATGATGGGCGAAGTGGCGTCGACGCTGAACCGCGCCGGCGTCGACATCGCCGCGTCCCCGGTCGAAGCCTCGCAACTGGCCCTGCTCCTGAAGCGCATCGCCGATGGCACCATCAACAACAAGGCCGCCAAGGAAGTGTTCGCGGCGATGTGGGAAGCCAGGTCGGAAGACGAACATCTGGCCGATGTCATCATCGAGCAGAAGGACCTGAAGCAGACCTCCGACGTCGGCGCGCTCGAAGCGATCGTCGATGAAGTCCTGGCCGCCAACGCCAAGTCGGTCGAGCAGTACCGCGCCGGCAAGGAAGCGGCGATCAACGCCCTGATCGGCCAGACCATGAAGGCCAGCAAGGGCAAGGCCAATCCGGCCCAGGTGACCGAGCTGCTCAAGAAGAAGCTGGCGGGCTGACAAGCCCTGCGCGGATAAAAAAAACCGGAGCTCGCTCCGGTTTTTTTCGTTCAGGCCACGCCGTACTGCTGGCGATACGCCGCCACCGCATCCTTGTACTGGCCCAGCGCCGGGTCGGCCGACAGGTAGCCGAACAGGTCTTCCAGGTTGGCGATCGAGACCACCGGGATGCCGTAGGCCTGGCTGACTTCCTGCACCGCCGACAAGGGCGACAGCACGCCGTCCTTGCCGCCGCGCTCCATCCGGTCCAGCGCGATCAGCACCGCGGCCGGTTCGGCGCCGGCGGCGCGGATCATGGCCACCGATTCGCGCACCGAGGTGCCGGCCGAGATCACGTCGTCGATGATGACGACCTTGCCCTTGAGCCCTGCGCCGACGATGGTGCCGCCTTCGCCGTGGTCCTTGGCTTCCTTGCGGTTATAGGCGAAGGCCGTGTCGCGGCCCTTGGCGGCCAGCGCCACCGCGGTGGCGGAAGCGAGCGTGATGCCCTTGTAGGCCGGGCCGAACAGCATGTCGAATTCGATGCCCGAGTCGAGCAGGGTCTGGGCGTAGAACTGCGCCAGCTTGCCCAGCGTGGCGCCGTCGTGGAACAGGCCGGCGTTGAAGAAATAAGGCGACTGGCGGCCCGCCTTGGTGGTGAATTGGCCGAACCTCAACACTTCGGACTCGACGGAAAACGCAATAAACTGTTGGCGCAGGTTGTTCACGCAATACCTCTGGAATGGATAAATCCCGCTATTCTAGCGTGGCGCGGGATCCGGCGCGCCTTCCGCCGCCAGGCGCACCACCAGGTCGGGATTGATCGGCTTGACCAGGTGGCGCTCGAAGCCGGCCTCCTCGCTCCTGGCGCGGTCGGCTTCCTGGCCGTAGCCGGTCAGCGCGATCAGGCGGCAGGGATGGCCCGGCAGCAGCGCGCGCAGGCGCCGCGCCAGCTCGTAGCCGTCCAGCCCCGGCAGGCCGATGTCGAGCACCGCCACGTCGGGTAGGAACGAGGGCGCCGCGGCCAGCGCGGCGATCGGCTCGTGGAACACGCGCACCTCGTGGCCGTGCGCGGCCAGCAGGCGCGCCAGCGTGTCGGCGCCGTCGACGTTGTCGTCGACCACCATGATGCG
>Ga0265798_10009797_pt1 | contig 11908 bp, 7 predicted proteins | sample P3T30metagenome_FD_192430 | JGI IMG/M metagenome (GOLD analysis project Ga0265798, IMG submission 192430) | Plant litter microbial communities from East Loma Ridge, Irvine, California - P3 T30 | ecosystem: Environmental > Terrestrial > Plant litter > Unclassified | place: USA: California... | reverse complement strand
TCGACGGATTCGGATTACCACCGCTGCTCATCATGCCCAGCACCAGCACGGCCGAATCGCCCGACGTGACAAAGAACACCAGCACCAGGATCGTGGCCACGCCCGACATCAGCATGCCGAACGGCATCGCGTCGAACATCGCGAACAATGCAGTGGCGGTATCGGCGCGCACGGCGTCGGCAATCGGGATCTGCTGCCAGATCTGCATGTGCAGCGCGGTGCCGCCAAAGATCGAGAACCAGATGAACGCGGCCAGTGTCGGCGCCAGCATCGTGCCCAGGATGAATTCACGGATCGTGCGGCCACGCGAGACGCGGGCGATGAACAGGCCCACGAATGGCGACCATGAAATCCACCAGGCCCAGTAGAAGATGGTCCAGCTGCCGACCCAGGTGCTGTCACGGAACGGCGTCGCGCGCAGGCTCATGCGGACGAACTCGGTGACGTAATTGCCCAGCGTGCTGGTCAGCGTGTCGATGATCGCCACGGTCGGGCCAAGGATGAATACGGCCAGCGCCAGCAGCGCAGCCATGATCATGTTGGTGTTCGAAAGGATTTTCACGCCGCGCGTGACGCCGCTGACGGCCGACCCAAGGAACATGACAGTAGCCAGCACGATGATGCCGATCTGCGACGCCTCGCTCACTTGCACGCCGAATACGGTGTTCAGGCCGTTGTTGATCTGCAGCGCGCCCACGCCAAGCGACGCTGCCACGCCAAAGGCGGTCGCGACCACGGCCAGTCCGTTGAAGAACCCGCCCATGTGCTTGACGATCGGCCACGGCAGCGCGTCCGTTACAGTGCTGACCAGGGCGACACCGCCGCGCCGGTACTGGAAGAAGGCGATGGCCAGCGCCACGGCGCTGTACACGGCCCACGGGTGAATGCCCCAATGGAAGAAGGTATAGCGCATGGCGGCGCCCGCTGCTTCCGGCGTGTTCGACACGGTGCCGGGCGGCGCTTCGATGTAGTGCGAGATCGGCTCGGCCACGCCAAAGAACACGAGGCCGATGCCCATGCCGGCGGCAAACAGCATCGAGAACCAGCTGCCGAGCGCGAATTCCGGCTCGTCGTCATCGCCGCCAAGTTTCAGGTTGCCGTAACGGCTGAACGCCAGGAAGGCAACGAACACCACCATACCGAGAACGACCCAGAGGTAGAACCAGCCAAAATTGCGGGTGACGGTAGCAAGCGCGGTGTCGAAGACCGGGCCCATGGTGTCGGGCGAAATGACACCCCACAGAACAATGGCGAGGATGAAGCCCGCCGATAATGCTGTCTGCATAATTTCTCCAGAGACAGAACGCGCGGGGCGTTGTGATAGTTAAATGACCACGCAATTGTAAATCAATTGCTAACTTGCTGCGGCGCAACAATTCTCCCGTGCTACCTGTCCATACGTGCCATTTCTGTATTTTTCAGGCTACACATAGTTCGCCACGGCAGCGGGTTTGGTCGCATAATTCATCAACGCTGTCATGACGATCTTCGATATGCCACTGACCCACGCCGCCCACGCCGCCCTTACGCACCGCATGTCACCTGCTGCCGCCTGCGTGGCGCCCCGGGTGTCGGTGTCGCGTCTGTCGCGCCTGTACGAAGTCATGGACCTGATGCTCGATTCTGTCGGCGACCCGCTGGCCCTGGGTAGCCTGGCCGCATCGGCCAGCTATTCGAGCTACCACTTCGACCGCATCTTCCGTGAGCTGACCGGCTTTTCGGCGGTGGAATACCAGCGCAAGCGGCGCCTGCGCCGCGCCGCGCACCTGCTGCGCCACGAACCGGACGTGCCGGTCGGGCGCATCGCGCAGGATTGCGGCTTTCCGTCCAATGCAGCGTTCGCCAAGGCCTTCCGCCAGCAGTTCGGCATGCCCGCCAAATCCTGGCGCGACGGCGGCTGGCGCATCTATATGGATGCCCAGGTCGGGCGCGAAAGCGATGTCAGCTTCTTTGTCGCCGAGCCGGGCGAACTCACCGCGCTGAACGCCCCTTATTGCGCGCCCGCGCCTGGCAGCGTTGCCGCGCGCGTCACGCTGCGCCAGTTACCGGCCGTGCAGCTGCGCTACCAGCGCTTCTTTGGCCAGTCGGGCGCGGCGCTGTCGCTGGCCTGCAATGCCTTCATCTGCGCACAAGAAAGCGCCGGCATCCCACGCGGGGCGCCGTGGTACGGCGTGTTCGACGAGGATCCGGGGTTTACGGGCGAGCGCGAATACTGCTACGACTTCGGCTTCGACGCCGGCGTGCTGGCCGACCCGGGGCTGGGGCTGCGCGTGCTGCCGGCCGGGATGGTGGCGATCCTCGAATTTCGCGGCGAGTGGCCGCGCTTTCGCGCGATGTACGAAGACTGGCTCGAACACCAGAGCGTGTGGCGGCTCGATGCGACGCGGCCCCATGTTCAGAAAGTCGCGCGCACCGAAAATGGCGGATGGCAGGGCTGGCTGGCCCTGCCGGTCAAGCGGCGCTAGTTGTTCTCCACCGCGTTATCAGGCGCCTCGATGCGCATGAAGCGGCTCAGCACCAGCACCGGCAGCGCCGCCACCAGCACCCACAGAAAGAAATCCCGATAACCCAGCGCCTGCTGGATGTCGCCGCTGATCGTGCGAAACAGCACAAAGCCCAGTTGCATGAAACCGGTCCCCAACGCGTAATGCGCCGCCTGATACGGGCCGCTGGCGACCACCTGCATGATGAACAGGATCACGCCGACAAAGCCAAAGCCATAGCCGAACATCTCGAGCCCCAGCGCGCTGACGATCAGCGGCATCGAGACAGGCTGCGCGTCGCTGAGGTACCAGAACACCGCATTGGGCACGTTCATCGCCAGGATCAGCAGCGGCAAGGCGCGCTTGAGACCCAGCCACGCCGTGAAGTAGCCGCCCGCAATGCTGCCGATCAAAAAGGCGGCCGTGCCGACCGTGCCGTACACCCAGCCCACCTGGGCGGTGCTCAACCCCAGGCCGCCGGCCTCGCGCGCGTCGCGCAGGAACAATGGGCCAATCGACTGGATCTGTCCTTCCCCGGCGCGAAACAGGATGATGAACAAGATCGCCATCCAGATCCCCCGCTTGGCAAAGAAGGTCTTGAACACGTCGACCAGCGTGGCCTTGACGTCGCGCGCATGACGGATCCGCCCCGCGAGCTTGGGCGTGGCCGGCAGCGCGTGCCAGTGGTACAGGCCCAGTGTCACCATCAAGCCGCCGAGCAGCAGGAACACGACGGTCCAGGCGGAAGCGATGCCGAAGCGTTCTTCGAGCTCGCCCGCCAGGATCAAGAGGCCACCAAGCGAGAGGAACTTGGCGGCATTGAAGAAGGCGCCCTGCCAGCCGGCATACGCCGCCTGCTCGCGCGATGTCAGGCTGCTGATATAGATGCCATCGGCGACGATGTCGTGCGTGCTCGAGGCCAGCGACACGATCGCCAGCAGCGCCAGGCACACCGCAAACCACATCGGCAGTTGCAGGGCCAGCGCGACCAGGGCCAGGCAGGCGCCACCAAAAATCTGGCAGGTGACGACGGCCATGCGCCGGCTCGGGGCCAGTTCCAGGAACGGACTCCACAGTGCCTTGAAGGCCCAGGCCAGACCAAGCAGGCCCGTCCAGCGGGCGATCTGGTCGTTCGGCACGCCCATGCTCTTGAGCATCTGCCCGGCGACCAGCGCCACCGCATAGAACGGCAAGCCCTGCGCCAGGTACAACGTGGGGACCCACGACAGCGGATGGCGCCGTGGCGCATGGTGGACCGGGGCAGCGACCAGCGTCTCGTTCATGGCGATTCCAGATGTAAGGTGACGATGCGGCTCACGCGACCGTGCGTGTCGATGCTGGCCAGTTTCACGATGCGCGCGCCGCGTACAGGCACCGGGTCAGCGTAGCGCGGGCTGGTGGTATCAGGGTCGGCGCCATCGACAGTGTAATGCAGGCCCAGTCCCGGAAAAGCGGTATTCGCCCGCAGCATGCCGTCCTCCACCAGCGCGCCCGGCGGCGGCAGGCGGTAGTGCCAGCCGTGTCGATCGAGCCGCGGCAATTCGCGCCGCCCGAGGCGGTTGGCAAATTCGTTCCAGTCCGGCTTCGTGTCCTGTGGCGACCACGCGCGTTCGGCCAGGCCGAGCAGGCGCGGCATCGCGAGATACTCGAGCCGCGCGCGTGAGCACACGTTCTCGCCCCAGAGCTGGCCCTGCAGGCCCGTGACGCCGGCGCTCGGCGCCAGATCGAACGCATCGCGCGTGCCGACGAAACCGGCCCAGTAGTAGCCCGGTTCCAGCGGATGCTTGGCATGGGCGAAATCGAAATACAAGCTGGTAGCATTTGCCAGCACGACGTCGAAACCGGCGGCGGCCAGTTCGGTCGCGCAATCGCGTTCGTGCGGCAAACCGCCGTTGTTCCAGACATAGACATGGAAGTCGCGCCCGGCCTGACGCCGGTCGGGCGCCAGCATGCCACCAGCGCGGGGTGTCAGCGCCGTTTCCTCCCAGCCCGCAAAGGCGATGCCATGACGCGCCAGGATCGCGCGGCAGCGCGCCTGGAAGTCGTCGCGCAACTCGCGCACATCCGTCCAGCCATGCGCGCGCATGCTGGCCTGGCAGACGGGCGAACCGACCCAGGCGCCGCCAGGGACTTCGTCGCCCCCGGTGTGCAGCACGGTCAGCGGCACCTCTGCTTCCCGGTACAGCGCCGCCACGGCAGTGACGACGGTGTCGATGAAGCGATCGACCGATGGCAGCGCAATGCACATCACATTGTCGTGCCACAGCTGCACCGATTCGTAAGCCGACGTGTCGGCCGGATCGCTGAGCAAATACTCGTCGGCGCCGGCGAGGTCGCCCGCTGCCATCAGGCGCGCATGCCGCATGCGCATCGCTTCGACCGCCGCGCGTGCGTGGCCCGGCAGATTGAATTCGGGGATGACGTCGATGTGACGCGCTTTTGCATGGCGCAGGATCGTGACGAATTCCTCGGCCGTATAAAAGCCGCTGCCGCTCGATGCATCGACGGCTGCGCCGGAGCCGAACGACGGTGGTAAACAATCTCCGACGCCACGCTGCGCGCCGACGGCCGTCAGTTCGGGCAAGGCGGCAATCGCCAGACGCCAGCCTTCGTCGTCGGTCAGGTGAAAATGGAAGCGGTTGAGTTTATACGCGGCCATGCAGTCGAGCAGGCGCAGCACGGTGTCGACGCTGGAAAAGTGGCGGGCAACATCGAGCATCATGCCGCGGTAGGCGAAGCGCGGCGCATCCTGCACTGATCCCAGCGGCAGCGCGCCATCGGGCGAGACCAGCTGCGCCAGGCTTTGCAGGCCGTTGAAGACGCCGTGCGCGCTGGCACCCGTGAGCGCCACGCCCTGATCGTTGATCTCGAGCGAATACGCTTCGTGCCCCGGTTCAGCGACCGGCCCGATGGCGAGCGTCACCACGCCCTCCCCCGGCGGCAGGTCGGCCAGCAACGCGCGCAGGAACCGCACTTCATTGTCCAGGCCTGCTCCATTCACGATCACCGCTTCGCGCCCCAGACAGTACTGGCCGCCCGTGAACCGTGCCGAGCGCGGGCGCGGCGTGATACGCCCGACCTCGGCCTCGGTCAGGTACGACAGCGCCGCATTCTGGGTAAAGCGCCAGGCCGCATCGGCAGTGGGCACCGCGTCGCCCCGGTTACGGTGCCGCTGCTCGGGGCGCACGAACGGCGCAATGACCGGGTCGCCCAGGTCGACGGCCACCCCGCCCTGCCCCGGCAACAGGTAAAACCCCAGCGGCGCATCGGTGATGCTGATCGCCCAGTGCAGCGCCTCGTAGTTGAGCGTGTGCGTTTGCCCCGGTAGCCAGGCGTCGCCCCCCGGCATCGACAGCGCGAACAGGTCGCCATTGACGTGCGCGATGGCATAGCCGGCGCTGACCGTCTCGGCCAGGATCTTGCGGCAGGTGTTGAAGCACAGCGTCCAGCCGGGCGCGATGGGGGAGGCGCCATCGTTGCGCAGCACGAGGCGCGCGCTGAACGCATCGTCGCGTATGAAATTGCTCAGGCATTCCCAGGCGATGTGGATCGCCGGGCCGCCATCGGATCGGTCCGTCATGGGTGTCCAGGTGAATGCGGGGCGGCCATTGCCGCCCCTGGGCTGATTACAGCTTGCCGCGCAGGCCGAGGTAGAAGGTACGGCCGTTCGAGTAGAAGGCGCGTGGCCGGTCCTCGTTTTCGGCGTACATCTTGATGGTCTCGTTGGTGAGATTGAGCGCGTCGAACGTGAGCGTGAAGCGTTCGCTCAGCTTGACGTTGACGGAGCCGGCCAGCGACGGCATGTCGTCCACGTGCTGGCTCGCGCCACGGTCAACACCGGCCTTGTACTTCGAGCGCCAGTTGTAGGCCAGGCGCGCCGAGAAGCGTTCGTTCTCGAAGTAGCCGGTCACGTTGTAGGTGTTGCGCGACGAGTTGATGAGTTCGCCACCATCGTCGAGTTCACCATCGGCGAACGTGTAGTTGACCAGGAAACCGAAGTCACGCGCCACCGGCTGCTGCCAGCTCAGCTCCACCCCGCGATTGCGCCCGCTCGTGTTGTATGGCGACGTGATCTGGTACTCGGTGGGCGTACTGCGCTTGTTGTTGTAATAGGTGCCGGTCGACGTGCCCTGCGCCACGATCGAGCGCAAGTCCATGTAGAACAGGCCTGCCGAGATCAGCGCTTTCGGCGCGTAATACCACTCGGCGCCGATGTCGAAGTTGGTCGAGCGCACCGGTTCCAGATTGACATTGCCGCCGTTGCCGCTCAGCGCGTCGTCGTTCAGCGACACCGAGCCACCCAGCGCGCTGTAGTCGGGGCGCGCGATGGTCTTGGCCAGCGCCGTGCGCAGGACCAGATCGGGCGTCACGTTGTACTTCAGGTTGGCGCTTGGCAGGTAGTCGCGGTAGGTGCGCTTGAACGTCGTCGGCGTGTAGGCACCGAAGGCCGAACCGGTGATCGGCGCCGGGCCGCCCGGTAGATTGACGATCGTGTTCTGGCGCGTCTCGACGGCGCGCAGGCCGACGTTGCCGCTCCAGCCGTCGCCGCCGAAGTCGACCATGCCGTACAGCGCCGCCGTCTTCTCGCCCACTTCGAATTCGTTCATCCAGTTATGGCGCAGGACGTAGTCGAGCAGACGGTTGCCGGGGATCGCGCCCCAGGCGCCCAATGCTGCGCCGTCGTACTTGAAGTAGTTCGACGCGAGATTGCCGCCCAGGTCATTGGCGAAGTCGCTCGGGTACAGCTGGCCGTTCCAGGCCGGGCCTGGATTGCTGAAGCCCAGCGGGCCGGGCCGGGTTTCCAGCGGATGCTCGGCATTGCGCTGGTGGTCGGTCCAGCGCGCGCCGAAGCGCACGGCCTGGAAGGTTGGATTGTCCAGGCGCAGCTCGCCGTCGAGCTGCGCGTACTGTTCCTTGTCCACCGACTGCGATTCACCGCCGCCGGCCCAGGCGGTCGAGCCGGGTGACACGGTGTTGCCGCCAGGGTAGCTGACCGACGCCGGCGACAGGCCGTTCAAGCCGTACACCATGCCGCCGTCGACATTGTTCTGGTAGTAGACGTCGTCGCGGTCCCAGCCCACGCCGTGGGTCTTGCCGAGCTTGCCCGAGAGCGAGAAGCGCTCGTTGACGCGCCACTTGCCGTTGAAGTCCAGGTACCACGATTCGCCGCCCGCATCCGGGCGATAGATATTGTCGACCTCGCCCGCGTTGCGCGTGAACCCGGCCCCCACCAGCGTGTTGTTGCGCACGACTGGATTGATGGGAATCAGGTTCAGGCTGTTGATCGAGTTGGCCGGTGCCGCCAGCCAGTTGGTGTTCTGGTGCGGTGCTTCGAGCTTTGAATAGAAGCCGTTGACGTCCAGCGTCAGGTCGCGGTTCGGACGCACCTCGATGTCGAACGCGCCGCCTTCGCGCTTCTTCTCCTGCTCGAACAGCGCGGCGCCGATGAAGGTCGGCACGACCACGCCGGCCAGTGCCGGGTTGGCGAGCGCCGCAGCGCTGGTCGCGCTGATCGGGGTATAGCCGAGGATTTCCTGGCCATCGCGCCGCACGGACGACTTCTCGGAGAACCCCTGGATCAGGATGCCGGCCGTATTGGCGGCGTTCTTCCAGTTCACGAGGCCCGACAGATGCGGCTTGGTCTTACCCGACAGGTCGTTGTAGTTGGCCTGGACCGAGCCTTCGACAGTGAGCTGCTGGCGGAAGTCGAGCGGACGACGCGTGATGACGTTGATGGCACCGGAAACGCCGCCTTCGACCAGGTCGGCCGTCGGGCTTTTCTGAACCACGATCGAGCCGACCAGCTCGGACGGCAGCAGCGAGAAGCTGCTCGAGCGACCGACATTGCCGCCAATCTGGTTCAGCACGAACCAGTCGCCGGTGCTGATCGCGTGGCCGTTGAACAGCGTCTGCTGCAGGCTCGGGCTGGTGCCGCGCAGGCTGACGCGGTCGTTTTCGCCGAAGCCGCCTTCGCCGCCGGCAGACGATTGCGTGTTCACGCCGGGCAGGCGCTGGATGGCATCGGCCACGTTTTTATCGGGCATCTTGCCGATGTCTTCGGCAGTGACCACCTCGACGACGGCGTCACTGTCGCGCTTCTGGCGCAGCGACTGTTCGAGCGCAGCACGCACGCCCGTCACCACCACGGTCTGCGGCGCCAGCACCGGCGCTTCCTGCGCGCCTGCCCCGCTCATCGCCAGGATTGTCACCGCCGCTGCGATCGCGGTCCGCTGATACTGCCGTGCCTTCAACTCATTCATGTGCGCTCCAAACCAGGTTGGCCATCGGGTGTTGGAGCCAGTCCCAAGCAATCCGGACAGGCTCTCAGTGAGCGCATTGTGGTGGCATCCGGCGTGCCGTGTTTGTCAAATCTTGCTATCCGGAAGAGGAATTCATCACACTGACATGTGACTATGGCAGGCGGAACCTGGCGGCAGATTCAGGGCGCCGGAAACGGCACCAGCGCCAGCCCGCGCTTGAGCGCATCGAAGCAGGCCGGGTCGAGCGCGGTGCCCACGGTCTTTTCCATCATCTCGAGCGCCTGCGGAATCGGGATCGCGCCGCGGTACGGGCGCTCGGCGGTGATGGCGTCGAAAATGTCGGCGGTGGTGATGATGCGTGTTTCGAGCCGGATGTCGTCGGCATGCAGGCCGCGCGGATAGCCATTGCCATCGAGGCGCTCGTGATGGGCGCTAGCAATCGACGCCAGTTCGGCAAACGCCGCGATGCGGCCCAGGATGGTTTCGGTGTACTCGGCATGCTGGCGCACGGCGGCCCATTCGTCGCGGTCGAGCGAACCAGCCTTGTCGAGCACGCTGTTGCTCACGCCCAGCTTGCCGACGTCGTGCAGCAGCGCGCCGCGCTTGAGCCAGCGGCGGCGCTGCGCCGACAGTCCGAGCGCCTCGCCGATCATGTCGGTGTACAGCGCCACGCGTGCGCTGTGACCGCTCGTGTACGGGCTCTTGGCGTCGACCACCTGGCCGAAGGCAGTGGCGATATCGTCGAGGTAGTCTTCGTCGAGCGCAACTTCGTGGCCGGCCGGCTCCAGTGCAAAGACAGCGCGGTCCAGGTCGGGCGCGGCCAGCTTGCGCCAGAACGCATCCTCCAGCGCGACCTGCTCGAACGCCGCAACCAGCTGCGGATCGAACCAGCTGCCAGCGCGCGCGGTCGCTTCGTGCAGCGCAGCCTCGCGGCCGCCATCGGTGTGGAACACGTCGATCACCTGCGCCAGCAGCGCGATGCGCGCATACACGGGGATCGCGTCGCCCACGAGCTGGGCCGGTTTGCCCTTGCCATTCACGTGTTCGTCGAGTGAATAAATACCTTCGGCCACGCCTTCCGGGAAGCGCAGCAGGCGCGCGATGTCGGCGCCGCGCTGGCAGCGGGTGGCGATGAGGCCCTGCGCGATCTCGGGGCCATCGCGCAGAATGGTCATGACGCTGCGGAACCGCTCGGCCAGGCCCGCTTTCAGGCCCGTGTGCTTGAGCACGAAACCGAGCACCTGCGGCAGGCTGTCGCCCACCGTCTTGAAGCTGCGCTTGAAGTCAAGATCGTCCGTCAGGTACAGCTCGCAGATACGGGCGGCGTTGCTGCTGCAGCCAAGGTCTTTCAGCAGCAGCGTGTAATACAGCTCCCACAACTGGTCGTCGTTCAGGCCAGCGGCACGGCCGATATGCATCCCGATCCAGCAGCAGCGCACGCAGTGGCCAGCGGGCTGGCCTTCGGTAATGTCGAGCGCATAGCTCAACGCGCCAATCAGCTCGGAGAGCTTCATGGCGCTGGGGGCCAACATCTCCTGCGGCGCGTCGGGGTGCATCATAATTAGTTCCGTAAGGCAATAATTATGAATGGTACGCCACAACCTTCGTGGAAAATCACCAGCCCCATAATATTGACCACGGATGCGGCGCGGATACCACAGATAAAACGACAACACCGGCGCGAGGCCGGTGTTGTGCTGGTGGCGGCTAAGCCACCCTTATTGCTGACGCATTGCTGGTGCTATCAATAACCGCGGCCGGTGGTGCCCGTAGTACCGGTGCCGGTGCCGGTAGTGCCCGTTGCGCCGGTTCCAGTCGTACCCGTTCCGGTAGTACCAGTGGTGCCCGTGCCTGCTGCGCCGCTGGTACCCGTGCCCATTGAACCGCTCATACCGGTGGTGCCAGCAGCGCCGGTGGTACCGGTAGCGCTGCCGGTTGTGCCGGTCATGCCGCTGTTACCCATTGCACCGGTGGTGCTGCCGTTCATGCCCGTGGTGCCGCTGGTGCCGGTGCGGCCCGTGGCGCCGACCGTGCCTGCACGGCTGTCAACGACGCCCGCCGAGCCGGTAGTGCCGGTCATCGGGCTGGTGCTGCTGCGGCGATCGTTCTGCGGGCTCATGCTGCTGGTGCCGGTGGCGCTCATCGACGAGCGGCCCGTCGCATCCTGCATGCTGCTGCCGGTCTGGCTACCGACCTGGCCCGAGGTACCCGCCATGCCCGTGCCGGTGGTGCCGGCGGTGCCCGTTGCAGTGCCGGTGCGGCCTGCCGCGCCTGCCGTGGCGCCCGTCTGTGCATGAACTGCAGTAGCGCCCAGCATGGCAACCGTCAGCGATGCGCCGATCATTCCTTTGAGTAGCTTGTTCATGGTGTTCTCCTGAATATGTTTTGTAGTGCGTTCTCGACACATCAGTGCGTCAAGTCAGGAGTCCAGTGTAGGTCGACAGCAGATATGGGCGCGCACGGTACCGCCCGGAAACAATTAATCGTCGCCCAACGTCATGTATTTTGCGCGCAATTGCACGCATTTTTTCGTTTATTGTTGAGCTGATAATACGGCTTCCGCCGACAGCGTTCCCAGCTCGGCATAGAGCGGCAGGATGCTGTTGCGGTCGTCCGGATACACCCGATTGGACAGGAAGACATAAAAGCTTTGCGACTGCGGATCGATCCACAGGATGCAGCCGGTAAAGCCTGTATGCCCGTAGCTGCCGAGCCGGTAATGACGGCCGCGCGGCCGGCGTGCAAATGGCGAATCGATGTCCATGCTCATGCCGCGCAGCGCGGCAATGCCTGGTGGCGACTGCGCGGTGCACAGCAGGCGCACGCTGTCGGGATGCAGCACGCGCACGCCATCGAGTTCACCACCCGCAAGCAGCATGCGGGCAAAGCGCGCGACATCCCGCGCGGTCGAAAATACACCGGCCGAGCCGGCCACGCCGCCCATCCGGCGCACGGTCGGATCATGTACCTGGCCTTGCAGCACGGCGCCAGGCGCCAGGCCGCGCTGCGCTTTTTATAGCACCGCGTTTGCCTCCACCGCACCACGCTGGGTGGGCGCGATCGTCCGCCCGTCGCCGCGCGCCAGCGGCCGATAGCCGGTGTCCTGCATGCCCAGTGGCGCAAAGATGCGCTGCTCGGCAAACGCATCGAGCGGCATGCCAGCCA
>Ga0265798_10009796_pt1 | contig 11910 bp, 9 predicted proteins | sample P3T30metagenome_FD_192430 | JGI IMG/M metagenome (GOLD analysis project Ga0265798, IMG submission 192430) | Plant litter microbial communities from East Loma Ridge, Irvine, California - P3 T30 | ecosystem: Environmental > Terrestrial > Plant litter > Unclassified | place: USA: California... | reverse complement strand
CTGTTGCTCGGCCTAGTCATCGCGGTCACCAACCTCGACGAGGTCGTCAAGATCATCCGCGGGTCGTCGAGCCCCGCCGAAGCACGCGGCAAGCTGCTTGCACGCGAGTGGCCGGTCGAGGAGATCGCGCCGTACATCGCGCTGGTCGAGGCGGTCGAGGACAAGCAGGCCGACGGCATCTACAAGCTGTCCGAGCCGCAGGTTCGCGCGATCCTCGATCTCCGCCTGCACCGCCTGACATTGCTCGGCCGCGACGAGATCGGCGACGAGCTGAAGGCGCTGGCCGCGACGATCGGCGAGCTGCTCCACATCCTCGGCGACCGTGCGAAGCTGTACGAAGTGATGCGCGGCGAACTGATCGCGATCCGCGACGAATTCGCCACCCCGCGTCGTTCTGAGATCGCCGCCGCCGCCAACGGCATCGACGACGAGGACCTGATCGAGCGCGAGGACATGGTCGTCACCGTGACCATGCAGGGCTATATCAAGCGCACCAGCCTCGACACGTTCCGCGCTCAGGCGCGTGGCGGCAAGGGTCGCGCGGGCATGTCGACGAAGGACGAGGACGTCGTCACCGAGCTGTTCGTCACCTCGACGCACACCCCGGTGCTGTTCTTCTCGAACCTTGGCAAGGTGTACCGCTACAAGGTCTGGCGCCTGCCCGAGGGTGGCCCTGCAACGCGTGGTCGGCCGATGATCAACCTGCTGCCGTTGGCGCCGGGCGAGACGATCTCGACCGTGCTCCCGCTGCCGGAGGATCTGAGCGAATGGAGCCGCCTGCACGTGATGTTCGCGACGCAACGCGGGCTCGTGCGCCGCAACGCGATGGATGCGTTCACCAACGTGCCGTCGAACGGCAAGATCGCGATGCGTTTCGAAGAGGGTTCGGAGGACAAGCTGATCGGCGTCGCGTTGCTCAGCGAGCATGACGACGTGCTGCTCGCGACCAAGCTCGGCAAGGCGATCCGCTTCGCCGGCGACGACGTCCGCGAGTTCCAGAGCCGGACGTCGACCGGCGTCCGCGGCGTGACGCTGAAGGGCGACGACGAAGTCATCTCGCTGTCGGTCCTCCACCGTGTCGGCGCCACCCCCGAGGAGCGCGAGACGTACCTCAAGTTCGCACCGTGGAAGGGCGAACGCGAGGGCGATCACGGCATGGGGTCGGACCGCTACAACGATCTCAAGGACCGTGAGCAGTTCATCCTGACTGTCTGCGAGAACGGTTACGGCAAGCTGTCGAGCGCCTACGACTATCGCCGCACCGGTCGCGGTGGCCAGGGCATCACCAACATCGACAACATCGCGCGTAACGGCCCCGTCGTCGCGAGCTTCGCCGCGGCGAAGGGCCATCAGCTGATGCTCGTGACCAACCAGGCGAAACTGATCCGCACGACGCTCGCGTCGCTCCGCGTCATCAGCCGCAACTCGGCCGGCGTGAAGCTGTTCGACGTGGCGAAGGGCGAACATGTCGTCTCCGCCGCGCGGATCGAGGAAACTGAGGAAGACGCCGAAATCAACCTGGCAGACGCCGTGCCAGAGGTCGCTCCGGATACCGGCGCGACGATCGGCGAGGATACGGCTGCGGGCCCGGAGGACGGCGAATGAGCCGCGATCCGATCGCGTACAAGGTGCTGACCGGCGAGCAGCTGGCGACCCTGGAAACCGGGAGCTTTGCGGGGGCGCCGGTGGATGTGGCCGATGGCTATATCCACCTGTCGACGGCGGAGCAGCTGACGGAGACGGTCGACAAGCACTTCGCCGGTCAGTCGGACCTCCATGTCGCGGCGATCGATCTCGAAGCGCTCGGCGAAGACGTGAAGTGGGAAGAGTCGCGCGGGGGGCAACTGTTCCCGCACATCTACGGCGGCCCGCTGCTGCTGGAAGTCGTGCTGTCCTATGGCCCTCTGGAGCGTGACGAAGCCGGCAAAGTGAAGCTCCCCGTCGCGGGCTGACCGGCACTCAAGTCAAAGCATGTTTGCCCGCGGAGGCGGGGACCCAGTCTGGGCTCCCGCCTTCGCGGAGAACAAGGAAGTGGGGTGTGGCGCTCGTTGTAGGCGGCTCAACGCGGGCTCACGCTAACGGCACTAGCTTGAGCAACGGCATCACACCGCGCCGCAAACGCCCGTAGTCGTGTACGCGCTCCCCACAGAGGCGCCACCCCGGCGAAGGCCGGGGCCCAATTGGAAAGGTCGGCGTGATTGGGGCCACGCTCCGTTAGCTACCTTCCCTAATTGGGCCCCGGCCTTCGCCGGGGTGGATAAGCTACTCGGACGACGCCCCCCTCACCCAGCCGCAAACGCAGCCCTTACAAACCGCGCACACGCCTCAGGTGCAGTGATCGGGATCATATGCCCGCCCTCGATCGTGTCGATCTTCGCCCCCGCGATCGCCGCCGCGGTCCGGTGCCCATTCCACGCCGGATCGAGGATCGCGTCCTGCCGCCCGTACAAGATGCGCGTCGGGAGCTGGATTTCGCCATAGCGCGCCGCCATCGCCGTCACGTCGTCGTTCGCCCCGGCGAGATCCGCCGCCGCCGCCGCGATCGCGATCGGTCGCGCCGCGAGCGCACCGCCGCCGCGGGTCACGAAGTCCTCCGGCACCGCCTCGGGTGCAAACACGCCTTGCAGCGTCCTGGTCGCCGTCAGCCGGCTAAGCGGCGTACCGAGCACCTGCGCGAACGCGAGCCGCGCGCCGGCAGGAATCCGCGCGAGTCCGCGGAAACTCTCGGGCACCTGCTCCAGCGGTTGGGTCAGCGGTGCGATCAACGCCAGCGCGCGGACGAGGTGCGGATGATCGAGGCCGACCGCCAGCCCGATCGCGCCGCCCAGCGAATGGCCAACGAACAGCGGCCGATCGAGGCCGAGCTTCTGGATGAAGTCGGCGATGATCGCACCCTGCGCGATGATCCCCGGCGTGGTGTTCCCCGTCGCCACCGAATAGCCCGAGCCAGGCCGATCGACGACGATAACGCGGTATTCGTCCTTGAGCAGATCGACGAGCGCATAGCTGAAATTGCGCAACTGGCCGCCGAGGCCGTGGACCATGACGATCGTCGGCCCGGTCTGCGATCCGACATCGATATAATGAAGCCGTGCCCCGTCGACGTCGAGAAAGCGTCCGTCGGGCGGCACCAGGTCTTCGGCATGGCGCGCAAGCCGGCTCGAATAGAGCGACAGCCCGAGCCCCGACACCGCGGCCAGCAGCGCCCCCCCGATCAATCCCTTGCCCGTACGCCGCATCGTGATCTCCTGAAAATGGTCCGGCATCTCAACGCCGCGGCTTGGTCAAAGTCGCATTTCAGCGCCCGGGATCGCTGGTGGTACCACGGACCGCGTCGGATACCGCATCGATGCTGAGGAAACGGCGCTCGCGCGACCCGCCGATGTAGAAAAATGGTGCACCCAGAGCGATTCGAACGCCCGACCCTCAGATTCGTAGTCTGATGCTCTATCCAGCTGAGCTATGGGTGCATCGCCGTCCCGTGTCCGGTTCGACAAGCCCGCTATGAAGCGGAAAATCCTGGTGCACCCAGAGCGATTCGAACGCCCGACCCTCAGATTCGTAGTCTGATGCTCTATCCAGCTGAGCTATGGGTGCACTGGAGGGGCGCTGATAGCAGGCATTTTCGGCGGTGCAAGGGTTTGCCGCGAGAAAGTTGTGCGCAAAGCTTTCGCAGCATAGAGCGGCGGACATGAAACACGCCGCTTCGCTCCGTCACGTATCGCTCGCGCTCGTCCTCGCAACGGGCGCGTGCAGCCAGGACAGGACCAGCTACCCGTCGCTCGGCGCCCGGCCGATCGAGAAGCTCGGCTTTGCCGAACCCGCGGTGAAAGCGGCGGTCGCAGCCCCCGATCCGGCGCTCGACGCGGAAATCGCGACGCTGTCCGGCAAGCTCGACGCGATCGCCACCGGATTCGCGCGCGACGCAGCCAAGGCCGAGACGCTGGCGCGGACCGCGCGCGGTACGGCGGTCGGCAGCGAGCCGTGGATCGCGGCGCAGACCGCCCTCGCCGGGCTCGACGACTGGCGCGCGCAAAGCTCGTCGCTGGTCACCGACATGGAATCGCGCGCCACCGATCGCGCGGCCAAGTTGCAGCCCGATTATCCCGCGCTGGCGACGATCCGCAACAAGGCGCAGGCCGAAGCCGACCGGCAGGGCGCAACGATAGCGCGCATCCAGGCAAGCATGCCCTCGGCATAAACGCGCCCTTCCTCCCCCCGGCAGGGGAGGATCGACAGCTCAGAACCCCTTCAACAACGGCAGGATCGTCGAGTAGTCGTCGGTCCACCCCGCAAAGCCCTTGCGCGGTGTCGGCGTGGTCCAACCCGGGTCCTTCGCGCGTAACGCCGCGATTACGCGCGGATCACGCGACAGCGCCACCCAGTCCGACGCCGAGGCACGGTCGACGAGCACGCTCGACGGACGATACCGCAGGATCACCGCGGTCCAGCCGCCCTCGCGTGCCGCCGCGGCCACCACCGGTTCGAGGTCGATGAACCGGTTCGAGATATGCACCAGCAAAAGACCGCCCGGCGCCAGCACGCGGCCATAGGTCGCAAACGCTTCGCGCGTCATCAGATGCATCGGCACCGAATCGGACGAGAACGCATCGAGCGCGAGCAGGTCGAGACTGTTCGACGCATCGTGCGCCAGCGCGATCCGCGCATCCCCCATCCGAATATCGGGGTTGGGCAGGCATCGCGACAGATAGGTGAACTGGCCCGTGTCGCGCGCGATGGCGACCACCGCCGGGTCGATCTCGTAGAACCGCCAGCGCTGGCCGGGCCTTGCGTAACACGACAGCGTCCCCGTCCCGAGCCCGACGACACCGATCCGCGCGGTCGGACCATATAGCGCGGGTGCGGCGAGCATGGCCTGCCCCACACCCGAACCGACCGCGTAATAGGTGGTCGGCGTCCGCTCTCGCGCCGGCGAACCGCGCAGCTGGATACCGTGGACCGTCGTCCCGTGATCGAGTTCGCGCGTACCGCCATCCGGCCCCGGCTCGTCCCGCACGGTATAGACGCCGAAATAGCTGCGGACGCGCGCGCCGGGCTCGATCGACAGCTCGAGCGAGCGATAGCCGCCGAACAGGACGAGCGAGCCCGCCAGCACGATCATGTAGGGCAATCGCGCACCGATCGCAGCGAAGCCGATCGTCGCTACGATCAGGAAAGCAAGACCCTGCTGGCTATCGCCCAACAGGCCGTCGGGGTTGCCGATACGCAGACCGGCAACGGCCAGCAGGACGAGAACGATCGCAGCGAGCGCGACCCATTTCACCCCTGCCTTCGCCATCCACAGATTGCGCAACCGCGCGATCAGATAGACCTGCGGCACCAGCGCCCCGGCCGCGAGGATCAGCAGCGGATATTCATAGGTCCAGTCGAACACCACCGGCGCGACGAGCGCGGCAAACACGCCGCCGAGTGCCCCGCCCGCCGACATCGCCAGATAGAAGCCGGTCAGCCGGTCGGGGGCCGGCCGCTTGCGATAGAGCGCGGTGTGCAGCGCGACCGAGATCATGAACAGGAGCACCAGCGCGATGCCGGCACTGAAGAAGGGCCGCTCGGTGTAGCCACCGCTCATGATGACCCCGCCGAACAGCAAAATCGTGATCGGCGCGATCCGGGTCAGCAGGTCGGCAAGCCAGCGATCGTTGGCGAACGCGACGCTGAAGCTCAGCAGATACAGCCCGAGCGGGATCACCCAAAGCAGCGGCATCGCGACGATATCGGTCGAGATATAGGTCGACGTCGCGAGCATCATCCCCGACGGCACAAGCGCGAGCGCGATCCAATGCAGGATTCGCTTGGCACCCGGCGGCGCGCTGGTGGCGACGACGTGTTCGCTCGCGAGGGTCTTCGGCAGGCGCGTGGAGCAGGCCAGCACTAGTACGATCAGCAGGACATAGCCCGCGCTCCACAACAGGCTCTGCGCATGGATCGCCATAAGTGGCTCGACAAGCAACGGGTACGCGATCAGCCCCGCAAAACTGCCGAGGTTGGACGCGGCATACAGTGCATACGGGTCGCCGCCGCCACTCGCCGCACTGAACCAGCGCTGAATCAGCGGCGCCTGCGCAGAGACCGCAAAGAACAACGGTCCGATCGACAACCCGAGCAACCACGGCACCCACAAGGCCGGCAGCGCATCCGCCGGCAGGTCCATCGCGATCAACCCGATCGGCAACCACAGTGCCGCAACGATCAGCACGCCAAGGTGGATTGCCGCCTGCGCGCGCGGCCTCACCCGGCCGAGCCAATGCGCATACGCATAGCCCGCGAGCAGCAACGCCTGGTACACCAGCATCGCCGAGTTCCAGACCGCCGGCGCCCCGCCCAGCCGCGGCAACGCCATCCGCGCCACCATCGGCTGGACGAGGAACAGCAGGAACGATCCCGTCAGGATCGTCGCGACGAACATCGTCCGGCACCAGCGTGCCATCAGCGGCCTGTCGTCCGCGCCGACAGCGTCAGCCATTCAGCAATGTCGCCGCATGCGCCGCGTGATAGGTCAGCACACCCGAGCAGCCGGCACGCTTGAACGACATCAGCGTCTCGAGCACCATCACGTCGCGCTCCGCCGCGCCGGCTGCGACCGCGTGCTCGATCATCGCGTATTCGCCCGACACCTGGTACGCGAACACCGGCACCTCGAACGCCTGGCGGACGCGGACGATGATGTCGAGATACGGCAGGCCGGGCTTGACCATCACCGTATCGGCGCCCTCCGCCAAATCCATCGCGACCTCGCGCAGCGCTTCCTCGGCGTTGGCGTTGTCCATCTGGTACGTCTTCTTGTCGCCCTTCAACAGCCCGCGCGAGCCGACCGCATCGCGGAACGGCCCGTAGAACGCGCTCGCATATTTGGCGGCGTAGGACATGATCTGGACGTTGTGGTGCGACTCCCCTTCGAGCGCGCTGCGGATCATGCCGATCCGGCCGTCCATCATGTCCGACGGCGCGATGATGTCTGCACCCGCGTTGGCCTGGTTGAGCGCCTGCGCGACGAGCATCTCGGCGGTGGTGTCGTTGACGACATAGCCGGCCGCGTCGACCAGCCCGTCATGGCCGTGGCTCGTATACGGATCGAGCGCGACGTCGGTCAGCACGCCGACTTCGGGCACCGCGTCCTTCAGTGCGCGGATCGCCTGGCACATGAGATTGTCGGGGTTCAGCGCCTCGCGGCCATCCTCGGTCCGGCGCTCGACCTGTGTGTACGGGAACAGCGCGATGCACGGGATGCCGAGGTCGCGTGCCTCGCGACCGCGCGCGACGATCCCGTCGACCGACCAGCGTGACACGCCCGGCAGGCTGGCGATCGGTTGCTCGACGCCGGCTCCCTCGGTGACGAACAACGGCCAGATCAGGTCGGCGGGCGTCAGCACGGTCTCGGCGTGGAGGCGGCGGCTCCAGGCTGAGGCGCGGGTGCGACGGAGGCGAAGCGCGGGATAGCTTGCGGTCATGCGGCGGGCTTTGCGGGATGCGCGGCGACGGATCAAGTTTTACGGGAGAAGCGTTACGGGTGCGAAACCGCATGCCGTGCGTTGGGGGCCTTATGTCGAACGATACGATCACGTCTGCCGCGCTCGTCGTCAACGCCAAGTCGCGCAAGGGCCAGAAGCTGTTCAAGCGCGCGTGTGCGGCGATGTCGGGGCTGCCTTATGAGGTCGATGCGCATGCGGTCGAGGATCCGAAGGATCTTGAGGCGACGGTGTTGCAGGCGCTGGCGAAGAAGCCGGATCTGCTCATTCTCGGTGGGGGCGACGGCACGGTCAGCGGACTGGTCGACCTGATGGTTGGTCACGACGTGATCCTCGGCGTACTGCCGCTCGGCACCGCCAACAGTTTCGCGCGCACGCTTGGCATTCCGTTGAATATCGAAGGCGCGGTCGAAGTGATCCGTACCGGCAAGCCCCGCAGGATCGATCTCGGCATGATCGACGGCGATTATTTCGCGAACTGCGCGGCGATGGGCATCAGCCCGAAGATCGCCGAGACGGTGCCGCATGGGTTGAAGAAGGTCTTCGGCAAGGTCGGCTATCTGGCCTGGGCGACGTATCAATACATGCGCTTCCGCCCGTTCACGCTGATCGTCGGCGAAGGCCCGACCGCGGTGAAGATCCGCGTCGTCGAGGTGCGCATCTCGAACGGACCGTATCACGGCGGCACCGAACTGGTCGACGCTGCGGCAGTCGATTCGGGCGAGATCGTGGTGCAGGCGGTGATGGGGCACGTTAAGCGGCGACTGGTGCAGAACTGGTATGCCAGCGTGTTCCGGCTCGAGTCACGCCACGAGAAAGTGCGCGATTTTCGGGGGAAGAGCCTGAAGATCAACACGATCCCGCCGTTGCCGATCTCGATCGATGGGGAGGTTCTGGCGAAGACTCCGGTGACGGCCAAGGTCGCTGCCGGGATCATCCGGGTGATGGCGCCCGCCTGACGGCGAAGGTCCGCCCCCGCCCTTGTTCTCCCGCGAAGGCGGGAGCCCAGTCTGGGTCCCCGCCTTCGCGGGGAAACAACATTGGGTCGCGATAAGCCGCCTCACGAGCCACCACCCCGGCGAAGGCCGGGGCCCAATTGGAAAGGTCGCAGTAACGACGCGCAGCGCTCAGTTGGCGACGCCCCCCAACTGGGCCCCGGCCTCCGCCGGGGTGGTCGCTGAGAAGCGTAATCGCTCTCTATCCAACGCCCGTTACTTGACCCGACGAACCGTCAAAATCCTAACCGGCGCAGCAATCATCTGCCCTTTCATCACCCCAACCGCAGCAGTCGGCGAAGTCGGCGCAGCAAGAATCCGCTTCACCACATCCATCCCCTCAACGACGTGCCCGAACGCCGCAAACCCAGCCGTGTCCCCGCTCCCAGCCGGGTTCGCATCGAGCGACAACACCGGCCCGACGGTAACGAAAAAGTCCGCCGTCGCACTCCCCGGCGCAAACCTTGCCATCGAGATCGTCGCGTCGACATGCGACAACCCGGTCTGGCTGGTCGGTTCATGCTTCACCGGCGGCAGCAGCCGCTTCGCATCACCTCGCGGCCCGCCCTGGATCAACCCAGCATCCGCCCCGAGCTTCATCGCCCGGTAGAACGTCACCCCATCGAGCCGCTTCTGGTCGACGTAGCGCAGGAAGTTCGCAGTCGTCAGCGGCGCGCGATCCTTCTCCAGCGCCAGCGTGATCGGCCCCTCGCTCGTCGTCATCACGATTGAGACCGTCGCCGGAGCAGCGGACGGCGGCGCAACCGGAGCCTCCTGCGCCGAGACGGAAACTGCGCCGAGAACGGCAAGAGCGAGCGTTACGAATCTGGAAATCATCCGCCACGCTACCGCGTCCTCCCCTCGCTGTCAGCGGCCCCGCGACACGATATTGCGCGCCGCAAAGTTTTGCTTGGGTTTGCACGCCCGCGCGCAATGCGTATCCGGAGAGCGATGACCGATCTCGCCATTCTCTACGAGCACCCGCTCTGGTTCGAACCGCTGTTCGCCGCCCTCGACCGCCGCGGCGTCGCGTTCACCCGCGCGACGCCGGACGGGTTCTGGAACCCCGCCGACCAGAGCGCCCCCGCCCCCGTCGTCTTCAACCGCATCGCGATGTCGAGCTTCCTGCGCAACGACGAGCATCCGATCTTCGACACGATGGCAATGCTCGATCACTGGCGCCGCACCGGCGCACGCGTGGTCAATGGCACCGACGTCCTCGCGATCGACGCCTCCAAGGCCCGCCAACTGTCGCTGATCGCCTCGCTCGGCCTCGCGATCCCCGAGACCCGCGTCGTCCACCGCGCCGCCGACGTCGTCCCCGCCGCGCAGACGCTCCGCTTTCCGTTGGTCGTGAAGGCGAACATCGGCGGATCGGGCGCGGGCATCATCCGCTTCGACAGCCTCGACGAACTGCGCACCGCCGTCGCCGACGGAGGCCTCCCAAGCAGCGTCGACGGCGTGCTGCTAGTTCAGGAATACGTCCCCGTCCGCGACGGCGCGATCACCCGGATCGAGACGCTCGACCGCAAGTTCCTCTACGCGATCGAGGTCGCGGGCGGCGGCTCGTTCGATCTCTGCCCGGCGGATGCGTGCGTCGTCCCCGGCTCCGGCATCAAGATGGCCGCTGTAGAGCCCTCGCAGACCTTGAAGGACGCCGCCGAGGCGATCGCCCGCGCGGTCGATCTCGACGTCGGCGGGGTCGAGGTGATGATCGACGACCGCGACGGCGTCGCGCGCTTCTACGACATCAACGCACTGTCGAACTTCGTCGCCAAGCCATTGGATGTGCTCGGCTGGGATCCGCACGACCGCCTCGTCGATTACCTGATCTACAGAATCGAGAAGGCCCGCTGATGCGCTATGGTTACTGGACTCCCGTCTTCGGCGGCTGGCTTCGCAATGTCCCCGACGAGGGGATGGAGGCGAGTTGGGCGTACACCAAGGCGCTCACGCAGAATGCCGAGCGCTGGGGCTATGACCTGACGCTGATCGCCGAGCTGAACCTCAACGATATCAAGGGCATCGAACAGCCCGCGCTCGACGCCTGGTCGACCGCGGCGGCGCTGGCGGCGGTGACCGACAGCATCGAGCTGATGGTCGCGGTCCGCCCGAACTTCCACCACCCTGCGCTGTTCGCCAAGGCAGCGGCGAACATCGACCGGATCTCGGGCGGTCGCCTAGCGCTGAACGTCGTCTCGTCCTGGTGGGCGGACGAGGCGAAGCAATACGGCCTCCAGTTCGACCAGCACGACGATCGCTACGCGCGCACCGCCGAGTGGCTGACCGTCGTCGATGGGTTGTGGACGCAGGAGCGGTTCGACTTCGCGGGCCAGTTCTACACCACCGAACAGGCGATCTGCTCACCCAAGCCCGCCAAGCGCCCGACCGTCTACGCGGGCGGCGAAAGCGAGAAGGCCAAGGCGATGATCGCCGCGCAGTGCGACGCGTACGTCATGCACGGCGACCCGGCGGAGGCGATTGCACCGAAGATCGCCGACATGGCGGCGCGACGCGAAGCAGCTGGCGGCGCGCCGATGCAATACGGCATGGCCGCCTACGCGATCGTCCGCGACAGCGAGGCGGAGGCCAAGCGCGAGCTCGACCGCATCACCAGCGTCACCGAACTCCCCGCGGGCTATGCGAATTTCGACCAGTGGCTGTCGGGCACGCAGCTCGAACGCGAGTTGAAGATCCAGGAATACGCCGTCTCCAATCGCGGCCTGCGCCCCAATCTGGTCGGCACGCCCGAACAGTTGAAGGAGCGTGTCGCGGAATACGAAGCGGCCGGTCTCGACCTGCTGCTGCTCCAGATGAGCCCGCAGGCCGAGGAAATGGAACGGTTCGCGGCGCAGGTCATGGGCACCGCATGATCCGCCTCACCGACGTCATCAAAACCTACCCGGCAAGCGAGGCGGCGGCCCTGGACGGCGTGTCGCTGGAAATCGCGGCGCGCGGCGTATTTGGCGTAATCGGCCAGTCTGGCGCAGGCAAGTCGACGCTGATCCGCCTTATCAACGCGCTCGAACGCCCGACTTCGGGCCGGGTCGAAGTCGATGGCGTCGACGTAGCCGCGTTGTCGGCGGCGGACCTGCGCGCACTGCGCCGCCGCATCGGCATGATCTTCCAGAACTTCGGCCTGCTGTCGTCGCGCACGGTCGCGGCAAACGTCGCGTTCCCACTGGTCCTCGCCGGCGTATCCAAAGCCGAACGCGAGACGAAAGTCGCCGCGCTGCTCGACCGCGTAGGCCTCGCCGATCACGCCACCAAATATCCCGCCCAGCTTTCCGGCGGCCAGAAACAGCGCGTCGGCATAGCCCGCGCACTCGCCACCGACCCCGACATCCTGCTCTGCGACGAAGCGACCAGCGCACTCGATCCCGAAACCACCCGCTCGGTCCTGACCCTCCTCCGCGAACTCAACCGAG
>Ga0265798_10009794_pt1 | contig 11911 bp, 10 predicted proteins | sample P3T30metagenome_FD_192430 | JGI IMG/M metagenome (GOLD analysis project Ga0265798, IMG submission 192430) | Plant litter microbial communities from East Loma Ridge, Irvine, California - P3 T30 | ecosystem: Environmental > Terrestrial > Plant litter > Unclassified | place: USA: California... | reverse complement strand
ACAACCTCCGACCGGTCCCGACCTCCGCGGCAGAGGTGATGTCCTCCATCGAGGAGCTCGACCTGCGGAACGTGTTGCTCGTGACCCACAGCAAGGGCGGGCTGATCGGCAAGTACGCGATGGCGCACCTGGACCACGACGGGCGACTCGACCGGATGGTCGCGGTGTCCACCCCGTTCGGCGGTTCCGTCTACGCGAACCTCGCGCCGGTGCCGCACCTGCGGGCGTTCCGGGCGGCGGACCCGGTGCTGGCCGGGCTGGCGCGGGAGCTCGACGCGAACCGGCGGATCACCTCGGTGTACGGGGTGTTCGACACGCTCATCCCCGGGGGCAGCGCACTCGCCGGGGCCACGAACGTGCGGGTACCCGTCGGCGGTCACTTCCGGATCCTCGGCGACGCCCGGGCCCGCGACGCCGTGCTGGAGGCCGCTGCGCGACGCTGACGCGGCGGTGCGCCCCGCCCTGGTGCGAGGTCGACCACCCCGTGCGCGGTCATGGCGGCGCACCAGGTGGGGAAGCTCGCACCAGCCGGGCGAGCGTGCACGGTGCGCGGTTCGGGACGTCAGCGGCGGGCGACGCTCGCGCGCTCGACGATCCGGTGCGGGATCACGACGGTCGACGGGGGAGCGTCGCGGTCCGCAATCCGTGCCGTCAGCAGGTCGAGCGCAGCGTCCGCGAAGGCCCGGCGGTCGAACGACACCGTGGTCAGGGCGGGGATCGCGAACGCCGCACCGTCGACGTCGTCGAACCCGATGACGCTCACCTGGTCCGGCACGCTGATGCCCCGCGCCGCCAGGACGTGCAGCACGCCGAACGCGATCGAGTCCGTGAACGCGAAGACGGCGTCGGGCAGCGGGTGCGTGTCCAGCCAGACGCCGAAGGCCCCGGCCGCGTCGGCCGTCGACCACCCGGGCAGCGGCACCCGGAGCGCGGGGTCGGGGGTGAGACCGGCGGCGCGGAGGGCGGCCTCGTGGCCGCTGACCCGCCGCTCGCTCGTCGCGGTGACCTGGGCGCTGTCCGCTGTCGGCTCCGGGGCACCCACCACAGCGATGCGCCGGTGTCCGCGGTCGAGCAGGTAGGTCGTGACCTCGTGCGCGGCGTCGCTGCTGTCGACGTGGACCTGGTCGACGTGCTCCGGCTCGACCTCGCCGATGACCACCGTCGGGGGCAGCCCAGCGGTGGACGCCAGCACGCTCGCACTGAGTGACACCGGGTTGAGGACCAGCCCGTCCACCAGGTGCGCCCGGGCGCGGGACACGAGCTGTCGTTCCCGCTCGGGGTCGGCCGCGGTCTGGTCGAGCTGGACGACCCAGTCACGGTCGCGGGCGAGTTCCACGAACCACCGCGCGAGTTCGGCGGAGTAGGCACTGCTCATCTCGGGCAACGTCAGCGCGATCGCACCCGATCGGCCGTTGCGCAGTCCCCGGGCGGACAGGTTCGGGACGTAGTCGAGCTGCTCCAGCGCCTGCTCGACCCGCTCGCGGGTGTCGGGCCGCACGACGACGCCGCCGTTGATGACGTTGGAGACGGTCTTCGGGGAGACCCCGGCGAGGGCTGCCACGTCCCGCACGGTCGCTCGCATGGAGCAACCGTAGCGCGGCGGTGGTCAGGGGCGGCGGTACCGGTGGACGTGCGTGACGTACGGCACCGGGACGGTCGCCCGTCCGGCGGTCTCGGGCGCTCCGTCGAGCAGGTCCTCGACCTGCCGCAGCAGCGCCCGGCGCTCGTCGTCCGGCATCACGATGACGTAGCTCCGCGAGGCGATCATGTCGAGGAAGTCGGCGCGCGACTGCTCGTTGACCCAGGCGAAGGTCTCGTGGGCACCGTCCGTGAAGGGCTCGCCCACGAACGGTCGGTCGTACTGCATGATCCGCGACTCCGGTCGCATGATGAGCGCGCCGAGGTCCGCCGACCAGGCGATGGACTCGTCCCGGATGTTCCACACCAGACCGAGGACTCCGCCCGGTCGGAGGATGCGCGCCGCTTCGAGCGCGCCCGCCGTCGGGTCGACCCAGTGCCACGACTGGGCGAAGGTCACGAGGTCCGCGCTGCCGTCCTCGAGCGGGACGGCCTCGCCGGTCCCCTCGAGCGCCCGAACGCCCGGCAGCACGTCGGTCAGCCGCGCTCGCATCGCGGCATCCGGATCGACCGCCACCACCTCCGCTGCCCGGGGGAGCAGTGTCCTGGTGAACTTGCCCGTCCCGGCGCCGACGTCGACTGCCAGCGTCACGGGATCCGGCGCGAGCCACTCCGCGACCGACGGCGGGTAGCCGGGGCGTCCGCGCTCGTAGGCGTCGGCGGCGGCGCCGAACGAGCGTGCGTGCTGCTCGAAGCTCATGCGCCCACCCTGCCACGGGTCCCTCGACCGGCCCGAGGGGACCGACGCCTACGGTGGTCTGCGGAGGAACCGATCGATGAAGCCCAGCTCCCTGCCCAGCACCACCGCCCCCGTGGACCTCGCAGCGCTCAGCGCCGACGTGGCCGCGTCGAACCGCCGTGTGGTGGTGATCGACGACGACCCGACCGGCAGCCAGAGCGTTGCTGACCTGCCGATCATCACGACCTGGGAGGACGACGACGTCCGCTGGGCGTTCGACCAGGACGCCGTCGGGTTCTTCGTCCTCGCCAACACGAGGAGCCTCCTGCCGGACGCCGCTGCCGCCGTGGTCGCGGAGGTCCACGACCGCGTCGTCGCCGTCGCCGAAGAACGCGGCGAGGACGTCGTGCTCGTCAGCCGGGGCGACTCGACGCTCCGCGGGCACTTCCCGCTCGAGACCGACGTGCTTGCCGATCGCGGCGCGGCGCTCGGACGCGTGGTCGATGCGGTGCTGCTCGTCCCGGCGTACCCGGACGCCGGGCGGATCACCGTCGAATCGGTGCACTACCTCGCGACCGCCGACGACTGGACCCCGGTCGGGGAGTCCGAGTTCGCGCAGGACGCGAGCTTCGGGTACCGCGCCTCAGCCCTGCCCGACTGGGTCGCTGAGAAGACCCAGGGACGTGTCCCCGCGTCGGAGGTCCTGCGTCTGACGCTCGACCTCATCCGGACGGGGGGACCGACCGCCGTCACCGAGGCGTTGCTGACCTGTCACGACGGGCGGGTCGCCGTCGCGGACGCGGTCGACGAGGACGACCTCCGTGTGGTGGCGCTCGGGGCGCTCGCCGCCGAGGCCGCGGGCCTCCGCGTGGTGTACCGCAGCGGGCCGTCCTTCGTCCGGGCGCGCTGCGGTCAGGAGGTGCGTGGTCCGCTCTCGGACGCCGCGCTGGCCGAGGCCTTCGTCGACGCGCCGTCCGGTCACGGGCTCGTCGCGGTCGGGTCGCACGTGGGACTGACCGGGCGGCAGCTCGACGGGCTGCTCGCTCAGCACCCCGTCGTGCCGGTCGAGATCGACCTCGTCCGGTGCCTCGAGTCGGAGGCCGGCTTCCAGGAGGTCGTCGAGGACAGCGCACGTCGCGCAGCCGAGCACCTGGCCGACTCGGACGTGGTCGTGATGACGAGCAGGACGCTCATCCGGGGGACCGACGCCGCGGACAGCCTGCGGGTCTCCCGGGTCGCCTCCGAGTCGCTCGTCGCGGTCGTCCGAGCCGTCGCCGCTCGTCGACGGCCGTCGTTCCTCGTGGCCAAGGGCGGGATCACCTCGAACGACCTGGCCACGAAGGCCCTGGCCATCGACCGTGCGTGGACCCTCGGGACGATGCTGTCCGGGATCGTCTCCCTCTGGGTCGCGGCCGACGGGCCGAGTGCAGGTGTGCCCTACGTGGTGTTCCCCGGGAACGTCGGCGGGGACGACGCCCTGTCGGCCGTGGTGGCTCGGGTGGCGACAGCAGCAGCAGCAGCGACGTCGGCCACGGCCATGTAGGAAGTGCTCGCAGAGGCCGGTACGAGCGTTGCGCCGTATAGGATCACCGGACTGACAGCCGGAGGTGACCATGACCGACCAGCGCGACTCGACCCTCAGGACCTCGTTGTCCGACCGGGTGTACGACACGCTCATCGCACAGCTCATGGACGGGGCGCTGCGCCCGGAGCAACCGCTCGGCATCGACGCCCTGGCGCGGACACTCGAGGTCTCACAGACCCCGATCCGCGAGGCGCTGGCTCGCCTCGAGTCGACCGGGCTGGTCCGCCGCGAGGCCCTGCGCGGCTACCGGGTCGCACCACTGTCCACCGATCGTGAGCTCGACGACCTGATGACGGCCCGTGCCGTGGTCGAACCAGCGTGCACCCGCGCCGCGACCCTGCAGATGCCGGACAGCGCGTTCGACGAGCTGGCGGGGACCATCGAGGCGATGCGCACCCTGCCGCACGGCCCGGCCGACCATCACGTGCGTGCCTACTGGCAGGCTGACGAGCGCTTCCACGCGCGCATCGTGGACGCGGCGGACAACGTGTTCCTCCGGGACGCCCACCGTTCCATCGGCGGGGCCGTGCAGCGCTTCCGGCTGTTCTCCGTGCGTGGGGTGACGGATGCCGACGCGGCGGTCCACGAGCACTCGGCCGTCCTCGACGCGATGCGGCGGCGGGATGCCGACGGCGCCGACGAGGCCATGCGTCGGCATCTCCTGGCCGTGAAGGCACGTGCCCGACGTGATCGGGAGGCGCTGGCCTGACCGGGAAACGCTGACCTCCACCACCGCACTCGCTGCCGACGGCAGATCGTGTATCCTACAGGATATTCATACGCGACGCTGCGGACGCTGAGGTCTGCGGCATGGAAGGACCAGCAGCATGACGCAGCATCGCCCCCGCATCGCCATCACCCTCGGGGACCCCGCGGGAATCGGACCGGAGCTCGTCGCCCGTGTCCTGTCGCGCCCTGGTGTCCTCGACGACAACGACGTGGTCCTGCTCGCCGACCGCGCCGAAGTCGATGCGGCCTTCGCGGACGCTCGGCTCCCGGTCGTCCCGCTGAGCGACGAACCGCGCGCGGGTGCCGTCACCCTGCTCGACGACGGCAGTGCTCCCGCCGCGTCGATCCCGGTCCGGCAGGTCAGCCAGGCGGCGGGGGAACGCGCGATGCACCAGCTGCGCCGAGCCGTCGACCTCGCTCGCGAGGGCCGCGTCGGCGCCATCGTCTTCGCGCCGCTCAACAAGACGAGCCTGCACCTCGCCGGCATGCAGGAGGAGGACGAACTCCGCTGGTTCGCGAAGGAACTCGGTCACCAGGGGACCACCTCCGAGCTCAACGTGCTCGACGACCTCTGGACGGCCAGGGTCACCTCGCACATCCCGATCAGCGCTGTCGCCGCCCGCATCACGCCCGACTCAGTGCACGCGACCATCCGACTGCTGCACGACGTGCTCCGCGACGCCGGCATCGAGCCGCGTCTCGGCGTCTGCGCCCTGAACCCGCACGCGGGGGAGAACGGGAACTTCGGCCGTGAGGAGATCGACGCCATCGCCCCCGGTGTGCAATCGGCGTCTGCTGAGGGCATCGACGTCCGCGGGCCGTTCCCGTCCGACACGATCTTCCTGGCAGCACGCCGCGGTGACTTCAACGGTGTCGTGACGATGTACCACGACCAGGGCCAGATCGCGATGAAGCTCATCGGCTTCAGCGGCGCGGTCACGATCCAGGGCGGCTTGCCGGTCAGCATCGCGACACCGGCCCACGGCACCGCCTTCGAGATCGTCGGTGAGGGCAAGGCCGACCCCACCTCGACGGCGAACGCGTTCGACATCGCCGCCGCGGTCGCCAGCCGCCACGGCGCCTGAGGCACCAGCACCACCCCGCACCAGCACCCGCACCCGCACCAGCACCAGCACCACCCCGCACCAACGCACCCACTCCTGGACAACGCAGTACCGAGGATCGAGAACAACGGTGACCAACCACGAACGGCCCCCACGGCCAGACGCCACGACCATGCCCGCGCCCCGCTCCCGGGTCCGCCTGGGAGTGTTCGGGATCCTCTGGGTCCTGGTGCTCCTGAACTTCGTCGACCGATCGGCCCTGTCGATCTCCCTGCCCTTCATCAGTGACGACTTCGAACTCTCACCCGCAGTCAACGGCTGGGTCCTCGGGTCGTTCTTCTGGACCTACCTGCTCTTCCAGATCCCGGGCGGGTGGCTGCTCGACCGCATCGGTGCCCGCAAGGTCGTCTTCTGGGCCGCCGGTCTCTGGGGGCTGTTCCAGGTCCTCGGCGGCATCGCGACCGGCGGCATCATGCTCGTCGCGTCCCGCCTGGGCATGGGGGCGTCCGAGGCGCCGGTCTACCCGGCTGGCTCGAAGCTGAACTCGAAGTGGCTGCCCTCGAAGGAGCGAGCCCGCGGCGCCACGTTCATCGACGCGGCCAGCCCGTTCGGCAGCGCCGTCGGTGGTCTCATCATCACGGGGCTCATCGGCCTGTCGGGCAGCTGGCGCTGGTCGTTCATCATCACCGGTGTGGTGACGGTGCTCGTCTCGGGGCTGTACTACCTGTACGTCCGGGACGACCCGGAGAAGCACCCGAAGACGAACCAGGCTGAGCTCGACTACATCCGCGGCGACGACCCGGTGACCCAGGAGACGGAGCACCGGGCGCTCCCCGCTGTCTCCGACTACGCCCGGTCCTCGTCCTTCTGGGCGATGTGGCTCGGTCGCCTCGGCTGGGCGACGGTCTGGTGGGGGATCATCTCCTGGTCACCCTCGTACCTGTCCAACGCCCTGCACTTCGACCTGGCCGGGCTCGGCTGGGGCACGTTCTTCATCTACGGCATGGGGGTGCTCGGTCAGGTCGTCTCCGGGTTCGCCACCGACCGGCTCCGGGCCCGGACGACGAACTACAACCGCGCGATGAAGCTCGTCCTGGCGGTCTCCGGCGTCGGCACCGTCGCGTCGATCCTGGTGCTCCCGACCGTGTCGACCGGCTACGCGGCCCTCGTCGCACTCGCGCTCGCCGTGTTCTTCAACCAGTTCGGTGGCGTCTACTGGGCGATCCCGTCCTGGCTGTCGCCGCGCCCACAGGTCGGTCGGGTCGGATCCGTGATGAACGTCGCGTCGAGCCTCGGCGGCGCGATCGCCCCGGTGGTCATGGGCTACGCGATCGGGGCCTCCGGTGGCGGCTACGCCGGCGCGTTCCTCTTCCTCGCGATCGCTGGCGCGCTCTACCTGGCCGGGTCGATGTTCATCGACTTCAACCGTCCGCTCGCCACGCGCCGGGTCCTGGAGCCCGCCGTCGAGGGTCGCTGACGATGACCGAGTACACCGGCCCGGTCATCGACGCGCACCACCACGTGTGGCGGCCGTCGGAGGGACGGCAGCCGTGGCTGCGCCCCGGCGTACGGATCCCGTTCCGGTACGGGGACTACGAGTCGATCAAGCGCGACTGGCTCCCACCGGACCTCCGCCGGGACGCCGCGGGCCTCGACCTCGTCGGCTCCGTGTCGATGGAGACCGAGTGGGAGGACGACGACCCGGTGGGCGAGATGGAGTGGACGGCGGCCGTGTCCGCCGAGCACGGCCTGCCGACAGCGTCCGTCGCACACGCCCTGCTCGACGACCCCGAAGTCGAGTCCGTGCTCGAGCAGCTGGGCGCGATGCCGCTCGTCCGCTCGGTCCGGCACAAGCCCGGCGGCGCGACCGATCCTGCTTCGGCGTCCGCTGACCCCGGTCTGCTCGCCGACCCGCAGTGGCAGCGGGGCTTCTCGCTCCTGCACCGGTACGGCCTGGACTTCGACCTGCAGGTCCCGTGGTGGCACCTCCCGGAGGCAGCGCGTCTCGCGGCGCGGCACCCCGAGACGACGATCATCGTCAACCACGCCGGGCTCCCCGCCGACCGGTCGACCGAGGGACTCGCGGGGTGGCGGGAAGCCATCCGGGTGATCGCCCGCCAGGACAACGTCGTGCTCAAGGTCTCCGGGATCGGGGTGCCAGGTGAACGCTGGACGGCGGAGCTGAACCGAGGGATCGTGGCCGACGCGGCCGAGGCCTTCGGAGCCGACCGCATCATGTTCGCGAGCAACTTCCCGGTCGACAGCCTGGTCGCCACCTACCAGGAGATCTACCGCGGCTTCCTCGCGATCACGCGCGACTGGTCGCCGTCGGAGCAGTCGGCGGCGTTCGCCGCCAACGCCGTCCGCACCTACCGATTGCCGCCCTCAATCCTCGGGTGAGCGGTCACTGGACCGCGCCAACGCGTTACAACGATGGAACATCATGGCAACGGGTTGCCAACCAGTTGCCCCACCCGACAGGGTCGCCTCAGGAATCCAACGGAGGAGGCCCGGAGTGACGAAGCTCGACGACCGCGTGCGCCGCACGGCAGGGACGACCGGGGGGACGGCGTCGCCACCCCGCGCACCGGGACGACGGAGCACGTGGGAGCGCATCCGCCGCGACCGGGTCCTGCTGCTGATGGGGCTGCCGGGCGTTGCGCTCCTGCTCGGCTTCCACTACCTGCCGCTCCTCGGCAACCTCATCGCCTTCCAGGAGTACCTGCCGTTCGTGCCCCTGGGGCGGAGCCCGTGGGTCGGGTTCGAGAACTTCGCGGTGATCGCCAACGGCGACCCGGAGTTCCTCGGCGCGCTGCGGAACACGCTCGTCATCACCCTCGTGCAGGTCGTGTTCGTGTTCCCCGCACCGATCGTGCTCGCGATCATGCTCAACTCGCTGCTGTCCGAGCGGATCAAGCAGGTCGTGCAGTCGGTGCTCTACCTGCCGCACTTCCTGTCGTGGGTGATCGTCGTCGCGGTGTTCCAGCAGATCCTCGGCGGCTCCGGACTGGTGAACAACGCCATCCGGGCCGCCGGTGGTGACGCGATCGACTTCCTCGGCAACCCGAACGGCTTCATCGCGCTGCTGACCGGCCAGGTGATCTGGAAGGACACCGGCTGGGCGACGATCCTGTTCCTGGCCGTGCTGTCGCAGATCGACTCGAGCCTGTACGAGGCCGCGAGGATGGACGGCGCCAGTCGGTGGCGGCAGCTCTGGCACGTGACCCTGCCCGGCATGCGGGGGATCATCATCCTCCTGCTCATCCTCCGACTGGGGGACTCCCTCACCGTCGGGTTCGAGCAGATCCTCCTCCAACAGGCCGCCGTCGGACGGTCCGCGAGCGAGGTCCTCGACACCTACGTCTACAACAACGGCGTGCTCGGCGGGCAGTGGGGCGTCGCCGCCGCCGTCGGTCTCGTCAAGGGCGTCGTCGGGGTGCTGCTCGTCCTCGGCGCCAACAAGCTCGCGCACGTCTTCGGCGAAGCGGGCGTCTACCAGAAGGAGTCCCGATGAGCGCCACGCGCAGTGTCACCGTGCCGGCGGGGAAGGCCAGGAAGCACCGGCCGCTGGACGCGCCGCCGCTGCCGAGCCGGATGCTGACGGGCTTCGTCCTGCTCGTGATCTGCCTGGTCGTCCTGCTGCCGTTCCTCGGCATCGTCTCGACGAGCATCGCGCCCTCGAGTCAGGTCAACGGCGCCGGCGGTTTCGTGCTGTGGCCGGAGGGGCTCGACCTCAGCGCCTACGAGAGCATCTTCGCGGGCGGCGTCGTCACCCGAGCGCTCCTGGTCAGCGTCGGCATCACCGTCGTCGGCACCCTCATCAGCCTGTTCGTCACCGCGATGCTCGCGTACGCGCTCAGCCGCCCGGGCTCCTACGGGCACGGTGTCGTGCTGAGCCTGGTGCTCGTCAGCCTGCTGTTCGCGCCGGGCCTCATCCCGAACTACCTCGTCGTCAAGCAGTTCGGTCTGCTCGACTCGTACTGGGCGCTCATCCTGCCGACCGCGCTCAGCGCGTTCAACGTGATCGTGATGCGTTCGTTCTTCATGGCGATCCCACGGGAGCTCATCGAGAGTGCCCGGATCGACGGAGCGGGGGACTTCGGTGTGTTCCTGCGCATCGTGCTCCCGCTGTCCAAGGCCGTCCTCGCCGTGATCGGCCTGTTCTACGCCGTCGGCTACTGGAACGCGTTCTTCAACGCGCTGCTCTACATCAACGACACCGCGAAGTGGCCGCTGCAGCTCGTGCTCAGGACGTACGTGATCAACAACGCGCAGCTCGGCGGGGCCGACCTCGGGACCAGCTCCGACGCCCTGCCCCCGCAAGCGTCGATCCAGATGGCGATCCTCGTCGTCTCGATCGTCCCGATCCTCGTCCTCTACCCGTTCCTGCAGCGACACTTCGCCAAGGGTGTCCTGACCGGCGCCGTGAAGGGCTGACCCATGACGACCAACGCACCACGCGGCATCAGCCGCCGCGGACTCATCGTGGGCGGTCTCGGGATCGCGGCCACGAGCCTCCTGGCCGGTTGCGACACCGTGACCCGCTCGACGGACGTGAAGGCGATCAACCGGGCCGTCACGCTGCCGGACTACGTGCCGTGGACCGGCGGACCGGAGCCGGTGCTGCCCAAGACGAGCGCCCTGATGCCGTCCGCGTTCCGACGGATCCCGTCGACCCTGATGTCGACGAAGCGCGTGCCCGGCGACGGCTCAGCGCTGCACGGCAGCGTCCCGACGAACTCGCCGGTCCCGCCCTCGAAGGGCAGCAACCCGTACTGGCAGGGCCTCGACGAGCGGATGGGCGTCGACCTCGACCTGACGATCACCCCGAACGCCGACTGGGGGAACAAGTTCGCCACGCAGGTCGCCGGCGACACCCTCGGCGACGTCTTCACGGTCTTCGGCACGTTCTCGTACCTGCCGCAGTTCCTCGAGGCAAAGGCGGCCGACCTCACCGGGATCCTGTCCGGCAGCGGCGTCCGCGACTACCCCTACCTGGCGAACCTGCCCACGGCGTCGTGGCGCGGCACCGTCTTCTCCGGTGGGATCTACGGCGTGCCCGTGCCGCGCGGGCCGCTGACGACCGGGGTGCTGCACCGACGGCAGGACCTGTTCGAGGAGCTCGGCGTGGACCCGGCGTTCGGGAGCCTCGACGAGTTCGTCGCCCTCTGCCGCGAGGTCTCCGACCCGCAGCGGAACCGCTGGGCACTGGGCTCCGTCCCGACGAACATCCTCGCCTCGATGTTCGGCGTCCCCAACCAATGGGAGGAGGATGACGGTCGTCTCCTCCACATGTACGAGGTGGAGGCCTACCCGGACATGCTCGAGGCCTCGCGGAAGCTCCTGGCTGAGGGCCTCGTCCACCCGGACAGCGTCACCGCCTACAACGGCAAGGTCTGGTTCGTGCAGGGCTCGGCGCTGATGCTGCAGGACAGCTACAGCGCGATCCCCGGCCTCCTCCAACAGGCCGAGCCCGGCAGCGGGTTCCGCATGACCATGGCGCCGTTCGTCGGACCGGGCGGCGCCAAGCCCAAGCCGTGGCTCGGTGACCCGAACAACGCGATCACCGCGCTCGCCGCCGGGTCGGAGGAGCGCATCCGCATGCTGCTCGGCGTGCTGGACTGGTGCGCGTCGCCGTTCGGCACCGAAGCCTGGCTCTACCGCAAGTTCGGCATCGAGGGCCGCGACTTCGAGTACCGCGACGGAGCACCCGTGCTCACGAAGACGGGCAACAGCGAGACCGCACTCGGTGAGTTCCCGCTGCAGTACTTCACGGAGTGCCCGCTCCCGCTGTTCTACGCGGGGGCCCCGCAGATGACGGACGTCGTGTACGAGTCGCTGTCGTCCTGGCTCGAGGACGGGATCACGAACCCGACGTACGGGCTCTACTCGCCGACGAACTCCACGAAGGGTCCTGCCATCGGCACGTTCGCCACGAGTGCGGTCAACGACGTCCTGCTCGGTCGCGCGCCGGTCTCGGGGTGGAAGTCGGTCGTCCGCGACTGGCGTCGCCGGGGCGGCGACGCCATGCGGCGGGAGTTCGAACAGGCGTTGGAGGCGCGCGCCGGCGGCTGATCCAGCATGGCCCGGCCCACTGCCGGACGGGAGGCTCGGGGCGGGCTGGTCCCGAGCCTCCCGTCCGGTGGTGGGGCCGCCATCACATCCTCCGACCGGGCGGACCTGTCAGCGGAAGTAGTGTCCTGCCTCGATGTCGTC
>Ga0265798_10009793_pt1 | contig 11912 bp, 15 predicted proteins | sample P3T30metagenome_FD_192430 | JGI IMG/M metagenome (GOLD analysis project Ga0265798, IMG submission 192430) | Plant litter microbial communities from East Loma Ridge, Irvine, California - P3 T30 | ecosystem: Environmental > Terrestrial > Plant litter > Unclassified | place: USA: California... | reverse complement strand
TATGGCGCTCTCATTTGCTTCGGATCCAGACGAGAGGAACACAGCATGAGATAGACCTCCCGGTCGATGTCCGACCAGCATTTGACCCAGACGCTCGGCAGCGAGATTCGTCAGACGAGACGTGTGATGGTACGATAGAGTGGTCATTTGCTTGGCAACAGCTTGAATCACGCGTTGATCGCCATGTCCAATAGAGGCTACCGCGGCACCAGCGCACGCGTCCAAGATCCTGCAAGATCAGAGGGGCCACGACATCTAGTTCTCGTCTACTCACTTCCGACCATCGTCCAAGTAGAGGTAAGACCCTTGAGCTTCAACAACAGTCTCCGGCTTCTTGCCATGAAGATCCCGGTAGAGCAAACATGTCGTTGGTTCTTCTTCGACTCTAACTGGAGACATGATGTAGTTGGTATGGTGATGAGTGAAGTGGCCGATACCGGGGGCAGGCCTTATACAACCAAGCGTTCGGGACAGCACGGCTCGGCACGCCCCGATGTCGGACCACGTGTAAGGATCCTCCACGTCAACGGCATGACGCCATGTCTGGGGCAAAGGGGGCTCTGGGCAGGCTGTGGGGAGCCGTTTGCATTGTGATCCTCTTTAGCGGATATCCTGTGTGTGTGTATATGTGTGTGTGTGTGCTTCCAGCTCACCTCGTTGTAGAGACTGGTCATGAACGACCGTCGCGTCGGGTTTGTCGTAGTCGAGGGTCTACCCACCCGTCATTAAGGGGAACGATCTGTCTTGCTTATCTCGTATCTGTCCCTATCTTGCCTCGATGCTCGATGCAGCCAATCAGTCGCCAAGCAATATGCCATTCAGCCACACCATGAAAGTTTGACGATAAGCACCGCCCGGAGTCTGCCGCGGGGATTTGCGAGAATACCGAAATAGCTTCGGCCCCGGCCGTCGAACACCGGTTACCAATTCTGCGGGTTCCTTCATATTAGAACAGTCAGCTCCTACGATCCGCATTTGTCCCACAATCTTACAACATGAACCCCACACATTCTATCCACGGAGAAGAGAAGTATGGTGAGGAGAAGGACCTTGGAGGCAATGCCCTACATGCTACCACCTCCGTATCTGAGAAGGAGGTTAGCGAAGAGGCCCGCTTGGCTACATCCAAAGAACATAATTTGACCGTGAGGCAAGGAATCAAGGCATACAAGAAGGCTATCGGCTGGAGCATCCTCTTGTCATCTGCGGTCATCATGGAAGGATATGACACTATCTTGGCAAGTTCTCGCCAAAAAGGTGATTTTCCAGTGCTAACCCCCAGATTGGCTCTTATCTCGGGCTACCCGCGTTCAACAACACTTTTGGGAATCAAGTCGTTGATGGTACACCCTCCATCACTGCTCCTTGGCAGGCTGCAGGTGCGTAGCTTATCCTCGCATGCGCTGACGATGTAGTTACCAATGGTGCCTATATCGGAGAGATCCTCGGACTCCAGCTCACTGGTTACCTGGTCGGATGGTACGGTAACAAGGTGGTCATGACTGGCGCTACTATTCTCATGATCGGATTTGTGAGTGAGAATGTTGATGTGCACGCTGACCTCAGATCTTTATCTCCTTCTTTGGCGAGACGCTGCCGTTACAACTTGTGGGACAGATCCTTTGTGGAATACCTTGGGGCGTCTACCAGACTGTCACGACTGTATACGCTTCGGAGGTCCTTCCCGTGAACTTAAGAGGATACCTCACGAGGTAAGTCAGGAGAGTATGCGAGCGCTTGAGCTCATATCTAGTTACGTTAACCTGTGCTGGGTCATTGGGCAATTCATCGCATCCGGAGTACTCGTTGGTGTTCAGCCTCGGCTCGATGTCTGGGGATGGAAGATACCATTCGCAGTACAATGGGTTCGTTCTTCCCCTTATAATGCTATCATTTTACTAATCTCGCAGATCTGGCCCATTCCCATCATCTTTGTGTGCATCTTTTGCCCCGAGTCTCCTACCTGGCGTGAGTGGACACCTCCGGCGGTCGTCGAGAAGTCACCACTGACAATTAAGTCGTCGAGCACGGTCATGAAGCAAAAGCCGAGCATGCAGTCAAGAGGCTACAGACTGCCAATACCGGTCTCGATATCCCTACCCCTAGTCAATCGGTAGCGCTTTTATCGCAAACGAATCAGATTGAAAAGCGCCTCACCCAAGGCGCGGGTTATTCCGAATGTTTCAAGGGTACCAATCTTCGACGAACCGAGATCACCGTTGGCACTTGGGTAACTCAGCAGATGTGTGGTCCAGTACTGCAGGTAAGTATCGAGCACAAAGCAGTGCAAGAAAACGAGCTGATGAAGTCAGACATATGCAATTTACTTTTTTCAACAAGCCGGTCTCTCTGTCAAAGGATCTTTCGCAATGGGACTTGCATTAGTAAGCGTCACTAATTCGACCTTGCTGACAACACAGTACGCTCTCGCATTCATCGGTACTATTCTCTCATGGCCATTGATCGCCAATTTCGGCCGACGAACAATCTACCTCAGCGGTCTCGCCGGTATTTTCGTCTGTCTCATGATCGTGGGCTTCATTAGTCTCTCCCCTTCCTCGAGCACCAGTGTATCTTGGGCTTGCGGAGCATTCTTGCTCATCTTCACCTTCATCTACGATCTGACCGTAGGACCGTTGACATGTAAGTGCTTCAGAGAGTATACAGAGCTGATATCGCCAGATGTCATTGTTCCCGAGACACCTTCCTCTCGTCTTCGTCACAAGACGGTCGTCCTGGCCCGTAACGCATACAACATTACCTGCATTTGGACCGGGGTCATCACGCCTTACATGCTCAATAGCACCGCCTGGAACTGGGGGTAAGTTCTGCTTTGAAATCAGTATTGACGTCTAGTGCCAAAACTTCGTTCTTCTGGGCCGGCTCTACCGCACTCTGCACCATTTGGTTTTACTTCCGGGTACCTGAAACTAAAGGGTAAGTAGACGTCGATGATACCGGTTTCTCGCTGACAAGGCAGGTTGACTTTTGCCGAGGTCGATTTGCTGTTTGAAGAAGGAGTGTCTGCGCGAAGGTTCAAGCAGACTGGTGAGGAAATGCGAAGGGCTCAGGCGAGTATGGAAGCTAGGTGATATGGGGTGAATGATCATTCGTCAGTTTCGAATATTGTAGATAGAGAACGCGTCTCGAGCCCTTGAGAAAAGCTGTCTTGGAGGCTCGACTCGGCGGCCATTGTATGAAGAGTAACCAACGCATACTGTACTCCGCACTGAGTGCGTGAGGAACGCCAGCTGGCACGAATATACGGGGATGGCTCGATACGTACTAGATTCGGCATTCAGTTTGAGGACCACCTCATCCGTTCTATCCGCGCGGAACTTAAAACAAAGTGACTCCGTGTGCGATCATTGCCAATAGCGTCCAACCCTTGAGATGTCTGTGCGCAAGGGCGGACGACGGGCAGATGTCGGCAAAGTCCTACATACGCTTGGCGGGTTCCGCGTTTCGCTGAAAGGGCTAATCCGGTCCAAACAACGATACCAGACGAAGCTTCCACGCCAGCTACGTATGAGGGGGCCGCCCTGGTGGCGCTCCAGCCCCCAAACGCTGCCTCCCGTCGCACCCCACGGGCCGTCGGCACTGATCGTCATGTTGCTTACGCCCAGGACGGGAATATCCAATATTTCATTGACTTGCCAATCCTAAATTGCAACTCAGGCACGGGCTCCATGTGGTGACCGGCCGATGACCCTCCGAGACCGGTGCGAGCAGAAGGGCGTCGGTGGGGTGCCCGAGTGCGCTACCCCACTCCCAATGACCGATTAAACTCACATTATCGGCTCGAGGTCTCGCCGGGGATACCAAGCCTGCGGGATCTACAGGAGACATATATATAAGTTAGACAGGACGGGCCACGGGGTCCCAACAATACTCCCGACCCCCGCATCACCGAGTGTTTAGCAACTATGGACACCAAGAAGACGGAGGACCAATATGGTATCGACATCGTACACAATGAAAAGTCTGTCGAGAGCCCAGCCGAAGGGCATCATCTCGAGAACGTCGATGGTGCCACATCCGGTATGGAGTGGAAGAACATACTCCAGGATGCAATCGAGTCCGAGTCCGCAGAGCGAGAGCTCAATTGGCGCCAGGCTATAAAAATGTACCCGAAAGCGATCTTCTGGTCCATCGCAATCAGTTTGTGTATCGTCATGTGAGTCTAGAAGATACCACTATTGGGCGTTAAGAGCTGACATCGTAGGGAGGGATACGACACTGCTCGTATGTTGCGAGGCATCGCTTCAAGTCAATCACTGACCCGAGACAGTGCTTGGAAGTATCACTGGTCTACCTGTGTTCCGAGAGAAGTACGGAGTACCCGCTGGAAATGGCGATTTCCAGCTAGATCCCCAATGGCAAAGTGCCATCGGTCAAGCACCAACTATCGGTAACATCATGTGGGTTCTCAGCTTCACCTAGGCCTCTAGCTGATTAGACAGCGGTATCTTTGCTGCTTCATGGTTCCAGGACAGATACGGATACATCAGGACTATGCAAGTTTCGCACGTCCTCATGTGTGCCTTTATCTTCATCGTCTTCTTGTGAGTTTGCTGTCAGCATGCCAGTACTTACTCCTAGTGCGCCCAATATCCAGACACTCTTCGTTGGTGAGCTTCTCTGCGGTCTGCCTTGGGGCGCCTTCTCCAGTGTAAGTGTCTCCACCCTTCAGACTCAGTTGAGCAGATTCCCCGAAAATACTCGATAATATCTCGACTGGGCATGAGCTGATGATCTAGTCTGCCGTTTCCTATGCCTCCGAGGTGTGCCCAACCGCCTTACGAGGGTACCTTACCACATACGTCAACTTGTGCTGGGTCATCGGTCAATTCATCGCCGCAGGAGTATTGCTCGGTGTTCAGGACCGGACCGATCAATGGGCTTATAAGATCCCTTTCGCCATTCAGTGGATTTGGCCCGTACCCCTCTTCATACTGGCTACTTTCGCCCCTGGTGAGTATTTCTCAGGACGATCATGAGCAAGACTAATGAGCAGAATCCCCTTGGTGGTTGGTTCGAGCTGGAAAGCTAGACAAAGCCGAGCACGCCTTACGTCGACTATCACGAAAGGGTGATACAGCCGATCCGGCCAAGACTGTTGCTATGATGGTCCGTACCAACCAGCACGAGCTAGAGAATCAACCTGGAGTATCTTTCCTCGACTGCTTCAGGGGTTCCGACCGGCGACGAACCGAGATCGCTGTCGTGGGCTGGGCTGTTCAGGTATTATCTGGATCGTCTTTCGGTAACCAGGGAACCTACTTCTTCCAGCAGGGTATGTCCGTTATCCCGACACTTGACTACGGTACTGACCTCTTCACAGCCGGATTAAGCACAGAAGACTCGTTCAAGTTCAACCTCGGCATGTATGCTCTCGGATTCTGCGGTACTTGTGGATCCTGGATTACGATGACTGTGAGTCGGTCGAAATATCCGAGCTTACAACCAGTACTTCGGACGAAGGAAGGTATACCTCAGCGGTCTTACTGTTCTCTGCGCTCTGTGAGTGATCTCATACATCCAAGATACTGGAGCTAATCGAAAGACTATTAGTTATAGGTGTTCTTGCGGTGCCATCTCGAAATGGGGTAGCAGGCGCCAAGTGAGATTTCCTCATTTTTTAATCTCTCCGTGGCTAATAAGATAGGTGGGGTCAGGCAACGATGGTGCTTTTGTGGGTCTTTACGTACGACTTTACCGTCGGACCACTTGCCTGTAAGTCCAGTCTAGCAATCCGACCTTGATCAGAACTTTGCTTACGATCTTTTCAGACTGCATCGTCGGAGAGGTCTCCAGTACTCGACTCCGCTCCAAGACCGTCGGCCTAGCCAGAAACGGATACAATGTTGTCGGCATCGTATCTGGAGTACTCAATACTTATATGATGAACCCCCTGGCTGTAAGTACCTTGTCCAGACCGGTCAAAACCTCCAAATTCAGCGTAAAACCGTCGCTGATAGCACCTAGTGGAATTGGAAAGGGCTTGCTGGGTTCTTCTGGGTGAGTTCCAAACCCCTAGCCGAGCAGCGAATAGCCTTGCTGACCTCAAAAGTTTGTATCTTGCTTCGGGTGTTTGGTTTGGGCGTATTTCCGGCTCCCCGAGTGTAAAGGGGTGAGTCGGCATCATTTCTCCGATATTGCGCCGGTCTGACAGTACAGCGTACGTTCAGAGAGCTTGATATCATGTTTGAGCAGAAGGTCCCAGCTAGAAAGTTCAAGACGACCGTCGTCGCTTTGGACACGGACGAGCAAGAGGAACGACAGCCTTCATGACCGGGGTGTCTCGCTGCTCTCTTTCGACCGCAGTATATTTCCCTTCGCCTATTTCATTATCATCAGAGTTCGGGAATGAGTGATGTATGCGTTCTTTCCAGTTTGTAGATCGTATCGAGAAGAGTTTATAGGATATACGAGATGGACGAGACGAATGTAGATTTTCGAAGGTCGGAGATATCCGAGGTGGAGGTGGAGGCACCACCGCAGCCATTGCGGCCATCTATGATCCGCAAATATTGATGTTTGGTATTACTTTTCATTCATGCAGCAAACTCACGAGCGCGGTCGCTTTTTCATCGGCCCAGTGAGTGCAACCAGCACGTTTCGAATGGAACAGAGTCCGATCTGACATGTAGAATGGATACCCCCGTTTCGCCGGATCGTCCTCCGGCGTCTTTTTGGCGGATACTATCCGAACACAGCTGGGCAATGAGATCCCAGACCAGCGAGGCGTCGAGACCGAGATAGAACAAGCCTTCATCGCTCGCAATACAGGAAAATCATCAGACTCTACAGTCCAATCGTATGAACACGAAATCCTGAAGGTCGGCGATCTGCGGAAACCCCAACTTCGGGATTGCATCACGCAGTACTTTGCTCGATGGCATCCATTATTCCCCTTTTTGGATGGGACATATTTGATCCGGTGTTTCGATGAAGCTGCAGACGTGGCAAGATGCGACGGAGACATATTAGGGAATTGTCACGACGAGACCCGCATCGCTGCCCGTCCGGCGTTCAGCGGTCTATCGCCGGAGGAAGGCCTGATTCTCTCAGCAATCTTTCTCTCGATCTTTGCGCTGGGTAGTCTTGACGATGTGCGAGCGTCTGATAACCTGCTGCCCAGTACGAGTCTACCCCCACGTCTGCGGTCGGCTTCTCATGCCACGAGGCTCGCCCATCAAATCATCGAGATCGTACAGACCGCCAAAGTCAATGATATCTTCGCTCTACAATCGCTATTAGCCATTCAATTGTACTTGTACGCAACAAGAGTCCTTCGGCCTGCTATGCTTATGTCTGGAACCTTGATAAGTAAGTTGAAGTCCGTCGTATGAGAGCTCAGCGTTGCTAAGTTGGCAGAATTGGCCTACGAAGCTGGTCTGCATCGCTGTCCGGACCGGTACAGAAAAGTATTCACATTATCCTCGGTCCGTCAATTGCGCAAGAGGGTCTTCTACTCGCTTTATACTTTGGATCGGGTACTTTCCGCAGAGTACGGTACACCGATCATGATGCACGATTCGGACATCGACACCTGTCTTCCTGGCGATGTTGAACAGCACTGCGACGACCTCATATCAGATCGGGCCACGATGTCCGAGTTGGCAACAGCATCTTTCATAGGTGTGAAGCGTAAACGCGTAGATCAAGCGGTCGGCTCGTCCTGCGGCTCAGTATCATCACCTAGCGTTCGAGAATCATCACCAGCTCAGGTACCCTTTGAAATCGAGCCCGAGGCCGTTCAATCCAGGCTACTCGCTGCTAACGCCCTCACTAGGATGGGAACGATGACTGGGCGGGCCATGGAAGCGTTCAATAAATCGCTCAAGCATAGAACGCTCGATTGTGAGACAATTCTGTTTCTTCGTGTACCTGTAAAAAGCTAAAGAGGTGCAGCCAAAGAGGGATTACTCCTTCGGGCTGATACGGATCGATGGTGGAATGACTTAGGAATGGACAGTGAAGAGGTCCGTAACCTACTGTAGCGTCCGTCAATCCGAGCTGATTGTACCACAGGACCCGTCGGTCGTCGATCCTCGCCGGCGCTACCACACCCTCTTCAAATGCCTTTATCACCAGCAAATCAGCAATCTTAATCGACCAGCGCTCTCTCTGTCCCCCAACGAGATCAACCATTCATGTGGACTGCAGTCATCCGTTGCGTCGGCTCGAATCATCCTCTCTCTACTTTCTGGGACCAGTGAACGGGAGAATCTGTTTTGGCCAGGTTATGTGGACATGGTATTTTTCTGTTGTCTCCTGCTTGTATACGACTGTAGACGGAACATGCGAAACCCCAGCGGCCGGTCACGGTAAGGGATGCGATTCGTTTAATGCTAATATCAGTCTCCACGCCGATCTTAAGCGAGCTTTAGGCATCTTGGAGCTGTTGCACGGCAGGTGGAACAACCTTGCCGGCTTCGTGAAGGTCGTTCGCGCTTTCATCAGACGAATCGACCCATCCACCGAGGTATTTTCGATACAGCGGTCTTTACTGACATTAGAAGCCACGTCCAGGTCAGCGAGCTAATGAGACAAGCATGCCGACTTCATCACAGGAAGTATTTAGGGATGATGTCGCTGATCCATCAAGCAACGACTTCTTCTTCGATTTCAGTGATTCCCAATTGGCCGATCCATCGAGTAGTGACTTCTTCTTCGATTTCAGTAGCTTCGGATTAAACCCCGATAGCACTTGGGCTTATCACGCTTCTGTACCCGGGTCTCCGGCCGAACATACCAATGCATAAGTATGTATGCAATTGATGAGAACGAGCTGCAAACCGGACGGATAACACATACATCGCAGAATGTAACCTGCTTTACGTCTACGGCCCGAACTAACTCATGATCTTCGCAATCACAGCATCGGTCACCTCCATGGTGTTGGCAGTACCGCCCAAGTCCTTGGACTTCACACCGTCAACGCATGTTCCCTCGATAGCAGACATGATCAGTTTCGCAGCTTCGTGCTCGCCCAACCAATCGAGCATTTCACATGCTGACCAGAATGTGCCCACGGGATTGGCGATTCCCATGCCTGTGATATCGAACGCACTACCATGGATGGGCTCAAACATGCTTGGGAATTCTCTGGATGGGTCGATGTTGGCGGTGGGAGCGATACCGATGGACCCCGCGAGAGCAGCGGCAAGATCGGACAGGATATCGGCATGTAGGTTGGTGGCAAGGATAGTATCCAATGATTGTGGATGAAGGGTCATTCGAACGGTCATTGCATCCACTAGCATGTGGTCAAGTGCCTAAGACTAAGCAACACATCTTCGAAAGCGAGGGAGCTGAAGAAGCACAACTTACAACATCTGGAAATTCTTCCGCGACCTCGTTGATCACCTCATCCCACATCACCATCCCGTTCCTCATAGCGTTACTCTTGGTGACATAAGTCAACATTTTGCGAGGTCTTGTACTGGCAAGCTGAAAAGCGTATCGCGCGATACGCCTGATTCCCGTCCGGGTAAATATTGTGACCTCTGTTCCGATTTCATGATCACATCCCCGGTGAGACCGGCCCCCGTGACCGGCATATCTGTTATCAGCCTACAGATTACCCTAGAAAGGCCCCAACTCACTCTCCCTCAGAGTTTTCGCGGACGATGCACCAGTCGAGATCTCCTGGATTGCAGTTACGCAAAGGACTCTGAGTACCAGGTAACACTCTTGTTCGTCGGACATTGGCATACTGGTGAGGCTGACAGATGGCCAGCCGTAACCCCCAAAGCGATATGTGGTCAGGTACGTCGGGAGCACCCACAGCGCCAAAGCTGGAAATCAGCTGAGAAGCAGCACGTGATCGGTATGACTCACAAGATAGCGTCATGCCCTTTTAGGACTTCGATGTAGTTGTCTGGCAGGTAAGATCCAGTCTTCTTGTAACGATCGGACGACCAATCGAGCTCAGTAAACTCGACTTTGAATGTGCCGAGCTTTTTTGCTACTGCCTGGACAACTCTGACACCCGCGTCTATGACTTCTGGTCCAATACCATCTGCACCGATTTGAGCGATCTTGTAGGTCGACTTGCGCTCGGCTACAGAATCAGTGAGATACGCTGATAGAGATTATGGGGACTTGCGAGCAGCAGCGTAACCAGCTGGAAAGCTGTTCCTTTGCTCGTTGAGGTTGCCGGTTGCGATGGGTGCCATTGCGCTGATGTGTATAAGATTGTGGAAAGATTGTTCAAAGGGCGCGATCGTTGGTGTATCATGCAGCTTAGTTGACTCTCCGTTTATATAGCCATCCAGTGCGGAAAAACCCCACACAGTGTGCGGAGTATCGTGAATCCGTTCGTCTCAACAGATCGGCGGGGCCGGGCTCCGGATGTCAGAGGATATGATTGCGGAACAACATTGCTCCGCCACAGGGGAACCGCGGGACCCTATACATGCTATCTTGCTATAAAGTCAGATGAATAAGGAGCACCTGGTACTCCATTCCTCATCTTAAACTGTGCCCAACATCAGACTGATATGCCCATTCATGAACCAATCAAAACATCCCCTGCTCAAGAGCCAATGCCCCTCCAGGACATCGTCCGCGTCGACCCCGACCTCGACGGCAAAGGATCAATCAGCCATGTGGAAGCGACAGTATTGTCAAGCGACCCCAGAGTGGCATTGCTACAGTCAGAGATAGAAGAACTTTTGCAATTGTCACAAGAAGAATACGAGATTGTACATCGAAGACTGGTCCGAAAGGTAAGTTGCCATGGGGTCTGGAAGCTGACAACAGATCGACACTCGACTCTTGCCAGTGCTGTTTGTGCTCCTAGTCCTCAACTATCTGGACCGGAATGCCCTCGCGTGAGTCTTTTCTTGTGCCATGAAGTCGCTGTGCCCTGAACAAGACAGCTCAGCACGTGTCCAAGGTCTCGAAGAAGACCTTGAAATGGTAGGTAACCAGTTCAACATCGCTGTCTCGGTGCTCTTCGTGGGATACATTCTAGGTCAAATCCCTTCAAACCTTATCCTATCGAGAGTCCGACCAAGTATTTACCTTTCCCTATTTGTCGCACTTTGGGGCGCAGTCAGTACATGTACCGCCGCTGCCACCGACTTCAAACATCTGGTTGTCATTAGGTTTTTCCTCGGCCTGACGGAGGCCCCCTACTTCCCTGGTGCTCTTTTCCTCCTTTCGGCTTGGTATACAAAGAAGGTGAGACATCGTATAGGTGATGAAGGTTAGCGCTGACTAGTAGGAACTGGCTGTGGGTTTTCATTATCCTTCTATCTGAAGAATCAGGCTAATCTTGACTCAGTTCCGTACCGCAATTGTAGGTTGTGACCCTCATACAGTATATGGCTTGACTTGAGTGATCATTTATGATTAGCTTTACACTGGCTCTCTCCTGTCTGGAGCTTTCTCGGGGTTGATCACCGCTGGGATCCAAGGAGGCATGGATGGCCTGGGTGGCTTGCATGCTTGGAGGTGAGCATACGACCCAAAGAGCTTTCAGGCTACACTGACTAGTCAGGTGGTTATTCATTATTGAGGGAGGTATAACGATAGTTGCAGCTGGGATAGCTGCCTTCATTCTGCCGGACTATCCTCATTCGTGAGTGTCCCGGAAGCTTGTGAAGGCTCCTACTCAATGTCAGTACCCGATGGCTCTCTTCACAAGAGAAAGCAATGGCAGTGTATCGCCTGGAGAAGGACACAGGTGTTAAAGACGAAGAGACGATGTCCTTATATGGCTCGTTCAAGGCGGCTGTCGCGGACTACAAGCTTTGGCTTTTGGCTTTGATTATCATCACCAAAACGACCGCCGGCGCGGTCACTCAATTCATTCCTACTGTTGTCGCTACATTCGGCATGTCGAGAGTCCAGACGTGAGTCATTTCAAGATCTTGCGCTAGAAGCGTCCCTGACCG
>Ga0265798_10009792_pt1 | contig 11913 bp, 14 predicted proteins | sample P3T30metagenome_FD_192430 | JGI IMG/M metagenome (GOLD analysis project Ga0265798, IMG submission 192430) | Plant litter microbial communities from East Loma Ridge, Irvine, California - P3 T30 | ecosystem: Environmental > Terrestrial > Plant litter > Unclassified | place: USA: California... | reverse complement strand
CGCAGCTTTCCCCGACTAGGAACCCAGAGGCCAGGAGCACGCCCCGGCGGCGGGCGGCGGCGAGCACGGTATCCCGCCGGTCGCCCCGGACCCGGCGGCGCAGGCGGCGCTCGGCGAGCCAGCCCAGGATGCCGCCGATGGCGATCGTCACCTCGACGGAGAGCGGCAGGTACATGCCGATCCCCACGGTGAGCGCCGGGAAGGTGAGGTCGCGGCGCTTCAGCCACGCCTCGGCCGCCACCAGGACGATGCCGAGCCCGGCGCCGATCAGCACCATGGTCCAGGGCAGCGCGCCGTGCGTGATGCCCTGCGCGATCTGGGTCATCAGGGCGGCCTGAGGCGCCGGCAGGGCGCTCGCCGGGTCGAGCCCCTCCCGCGAGGGGGCGCCGACGAAGCCGTAGGCCTGGTAGAGCAGCGACAGCAGCGGCGCGATCACCAGGGCGCCGACCCCGACGCCGATGACCAGCGCGACCTGCTGGTGCCACGGGGTGGCGCCCACCACCTGTCCGGTCTTGAGGTCCTGCAGGTTATCGTTGGCGATCGACGCGGTCGTCACGATGACGGCGGTGAGCAGCAGCGCCATGCCGGTGACGAACCGGTCGCCGTCGGGGCCGGTCGCGTGGCCCAGCAGCAGCGGCAGCAGCAGCGCGGTCGCCATGGTGGTGAGGATCCCGATCCCCGAGATCGGGCTCGACGAGGAGCCGAGCAGGCCCGCGAGGTAGCCGCAGGCGGCGGCCATGAGGAAGCCGAACAGCACCATGAACAAAGTCGCCGCGACCGCGAAGACGATCAGCGTGCCGCCGAGCCCGGCCGGCTGGGCGAAGTCGGCAAACAGCAGCGCCAGCGGCACGCACAGGGCCAGCGCCCCGCCCGCGACCCAGGTGATCGGCAGGTCCCGCTCCTCGCGCGGGTGGTCCGCGCCGAGGCCGCCGCCGGCCGACGACAGGGCCGTGCGGATGCTGGCCGCGATCGGGCGGGCGAGCGAGGCCACCGTCCACAGGCCGCCCACCGCGATGATCCCGGCCCCCATCAGGCGTACCTGCTCCGACCAGACCGCCTCGGCGGCCTGCCCGGCGGTCTTGCCCGGATCGGGCGAGAGCGCGGTCAGGATCGGGACGGCGATGCCCCAGGCGATCAGCACGCCGGTCAGCAGCGCGAGGCACGCCCCGATGCCCACGAGATAGCCGACGCCGACCAGCGCCAGGGAGAACCCGGTCCCGGTGCGGAAGGCGGCGCCCCCGAGGCTGATCGCGCCGGAGAGCCCCTCGCCCAGGAGCTTCAGCCCCGTGGTGGCGAGCCCGACGATTCCGGCCGCCCCGGCGGCGGCCAGCAGGTCGCGCAGGCCGTGGCCGCCCTCCTCCTCGTGGCCGGTCTTGAGCACCTCGGCTGCGGCGATGCCCTCCGGGTAGGGCAGGTCGCTGCCCGAGACCAGCGCCCGCCGCAACGGGATCGAGAACGCCACGCCGAGCAGGCCGCCCAGGGCGCAGACCGCCGTGGTCTGCCAGAACGGGAAGCCGTGCCAATGCCCGATCAGGACGAGACCCGGCAGGACCAGGATCACGTTGCACAGGGTGCCGGCCGCCGAGGCCTGGGTCTGGACGATGTTGTTCTCGAGGATGCCGGCGCCGCCCATCAGCCGGAACGCGCCCATCGACAGCATTGCGGCCGGGATCGAGGACGAGAACGTCATCCCGGTCTTCAACCCCATGTAGAGGTTGGCCGCCATGAAGACGATCGTGATGGCGGCCCCGAGCACGATGCCGCGCAGGGTCAACTCCGCCTGATGCGCCTGAGCGGTCGAGGTTTTCGGCCCGGTCTCGGTCTTTGGCGCGGTCTCGGGCGCCAGTCTAGGACTGGTGGCGTCCATTCTGCCCCCATGCTGTCGTCCCGCAAACCACCGCAGTCGCGAAAGCTATCCCGCCTGCGGCGTTGCGACGGGGTCGGGAGGGGAACGGGACGGGGATGGGACGGGGGACAGGACGGGGACGGAGCCCGTCGCGACGGCGCGCGGCCACGCTCCACGGCCCGAGCCGGCAGCGCGCGCGCGTCGGATTACCGACCCGGGGGCGGCTTCGCGGAAACGGCCCGGTACGCGCTGGGGCTCAGGCCGTAGCGCGCCTTGAAGCGGCGGGCGAAATGGGCCTGATTGGTGAAGCCACTGCCATACGCGAGGTTGCCGATCGCGATGTGGGCGCAGCCCGGATCCGCCAGGCGCTCGGCCGCGGAGTCCAGCCGGCGCTGCCAGATCCAGTCGGAAATGTGCTGGCCGCGCTCGTGGAACAGCTCCTGCAGACGGCGCAAGGAGACCCCGACGGCGGCCGCGAGACGGGGCGGGTCGAGGGTCGTGTCGCCCAGGTTGGCCTCGACATGGGCCTTGGCGCGCTGGACCACGACGCTGCCGTGGAGCGGTCGCGGCACCTCCCTGGCCAGCCGCTCGGCGAGGCTCGCCACGATCAGGTCGATGCCGACACCGGCCATGCGTTCGGCCGTCACGGCGTCGAGGTCCGCGTAGACCCGGACGAGATCGGTGAAGAAGGCCTTCACCAGCACGCCGGTGCCGTCGTCGCCCCCGAACGTCAGGGCGGTGAGGTGCTGGGTCGGCCCCAGCATGTGCGTCAGGGGCGCGACCGGGATCTCGAGCACGAGGGACTGATCGCTGGGCCCCGAGATGTGCACGTTCGGCCGGTCGGCCAGCAGCACGATCTCGCCGGGCCCCTGGATGGCCTCCCGGCCGTCCTGGATGTTGATCGAGCGGCCTTCGAGCTGGATCAGCGCGAACACCGCCCCCGTCCGCTCGCGCCGACGCAGGGTCTGCGGCGTGATCTCCGACCGCACGTTGCTTTCGCGAATGCGGGTGATCCGCAAGCTGCCGACATCGGCCGCCTGTATCAGTCCTTCGAAAGGCCGATCACAAGTCTGACTCAGCTCAATTGGCCCCATGCGGTCGGAGATGACTTCACACCACAGTTTGAACCGCGTGTTTTCTTTGACTTCGCATGTAGAAAGGACTGTCTGCACACACCCTCGCGCACATCGCCGACGATTCGAGATTTGGAACCGTCATCGCAGGATAGCCCGGTCTTAATCTTATCATACGTTATTTTACTCCGTTTTAGACCGCCGCCGGTACTGGTCTTGCAACTGGTCTTGCAACTGGTCTTGCAGACGCATCCCGTACGGTGACGATCGGACCTGCGGCCGGCGGCACCCTGGCGTTGGGCTGCGGCTTCGCCAGCCGGGCCCGTTTCTCTCGCCGTTTGAACGCACGCCTCGGCATGGCACCCAGCGCGTATCGCCACGCGGCTCTCCTCTGCACCCTGGCACGTTTCGACGAGGCGTGAAGCCCCCGGATCGATGCCGGCCGGTCACGCGTTTGTAGGAGAGCCGTCGATTCAGTGCGCTCGCCGATGCCGAACCAGTATTCGTTTCGGCGGCGAGCGCGAACGGCTCTTAGCCCGGGAGGATCGTCGTGGGACTTACTGCGTTCGTTTTTTTCGTCGTGCCCTGGATGCTGGTCGCGGCATGGATGTTCCGCTCGGCCAACGCCGTGCGGATGGGCGTGCCGGCTGCGCCCTGGCGCCCCCTGACGGATTTCCCGCCGCCACCGCGCGACCAGCGGGCCATGGTCGAGACCGGCACCGTGCCGAAGGGCGCGGCCACCGATACCGACGACGACAAGCACCGGCCGCTCCAGATGGTGTGAGATTTTTCGCCGGGGTCCAGGGTCTTTCGCGCGGCTGACCCGCCGCGCGCGATCCGGCGCGCCTCCGGTCCAAAGCCTGTCCGATCCGCGCCGTGGTTGGGACGCCATCGGTTCGAGGCGCCCTCGCCCCGGCTGGGCTCGACCGGACGTCGCCGGTCGCGCCGACGGATTTTTAGGCCGCAACCCGATCTTCCGCGGCAGGACGATGCGCCGATCCGGCGCGAACCCGTGCCCTCCCCCGGCCCGCCACGACATTCGCACATCGCTGCCGGATGAACGCAAGGGCCAGCCCCAAGCGCGGCTCCCTCCCCTGTGTGAGAGGAGGATCCACACGCCTCCTTGGGAGAGAAGCGACCGGCCCCGGCCGTAGCGCGCATCCGACGCGCCGGGCAAGCTCCACGAGCGACGCCGGACAACGAGCCCGGCCTCGACGGGGCCTCACATGCCGGCATGCTCCAGCAGGTGCAGGTTGAAGCTCCCGTCCTCCGCTTGCCACAGGCCGCGCGGCTGCCAGCCGCTCCGGCGGGCCAGCGCCTGGAAGGCCGCCGACGTGTACTTGTGGGAGGTGTCGGTGCGGATGCGCTCGCCCGCCGCAAACGCGATCGCCTGCCCGCCGAGGTGATAGGTGGCCGGACGGAGCGCCTCGAGATGCGCCTCGACCCGCTGCGGATCGGGGCACAGGGTGATCCCGTGCCGGAAGTTGTCGAGGTCGAAGTCGGCCCCGAGCTCGCGGTTGAGCCGGACCAGGATGTTCCGGTGGAACGCCGCCATCAGACCGTCCGCCCCGGCATAGGCCCGCTGCAGGCGCTCGGGCTCGACCGTGGCGTCGGCGCCCACCAGGAACAGGCTGGGCCCGAGGGTCGTGCGCGCCCGCTCCAGGAACAGGCCGGCCTCCGGGGGCGCGAAGTTACCGATGCTGGTGCCCGGGTAGAAGCCCAGGATGCCGCCCGGCCCCGCCGCGACGGGGAGCGGCACCGGCTTGGCGTAGTCGGCGCAGACCGGCACCATGGCGATGTCGGGGTAATCCGCGGCCAGGCGCCGGATCGCGCCCTCCAGGTATTCGCCGGAGATGTCGATCGCCACGTAGGCGGCCGGCCGGGTCAGCGCGTCGAGCAGGGTGCGGATCTTGCGGCTGGCGCCGCTGCCGAACTCCACCACGGTCACGCCCGGTGCGACCTTGCCGGCCAGCTCGGCGGCGACCCGGGGCAGCAGCGCCATCTCCTGGCGGGTCGGATAGTAATCGGGGCTGTGGCAGATCCGGTCGAACAGGTCCGAGCCGGTCTCGTCCCAGAGATACTTGCCCGGCAGGGTCTTCACGTCGGCCGTGAGGCCGGCCAGAACATCGTTCAGGACCTCGTCGTCCAGGACCTCATCGCGCCCGCCATCGGCCTCGCTCATGACCGGGTCCCTGGCCGGGTCCCTGGCTGGGTCCCTGGCCGGGTCACCGTGAGCACCACCAAGGCGAGGCGCTCGACGGCGGCGTATTCCGGGTTGGCCAACTCCTCACCGTACTCGTCCGGATCGAACTCGCGGTAGGTCCAGTCCAGGCCGGCGCGGCCGCAGGCCTCGGCCACCGCGTCCCGGAACGGGTCCGCCCCCTCGACGATCGCCGCCCCGGTGAACAGCACCAGGCTGCCCCCCGGCGCCAGCCGCGCGATCGCCTGCTCCACCACCGCCAGCGGCAGGCCGGCCCCGAGCGGACCGCCGCCATGCCGGTAGGCCCGGGCCGCCGGATCGATCATGAAGGGCGGGTTCGAGACGATCAGGTCGAACGTCCCCTCGACGTCGCGCAGCATGTCGCTGTGCCGGACATCGACGCCGTCGGTCCCGGCCAGCCGGGCGTTGACCCGGGCGGCCCGCAGCGCGGCGGGGTTGATGTCCACCAGCACCACCTCGGCGCCGGGCGACCGCTTGGCGACGCAGATCCCGGCGGCCCCGGAACCGCAGCCGAGATCGACCGCCCGGCGCACCGGCGTCGGCCGTGCCTCCACATGGGCCACCACCGCCGCGACGAAGCGCATCGTGTCCGGCCCGAAGAACACCGCATCGGTGGCGGTCGGCGGGTAGGAGGAATGCGCGAGCAATTCGCCGTCGAGGCTGGAGAACCGGACGGTCGGGCGCAGCAGCGCGCCGTCCTCGACCACGGCCCCGGCATCCCGAAGCCGGCTCAAGATCTCTCCGGACAGGATCTCGGGCCGGAACGGGCGGCTCCAGCCGATCACGTCGCGCAGCGTGCGCGCCTCGGCGTTGCACGACCGTGCGTTGACGATGGCATGGGTCGCGGGGGTCACCGTCGTAAAGGTGTAGCCGCTGTCGCGCAGGGTGCGCCCCAAGGCCAGCAGGGCGTCCTGGTTTTCGGGAAACGCTGCGGATCGGGTCATCGGCCGGACCCCGCCTGCCGGCTACGCGAAGTCTGGCGGAACCCGGGCGGGTGGTGGCCCCAGACTTCGTCGATTCTTCGCGTCGTCCGGCACTGCGCGCGGGCCGGGACCGCGAAGGGACCGGTGCCGCCGGGCGCGCGGAGCCAGGCCGGGACGGCGATCGGGCGACGGATATCCGGGTTGGAAAGCTGCATGGGCGCGTCGGGTCGGGTCGCCGCAGGACGGCAGGAGCGGACGCCCCGCGGCCTCGATCGGCCCCGGACACGTCCGAATGAATACCCCGAAAACCGGAATTCTCAGGCCTTGTTCCCGGATTTATCTCCGGACAACCGAGCGATAACCTATGTTATTCTCGGGTTATCGCTGATCCAATACTTGATGTACGCGGTAGATCTGAGCGCGTCGCCCGTGCGGCCGTTTCGCCACCCTCGCAGGGACGTGATCACCGGGCGATTTATCGTTAACCATCTGATTACCATGCGAATCTAGCGCAATCGGCGGAAACGGCGCATCCGCGCCGGCTGAGCGCGACCGATGATTGCCGCCGACACCGTATTGACCTGGTATGATCTCGCCGGGACCCATCTCGACATCTTCGGATCCCTGGGCCTGACCCTGGGATTCATTGCCGGCCTGATGCCGCGCCGCCCGTGGATGCTTGCCGGGTCGGCGGCCTGCGCCGCCTGCTTCGGCGCCCACTACCTGACGCTCGGAGCGCTCACCGGCGCCGCGATGTGTGCCATCGCGGTGGTGCAGAGCCTGGTCTCCCTGACCTGCCTCGGCGCACCGAACCGGAACGGATGGGTCCATCCCCTGTTCGCCGCCACCACCCTGCTGGCGGCCTGGCTGACGATCGCCACCTGGAACGGGACGCCCTCCGCCTGCGCGGCGATCGGCACCCTGCTGGCGACGGCCGCACGCCTGCAGGCCGCGCCCCAGACGATGCGCCTGCTGTTCCTGAGCGCGTCCCTGTGCTGGGCCGGCCACAACCTCCTCGTCGGCTCCGTGTTCGGGCTGACCTGCGATCTCCTGACCCTCCTGGGCCTCGGGATCGCCCTGTGGCGCGCCCTCCCGGCCCGGCCCATCGCGGCGCCCACCTATCTTCAGGCCTGACCTGAGGCAGCGGGCTGCGGCGATCCATCCGGGAAACCCGATGCGCCGCGGCGGTTGCCTCACTTTCCGGCCGCACAGCCGGAGGCAGCCGAGAGAACCAGGCCTTGCCTGAAGCAACCTATCCACCCCTCGACGTGCTCAAGCCGGTCGCCGAGGGCGTCTGGATCGTCGACAGCGGCCCGTTGCGGATCCTGGGCTTCCCGCTCCCGGTGCGGATGACCGTGGTCCGGCTCGGCGATGGTGGCCTGTGGCTGCATTCGCCAACCCGCTACGACGCGGCGCTGCATCGGGCGATCGAGGCGCTGGGACCGATCCGCCACCTCGTCGCGCCGAACATCGCGCACTGGACCTTCCTGAAGGATTGGCAGAGCCAGTGTCCGGAGGCGCTGACCTGGGCGGCGCCCAACCTGCGCCAGCGCGGACAGGTTCGCCGCTCCGGCCTGCGGATCGACCGCGTGCTCGGGGACGCTGCGCCTCCCGAGTGGCAGGCGGACCTGCGCCAGCAGGTGGTGCCGGGCGGCCTCGGCTTCCGCGAGGTCGCCTTCTTCCACAAGCGCAGCCGGACGCTGGTGCTCACCGACCTCGTCCTGAACCTGGAACCGGCGAAGATGCCGGCGCTCCTGCGCCCGCTGCTGCGGCTGGCCGGAATGACCGCGCCGGAGGGGAAGCCGCCGCCCTATCTGCGCCTCGTGATCAAGCTGCGTCGGCGCGACGCGGCCCGGGGCGCGGCGGATCTCGTGGCCCTCAAGCCCGAAGCCGTTGTCTTCGCGCACGGGCTCTGGTTCGCACGGGAGGGCACCGCACGCCTGCGCCGCTCGCTGCGCTGGCTCGGCGACTTCAGCTGACCGCCGACCGGTCGGCCGGCCGTCCCAGCCTCAGGGCTCCGCTGGCGTGTCGGTATCCCCAGAGCTGTCCAGCGACTTGGCCAGCTCCATCAGCACCTCTTCCACCATGGGCGGCCAGGGTACCCTCTCCTCGTCCAACAGCCGCGCCGCGCCGACCAGGGCATTGACCTGCTCCTCGAAGATCGGCCGCTGAACCAGCTGGGCGTATCGCACCCGGGCAGCCAAGGCAGTCGCGAGGCGCTGGACCTCGGCGATCCGTGCATTCGACGCGCCGGCACCATCCCGGTTGCCCATCCCTCACCCCTTTCGGATCCTCGCAGGCCTCAGATAGGCCTCAGGATGGGGGTCTCGGCAATCCCGGCGGAAGCCGCATCAGCGATCCGAACGACCGCGAGCCGGGTCTACATGGCGCTCACGCCCTGCCCCGGGCCAAGACAGCTCACCATGCCGGAACACTAGGTCCTCCAACCGATGCGAAGATCGCCAGGGAGACCGCGGCTACCAGGATATCGCGCTTGCGATCGATAGCCCATACGGGCATCGACTCTACGCGGCGGTCGCCGATGAGCCGGGTCAGGCTTTCCGGTAATTGGCTCCGACCTGCGGGAAGCCTGACCCGGCTCCGCCTCAACCAAGCCGCGCCGATCCGCATGGAAGGCTCAGGCCGAGCGGCTCGCATCCTCGATGCGGCGCGGTGCGGTGCTGGCGAGGACCTTTCGCTTGCCGGACCTGTGGCGCACAAAATCGTCGAGGGGCTTGCAAGCCGGCAGGCCTGATGCCGGGGTCGCCACTGCATCCAGGCATGGGGCAGCCGCTTCCGGGTCGGTCGGATCCGCCGGCAGGTCGATCCGCTGGCCGACCAGATAGGCTTCCAGGTCGATCAAGCGGTGACGCAACCGCCAGATGTCATTTTCTACGCCATTCAACTGGACAAGAAGGTCTGAGACGGTCCCTTCACGGGCCGCGATGGCCGAGAGGACGGTCGCCCGCTCGTTCAGCAACACAGCCTTGACGGTCGGGTTCATCGGGAGCCCCATTAAGCGCGACCGTGTCAGGGACTAGTAATCCCGCGCAGCCGGCAAGCCTCAATAGGACTTAGCCGATACGCCGGATGGCGAAGTCCTCAACGGGGCGTGCGAAATCTGGATGCGGCAACATCAACGGTTGGAGCTGAAAGTCCGAATCTGCGCATCAACGGAACTTTCGCTCGGCAAGTGCGTCAGTTCCACGCAGAACAAAGCGCCGGGAGGTTATCATGCGCGCGCCCTTGAAGATCGCCACCGTCGCCTTCCTCGTCGTCGGTATTCAGCCAAGCTGGGCACAATCCATCAGCCAGACGGGGACGGGGGGCGGTCCGACCACGGCTGCGAAGGCCCCACATACCGCGGCTACCGGGCAGACGGTGCCCAATCCGAACGCACTCGGACCCAGCGAGACCGGCAGCATCGAACGGCGGAGCCCGGGCGAACAGCGCAACGACGCGATCACACGCGGGATCTGCATCGGCTGTACGCGCTGACAGACGCCAATCACGTGTCCCCGAAAAGCAGCATCTAGCGGGTCGGCCACGGATAGGCGGCCGACCCGGCGTCGCTAGCTCTCCGCCCGGAGGCTCTTGATGATGCGGCTGGCGATCTTGCGCACGGCCTCGTCGTCCCGCGCCTCGCCCTCCGCGCGGTCCCATAGGTGCGCCAAGCTGGCGTCAAGTTCATCCAGCAGTTCCGGGTGGCGGTGAGCCAGGAAGCGGATCGTGCCGAACAGCAGGTGTTCGGTGGCCATCTCGTGTCGCCGGGCGTCGGCAACTTGTTCCAGTGAGGCGGATGTTGGCTCGGTCATGGCGGTCCAACGGTCCGGGCAGATGCCGGTTCAGTCACGTCCGCACGGTGCGACCCTGCGGCACGCATCCCGAACGCTGCATCCATGAAACCCAGGCCTGAGCTGGAATGGCGCAGCCAGGAACCGCTGTGAGCAGGGCACGGTTTGACGACTTCACAGGGAGGATGAAGATGGTGGACGCTGCGCAGATCCAGGAACACGCCGAGGTCGTCGGCTCGGACGGGGCCCATGTTGGAACCGTCGATCACATCGACAAAGGCGAGATCAAACTGACCAAGCGCGACACGGCGGCGGGTGGCCTCCACCACTACATCCCGCTCGACTTCGTTCGGGCCGTCGAGGGCGGCAAAGTCCATCTCGACCGGCCGGCCGACGAGGTGAAGCGCGAGTGGTCGACCTCCTGATCGGCACGCATCGGCGCAGTTTCAACGCCGAAGACCGCCGATCCAGGCGGTGAGCGGCTCCACGAAGGCCGCCCAGGTCCGGGCCCAGACGGTCCCGGTTCTGCCATCCTGCGCAGGCCCGGCTGCCATGAGCGACGCCACGAACGCATCTTCCTGCACCTTGCATTCGTCGAGGGCGTTGCGCTCGTCCCCAGCCCGGCTCTGACCGGGCGGCTGATGGGCGTAGGATTCCCGCAAGCAGCGATGCCACGCCCGTTCGAGCGCGCGCGGATCGGTCGCCGCCGCCATCGCTGTCGACCCGGCGTCGATCAGGACGAGCATCGCGAGGAGGCTGAGCACGGGCGGGCGCATGACGCCTCTATGCCCGATTCGACGACCTAGTGCCTAGAACGAACAAGCAACACCTCGCGATCAGAAGCTGCCCACTTGGATGAGGCGCCAAGCCTGCGACGCCGCTCGGACCGTCGATTGAACTTGCGGCATCGGCTTTCCCGGTCCTGGCCGCCGAACTGCAACAGTTTCCAACCCTAAGGCCCTGTAAGCCGGAGGCTCGGCAAAGGGTTACGGGGTATGCGGCGCATGATGGAGAAGTGGGTACTGGGTCTCGTGCGGGTCGCGGCCTGGATCCTGGTGGCGGCGATCGTCGCCATCACGCTGGTGCCGATCGGCCTCCGTCCGGTGGTGGCGGCCAATCCCAGCTTCGAGCGGGCGGCCGCCTACGCGTTGGCCGGCCTTCTTCTGACCCTGGGCTACCCGCGGCGCTGGCCGTGGATCCTGCTCGGAGCCGTGCTGCTGGCCGGCGGGCTGGAAGCCGGGCAGTCCCTCACGGGTACGCGTCACGGCCGGTTTGACGACTTCCTCGTGAAGGCGGCAGCGGCGCTGGTGGGCGGCATTGTGGGCCTCGGGTTGGCATCCTGGGTGGACCGGCGCCTCCAGGCCCGCACCAGCGGGTGACAGGGAAACCGCCGAGTTTCGGGGGCGTTGTCGTTCCGGACTCTCATGCGAGGTGCTGCCATGTTCGGCGCAGGCAAGCTCACGGGGCGGTTCTGGTTTCGGAAAACGTGGTCGGGCAAGCTGATTCTGCTCGTCGAGGAAGAAAGGCCGCGCTGGTTCAGCCGCAAGAAGCTGACTAAGCCGCGCTGGCGAGACGCACGTCTGCTCGATCTAGCCGAGGCGCCGATGCGTACACTGATGACCCTGGAGCGCGCCTACCGCGCCGAATACGGATCCAGCGCGACGCTTCCGGCCGCCGCGCCGTCGGTCAATCGCGGAACGATACCAGCGCCGATCGGGCACGCAGCCAACGCCTGAGCGCTGCCAGGTAGAAGGGCGCGGGCCGAGCATGAAGGGCAGGGCTCGGCCCGCCTGTCGTTCGGCTTCGTACCCCTCGAGGCCGCAGCGACGCCTCGAGAGACCACAGGATCGTTAAGACATCCCGAACGGGCCATCACGCGGCGGGCGCCCGGCGGCTCGACGCGCCTCGCCGTTGGGCCTGAGCCAGCGGGACGCAGTCCCACGCTTACACCGTTGCAAATCTATGTTGGTATTCATTCGATACAACAGTCGATAACCCACAGCGTCATTTGTTTTGTGCGATTTAGCGCTTGACTGCCGACAGATACAGCGATGTT
>Ga0265798_10009790_pt1 | contig 11913 bp, 9 predicted proteins | sample P3T30metagenome_FD_192430 | JGI IMG/M metagenome (GOLD analysis project Ga0265798, IMG submission 192430) | Plant litter microbial communities from East Loma Ridge, Irvine, California - P3 T30 | ecosystem: Environmental > Terrestrial > Plant litter > Unclassified | place: USA: California... | reverse complement strand
CCCGGGCAGTGTAGCGACTGCACGCATGGATCAGGCCGATGTTGTACTACCTCGGGACAGGACGCTCGGGTATGTAGTCACTGAGGGGGAGGGGACGCGAACTACTTCGGACCCGGTAGCTATCGACACGATCATTCGCTGGATGGCAATGATGGTACTACACCATGCCATATGATCGTCGGCAAGAAACCCCTGCGGCGAATTCTTGGGGTAGGCTTTATCCCGTGGCTCCACTCGTCCTTCCGCCCTTCTCAAATGTTTCCACATCCAATCCGTCTCTGCCATTAAACACTTCCTTCTAGCACAGACCCTTGAAAGAAGTCACCTCCAGCGAGATGGGAGGATCGCAGCCATGGCCACAGGTTCCGGTCGGAAACAAGGACCATACTGATGCCGCAGTTGTTATTATCGGAGCGGGCATCTCTGGTAGGTACTTCAATGACCATCTAATTTCCATCATGCTAACATCACCGAGGAATGTGTATGGCGATTGACCTCATCAAGCGAAACCAATGTCACAACTTCATCATCGTGGAGAAGAGCTCTAGTGTCGGCGGCACATGGCATGACAACAAGTACCCCGGCTGCTGCTGCGACGTCTGGTCTATGCTATACAGTTATTCCTTCGAACAAAATCCAGATTGGACGAGAGAGTATCCGGGACAAGAGGAGATACTTGTACGTCTTTCTCTCATATCTACCTCTCATTACAAATACTAACGTTTGCTGCAGGATTATCTCCGCAACGTAGCCCGCAAGTACAACCTGTACAAATACATTCGTTTCAACACATCCGTCGAAGCCGCAACGTGGGACGACTCGAAGAACCGCTGGAAGGTCGACGTGAACGTGACTGGCGGCAAAGATGCAGAGTTCAACCCCGCTTACAGCATTGAGTGCGACTTCCTGGTCTCAGCTGTCGGTCAGCTCAACCAGCCACAATACCCCGATATCGAGGGTTTGGAGAACTTCAAGGGCAAAATCATGCATTCAGCGCGCTGGGACTGGAGCCACAGGCTTGAGGGCAGGAGTGTAGGCATCATCGGCAATGGTACGCACAATAGCATTTGTTTGGAGGAATGAACACTGACAAAGACACAGGCGCCACCGCTGCTCAGATCATTCCAGAAATCCTACCGCAAACCTCGTCCCTGCACATCTACCAACGATCCCCGAACTGGGTCATCCCGCGTCTCGATGGCCCCGTTAGCGCCCTCAAACGTGCCGTACTGCGCTATCTACCCCCAGTTCGCTGGCGCATACGCAGTTCTATGATGGATTTCCGGGAGTCCTTCCACGACGCCGTCACGGATAGCAAGAGCGAGTTCGCAGAAGTGATTCGAAGCAGTTGCATGGAGATGATGAAGACACAAATCCCCAACCAGCCTTCTCTGTGGGAGAAACTCACACCAAACTACAGCCCAGGCTGCAAAAGAGTCATCATATCCGACGACTACTACCCCGCCGTAGCCAATCCCAAGACAACGCTTGAAACAAACAAAATCCGTCGCATCACAGAAACCGGCATCGAACTCGAAGACGGCACCTACCACGAACACGACACCATTGTCCTGGCAACCGGCTTCCGCACAGTCGAATTTCTCCACCCCATCAAAGTCACCGGAGCCAACTCACGCCCCTTGGCAGACATCTGGTCTTCCGGTGCTACAGCCCTCTACGGCACCACCATTCCCTCTCTCCCCAACTTTGGTCTTTTCTACGGCCCCAACACAAACCTAGGTCACAACTCCATCATCCTGATGATCGAAGCACAGTCTCGCTACCTCAACACCCTCGTTTCCGCCGTCCTCGATGCGCGAAACCGCGGTCAGAGAATGGGCATCATGCCCAAAGAAAATAGGACGCACGAGTGGAATGAAGGTATTCAGCAGATTTTGAAGAACAGCAGTTTCGCCGACCCGAACTGCATGTCGTGGTATAAGAACAAAGAGGGGCGAATTACCAACAACTGGTCTGGGACGGTCGTCGAGTACCAGGAGCAGCTTGCCAAGATTGACTGGGAGGATTTCGAGACGACGGCTACTACTGACGAGGGAGAGAAGGAGGCGAGTGCGACTGCTACTGGCGGTGTTAGTGCGAGTAAAGTAGTTTTCGGGACGGGGAAGCAGGAGACGAAGATTGGTAGGGTGCACGAGGAGACGCTGGTGAGTAACACGACGTTGGTGCTTGGAACGTTAAGTGCGGTTGCTGCGGGTGCAGCGTGGGTCTATCGGGGTAAGCTGCCTAAGAGACTCGGGCTCCGGACCTGAAAGCGCGATCTGAAATGTATTTGCTATGTACAAGTAATATCAGAGTAACATGCGCGATATGCAATTACCTTCTTCATCCGACCTTGAATCGTCACTACCTCAAAACCCTTGTCTCTCCCTCCACTTCCCCTCCCACCCCTCAAACCAAGGACTCTCATCTAGAGTCTGGGGTTCCCAGTCCTCACTCACCAACCCCTTCTCAACCTGCTCCCTGTGCCACTCCGCCAACTTCGGCTTGACAACATGCTCAACATGCCACGTCCCCTTATACTCCATCAACTCCTTTTTCCCCTCATTAAGCACCTTGAGCAACAACCCCGGGACACATTTCTCCTCTCTAAACTCCTCAATTGGTGTAAACAGCGCTTTGAAGTTGAATACGACGGCGCCTGACAGCGGCAGTCGACGTAGTGTTTGCCAGTCTACGCGGAGGTGAACGCGGGATGTAGGAAGCTCAGAGGCGGGAAGTTGTTGCTTGCGGACGACTTCGTGGGGGTCACCGGGGGGCATGTAGAGGGGTGTGTCGATTTCTAGGCCCCAGGAGCCGCGCTGGATGGGTTTGTCTGTCGGCTTTTTGGCGAAGTATCTGTGGTGTTGGGATTAGCATGAGATAGTGGGGAGTGTTGAGGGGACGTACCTGTCCATGGAGAACTGCATCTTCTCCTTGTAGTCTGGAATGGGTTTGTGTATGTCGGCGAGTTCGAGACCGATCTTCGAGCCTACGTTCCAACCTAGCGCACTGCATATGATGCCTGCTCGAAATACGTATAGTCCTTTCTTCTCGTTTCGCAGCATGATGGCGAAGTCTTCGGGGATGTTATTTAGGAGAACGTGCAAGGGTGGCGTGGTGGTGAGATCGGTATCTGTCTTTAATATGCCATTGTGAAATGTCTTGTTGTTCGCTGATAAGTGGAAGCAATGTGGGTACCTGGCGCACACGAATTGCAGTACCATCTCCATGAGTTCTTTGCAGGCAAGCTCCGAGCCTGGTAGAGCTTGGAGGACTGCTTCGCCGTGCTTTGCGAATAGAGATTGCCGTTGCTTGATTCGCTCTTCGTATGTGTTCTCGAGTTCGATCCACCAGTCAGGTTGCATCTTGGTGATTGCTGTTGAGATCAGTATGGGACTGGGTGCAGCTATCAATACTACTCACACATTGTTTGATGGTAAGACCATCGAAACGGTCTATATGGTCGGGGCAGTGCCTTTTTGATGTCGAACTCTGGGTACGGGTCCGGTAGAGGTACGCCGCTGAGTGTAGCGTAGTCTGGGAAATCACCGAGGGCTCTGATCTCCTTTACAGAAAAGCCACATGGGAGGTATGTAGAGTCATCGGCATCCAGATATGATGCTTCCATCGGTAAGACATTCTTCTGCCAGTCCGGCGATAGTTCTTCGACCTTTTCTGTCTTTGCGTCTCCAATCAAGGCGCATCGTCGTGATGGTGGGAAAGTGCTGGCGTGATCAATCGGGGAAATGGACGCTGCCCTCTTCTCTGGAGAAAAAGACCTTGGAGGGGTCTTTGCGCCTGATACCCTTCGACCGCCGCTACGAAGCCGTTGTATGATGATGTTGCGCCTTCCCCGCTTGATCAGCAGGAAGACTGAACTGAGCAGAAAAGCTGCTCCCAACAGCAATGAAAAGTTGGTAGCCATATTCAATGGTCGTGAGATGATTGAAAGGACAAAGATACACAATGACCAGCGATTGATCTGGGCTCTTTCTTCTTCTCAATGCAAGCAGTGTCGGTGGAGATGGATGACGATGAACGCTGAGTCAACGACGGCAGCGAAAGCTTAGCTTCGGAAATATTGTGGTATTTGACAAGAGCGAGGCTTCACCCGAGACATTTCACAACCGGAAATGAGGTCTGATTGTCTTATCGTTACGATGCGGGGCGGGATGACTGCTGCATAGATGTGCGAAGCGACCTGTAAGACTACCCTGAACAGGTAATGACCGCGACACGATTGGACGCAAGCGAACAGCACGATGATGTCTCTCATCAGAAGTATGGGCTGTAACTCCTAGGTTGGGATGGCTGTACGCACATCACTACTATGATTGTGGTGGGGCCTATCACCGTAGATCGCCCGCTGTGTAACCCAACGACCCTAACCTTGTATAGTATTGGAACCCCAAGCATCTTGGCGTAGGGCGTAAGGGTAGATATGGCTCTCGTCCAGTGGTTCATCGTCCGCCTCGTTGCCAGTTCAAGCGTTGCGTACGGCGCATCTCGGGGCGGCTCTAGAATTTCCCCGCTGTCGGTAATGCGGTCGCTATCGATACCCCGGACGCGCTGATACCGCTTGTGGTGAAGAAGTCCCATGGCTTGCCTTTCTCCCGGGTACGGCTGTCTTAGTGCTTTGATGGCGTGATGCCAGCATGCAATTCGATTCGATGGACTATCTTGGGGTTGACGTCGGATCAGTTCGGTGGGTAGTCATGCAATGCGCGTGACTTTTGTTCAGTCCATGGATTGGCTTTGACGAGAGCGGTCGAAGCCTAGGACCCTACTGTCATGATAATGTAGAATTGCCTCTATTCTTAGAGTTCGTGATGTATTACGCCGCCATGCACTCGTAGAGCTCTGAGGTCTCCATGCAAACATCAAGAGTTGGTATCGAGGACATGACGTGGAAGGATCGAAGATGACATACATCCCGGACGAATGAGCAGCCGCTGTAAAAGCCAGATACCCTGGCTGCTAGATCTTAGCGTGGGTGAAAGTGTCAATGGGTGTGGGAAGGTTGTAGGTAACGACTGGAGATTTGGCATTCTGCGCTAGGTGCACGAGCCATGGGCCCCACGAGATAACAATCCCAAGCGTTATCGCCCGGCCTCACGTTGCGACACAGGCCCATTGTTCCTCCACGACCAAGCGCTCCGTTAGGTGCTGTAATCATCGCTGGTGGATGCGCGAACTCACAAAACGATGCTGCAGTTCTCGCCCTTCAAGTACTCTTCCATGGACGTGTACTTCACGTCGATGCCCAGGTCCCACGGAAACACAACATCAGGAATGCCCCCTTCGAAGCCAAACTTGTCGAAATACTCGTACATGTCGGCAATTTCGGGACCGTATACGGGTCCCATCGCTTCTTCAATGGCTTCTCGTGGTATCTGCTTGAAGACGCATTTCACGTTGTTCACCTTCCCGAAGATGTCGCACCATTCACCAAGCGATATGAACGATCCAGCGCCGCTCAGAAGTGTTCCTGGTGGCAACTCAACGAGTGCTTTCGTGAAACGCCCTGGGTTTATCAGCAGGTGGCTACGTCAAAGGCGAATGAAACTGACCAGTGTCTGCAACCGGATCGACCATGGGGATCTTCCTGTCTCCACTCATGGGTAGACTAAGAACAAAGGAGCCGTCTTCCTGCTTCTCTGGTTTCCAGTTACTTGCATAGGAGCCCAAGTGCAGCAAGCTCGTCTTGGCGGAAAGCTCCGGGTATGTCTCTTTCAGGTAATTCTCGGTTTCAGCCTTTGCATCGAAGTGCAAGTTCCACTTGATGGTACCGTTGCTCCATTTCCTAGCTTCAGAAAGCGTAGACAACACGAGACGGTCCAGAGTGCCGGCATGAGCCGCTGCTGCATCGATGATAGCCTTGGCTTGAGCAACTTCTCGGTCATATGCCACTTCGTTTGCTGTACGTTTCTGTTCGGCTGCAAGCTTATGTGTCGCAGGATCATTCAGGTGACCCCAGAAGTCAGTGTTTCCGAAGATGACATTTACCCCCTTGAACCCATTCTTCAGCGACTCTAGGTCATCGAGGTTGCCTGCTACGACTTCAACGCCTTGAGATGACAACTCCGTGGCGGACGCTTTGGAAGTGTCGCGAGTGATGCCGCGAACTTTCCACTCGGGCTCATTCAGGAACGCGCGAGCAACTGACCCACCCTATGCTTAGTTAGTGTCGTGTTCATCTGGAGTGGTTATCGATATATTGGCGCATACCTGATTCCCGGTGACCCCAATAACGGCAATTAACTTGGTCATGACTCTACGAAGCTATTCCTAGGTCTATACTAATAAGAAGTAACAACCATTGGAGAGATATGAATGCAGAGCTTTATAGCCTCTCAGGCTGCCATATGAAGCGTGAGGTTCGCAGTCCTTGACCGGAAGATGACGAACGAGTCGCTCCTGTTCCAGGCGTCCATTCGAATTACAGACAACAGGCTGTCAGATCGGTACAACAGCTCTGCTAAAATCTTACACACGCTGCGAACCAAGAGTAGTAAGCCAATCGCATTTTCAAGCATGAAGGAGAAGCGTTGGTTATTGGTCCTGGCTTACGACGTCATTGTACATTTGGGCTGTATGTTGCCGCCGGGCGTACGAAACCCCGCACTCCTTCAAGGCCTCCATCAGCAATCAATACAAATCTGCAGAGGTAGGTAAAGAGAGGGACGGACAAAATAATTACTCCTATAGGAAGTCAGTCACTGGCCCCAGGGCGTGGACCTCGGGAGGTGCATGGCCCACGCTAAGACATATTAGGAAAGTCTCGGCATCCTTCAAGCATGTAGTCGAATGCAGGGTTTGTTCTTACTATCGAAAGATATAGCAGTGAAAAGACCATTTCGCTTGCTAACTTGTACTCGAATAATGTCCTACAGCCACCCAAGCGGAACAGCTCATATACGCCACTCCTTGCGACAGAGCGGGCACAGCATTTCCTGTTCCATGTGAAGCATGAGCTCCAGTAAGCAAGACCTACCGTACACGTGGCCAAATGGACACGGAGCGTGTACCGGACTGTCTCTTTTCCCATCCTCATCCTCCTCATCAAAGTTGCCCCAACAGTGAGGGCATCGCATATCCTCTTTTGCAATTGAATCGACGTCAATTGCTGGAAGCGAGCGAACGAAGTCGCGTTTGGACTGCGCAAGCATCGGTCGTACGTGCGCAAACCATATAGGCTCGGATAGTACTGGTATGCGTACGAAGACATGACACAATGGGTGCTTCGCCGGGTCATCCACATGATTCCAGATGAGACCAAGGCAGTCCATCATATACTGAACGATCCAGCGATTCCGAAAGGCGATTTGTAACTCGGGTAGCCTAAGAGAAGTATCCATCTCCATACAAACCATAAATGGAGAGGTAGACGAGTAGTCAAGTAGCATGGGCGTGCCCGCTACGTACTGATAGGGTGTTATACCCGCATTGTGCATCTCATCCAGCATGGCCGCTAGTTCGTGCATGCCTACACACCAGGCTTGCGGCAATGCGAATCGATCGGGAATTGGTTTGTTGACGGTAGGATGTGCGCTAGGGATAACTGAACGGAGCTCTGTATCCGCTTCATTCAACGTCTGTAGGAATGACCAATGCGAGAAACTCATGCCTTTGTAATTGATGTTGGGTTCTTCGTCTTCGATGGGGGCGACACGGGTGATGAAGCTGTCTTTTAACATCAATTCCGGAAGGTTGGCTTGACACCATGCTAGTGGACTGATGCCCACCCCAATCATCTCATCGTACATGTCTTCGGCTGTAGTACCAACCCAGGGTGAATGGTAGACGGCATCCTCTAGAAATGGACGCCCGGTATTGTGGAACATACAATTGGTACGCACGCCTTGGAGATAGGCGAATATGAATTAGTCAACAGTAAAAGACAAGATGGGAGCTTCCACAGCAGCGAGAGGGTCGATCTTGCTGGAGGGAGTAATAGTAGGAACTACCGATTCTTGTTGCGTAGTGAATGTGTTTCCCATTGTTCGTTTCAACTTGGTTGTGGACTGATTGCCGCGCGCAGTTCTGGTAGGGATAATCGTACAGGAAAGCAGTTACTTCGACACTGTTCAAGGTCAAGTCGGCTGCGGGCCAAGAGTGCATTCACCGGTGAAGGTCACCGTAAGAGCTTCGCGCCTGAGCCACATAGTGTTCCAAAATGACCTTCTTCACTTCTGCCTTCCTCTGCGGGCTTTATATATACCTCCAGAAATACCTCGATCAGGTGTTCACCACACTCACTCCCAACCGAAATATCAAGATGTCATCAACCTCACCACAACCATCTTCTTCCGCTAATGAGCCTGGTGCCGTTGTCTCGAGCACACAAGACGACCTCGCCGGAGGCATGCCTCTGATTACGACAGATGCAAGCCCAGCGCCAACGACGTCCAATGGAGAAGAAGAGCCATCCCTAGAATCGCTACAGAGCGAGCTCGACCAAAGCATGACACTCGTCCCATACGTCTTACCAGAGTCCACGTCAAACGGAGCTCATGCAGATGGACAAGGGCACGTCTTACCCGCCACAGGCGGCGTGATAAACGTACCCCTTGCAGAGTTGTTCGGAGATGCACCATTCTTCTCCTACGGCTTCGCGAACGCCACGAGCGCGGATCTCCCGACTCTAGATAATCTGAATACGCATCAAGCTCTCGTTGTCCCCGCGACGACGTCTTCCCACCCTTTACCGACATTAACGAGTTCTTTTGCGCAAGTTCACCATCATCATCACCATCAACATCAACATCTACATCACTATCTACATCAACCAGTTCAACTTGCCTTATCCGACTTATTCGCCGACCAACAGACCGAGGAGCAATACGAACAAGAAATGGCAAACTCTGAAGCAATGTTTGGACCTATTCGCCATCAAACTCGAACAACACGCGTGGAAGTCGCCACGGCTTTCGTCGAGACACTGGACGAAGTCGATATTACTAGTATCGAACCAGAGGATATGAAATGTCCGCTGTGCTGGCTTCCTTTCGGCAGCACCACAGACGAGGAGGGTCCAACGATTGCCACCTACCTCGACCATGAAGAGCGAGAAATCACGGAGCGCCTACATGCGAGCTATGCTCTGCCCTTTTGTGAGAACAGGCCGGACAACGACCCTGTTAGAACCCCATGTGGGCATGTCTTCGGAAGGCAGTGTCTAATCGATAGCTTGGAGACGAACATGATCTGTCCCATGTGCAGATGTCGGGTTAATGGGAACGAGGGCGTGACCCGCCCCTACCATTCCATTTTCGGTAATATACTTCTGTAGAATCCATTATGGTAGTACACGAATGGTGTAAATTTAGATTCTTAGTAAATTGATATATACGCTCATGATAGGTGATGCCATTTTTCTAATGCGGTCGGCGCAGTGGATGTGCTTCAGTATTGCTGCAGAATCGTTAGCGTCATCTTCAATATCCCAAAGGTCACACTCACAATACATATTCGTCCAAGCTGACAAGGCTTGGCTCACTGAAGATCAAATAGAAATACTTTAGAGTTTCCGCCATCCAAAAGCTTTCACATTCATCCAACTTGAGTGTCTCTTGCCCTTGTGGTATCGTGACGTCGGCGATAGCAGAATGAGCGAACTCTGCATGAGTGGCGTTGTTGATAGCCTCGAACATGCGCCAGGCAGTGTCTTGGAGGGTGGTGTCGCCGGTGATACGATAGAGGACGAATACTGATTCGATGGCTTCTGGGCTGTGACTGATGTTAACTACGCATTTCAGAAGTGATGCGCATACTTACCGTAACAAGAATCGCGGGTCCCCAATCTTAGAGAAGCCCGGCTGCAGCCCTACCTCCTTGATGACGTCTTGAACGTCATAATGCTCCGCGTGGATGTTGTTGGAGTAAGAGTACCTGACAGAGGCATGCCATTTCTCCACATCCCACGCGCAATCTTCTTCTCCAAAGCACGGCATCATCCGGAAGGTTTCCGGCATGATACCCGTAGGCATAGTATCATAAGCCCAGGTGCACCCGTCCACTAACTTGCGAGCGACGTCTAGCTCATCCGTCCGATTGAAGATCTTGGCGCCCAAAGCAACCATGCCACCCGTAAAGCAAGCGAGGTGCTGGCCGTTGGGTTCGAGCTTGACAGTGCCTGAGGTGCTGATTCGCGCATCGCCAGAGACGAGGATGTTGTCACCCTGGGGTATCCTGGGCCGGAAGAACAAATGCTCTTTCGCTGGCTCGATGGCGCGCTCGTATAGCTTCCGGTATTGGTCTGTCAGACCCCCGAGAAGCAAATGCTGCTTCGGCAAGTATTCGTACAGCGAATCAGTCATTCCACCCATTGTGAATGATCCGTCAACGTTGTATTCCTCCCTCCCTGGACTGACCAGTATTGGGAATAGCCCTGGTATCTTCGTCCGGTTCTGATGCTTTTCGAGCACGTCGGTGATCCTCGCTATCGCGTCGTAGTACTTCGCATCGCCGGTAAGCTGCGACAGGCGGGTGAATTCGAGGGATAACGATCCTATCTCGGCGCTGAGAGCTTGCGTATCAGCCTCTTGGTGGCCGTTTAGAGCAGCACTGATCTCTGTTAGTCTGTGTGGGTCGGTGGCATGGCGCAGTCATACTTTTCCCAGTCCCATCGGGTGATGGGCATCCTGTTCGGCGTGTCAAAGGCGGCGTAGAGCATATCCCCCAACTCGGTCGCCTTGTGTAGTAATGCATGGTGCTTCGCCTTGCTTAGATCGTATGCGCTCAAAAGACCCCCCAGGTAGCGGATCGTAGTCTCGAAGACGTTCAGACGCGCGACACCTGCAGTGGTGAAGTCAATCTTCTTGATGGCATGTACGGCCTCCTCAAATTCTTCTTCTAACCCTAGAATGATCAAAGTATCCAGGGTGTCAACTAGAGTTGCTCCCCGCTGCCCGAAGCCGTTCTTGAAGCCTCCTGTTACCGGAGTGACTTCATCCTGTAGCCACGCGTGGGTCTTATATCCTCCCCAGCTGTGTAAGAATGCCTTCTTTACAGCAGCTTGTCTATGCAGTCTCTCCGCCTTGGTGTGTTCCGTCTCAATGCCAAATTCATGTTGGATTCTCGGGATGGCGACCGGGGCGCCAGTGGGGAGAGGAGCTAGCGATGATACCGGGTTGCGCACCGGAATGCTCTTCCATTGCACGGCGTGATCGATTCGGGTCGACGAGGTGAACGTCGGCAGGGGGAGTCCGTTTCGGGCGCTGAGTTGGCGAAAGGCAAGGATGACAAAGGTAGCGAATACAAATAGCACAGCAATGCGTCGGATAATGGGGCTCATAATGTCTATTGAGGGTATCTCAAACTAAAATGGAAGAAACGCGACTGCTGCGCCGCGGAACACAGGGCCAGCATACGAGGATGCAAAAGTGCAATTGGATAGAACAAGAATGTATTGACAATACAGGAAACAAAAAAGACAGACGATATGCAATAGCCACAGCGAATGCGACCAGGTGGGATGAAAGAAGGAGCCCCGTGGTGATGCGCATGCTAAAGATAGGCTTAAGTGCCGATCCTCCGACCCTGAGCTAGCGGCTCCGCGGGCGTCGTCATCGTCAACCCATCACCACCACCGCTATCAACCTCGCAATGTCAAGGAAACATCTCAGAGAGCAGCAACTACCGTTTAACTGCTGGCGCGACTGCCGTGGATGGGTCCTTTATCTCACGTGCAGTAGGCAGCAGTCATTGATGCTTACTCAGGAAACCACGCGCGATGTGAGACTGCGAGACAGCCAGCCATCTTCATCGGTGCATCATGCAACGGCGCTCCGTTCACCGTGTGTAATATGAAGTCTGCGTATCGCCATGTCAGCAAGGTTCCGGGAATTTTGCGTCGCTGAAAGCTATATGGGCCACGAGCTTCGCACCTTCTGCTTTCATCATCTCATCACT
>Ga0265798_10009788_pt1 | contig 11915 bp, 11 predicted proteins | sample P3T30metagenome_FD_192430 | JGI IMG/M metagenome (GOLD analysis project Ga0265798, IMG submission 192430) | Plant litter microbial communities from East Loma Ridge, Irvine, California - P3 T30 | ecosystem: Environmental > Terrestrial > Plant litter > Unclassified | place: USA: California... | reverse complement strand
TTTTATTGGGTGAATAGCCATATCTTCTGATGACGTATTTGGTAGGTAATTTTTCGTACTTTTCGTCAGTTATTCTGAAGTTTTTTGCATCAAAAGCTATATTTATCAAGCCCGGATTAGGGGTTGTGATCAAATCGAGCACTTCTCCGTCGCCCACGTAATCGGGCTTGTCGCTCAAGCCAACGGTAGAAAATCTTTTGAGATCGATACCGGTTTTACGCAGCGAATCTGTAGATAAATTCTTTTGAAAAAACGACCATAACCGAGGGTCTTCAAAGCCTAAACGCCATAGAGCCACACCACCCGTAGCCCAATCATCAGCCATGCGAATGATGTTAAAGTTGGTAACCGCATCAGCAAAATATACCGTATGGTTCAGAGTATCAGCGCCTTTGTAAGTGAACTTCAAATTCGCCGATTCTGGGTCGAACAGTATTTTGCTCGAATTTTCCTTGGCTGTGCTTACTGCCTGTTGGTAGCCCATGGGCTGCCCAATATTGTTTTCTGCCCAGTCGAAACCGCCACCCACAATGGTTAAAATCACCTTGTTGCTGGGTATTTGCTGGCAAACATTGTCGAGTATTTCCTCTACCCAATGCTGGTGCGATACATCGCCTGCGTTGCTGCTTTCGTTGTGCTGGTCAATGGCCATTACAAACAGGTAATCGTTCACTTTTTGCAGGCGTGGCAGGTTATATTCGTCGTCTTCAGGCCAAACACTTTGCGTTACCAAGAAACCCTGGCTATGCAAGGTGTCATATAATTCCTGCTGGAAAGCAACATAGGCAGGTGAGTTACGGTCACTAATGTCATCAAAGTTCAGGTCGAGGCCGCGCAGTTTGTATTTGGTCAGATTGTCGGCTATGTTGTTAATAAAAGCCGTACGGCGTTTTGGGTTTTTAATAATGGCTTCAACTGTTTTACGGTCAAACCGTCCGCTTACATTGCTGGTATTAATGTAGTTAGTGAGCCTAACCACCACCGGCTTTTTGTACTTTTTGTTCAGATTTATTAAACCGGTATCCAGGCTTACGGTAAGGCTATCGGCATTAGGCGTAATGCGGAAGCCCTCGCTCACTACCATATCTAATCGTGCTATATGATCTACGAGCGAGTTATAAGCCTGTGGTTCCCAAGCCAGGTAAAATCCTACGTTAAGGCGGTTTGCGTTGTTAGGGTGCTTAAGCTGGTGCAGGTGCAATGCCTTCTGTATTTGCTTAATACGGTTGCGTTCAACTACAAAATCGCGGTATTTGGAAGACCGCTTTAAACGGTTAAGTTCTTCGGTAGTTAACTTCTTTTTGGTGGGAATTAAGGTGGGTATACTCGGGTACTGCTTTGATGTAACGGTAATGGCAGCAGCCACAACGCCGCTTATTAGCACAAGTAACAAAATGCGGCTTAGCCACTTAAAGCTATTCCAGCGCTTAGGGTTATCGGCTTGAAAAATTTGTTTATTAGCCATTAGCGGTTAGTAAGTTTCGGAGAACAAAACTAATGCTTTTAAATAATATGGAGTATGAGAAGGTAATTAGATTATGAGCGTCACTTGCCGGGTTCAATATCAGTAAAATCGACCCCGCATTTACAGTTTGAACCGCATCCTTTTTTCACATACAAACTTCTGTACATCATGCGGCCCACGTAAAAAACCGCGGCAGCAAAAATTAACAAAATGATGATGGTCTGAAAACTCATGGTGCAAAAATACTTATTGAATTATTATATATACGAATTTACAGGGTAGATAGTATACAGTTTTACTTTGGCATGAAGGCTGTAGTACCGCCTACCCAGTCAAAATCTTTGTTATAGCGTACGCCTATCATTTTACCGCGGCTTAAACGGGCTAAATTTATAGCCAAGGTAGGCTCTGCATCACCATCCGGCCATAAGTATAATAAGCGGATCTCGGCTTTTACGCCGCCATCAGGTGCTTGTATTACCGGTTCATAATTTACTTTTTCCTGTAGTATCCAGTTCTCGCGGTCGTTAATAGCCTCAATATCTGCGTTAGTTACGTCTATGATCACGCCCTGGCCGGCAAATGAGAACAGGGGTTTTAATACGTAATTTTCTAAATCGTTCGGGATGGTTTGCAGTTGGTGCAGAAAATAGGTTTTCGGAATAGCTTTGCCCTTTAAATACGGCATAGTAAACTTACTGATGCGGTAAAACCAATTAGGGTGGGCCACCCATTCCACCTCTAAAGGCTGGCGAATGTCTACCCTGTTTTGGAGCGGATCATCGGCGGTATCAATTTCGTCGAAGATCAGGCGGTTGTATATGCGTTTAATGAGTATATCCTCACCATTAGCTTCATAAAATAGCTGGTTTCCTTTTTGCTTCAACTCATCAAACGCAACTATAGGGATGCCCAGGTATCTTTGGGTAATTTGAAAATCGATAGCAGTTTTTTGCTCGTGTGCATTTACATCCATCAATACTACCTCGTGCGGTTGGTAGGAGCCAAGGATGGTTCTTTTCAGCAGGTCAATGTAACCGGCTTTGTCCATACCGCCATAGTAGCCTGTCCAGCTATCGTCTATATCGTATACCTCCCTGTAAGTATCGTCTAAAAAAGACTGAAACCCATACAAAGAGGGGAAGCCTTGCATTTCTATCAGTTTAGGTACGATGTTTCCGGTCTCATCTTTACAAACGCCAAAATCCAACGCGACGAAATGAGCGTGGTCATTTTCATTAGCAACCCGCCACTTTTCAGGAATGGCACGTTCAGTAAGTTCTTTAAAATTGGGTTGAAGGATGGTTTGTAAAATGTCTTGTCCCGCAGCTATCAACCGGTCTCGAAAATCTGCCGTCAAAAATATTGGAGTTTCGGCTACGCGAAAGGCTACATCATTAGGCAAGCCTTGGTTAAGCTGCTTTAAAAACTGCTGATACTTTTCAGTTGTAAAGTTAGCATTAAAGATGCTGCGGGCTGATGAGTGCATGATTGGATAACTATATTTCTATTGTTGTCATGTTGAGCCTGTCGAAACATTCGCCGCTTGGCTAAGTCTCCGACAAGCTCAAACTGACAGCATAATCATTAATATTCTCTATGCTTCCTGCATACTCAAAATAGCATGATCTAAAAAGTTAGGGATGATGGTAATTTCGGTAAGCATGATCATGTCCGGGTCTTCCAGGCGTTCAATCATTTCCATATACTTCTGCTCGCCGTGTTCATCGATCACTTCCTTCTTTTTCTCCTCAGTCAGCAGGTAAGCTTCCATGCCAAACGGGTCGGCTTCGGGGTGAAATTGGGTACCTATGAAGTACTCATTAAAGCGGATGGCCATTGCGGCACGCGGCAGGTCTACATGGGGGCGTTCTTTTTCGATGGCTAATAAAATGGCTCCTTTGGTTTTTAATTGTTCAGCGTTTACGTCTACTACCTGCCATGAGCGAGAATCTACCGCAAAGAACGGATCATTCAACCCTTCAAAGATCTGTTCAAACAAACCGTGCTCCGTAACATGCACCGGCAATACTCCAAATGATGGTGAACGGCGCAGGCTTACCTCACCTAATTGTAGGTGGCGGCACATTAACTGAAAAGAGTGGCATACAAAGAACACATGCTTTTTAGGGCCCTCTGTATTTTTATTATGTACTTCTAAAGCATCAATTAATTCAAAATATTTGTTTTCCCAAACCGAACCTTCGCTATCCAGCGGACTGCCGGGACCGCCGCTCGATATATAAATATCAAATTCGGTTCCGGGTACCTGTTCTTTTTGGCGCACATCAAAAACCTCGTAGGTGAGATTTAAATTATTTACCTCCCTGTAGCGGATCAGTATTTCCTGAAAGCAGCGCATACCCTGGTTTTCTGCACCGTTGTACAGGTCGAGTATGGCTACTTTAATTTCTTGCTTATCTGTTGTCATTTGTTTAAATTCCTTTTAACGTTTGCGAGGTAATAAAATCTACCACGTCTTCAAAATTACCCTTTTGCTGGTAAATGGCCAACTGACGGTCGGCTCCGGTGCCATGTTCCAGTATTTGGTGTATGTATTGCAGGTCCTGGCGGCAACCTAAATCGTCTACCACATCATCTACAAAATCTAATAACTCCAAAATTAGCGCTCTGGTATTTACTTCCTGCTGTTTTCCAAAATCAATGAGTTTGCCATCAATGCCATAACGGGCTGCGCGCCATTTGTTTTCATTAATGAGTGCCCGTGGGTAGGTAATAAACTTCATGTTTTGCAGGCGAAGTTTGTATAATTTAGCACATAGGGCCTGAAAAATAGCGGTAAAAGCAATGGTTTCATCTACCAACATGGGGCAGTCGCATATGCGGAACTCAATGGTTTCGAAAAACGGATGCACGCGGATATCCCACCAGATCTTTTTGGCATTATCTATACAATTGGTTTTCACCAGCAGTTTGATGTAATTATCATACTCTTCAATGCTGCTGAACGCATCAGGGATACCAGTACGTGGAAACTTATCAAATACTTTAGTTCGGAAAGACTTATACCCCGTGTTACGGCCTTCCCAAAACGGCGAGTTGGCGCTCATGGCAAATACGTGCGGCAAAAAGTAACGTACCTGGTTGGCAATATGTATAGCCATTTCGCGCGATTGGATGCCCACATGCACGTGCAAACCGAAAATGAGATTAGAGCGGGCGGCATCCTGCAGTTCGTCCACTATTTCGTTATAGCGGGGGTGTTCGGTAATTAACTGGCCAGCCCAATGCGAAAAAGGGTGGGTGCCAGCAGCACCAATGCGCAAACCTATATCGCCGGCCAGTTGGGCCACCGTAAGGCGCAGTTTGCTTACCTCTTTACGTGCTTCTTCGGTGTTACGGCAAATATGCGTGCCCACCTCTACCACGGCTTGGTGCATTTCGGCCTTTACCTGGTCTTCGTGAATGCGCTGAGCGGCATCCACAATTTTTTGCTCATGTGATTTTAGCTCCCTGGTAACCGGGTCTATTACCATAAACTCTTCTTCAACCCCAATGGTAAACTCGTTCATAGCTAAATATTTAGTGGCCCTAATATGGGTTGTGTTTTCTTTAATCTTACAGGCCAGCCATCCTGCCACGGATAAACGCCTTTTAACGTAGGGTAAATGCATTGCAGTGCCGGAAAGTCGTCACCTTTATAAAACCAGTGCGCATAACCCAAGTAATCAGCATAATTAGTTTTATCAACCGTAACAAAGTAGCACTCAAAACCCTCCAGTATATCGGGCGAATAGGTGAAGGCATCAAACCTCTTTCCGCTTTTGATGCCTTCTGCCATATCATTGATCAAAGAATGAATTAATTCCTGCTGCAGCCCGACAATCATTATTTCGGGATGCTTAAAGTTATGAAATAAACCGATGGAAAATCCAAAGCCGGGGCCTTTATCGTCGGCAAGCACATGAACAATATGTAAACCATACTGCTCAATGTCGCTTAATACCTGCTTGTCTCCGTCGGTTAGTTCCTGATCCATTATCCTTTTTTCTTAGCTGATTTTTTGGCCTTTTCCTTTGGTTCTTCCGCCTTTACGCTTGGTTCTTTAGCGGCTTTTGTTTTAGGGGTTGGCGCAGGTTTTTCTGCAGCTGCTGCCTTAGGCTCTGCCGCTACTTTTGGTGCTGCTACGGCTTTTGATGCAGAACCTGCTGCTTTGGCTTTTTTGGGTTTTTCTTCTGCTACGGGTTCGGGTTTGGCTTCTTCGGTAATAGAATGATCTATAGCACCAACGGTTACATCTTTCTTTGCGGCAGCGCCCGACTTTGTGGTTTTTGCAGCAGAGGCCAACGGCGTTCTGCTTACCGAACCTTTTACATACTCACCCCAAGTAAGGTTATCTACACCATCCTTTTGACTTTGTGCACGCTCAATAGCATAATTGGCGGCAGTTTCTACCACCCAGTCAAAGTTTTCCTGACCAACGCTGTTCACATCGGCATCGGGGGCGGGGTTACAAAAATCAATAGCGTAAGGTATACCATCGCGTATGGCAAACTCTACGGTGTTAAAATCGTAGCCCAGGTGTTGGTTTAGCTTGAGCACATAGTTTTCTATAGTAGCCAGCAGTTCTTTAGAGGCCGGGGCTTTGCCATGCTCGTAACGCAAGTGATGCGCGTTGCGGGGCTCGTACTGCATAATGCGTACATGCTTGCCGCCAATGCAATAGCAACGGAAATAATCGTCAAAAATAACTTCTTCCTGTAGCAGCATAACCAGTTGATGGGTTTGGTCATACTTTTCCCACAGGTCTTCTTTGCTTTCTATCTTGTATACATCGCGCCAGCCGCCACCATCAAACGGTTTCATGTAGGCCGGGAAACCCACATAATCAAATATGCCATCCCAGTCCAATGGGTAGGCCAGGTTACGGAACGATTGATCGGTAGTACCTGTTGGGTGTTCTTTAGAGGGTAATAATACTGTTTTAGGTACAGGTATACCCAATTTTACGGCTAAGGCGTTATTGAAGAATTTTTCGTCGGCACTCCACCAAAAAGGGTTGTTAATTACGGCAGTGCCAGATATGGCTGCGTTTTTTAATGCTGCGCGATAGAAGGGAACATCTTGCGAGATACGGTCAACAATTACGGCATAATCTAAAGGTTCGCCCTGCATCACCTTGTCAAGGCGTACAAATTCGGCCGAAATGCCTTCAACGTTTTTTTCATTAATGCGGTCTACAAAGGCTTGCGGAAACGTGTTTTCCTGCCCAAATAAAATGCCTATCTTTTTCATAGTGGTATGTTTAGTTGTATTTCTGTTGTCTGTGTTCGGTTGTGTGAGGTCAGAGTTTTTCTTAGCTCTTGGGTCCTGGTTCTTGTTTTTTTATTCTGTATTCTTGACGCTGTACTCTTACCTCTATCTTATAGTTGATAAGTAGTGCGGAAACATTTCTTTCCAAATGGGCCAGTCATGCTCGGCAAAGGGCCGTACGTCTAACCAATGGTTAATATGTTTGCTGTTTAAAATGTTTGATAATTGGTAATTATAACCTCTGCAAATATCATATTCGGACGTTCCTAATATAATGTTCATGTGCCAAAGTGCGGGGTTATTGCTGCCGGGCAGGTAGTCGACCGGATTGTTGTAAAATATGTTGTCGTCGTAATATCCACCGGTAAACATTTTAATATCAAAAGCGCCGCCCATACTAAACATATGCCCCACCCGTTCGGGGTGTTTAAAGGCATAATTGGCTGCATGATAGCCGCCAAAGCTGCAGCCCGCCACGGCTACCTTGCCAACCCCGGTTTCATGCATAGCCCAGGGTACTACCTCGTTATGCAGCATATTGTCGTAAGCCATGTGGGTGCGAACTTTATCGGCTGGGTGTAAACCTTTGTTATACCAGCTTTCGGTGTCGATGGCGTCAGGACAATAAATTTTGACCAGTCCGTTATCCACAAACCAGCGCACGCTGTCTATTAAGCCAAAATCCTTGTTTTGGTGATAGCGCCCCATAGAGGTAGGGAATAGGATAACCGGGTAGCCACGGTTGCCAAAAACCAGCATTTCCATGTCCCTGCTCAAGCTTTGTGAGTACCAGCGATGATATTGTTCAGTCAAAATAATTCGTTATATTAGTTTAAAGGGTAAGATAGCGGGTTTGTTTTATTTTGGCAACATTAAGCGCAATAATTGTGTATAAGAGGGAAAAGGCAGTACTTTTGTTGCCTTAATTTAATACAGGCACACTGTCTGGATTGTGAGAACTATGTCCGTAACTGAATCTACGCTTACCGTAACATCTGCTTTGCTTAACCGCGAGGTAACCTGCACTTTATTTGTGCCCGACGGGGTGACGCCTCAAAGCCTGTTACTACTAAATGACGGGCAAGAAGCCGAAAACCTGCACCTGAAAACCACGCTGGAATATCAATATGAGCGTTATGGGATAAATCCTTTAGTGTTGGTTGCCATACATGCCGGCGAAGAGCGCATACAGGAGTATGGCGTAGCTGCTGAGCCCGATTTTAAAAAGCGCGGTGCTAAGGCCGGTCTTTATAGCCGGTTTATTATCGAAGAATTGCTGCCGGAGGTACACCTGGAAACCGGCTTTCAAAACTTCAAAACTACGGCTTTTGCGGGCTTTTCTTTGGGTGGATTATCGGCGTTGGACATTGCCTGGCACCATGCCGATCTGTTTAATAAAGTGGGCGTATTTTCCGGCTCGTTTTGGTGGCGCAGCAAAGATTTGGCCGAGGGTTATACCGATGCAGACCGCATTGCCCACCGTATGATCAGTACAGGTGTTGATAAACCCGAATTGAAGTTTTGGCTGCAAACCGGTACTCATGATGAAACTGCCGACCGGAACAAGAACGGTATTATAGATTCTATAGATGATACTATAGATCTGATCAAAGAGCTGGAGACTAAGGGTTACAACCGCCCTCGGGATATACATTATGTTGAAATTGTAGGAGGGGAGCACAACCCGGCTACCTGGGGTAAAGCCCTGCCTAAGTTTTTGTGCTGGGCGTTTGGGAGTTGAGAACGTCCTAAGAAAAGCTTATATTCCACAATTATGAAAAGCTTTTTTTTATTATTAATGCTGTCAGTACCATGGGTTGTTAGGGCTCAAAATTATGGTGTTGCCTTGCAAAGGGTCGACAGTATTTCAAAGAAGGAAGTTGTTATTCTACAATTTGAACACTCTAAAGCTGTAATATTCCCGGCATCTTATGCCCAAAAGCTTTTTGGAAATGAGGGGCATTGGAAGGAATATAAGTTTTATACACCTGATAGTGCGTTGGTAAGACGTATTGACAAAGAAATTTTAAGCCAATATTGCGCTGCAGCTACACGCTTCAACGACGGTAACTGGAGAACTACGATTGCTTATAGTGAAACTGCCGATGATAAATCAAGCTTAAAGCTGGCTAAAAAGCAAATGTCGGAGTCAAAGAAAAGATTTGCAAAGTATTGCAAAAAATGGAAAGCCGATGGCAAGTATTGGAATAAGCAATATATAGGCTACATAAACCCCCAAGGTGAAAAGATAATCTATTTGCAATTGCTTGATTTCAGGAATGATCTATACCATTTAAGTGAAAGTTTTAAGTTATCTTGGATAGATGGCTGGCATGGTTGGTTTGAAACTAACAGGATAACTATGCATTATCATATTGATAAACATTTGTTAACGATAAATGAAGATATTTAGCTTTGCCTTACTATCTAATATTCAAAGAATTGTAAAAAGCAAGCCGCGCTTTTAAATGCCGTTAATAAAGCGTATCTTTGCGCAAAATACAAGAGGCATTTTTCATGCAAAATCAAATTCGTAATATTGCTATTATAGCACACGTTGACCACGGTAAAACCACTTTGGTTGACAAAATCCTTCATAGCTGCGCCATTTTCCGCGATAATCAAGAAACCGGCGAGCTTATTCTGGACAATAATGATCTGGAGCGCGAGCGAGGCATTACTATCGTATCTAAAAACGTATCGGTACGTTATAAAGACATCAAGATCAACATTATTGATACTCCTGGTCACGCCGACTTTGGCGGTGAGGTAGAGCGTGTGTTAAAAATGGCTGATGGTGTATTGTTATTATGCGATGCTTTTGAAGGCGCCATGCCACAAACACGTTTCGTAACCCAAAAAGCTTTGGCTTTAGGTTTGAAACCAATTGTAGTGGTAAATAAAGTAGATAAAGAAAACTGCCGTCCGGAAGAAGTTTATGAGCAAATCTTTGAATTGTTCTTTAACCTTGATGCTACCGAAGATCAACTGGATTTCCCGGTTATTTACGGTTCATCTAAACAAGGCTGGATGAGCACCGACTATAAACAAAAAACCGAAGATATTTTCCCGTTAATGGATGCCATTTTGGCTAACATTCCACCGGCTCCTATCAGTGAAGGTACTTTGCAAATGCAGATCACTTCGTTAGATTATTCATCTTTCGTAGGTCGTATTGCAGTAGGTCGTGTGGCCCGCGGTACTATCAAAGAAAACCAACCGGTATCTTTGGTAAAACGCGATGGCACTATCCAAAAATCACGTATTAAAGAGCTTTACACTTTCGAAGGTTTGGGTAAAGTTAAAGTACAGCAAGTAAGCTCTGGCGATATTTGCGCCGTAGTAGGTATTGAAGGTTTTGATATTGGTGATACCATTGCCGATTTTGATAAACCGGAACAATTGGAAGTTATCCATATTGACGAGCCTACGATGAACATGTTGTTCACTATCAATACTTCACCGTTTTTTGGTAAAGAAGGTAAGTTTGTAACTTCACGTCACTTACGCGACAGGTTGTACAAAGAGATGGAGAAAAACCTGGCCCTGAAAATTGTGGAAACAGAATCACCTGATTCGTACCTGGTTTACGGTCGTGGTATTCTTCACTTATCCGTACTGATCGAAACTATGCGCCGCGAAGGTTATGAGTTACAGGTTGGTCAGCCACAGGTTATCGTTAAAGAAATTGACGGTGCCAAATGTGAGCCTATCGAGGTATTAACGGTTGACGTTCCCGGAGATGTTGCCGGTAAGGTAATTGAATTGGTAACCCAACGTAAAGGCGATTTGTTGGTAATGGAGCCTAAAGGCGATTTACAACACTTAGAGTTTGAAATACCAGCCCGCGGTATTATTGGTTTACGTAACAACGTATTAACTGCTACCGGTGGCGAGGCTATCATGGCTCACCGCTTTAAAGCTTACGAACCTTGGAAAGGTCAGATTCCTGGTCGTGCAAACGGTGTATTGGTATCAATGGATACAGGTAAAACTACTGCTTTTGCTATTGACAAGTTGCAAGATCGTGGTCGTTTCCACATCGAACCAGGTGTTGATATTTACGAAGGTCAGATCCTGGGTGAGCACATCCGCGATAACGACTTGGTTATTAACCTAACCAAAGGTAAGCAGTTAACCAACATGCGTGCATCTGGTAGCGATACCAACGTGCGTATTGCACCTGCTATCAAATTCTCTTTAGAAGAATCAATGGAGTACATCCAGGCCGACGAATACATTGAGGTAACTCCTCAAAGCATCCGTATGCGTAAGATCTTCTTGAACGAAGGTGAGCGAAAAATTAACGCTAAAAAGTTTGTGAATCAATAATCACTAACTGCTAATTATAGTAAAAAGCCTCGCTTATGCGGGGCTTTTTTGTTTGAATATCAACGTGCGCAGCGTTTTGCCGGCTATCTCATATTTATGGTCGGCCAAAAATCGATAGACTTCCGAGGCATCCAGCTTACTAAAGTTACTATCTACATCCTCCACCAGTACAAAGCGCGGGCGGTATTTATCCCAATCATTCGAATTGAGTAGAGCCAGGTCTAAGCCGGCTACATCAATGCTCATAAAATCAATAGCGGTATTGGCAGGCAGGTATTGTTCCAGCGTTTGAGCCAGTGTGTAAATCTCCACCTCAACGGTGCCTACAACCTCGTAAGTCGCTTCGTTGCCTTCGGGCGTGTGCTGTTCAAAGCTGTTTAACGATGATTCGCTGTACTGGTACAGTGTCTTTTTGCCGCGCTCGCCGCCTATACCTATGTTCAGGTTAATGTCCCGCTCGCGGTACTGATTGAATAGTTCAATGGCCGCAGGGGTGGGTTCAATATTAATACCACGCCAGCCCTGCTCGTAAAAGTGCATGGTGTTAGAGTAGCGAAAGGGGTGGTGTGCACCTATATCAATGTAAAACCCCTGATAATTATCGTAATCAGGTGTATTAGCTAAAAGCAAAGGCCTTAGCAGCATGTCTTCGCCGTCTTGCGAATATGAGTGCAGGGGCCTAAAATCGGGGTGGTTGGATATGGCTTGTTTACTGTCAGACATAATTTTTGATAGAATGCTTTTAGCAAAAGAACATAATTTTATTAAATAAATGCCTACTAATTTGGTGGATATTTATAATCCATGCAGAGAATAATACATTTTATACCTTTGCTGTATATAT
>Ga0265798_10009785_pt1 | contig 11918 bp, 15 predicted proteins | sample P3T30metagenome_FD_192430 | JGI IMG/M metagenome (GOLD analysis project Ga0265798, IMG submission 192430) | Plant litter microbial communities from East Loma Ridge, Irvine, California - P3 T30 | ecosystem: Environmental > Terrestrial > Plant litter > Unclassified | place: USA: California... | reverse complement strand
ATAATTTGGCCTGAGGCTACGTGGATTTACCATCAGGAGACTGTTTTCTCTTGCCTTTTCTAGCCGTACCATTCTCTTTCGACTTGATTCTATTTCTTCTCAACCCGCACCTGGAAATCAGCGAGGTCAGAGTAAAGGGGCTTACGCATTGCACATGTTCTTGATGCCGGAATCACTCCGTCTCCACTCGGGACTTGCTCGTGTATGACACCATATACACCCGTCCACGCCGGGAGGGGGTTGCAGCATCGGCCGCGAAGAAGGTCCAGCTTCGGGTTTCTTTGGTGAGGCGGTCTTTGACCATGGGACACTAGAAGTGTAAGGGGTAGGTTGTGGATTGACATGCTGGAATTGTTCTTGACCGTATGACGGGGGGTGTGGAGGCATCGGTGCGTATTGCTGCTGTTGTAGATGAGGGAGTATTGGTAATTGCGGCATCCGGAAGTACTCTGATGATGTGGGAGGGTAATGGGATGGGGGATCGTATTGCCTGATATCTACAGGACCATATCCGATGGGTCGCGACCTCTCGTACACGGGATAGGCTTCGGGACCGGCCACTTGTAGCGGAGTAGGTTCCGAGTAGGGGACGTGATGAACGTTTTCAGGTGGACCAGATTGTGTTTCCGGATCCCAATTTCGATATGACGTCGTCGCGGAATGTGGAGCAGCAGAATTTGGCGCCATGATAACAGGTGATTCGATCTTCGGTACAAGCGGTCCCATCTCTACCGTCTGGAATCTGACAAACATGATTGCACCATATGGGATGATGGTTGCATTTATCACTCGGTAGACGTTTTCCGTGTAGGAAGTAAAGCTAAGCAGACATCGGGATTGACAATGTGTCTTTTCAAACTTGATATGTGGAGTCAGATCGATATCTTGTAGTAAAGCGCGATAGTCGCAATATTCATATGATCCGTCTGGTGCGTCAAAGTCATCTCCGGGTTGACGAGGGCGAGGCCAGGAATAAAGGACTTTATCGGCTCGATAAGGGTTGTCGTCGTGAGTTTGGAATATTTGGAATACACGTCGAGGGGGATGAGGTGGATTACATTCGTGTGGGACATGATCGCAGACATCGTCTGCTAATGCCTCGACGTGCTGTTTGTCAGTACAACAATTTGGGGCACCCTAATAAAACTCACCTCCTGAGGTATATGGCTTGATCCGCAGAAATTGGACCACCCCTCATTCTTGCGCATCGGATCATTGTCGACAATAGGGTCCTTGTCCTTGTCGGCATGGAAGAAGCAAAGAATCAGGCCATCCGCACACTATAATCAGCACTGGCATCATAAAGTACTCACCCATGAGAGCGAAAAATCCACAATCAGGTAATCATCATCCTCGACATATTTTGACGCATCCGCAGGTACTTCTATCTCGTCCGGCTTTCCTCCTAGCAGTTTCCTGATCCGCGACAGCCTTGAGAAGCGTAGCCTAGATTTTCAGCAGTGTTCTAGCGTAAACGGAAAAAATGTAACCTACCTGGTAACACTTCCGCTATTGTCGTCATCTCCTGATATTGCTCCCAGCAGGTCCTGTCTTGCCTCTATATGTCAGCCGAGCATTTATCAAGACTTACGGGCTACTTCCGTGGGATGTATAAATTCCAACATATCACGCCCTACCAGACTCATTTGCTGTCGTGCCAGATGCGATCCGAGGACAGGGTCGGGATGAACGAACTTCAGCTCCAGATTCGAGTCGTACACCCCTGGAACCGGGAAACGAGGAGTGAGTAATGCCCAATAACATCTTACACCTCCCAGCCGCTGTTTATCAGCATTGTCATGTCTGTTGACTTACTGGAACTGCCGAACCAGAGGGCGAAGCGTATTGTGAAGGGGGCGTCGCGTTCATCTCAGTATGATTGTGGAAGGCCGCAGACGGTGATGGGCGCGCTGCATTCATCACCGTCGCCCTAATTTGTCTAGTGGTTTTCCAAAGGTAGATGACCTTGTCAACACGGGCACTAGGTCGAGATCTGACGTGAGATAGCGAAAATCACGTGGATAAGGGGAGACTGCGGGATGGCTTTTCGATCACTTGTCGATCGCAATTTATAGTTTTACGGTATGTTTTCTCCGGAGTGATAAGATTGCTGGAATCTATGTGTTTTGATGGTTGATCGTCCGGCAAAAGGCAGACGACAAGTGATGGATTGTACAGCGGGATGGAGCGAGTACTGTAGAGGATAGGAATGATGAGGTGGAGTATAGAGAGTCGACTTTGTTATACGGCCGTGAGGGAAGGTGGGATGCATCTTCAGGTACGAAACCAGGAGTAGGTCAGGAACAGAGGCACTGCAACATTCACTGAAATTCCATGCTAGAGGACGAGAAACTTCTCACGTCATCGAACTCTTGCAATCCCTCGGTAACGATACACGTAAGACAGTGGGAGGCTAGGGCATGCGCCCCGCGATGTGCGAGAACACATCTTCTAGGAGGTTCTCACCCAGGGTTGGAAGATCAACGTCGGCGCTACGCAAATCAGCCATTCGAGAGCGGCAGTGGCCTCAGGGACTCCATTTGTTCAGCTGTCACCTGGCCTCGGTCCATGGGTCATCTGATGGCTCGCGAGGTGGTGATGGTGGCTTCTTTCAAGAAAGTCCAGGTAAATAAAGACAGCTCATGAACCTGACCTGCACGATCACCAGCGGGGGCTAAACAACTTCGACTGGCTTCGCCCGTGAAACAGTCTCGATGTACAGCGGAGTAGAGAGATGCTAAGGCACACTGACAACGCTAGGATGGGAGTGACATTTGTCGTAGTCCATGAAAGACGACTTGGGTTTACCATAAATCATACGGACCGTACACTAAAATACTGGCTTGAACCACATGGACACGCGATGCATCACGTTTCCCTCAGTGCTCTCTCAACTTCCGCAACCGCCTTGACCGCATCCATTCCCAGCTGTCCAGCCCGATCCACCGCGCCCTGTATACGCTCAACCATCGTGTCAGAAGCGGGCTCTAGGGTCCATGTGATTTCCAGCGCGGTCGTAGCTGGTTTGATCGAGAGTTTGAGGGTTGGTGGGATGGCTTCGGGAGAGTGAGGAAGGGGCATGGAGGCGTAAACGATATTCTGGTCCAGCGCCATGGTGACTGGCAAAATTATTGGTGCTAAGATCAGCTTGACCCCTGAAGGGAACGTACCTTGTGTCAACATGTCCAGATCGACATCCTCGTCGAAGTCTTCCTGCTGCAGTCTGCCCAACAGAACGCTAGTGAGCATTGCATTGAGGTTTGCCTGCTGGCGAAAAGCCTTCTATTAGTTCAGTCGATTGGGCCACTCACTTGTAGTAATCGAGGCAGATCCGAGTCATCTCGCACACCACATCGCCCGACCACATATCCAGCTGGCCCACTGTGGCCAATTGACCATTGTTGTTCTAGTCCATCTGCAGAGCCATGGATAAACGTGCCAGTGTATGGAAAGTCCTGATCATACTGTCATCAGCTCCTTTCCTCCATACCTAGCTCACGAGTAGATGTTCAACCCTGACACTGCCCTCTGCATCTGCCACGTTCCCATCAAGCCAATTTCGCCTGACCACCAATCCGTCCCGTTCTCCTGGGACATACTCTATAATCCAATCGCAGCTCCCTTTTTCCGGCGCAAGAGGGTTGACGACATTCTCCCCGACAGCCGCTGGGCGCATGCGGAACGTCTGCCCCGCCAGCATAAAAGTAGGCAGTATCGACGTCCGTCCTTCCACCTCCAGTCCATTGATTCTAGTCGACATGCTCTCAATCTCTGCAAACCAATCCCTCCCCCTTTCCGCCATTGCATCCAATCCCGCCAAGTCGCCCAATTCCCCCCATAATCGTTCGATAATCCTTTCTCCCTCTTCCTGCTCCCGTTCCCCGTTCCAATAGTCCAAGTACTCTTCCAGCACTCCCTGGATAGCTTGCCCAATAGAGTCGCTGCTCGCCGTCCCGCCATCTTTGGTGACATGGTTCACTAGGAGTTTTGCAAGTCTGACTTTCCCCCTTCTTGGATCTGCATTTATCGAGGGCCCAGCTTCATCCTCTTCCACGCCGGTTGCTGAATCCACTTCGAGGTCGACATCGAGTACGAATCGTTTGCCCGCAATAGCCAATGTCGTTTTGAGTAGACCAAACTGACTTTCTTCCAGGTAGGTCTCGATACCAAGCCTCTGGGCTATTGCTTCGAGTACCTGGATTGGTGCTATAGGTTGACGAAACGAGGGTGGGCTCAATTCAGGATTGAGGACCGGTAGCAGAGGTAGTAGAGCGGACTGATGGGTGATTCTTATAGTCAGCTCCTCGTTATGAACATTCCAAGCGGACGTACACATCCCTCATTGCTCGACCGAGTTTTACCTTCCCCTCCTCCCTCGCAGCTTTGCCTACAGCGGCGGTCGCCGACCGCATGCTTGCCCTCAGCTGGACCAGAAGTTTGCTTTGCTCGTCTAGCCCTACTCCGATGCTACCCTCCCTAGCCTTGCCTTTCCACGACCCATAATTCGTGGCTGGCGCAAACGGGTGGGTATAAGCGGAGGAGTTGGGGGCTGACGACAAGAGTAGCGTATGGAGAGCTGATAGGATGTTTAGAGGTGTTTCTGGAGCAGACTGAGCTGTTGAGCCCTCTGCTGTCCCGTCCATTGTAGATGATAAAAGTGGGTTACAGATATGGCCTGCACCCAGGACGGTCTAAAGTCCCCCCTGCTAAACTGTTAAATTGCCAAGAACAAGGGGCCCACCGTGTTTTTGTGGCTTGTCTCCCCCTTTAGCTACTCCCTTACATCCTCACATTCACATAGACTCATCTACAATGCCCCCAGACCCAACCTCAAAGTCGCGGAAACGTTCATTGACACCTCGACGTGGTGCAATAGCTTGTGTCAGGTGTAAAGAGAGAAAAGCGAAATGTACACCTGCCCCACCCGGCGCTTCGCGGCTACCAACGTGTATGAATTGTCTAAATGCAAGGGCATCCTGCGTTTATCTCGACCGGACCCCGAATGAGATATTCCTCCTAGAGTGAGCTCACACCCTTGACAAAGCTTACTGTAGGTATGTATCTCAGTTGGAAGCGCGGGTGGCCACGCTGGAGATGGAACTATCGAAATATAATCCGTCGAGCAGTTACACGACCGACCACTCTACCTCACTACAAGCAGCGGCAGTGGAGTCCTTGACGCAACAGTATCCACAAGGACCATATGTGTCAGAGCGAAGCCCATCAGTAGAGTCTGGGCAGAGGAGCAATTCGAGACCGAGACCGAGACCAGTGACGGACGACGAGAACGACGAGCTGGCGCTAGGAGTGGGTATGCTGAGCCTTTCTGGACTCGGCGACCCTTTGTACCTAGGCGCTAGCTCTGGTGTCAACTGGGCTCGAGTCTGTGCAACGTATGTCACACACAATAGCTATGCTCTTTCTGACTAGCAGTGCACTCCGGCGGCCGGATATCATCACAAGCTCGCAAGGCAGATTCGCATTCCAAGCCCCTCCACCGTCCGCATCTGCCGAATCTGCCTTGTCATACGGTATTGAGAACCCCATTCCTCCACTTCCACCACCACATCTTGCGGATCAATATTTCGACCTAGTCTATAACCACATACAAGCTCAATACTCGTTCCTTGATTGGCACGCTTTACAGGCCTGGCATAGAGACCGAGACGACATTTGCCTTACCCGTCCACTGGTAGGATCTGGACAGGGTACAGATCATGCACGTGGTCTGGCGGCGTTCATGCTCTGGCTGGTCTACGGTTACGGAGCTAGATTGATGGAAGAGCGCAAGGTTGAAGGAGCGGTTTCTCACGAGGTAAGCCCATTCTCATTGACGTAGGCGTCTCTGATTTCAGGTTTACTACTCTGCAGCAGTCGCCTGTCTATCGACTTTGACATCTCACCACTCGCTCGCTACAGTCCAGTGCCTACTTCTCCTTGAAACGTATTCAATCTGGCACGCGCGGTCCGAGATCAGTACATGGCAAGTAGCAGGGCTTGCACTACGTACAGCCATCGAGTTGGGGCTGCACCGTCGGACGAGGTCGAGGTCTGAGCGGGAGAAGGATCCACTCCGATACGAGATGAAGAAGCGGGTCTTTTGGACTGTCTATACTATGGACCGGTAAGTCTGCCCAACCCTACCTATCGAAGAGGATGCTTAGTATAGAATGATCGCACTGCAACTTGGTCGACCATCTGGAATCGCAGATAAGGATATCGATATCGAGTTCCCACTCAACATCGACCTACAAGTAACGGACCCAATACATATCTTTGAAATGCAGAATCGTCAAATCGAAATCACAAAGGACAAGTACCCCGGCGCAGAATACACAAAAGGCTACGATCAAGTCAACTCTGTATGTCTGCCTCAATGACTCCGCTGATGACAGATGACATCGTCTATACACAATATCCGATTGAATCAGCTCAAGCAGTTAATCCAGGATACGATATATCGACTTGATAAGAATGGTCCACAAGGGACCGCCGACTCGCAACCTATCCCAGAGATCGAGGTGGTCTTGCAAAAGCTAAACGAGTGGAGAGCTTGCCGACCTGTTCAGCCGGCTAATGCTAAACCATTACCGCTTCTATCAGAAGAGCAGCTCGGACTAGATTATCACGAGGTATGTCTAGATCTGTTGTTGTGCGCCGAGCTGACGGTCAGTGTGTGCAGATGCTGCTTAGACCGATCATCGCCATTCGGAAGGTCGCCACGTACTACGCACCTTTGTGTGCCGAGTCAGCCGCAAGCTGTTGCGAGGTATGCCGCATCCCCGGTTCTGTTAAACCATGCTGACAAGTAGACCGACGTATTCGCGCCAAACTCTCCATCGCTCCGCCTAGTCACCTGGCAGTTGTACCGACTCTTCCTCTCTGGCCTCACTCTTCTGCACCTAGTCTCGTCTCCAACAACCCAGCACTGTATTCATCACGACCGAGCTGCCAATGCCCTACATCGATCGTTGAATACCATCGGCCATTTAGTAAAGATGTTCCCCGGTGCAGCACCGTATGAAGCGATCCTCAGTGAACTTGTCCGAGGATGGGACTCAAAGCGGCATGAGAATGTCGCTCATTTCCACCTCCCATCGCAAACGGACAGCCATCCTTTGGGCCAACACGAGGTCAAGACGAGCCCTGATCACCAACATAATGGTCAATCTGGGACCATCAACCCTAGTAACATCGAGATGGAGAACCGACATATGCACTGGGGAATGCCACCGCCATCACATAATCCACCTGCTCCGCTCGATAATGATTGGATGACGGCTTTGCTGAATGACAATTCTTTTGGTCAAGCTAATACGGGAGATGGGGGTATGATGTCAAATGGTCAGAATCACGCTTCAGGTTCTGGAACGCATGGTCAGAATGGTCAGCAGACTTTGACCGAGGATATGGGTACTTCGTGGACTCCATTGTTCGGCTCGCCGAGGAGTACGGAGGCGTTCAGTGATCAGTGGGGAGGGACATTGATTCAGATGGGCGGACAAGTGACTGGTCCAGTCCGGGATGATTTCTTCTCGTAAGCTCTTCCAATCTCCATCGGATGGCCGTGCTTATAATAGTCTACTATCGTCTTTTGGGCTTGAGACAATAGCGGAATCAGCGAATGAGGCTTCCCTTCCCTTGACCGATGGACCTATTTGGCAGCCGCCCGGACTCGATAATTTGATTCTCGGTAATCATCAGCCTGTGCAACAGCAAGCTGGACCCGCCATGCCAGATTTCACCACGATGGGAATGGGCGAATTCCTCGATTGGTCCCAACGGACAGGTAGGACGGGGCAGTACGAAGCATATACTGCCCAACCTCGACCTCAGGAACCAGAAGAACAAAGGGGTAGACAATGGCCTCATTAAACTAGTATGACAAATGCATAATGGTTTATGCCTTTTTACCAACATTAAAATGAAGACCTTCCGCGACCTTCTTCACCTCTTCTTGGCCCTTTCCTGCAAATTGACCAAGCGCCTCTCCCATCTTGATAGTCTCTCCAGCCTTGACAGTAAATTGCCAATCTTTGGGTGCTTCAAAGACCATGACGATCGTACTTCCTAATCTGAATCCACCCATTTCCTCACCCGTCAACAAAGGCTGTCCTCTCAATAATGAAGCACTGCTATACGTTGCTTCAGAGAAAGAATGGGGTTCCTTCGTACTATTTCCATCATGCGTATTCGTTCGTAAAGTCTCGTCGAAATTTATTCGGATACTTCCAACATTCGTAGCTCCAACAGGTACCATGGAGAAGAAACCATATTTCCATCTACCCAGTAGAGCGACTCGTTCATTCAAGACAAAGAGGTTCTTAAGTCGATTGGCGATATATGGTGAAACTGAGAACAAGTCACCAGTGAAATGTCGTCTACGTTCAACGACCCACGTAGCTGGAGAGTGGAATCGATGATAATCTCCAGGAGCGAGGTAGACTACCAAAAAGAATAGTTTATGATCTTCTGATAATTGAGGGATCTCTCCACTTCGATCCGTAGCGGGTAATACGGCACCTGTACCAAGCTACATAGCGACACTGACATCATGTGCGAAATCAGCATTGCTAGGTGGGTGGGAAGCGTCGATCTCCTGCTCCATGGGTGTTTTGGGTAACGTCGAGTCGACTCCACTTCGGACAGAGGTGCCTTCTGTATCTTTTCCAAGGAGTTTGGACAGGGAGTAAGGGATATCGTTGATATGGGCAAAGTTCTTGTCGTCAACGATCTGAGCGTGACTTCTCTCGGGGTTGATTTCAGTGGTGGATGTTGCGGAATCTTCAGTCCCAAGTAAAGCAGTCAAGGAATAAGTGATTCCCTTGACCTGCTCAACTTGTTCTCCTCTGATCTCTCCAAAGTGGAGTACACGTCCATCGGCGGGTGAAACCTTTCATCAGCCTTGTACTCATTGGGTAGACATACCATTGGACCATCGGCAATAGGTCTAACTCCCTCTTTCAACTCCCGATAGAAGAACTCTCCTAAACTCTCATATTTCGTCAAATCCTCTTCAGCCATTTCATCGAGATTACATCCAAAGATCTTGGCATATAACTTGAATCCAAAAGGCCTAAACCAGACAGGTAGGACTAGCGAGTTCAAATAACCCCATAGTTGAGATAATGATCGTAGTGGTAATGCTCCCATCACTCTCACCTATTATCAGATTTGCCTCGTATTGCACTTGAAGGGTGACTCACCTGCCATGGCCCATCGAGCCTGCTACTCCTCACGACAGCTCCTTCCCTCTGTGAATCGACGGTGGCTTCATCTCCCTGAGTTCTGCGGTATTGGACGGCAAGCAAGACTAACGCTCCAAGGGCGATGGGAATAGGGTACCATTTCGTCGGTGTCGACCATGCTCGATTCAGCTTTTCTGTCCATCAGCTCTATTCCAATCATGAGAACGGAATAGCCTACGACCAGTGGACTGATCTTCTGTTTTGGTATGGGCTGAATGATCGGATCGAGGTGGTGGGCGTGATGAAGAATTATAGCGAGACAGGATTGGGCTAGCTCGTATAGGTGTCCGTAAATGTGCCAGAGCTGTGCGGCTAGGTATGACATGTTTGGAGCTAGAAGCGCTCATCCGAGTTGTAGCTCGGAGCGATAACCCTAGCATCGTGTATTACAGCAAAGTGGGCGATAAGAAGAGCAAGTACAAAAGTCAAGATTCAAGATTGGACTTTGACGCGAATATGATGATCTAAGATTTCGGAAATTGATTGACACGACTGTCACATTTCCCTTCCTTCTTCTCTCTGTCATCACTTTGACTGGATAGGGTATGGACCAGCTCATATCATGGTCGACGCCAATGCTGTGATTCTAGCGCTAAAGAAGGAGTTCCCGGTCCCGGAAATTGATCCGGTATGCCAATATACAATACTGAGCTGACTGTAGCAATGGGTTAATGAATGTATGCAAGCTTTGATAGATGATGGTCAAAATGCTTCCCTCCATGCTGTGGTATGTCCACACTCCTACTTCATCTATAGTACTGATAAGTAGCGAGAGCAATACCTATTCTCCGACTTAGCTCAATCGACAACTCCCTCAGCCAATGCGATACCCCCCAACGCCCACAAGATCCGCCTCTTCCCCCGCCCTACTCTCCTCCAGATAATCTCCATGACGGAGATAGGATCATCAGCATTCCAACTTCAGACAGTAGCAGAACAACGTAAAGATATAATCAACGGAACAACCTTAATCCGAAGGATGGATGATGAGATGGATGAGGAAGATGAGGAAGCTATCAAGGAAGGGAAAATGCCTGTGTATCCCAGAGGCATGCTGAAGTTTGAATTGACGATGGGAGATGGGGTAGTAGTGGACGCTATCGAGTATAAAAAGGTGGCTGGGATCTTACTTGGGGAAACGAGTCTAGGGGCCAAGCTAAGGGTGAAGAATGTCAAGGTATTGAGGGGCGTTTGTGAGTTGTCTCCTCCATTACATCACGACTGAGCTGAGGGATAGTAATGCTCGATCCGTCCAATACCAAATTTCTAGGATATCAAGTAGATGACCTAGAAGCTGAACAGCCAACTCGATTTCTCGATAGTCTCGCCCAGCGACTCGATAAACCAGTCACCAACCACCCTAGACCCATCGCTCGCGCTCGAGCACGACCATCAGCTCATACAGCACCATCCAGACAGATGACAGCAGCTACCACCCGACCACACGATACTCAAACGAGATTGTCATTCTCACCTCAAAAGTCCGAGATAGAGATAGTGGACGATGTCATACCATTCGCCGGTCCGTCTACCAGTTCAAATCGCATGTCGCCACCGCTTTCCGCTCGCCGGCCTGCTAGAGCAGCTAGTACAGCCGCTTCTGCTCGAGTCACCAACATCTACTCGCAAAGTGCCCAGGTGGATCAGGTTTTCGCTGCTGCCGCCCCGAATCGATCACGCGAAAGAGATTCTGCCAGTATACAATCAATAGACGATGACGAGAGTATGGAATTCGACGATAGTTTCCTCCAACAGATCGATGCTGTTGAAGCTAGGGCCGGAAGGCCGGACACCAACTTTATCAACGATGATGATCAGGAGGATCAATACGATTTCGACGACGACGACGAAAGTTTCATTAGGCAGATTGATGAAGTTGAAAAAGCGGCTACTAGGAACGCTGAAGGGGAAAGGAAGACATCGAGGTTCTTCGATCAGCCAACCGATCCAAGTGGAGTCAAGAATGGAGGAAGTAAGAGGAAACCTGTCTACGTTGTCGATAGTGATGGGAATTCGGAAAAAGAAAACTGTGAACCGGATATCGTGTATATATCTGACTAGCAACGTTGTACAAAATTTTCATGAACATTCACGACTGTCCCGATCTTCACTCTGCCATTAAGATATAGGTGTTCAATTATCGAAGGCAGCCATCCGCCACTGTTCTCCGCCACGTCGAAATACAAGAATCGCGAGATCTTGGTACTGACCGATCATAATCTCCTCATCCGGCCAAGTGGCGTCTGAGACCTATACAAATCTAGATTTTCCGCTTCTTCCCCTCTCATCTTTCCAGTTCATTAGTGGACGATCAGCGACGGATCTAGCGATCTTCAGTGGAACCGTATGAAGCTAGCTTCAAGGTCTGAGACATGCGATCGAATATGCGCTCTAGCCGCACCAAGTGGCCATACTACGGGTCCATCTATTCTCAACCGCAAACAAGGAAATGGATGCCCGCAGAGCCGAGAATGTTAAACCGATCTTACGCCGCTCAACATTCCAAAGGCTGTCTTTCGTTCCCAAGCCACAGCGGGTCTGATGTCCAGGAGGCGTTCACTATCAAGGAATCAAGGATTCAAGAACGTGAGAGCCGAAAAGGAAAGTGACGTACCCTGACGATCGGGAACTGATATCACCCATTAGGAGAACCCACGACGCGTCGGAGCA
>Ga0265798_10009784_pt1 | contig 11921 bp, 9 predicted proteins | sample P3T30metagenome_FD_192430 | JGI IMG/M metagenome (GOLD analysis project Ga0265798, IMG submission 192430) | Plant litter microbial communities from East Loma Ridge, Irvine, California - P3 T30 | ecosystem: Environmental > Terrestrial > Plant litter > Unclassified | place: USA: California... | reverse complement strand
TCAGGATGTTGAGGTCCAGCAATATGCACCCCCGACAATCCATTCACTCCAGGCTGAGGCTGTGGATGTAATATATGACCCTGTTGCTGCTGAGCCGCTTGTTGTTGGGGTTGCTGCATGCCAGGATGAGGATACGCTGGATGCTGTTGAGGTCGAACTTGCTGTTGCTGCGGAGGTGGACGAACTTGCATTGTTGCTGGTGATGGCCCTGAACCCGCCTGTGACGGATGTGGGTATTGACTTGGATGTATCGCCGAAGCGAATCCTTGGTGTGCCAAATGAGGCGAAGGCGAGGGATGATGTGCTGAAGGCGTCACAGCTCCATTCTGCTGTTGTTGCTGCTGCTGCTGTTGTTGTCGCTGAGCATTGACCATATTCTGCTGATGCTGTTGTTGCTGTTGTATTCGCTGTTGCTGCTGTTGTTGTTGGATCTGAGCAGCTTGATGCGAAGACATTGGTACGCCTACACCATTCATCATTTGACCAGATTGTTGCTGTTGTAATTGATGTGTAGGTCGGACGGGAGTAGCGGTATATGGCTGTGGGTAGCCTTGTTGTAGGCCGGGATGGCCAGGTTGTTGCATCTGACTATATTGTTGGTACTGGGGTAACGACGGTGATGGCGCCGGATGACTATTTGTCGGTAAAGGTGGAGGGTGTGGTACGGCCATGGCCTGTTCTGGTCGTCAGTCGCCTTCAGAGCGTCCACGCCGGGAAGAATAGATGGTGAAAACAAGAAAAGTCACCTACAACAGCCAGCCGTTTCGCCCTCTTATCCTTGCTCCTCCAGAGCGGGTAGTACGATATCCACTATTCCTATATCGCGAAACCGGTCCAGCACCGTAATACCGTAAACAAACAAGTTGTCAAGCAAGACAAAACACGTCAATCAGACAGTACCGAGGATGATCGACAAGATACCCGTGATGGTATGAGAATGTGGATAGTAGGCCGAAATGGTGATCGGCTCAAAGGAAGGCTTGATGTATGATGTAGAGTAGATCACTTTGGTATGTGTCGATAGATTGTAGAGTCGTAGATGCTTAGATGTTTGTGATACCGTCCGACATGTAAGATAGATGTGGATGGTTCCGAGACACAGGGCCTAATTGGTGAGGTCGTGATGTGCAGTCCGTTTTTCGTGTACGTGACCAACGGACCTAGCGAGAGATCCAGCAAGGGGATACGAGGGGCTATGATGTGAATGATAGGCGTGTGAGGGACGATAGATGGGATGTCGGTTTCAGTCGAATCCAGTTCCTTCTGACCAGGGCGCGACACTTCCTTATCCCTAAGCCTATTCTCTATCCAAGCTCAATATCCAGCTAATGGCCAATCTAATCCCTATACCACCGTGATGACCTAACAAGTACGCCAGACCAGCAGACGCGTAAATCTAATGGATACAGTCCGAGCACCTTGGGAATTGTGGATTTGGCTGTCGGAGCGAGGCGGGCTTGATTCCGTGATGGCGATACCTCGAGCTCTACCCGTGCACTGAATTTCGCAGAGCAGTGATATACGAGTGCGAGCAGTCGGGTCGCAGCAGACAGGTACAGATATAGCTAAAAGATGTACGAGTAAGTGTAGGTGCAGTAGTACACTAGTGGTAGAAGACAGAGAGATTGAGCGTGAACAAGCCTAAAAGGACCCTGAACTCCGAAAAGGCTTCATACTCTTATTCACCGAATACGGTTTGTTCCAGTATATAACACCTCGTGCGTGTATGATATTTCTATGCATGCATATACAGCTACTATCGCACAGGCTACACCTATGTACTGTACACTAGCTACATCTCATCTCATAATAGTACTACTGTAGTGCCGCATTTCATCTGCCAGATTAGGATTCCAGAGGGGAGAAGCATTCCTCATTCAGGGCAACGATCTGCGTCTTAGCTTCCGGTCAAACGGTCAAATGGTCATCTAGTATCCGTCGTACTCGACCAGTACTTGCAAGTACTGGCGAGTACATCACAACTACAACGAAGTGAATGTACATGCACACTGAACTGTGCACCCACAACTCCCACATGCACGCCACCAGACGTCAGAGGAGCTAGAATGTAAAAGATATGCTGGGGAAAGGACCCTCTTCGGAAAAAATCGCAAAAGTTGCCGTTTTCGGTAGGCGGCTGTAAGCATCGGTCCTTCCCTCCCGACGAAGCTCGACGGCGGAGCCGTTGAGCGCAGGAGGGGGGTATTGTTGACGCAGGAAGAACCGCTCGGACACCCCGTCACTCAACGGTCGATATACGTTGATTCAACGGTCGATATAGATAGTAGATGGTAGTACCCCATCACCCCGGGTCAGTGCGGCTGGGCGCGCCCTAGCTTTCCCAAAGTAGTGTATTCATCCCACGTACTCGCCATTATACGGTCGACCATCCTCCTCCCCGAGACGTAAAGCACCCCGTTGTTCGGTTCGCAAGGATGCTGCAAGTATCCTCCACCGCCTGCTGATCGCGGCAATGGGTATCGATATCAAGACACCGAGAGACATCAAGGTTGCATCGAGGAAGCAGGTTCCCATGATCCTCGATGAGAAGGAGCTCCGGATTTGCGATGGTCCGACTATCATCTACCTTGCCCACGATACCCCTGGTCATACTGCCGCTGCGATTGGGAAGAGAGGATGCGACAAAGATGTTGAACCAGGAGATCCGGTTTCCGAAAGAGGAGGCGACAAAGATGTTGAACCAGGAGACCGGATTTCCGGAGAAGCTTGACTTCAGGATTGGAGCTCAAGTCATGGTGTGTCTCTCTGTCCTGCCAAGTTACGAGGCTTATTCACGCCGCATCCGTCAGGCGGTATAGGCTGATCTGCAGGGCATTGACTATACATAAAGCACAGGGGCAGACGCTAGAACAGGTCAAGGTGGATGTCTCAAATCGGCATCATCCATATCATCAACTCCGACCGCCAACAAGAGGATTACGCTGTACGTTCCCAATATTGCTTGGCCAGTAAGTCAGTGGTGTGTATATTTGGATCTGACAAATAGGGCACGCCTTTACGGCTATATCGCCAGGATGACTCGTCACCTCGTGATGTAGTAAATCACATTTCTGGTGACGACTGCGGCCATTTCGCATTATCGGTCGGCCGTCGGCTCGGGTTCGTTGAGGTAGGCTTGTCCCTCGCTCGGCATCATCAACCCCCTCGACATCCTCCACATCGATCGACATCGCTTCGGACCATGGACCGATGGATTTGATGACGATTCTCTACTCGATGATCGTTCTCGTTTTCCTTTGTTCTTCTCGATCGCAGCCATCGTCCTCGAAGGTCGTGATCGGGTCTGGTGATTCTTTGTCGACAACCTCGATTGGTCTTGCCTGTGCTCGGTGCGACGCGGAAGGGAGGTCGTGTGGTTCGGCTAGCGGGAAGTTCCGGCATCGTCCATATCGTCAACTTCAACCGCGATCATTCATCCCGTCAACTTCCACCGCGATCATCCATATCGGGAACTTCCATCGACATCATCCGCCGTCGTTGTTGTTTCAGCCCGGTACCGCCCAGACAGAGGTCGATAAACCTAAAACCCCTCCTCTCATCCTTCCATAAAGCATAGGGGCAGACGCTGGAACAGGTCAAGGTGGAAGTTTCAAATCGGCCGTCAACTCCCACCGCCGACAACATACTATGAAGCAATTGTCAAATCGGCATCATCCATATCGTCAACTCCCACCGCTCCCCCTTCACTTTGTTCCTCTCGACGGGTTTCCCCTTCACTTCCTCGACGGATGGTTGCTCGAAAAGTCAGTTAAACCCAAACCCCCTCATCCTTCACCCAATGGAGTTTCCAGTAGAGGTACGCCTAGTTCCTGATCCTCGATGCTGACAAGCAGATCAGACTTGCCGATACACACCCTCTCCCCCCAACTAGCGATGGATCGATTTGCAAGAATGCGATACTGCAATTCACCACCTGCTATACTGGTCTCGGCAATAGGATATCACATCCTCCACCACCTGCTATCCTGTTCCCAGGTATCGACATCACAACGTCGAGGGAGTTGAAGTTTGAGGAAACAGATGATGGTCGCTTGGTGAGCTCACGGTACTCCTCGGGCGAGGTAGGCTGACATGTAGGGCTTTGATCACACAGCATAGGGGCAGACGCTGGAACAGGTCAAGATGGATGATTCGAATCGGCATCATCCATATCATCAACTTCCACCGCCGACAAGATACGGTATTGAAGCAATTCTCAAATCGGCATCATCCATATCATCAACTTCCACCGCCAACAACATACGGTATGGCGCCGACATTGTGAGCTTCCTCGCCTTCGCCACCCCTCATCCTTACCGAAAAGAGATCCGTATCCGCTTTCTCGTCCTCTCAATATTGCTTGGCTGGTAAGTCAGTGGTGTCGATGATTTTCAAGAACTCACAACTAGGGCACGCCTATATCTCAAGTCGACCGTCTTGATCTCATTGTATACTTTGTAGACGACGTTCCGGATGCTCGACAGTCGGCTCGGTTTGTTGGAATACTCGGGCCATTGTCGCTCTCTCGATAACGCCATTTCGACTCCATATCATCTGCCTTAGGTTCGAGTGGGTTCAGCGCTTCGTATCGTGTCTCGAAGGCTTTCTTGATGGCTCGAATCAAGACCAACTTGCCCGCATCTGCTGTTTATAAGGACCGATTTACCAGAGAGTACCGTGTCGAGGACCCTCGACAAAGTCAAGATCGATGGTTTGCTGGTAAGCACCACGCGATGCCCTGGTGTGAGGCTGATCCGCTAGGTCAAGCTTTGTTGGTCACGTTGTATGTGGTGTTGTCGACCACGTTTCTGGCCAAGCGCGAGTTTGCCGAGATCTAGACATCACTATATCGAGGATTCTTTGTTGGGGCAAGGATAGGATGATCTCGGGTTCTGGCTCCGATGGCCGACCGGTGATCATTCGAAACGTGATGTACACGTACAACGTGACCAACAATGTAGTCCATCATCGCTTGCTCGACAACCGCCCCGACACCCTCCATATCGATGGGCATCGCCTCGGATCCTGGGCCAGGGGAATCGAATCGTTTTTGACGCATGATGAGTGTTGATGGAGTCGGGTTCTTGCTCAAAAGCTTTGTTGATGGCTCGAATCAAGACCGACTCGCCCGCCCCTTCTGTGGATAAGGACCGATTTACCAGATGGTACCATGTCGAGGATTCTTTTTTGGGGCGGGGAAAGGATTGTTTCGGGTTCTGGCTCACGCGTAGTTGGAGGGGGTATTGGTGCAGCGGATCTCTTTGGGACGAAATCTGGGTCGATTTCTTCTATTGCCGCGGGAGGTTGAGGAGGGACTTGTAATCCGGGTAGAGCGGCGTACGGTGGGGGAGGTAGAGGTGGCGCCTCCGGTTGCTGCACGACATAGTTGGTCACGGTTCCTGATGGAGGTCCTTGATGTTGACAGGCAGGTTGCGGATCAAGCATGCTGATCCCCCCAAAGGTCTGGTGGGCCATTTGGGCGGGACCATTTCCTGCTTCAAAGCATGTCGGACCAGTGAGTTTCATTCAGGCGGTATTGGGATCAAATCTGATGATTCAGCGACATATCTCTACATGCCTACTCTTTTCCGACCTCCTAATCCACCACCCGACCTACCTCGCCTAGTCCATGATGAACGACATATCTTCGACCCTGCCCACATTCGAGCCTTTGTATCTCGATGAAGCCGACGAGATGCTTTTCCGACCTCCTAATCCACCACCCGACCTACCTCGGACGAGATGCTTTTCCGACCTCACAATCCACCACCCGACCTACCTCGGACGAGATGCTCTTCCGACCTCCTAATCCACCACCCGACCTACCTCGCCTAGTCCATGATGAACGACATATCTTCGACCCTGCGCATATTCGACCCTGCCCACATTCGAGCCTTTGTATCTCGGTGATGCCGACGAGATGATCGCCCTTCAATGGGGGAACACGCCCTTTGTACCGGATCGCTTGCGATAGCTACAAGCGGCCCCAGTCTACTTGATCGCAATGGAGGACCGTACACCAACCCCGGTCCCAGAAGATGGACGATCACACAACGAAACTTGGTCTGACTCACCAACTCCGGTCCCAGAAGATGGGGGATCACACAACGAAGCTTGGTCCGACTCACCAAACATGTCAACCCCATTGACAGCAAGAAGTCAGACACCTTTAGGAATGCGAATATCGAGCGTGAGAATCATGGTCTGGTCAGTCGAAGTCAATTAGCTGATATCTAGATCCCGAAGAAAACCATGGCGTCGCATTCGTCTTCATCAACGCCCCCTGTGCGGCAGAGACGATTCATTCCGCCCTCTCGCGTTACACCTGTCAAAGTAAAGACGGAACCGATCGAGGTCGTAGACGAAGGACCAACAGAGCTGATCACGAGCAGCACGAAGACACCCCTAGCGGGTATCAAACGTAAGTTCACTGTTTTCGTCAGTCACATACAATCAGTTGATATAGTAGATCACATGTCGTCCCCTTTGACATCTTCTACACCCTCGTTGCGACAGAAACACCTCCCGCGTTGCACCGAGCACGGTCAAGCCGGACCCGATTGAAGCTGGAGACGTAAGCCTAGTTTTTGATGGAGGTCCTTGATGCTAACAGGCAGGTCGACCTTGCGGATCCCCTCCTGGGTCGGATTCCCTCTCTTGCTCATTTGCTCTTCATTCTTCTTCTTCTCGATCCCGCCGTGAAGTTTTGCGGGGTTGTCAAGACGTCGCTCTTTTCGCGCTGTAAATTGGGGAGGAAAGGTCCCATCATTTTCCGGCCTGCATGAGGACCAAATGGTGGATCCGTCTTTTCCATGGCCGATCCAAGCTCGCCTCTGTACTCGATTAGAAGGCTTGGCGAGGTAAGTCTAGCTCCTGATTAATTGATCCTGATAGGCAGGTCATATTTTTGGATCAGCCTGCTGATCCCCCCAATCAGCAGGCCTGTAAGACGGAGACAAAAGGAGAAGGAAGCGATGACGAACCCCAATTTGATGGACAACGCCTGTAAAGACTGAGTCCGGAAAGAACCGAAAGAAGAGGAAGAAATGACGAATCCTAACCCGAATAACGGTGACGGTGCGCCGCTGGTCCCAATACTAGTGACAAGCTGATACTAGGGCTTAAAATAGGGTTGTCTATACATGCATGGTTTAAGGAGGTTGATCACAAGCTCCGGTGGATCCCAGTAAGGTATCATAGGAAGGCAGAGTAGCGCACGTGTACGGTTACGTAAATTCTCTATTACAATCGGGTTGCATTAGGAAATTCAGTTGAAGCAAATGCAATTACGTGATTATCAATTGAACTCCCCGAATGAGGGATATTGAATTCATTTGCTAAGGATAATATAGACCCGTAGCAGTATTTGTCCAACTCTACGATTTCCAGCCATGCCACTAGAGCTCGACTTTGTATCACCCCGCAAATAGAGCCAAAATCCACTCGAAAACGACCTAAAAGCTCGGTAGTGAGCAACTGCGAGAGGTATCAGACCAGTGCCCTCTGGTATCAGACCAGTACCCTCTGGCATCCAGTCGTCGAGCATGCCCTTTCTTTGAGAGGCGTCACCCTTGTGATCAGCACGGCACGCCCTGACCTCCTCTCGTCGAGCATACCCTTTCCTTGAGGGGCGTTGCCCTTGGCATCATCACCGTCGACCTCACCGCCTCCATCCATCATCAGGGTCTTGCTCGCCACCACCGCTGTGGTCCCCACCGCCGCTGTTCCCCAGCTATCCGCCTCGTCGTCGTTCTTTACGGGAGCATCATTGGTCCGAGTGGAATTTCCCCATCCTGTCAAAGTCAGCTTGACTCTCCCGAGGGAGTGGATAGCTCACCATCATCGTTGTCCATCAAGTTTGGGTTGGTCATAAGACACGAAGAGGATGAAGAAGAAGAACGATTACCTCATTAGGTTTCGAATGTGCTTGCATGGATTCTCCTGATGAAACCCGGTAGATATAGAATGCTTGGATTACATTGATCTGGGAAGGAATAGAGCAGTACTATGTTGATAGGGAGACGGAGAAGATCGCTCAAAAGTTGGCATTAATTAAGCAAGTCAAGGGGCTGCATACAGGCTACTCAGCATGCGTTGCTCTTTATAGGGGTCTCGGGTATACGTATGCATTGTTTCATAGCTCTAGGTAGGTTGTGTAATGAGGTGCATGTAGAATCAGTCAGATATAGTGTACTGAGAACGTCGACCCATGCTCCTCAACAACTTGTAGAGAGTTCCTTAATAGTCTACAATGAGTTTGCTCATATCCAGTCCCCGACATCTTGTACGTCTGCTGTTGAGGTTTTGGGGGTTTTGCATGATTATAAAAGGGTGGTGAGCGGCAGTGCCGCCACGTGCATGTTGAGAACGTATAGGGGAGATGGAGATTCAGAGCGACCAGCGCTATGCATGGTAGCGGTCAGACTCGGGCTCGTCTCGGCTGTTCTAACTTGTCCTTGTCAAGCTCTTGAATCATGCAGTATAGTAGTCATCCTGAATTGGCCTAGGGACCGCCTCGTCCACATCGGAGCATGTATGTATTTTTATAGGCTCATGTCTTCGGACCAACTCATGGAGAGCAAGGAGATCCGGCGCGCTTCAGACAGACCTGTGCGCAGGCACAATCAGTCATATAATCGATCAGCCATCAGCATTAAGCACTCCAGCACATGGCAATATCCAATCTTCCGCAGTGTCAAGCAATTCTTGATTTTCAATCCATCTAGAATCACCAATCTCCCAATCTCCTTTATTCAGTAGTCAATCTACTTGGCCAAAGCAGCTTGAAGACCCTCGAAAACTTCAACCTCGACCCTAGCTTCTGCCTTTTCTGCCTCTGATGCGGAAGATGAGAGGACTTTGTTGGCGTCATTTAGACCTGATCGGATACCCTGTTGATTTGACGCGAGCGACGGAGCGAGCGTGCGCGAGCGGAATAGAAGTTGAGCGCCAGAGGATAGGTGAAGTTAGTGAAGCGAGTAGAGGTGTGGACGAGTGCAGTGACAAATGGATTAACAGGAAAGAGCTGTGTTTAGCTAATATCCCCTCCTGTCGGCAGATGACTGACCTCTGTGGAGAACTTGTCCAATGGGTAGGCGTCTACGGCGTTGATAGTTAGGGAGTTGTTTCCGTGAACGGTAGCGAAACCGGCAGAGACTGAGGGTTAGCTGGGTCTTCTTTCCTCCTTCAGGTAGCGCCTGGAGTGTATCGGACCCGCATGAGGACACGCTAGCCTGGTCCGCTATACGACATCCGTATTACTGATAACCAGGATCCAAGTTCTCATGCACCTCCTCTCAACTTTCCAACAGTGCTCCATTTATTCCATTCCAGGCTTCGTGCACTCCAAGCGACAACTAGACTTACTGAACCACTTCTTGGACTGCGAACCAGCATCCTCAATGACCTCAACGACACCAGCCTTCAAAGCTTCAACGGAAGGAACGTGGTTGGCGAGAATACCCATGTCACCGGTAGCAGCGGGGATGTTGACCTGGGTAACACCTTGGGAAGAGTATAGGGACTAGCATGTCAGCTCTTCTTTCCTTCCATATTCCAACGACTCTCGAAGAGGTTCGGGGCTTCCTGAAGGTCGCCAAGCCCGACTTACAGAGTGAGGTAGGACCAAAGAAAGCTTTAGACGATCATCTGCGATATCTGCGTAACCCCTTCGAGCGACAACAGCTCGGGGAGCGGCGAATGCTCGAGGAGCAGCTCGGAGGGTAGAAGCGACTCGGAAAGCGGACATTATTCTATTATCTTAGTCTGTGGGCCTGGCGTGTTCTTGAGCTGGACCTACGAGATTATGTATATAGGTTGATTGCTACACAAGGAGGAGCGTGGCTCACAGCCATCCGCAAAGTCCCGAAAATCCAGTTGAATGTGGCAGTCATGACGTGGTATTATTACAGTTACTGAAGTGGAGGTGGTCTGAGATTTTGAAGTTATACACCCACCTTATAGTCACTGGTACTTTAGTATACAATCAGGCAAGATGGCACGAACAGCAAATGGAGGTGGACGCGCTCCATTCTCTTCGGCAACTACCACAAAGAAGTCTAAACCGACTCGAGCAAACCGAGCATCAAAGAACGATCCAGCAAACGCATATACTTATGAACCATCTCTACCCAAACGCCACAGGACATCCGAACAGCAAAATTCTCTAACCTACGAAGAGACCAAAGCTGGCCCATCCTCGCCTCGTCGGAAATCAAAAGCGACCCAAGAAGAGGATGAGGAAGATGATGAAGAATTGGAAATGGAAGAGAGGATCAGGAAGTTACAGAGGATGATCGCGTCTGATGCGCCGGGGGAGATTGATGAAGATAGTGAAGAGAGTGAGGTGGATAGTGATGATGCCTGGGGAAGTGAGGGGAGTGATGAAGAGAGGTGGGGTGACGTGTTTAGGGATTTACAAAAGGGCAAGGCAAAGAAGGGCAAGAAGGGGAAGGAGGTGGTTTTAAAGGTGCGTTCCTGTCACCAGCTCGATCGGACTGAGACTGATATATAGCCCGCCAAGTTGATGACGGTCGATCTGGACGAGACGGACGATGAGGCGCCAGCAAATAATGCCAAGGTCGCAGAAGAGGATGAAGAGAGTGAAGACGAATTCGCAGCAGACAGGGAGGAGGCCTCCGACGAAGACGATGACGACGTCGACGAGGAAGTTGACAATGACGATGATGAGGACGAGAATGAGGATGAGGGGAGCGAAGCAGAGCTCCCATCCGACCTTTCTGAAGATGAAGGGCCAGACACGCTGGAGGGACTCGATTCATTCGTTGATGAGCTCGACGCTGCTGATCGGAAAAAGAGGGATATGAAGGCTGTGAAAGCAGAGGTTGGCAAGACAAAGAGGCGTGTACTACCCGTCTCATCTGGGCCACAAGCATCAAGTAAGCTTTCAAGTCTATTGCGAAAGGCATGGAGCTGATATCAGATGGCAAACTCGACTTGTCTACACTTATCGCCTCCCATCCCTCTTTATCTGGCGCATCCGGTTTATTACCTTCCAAGGCCGATAACAAATCTTCCTCATCAATCTTGAAGCAAGGTGTCCTACCAGCCCCATTACCCACCATCGTCCAGGACCGCCTAGATCGAGAAGCAGCATATGAAAAGACGAAAGAGGAAGGTCAGAAATGGTCAGCGGCAATGAAGAGGATCAAAGAGGCTGAACATTTACAATTCCCCCTTCAATCCAAAGAACGTGGAGGAGTGAAATCTTCCGGAGAGGTTATTGGATCGTTTAAAGCCCAAAATCAATTCGAGGATGCAATCACCTCTTTACTCAAATCCGCAAATCTTACCGAGTCGGCAGTCACGAAAAGGGAGGATGAGGAACTTCAAGGCCAGGAATTAAGCATGGAAGAGATCAAAGCTAGGAGGGAGAAATTAGCATATCAACGTGAACTCATGTTCCGTGCTGAAAGCAAGGCAAAGAGGATCTCGAAAATCAAGTCCAAAACCTACCGAAAGCTAGCTAGAAAGAGGGCAGCAAAGGAAGGAGGTGGGGATCTGAATCTGGAGGATCTAGAGAAACTTGATCCAGAGGCTGCTGCTCATGAACGTGAGAAGCTGGAGAGGGACAGAGCAAGGGAGAGGGCTACCCTCAGACATGGAGCTAAATCAGGTAGATGGGCGAGGGACCAGACTCAGGGAGGAGAAGGGGAGATGGAGGACCGTCGACGTGCCCGCGAGGAAATGCTGGATATCAAGGAAAAACTGCAGCGAAAAATCCAAGGAAAGGATGAAGGGGACTCTTCCGATGATTCGGACTCTGAGGACGACAACGATGAAGATGACGAGGCAGCAATCCGAGAAAAAGCGTTCAATCAGCTTTCCGCTCTCGATAAGCCTGTTCAGAGTAATGGAAAGAAAGGATTGATGGATATGGCATTCATGAAGAAGGCTCAGGA
>Ga0265798_10009782_pt1 | contig 11923 bp, 14 predicted proteins | sample P3T30metagenome_FD_192430 | JGI IMG/M metagenome (GOLD analysis project Ga0265798, IMG submission 192430) | Plant litter microbial communities from East Loma Ridge, Irvine, California - P3 T30 | ecosystem: Environmental > Terrestrial > Plant litter > Unclassified | place: USA: California... | reverse complement strand
ATGGCACGCCCGAGAAGGTGCCCGTCGCGGAGGGCGATCCGACCGTGCCGATCAACCCCTACGGCATGTCGAAGCTGATGACCGAGGCGATGCTGCGCGACGTCGCCGCGGCGCATCCGATGAACTATGCGGCGTTGCGCTACTTCAACGTCGCCGGCGCGGATCCGCAGGGGCGCAGCGGCCAGTCGACGATCGGCGCCACCCATCTGATCAAGATCGCGGTCGAGGCGGCGACCGGCAAGCGCGACGCGGTAGGCGTCTACGGCACCGACTTCGACACCCCCGACGGTACCGGCGTGCGCGATTACATCCACGTCACCGACCTTGCCGCCGCGCATGTCGCCGCGCTGGAAGTCCTGGTCGCCGAACCCGGCAAGAGCCACACGCTCAACGCGGGCTATGGCAAGGGATTCTCGGTGCTCGAGGTGCTCGACGCGGTCGACAAGGTCACCAACCGGACGATCGAGCGTCGCCTGGAAGGGCGTCGCGCAGGCGATCCGGCGATGCTGATCTCCGACAATCGTGCGATCCTCGAGACGCTCGACTGGACGCCGCGCCACGCCGATCTCGACGGCATCGTTCGCGATGCGCTGGCGTGGGAGCGCGCGCTCGCCGAGAAGGGCCGCTAGGACGCGGCCGGATCGGTGAGCGGCGTGCCGAAAGCATGCCGCTCGCCGCCGATCGCCCGGCGCGCGCGCGCGGTCGCCAGCCACCAGGCGAGCGCCCACAGCGTGCCGAAGCTCCACCCGGCCAGCACGTCGCTCGGCCAGTGCACGCCGAGATACACGCGGCTGCAGCCGATCGCGCCGACCAGCAGGATCGCGACGACGAGCATATACGCCCGCGTCGCGCGATCCTGAGTCACCTGCGAGGCGAGGCCGGCGAGCGTCAGATAGACGATCGCGCTGTTCGCCGAATGCCCGCTGGGGAAGCTCATATGCGTGACGGTGACGAGGTGCGCGACGATGTCGGGACGCGGGCGGGCGACGTGCAGCTTGACCAGTTCGACGACGATATTGCCGCTGACACTCGACGCGACGATCGCGAGTGCGGTCAGCCAGAGCCGCTGGACGATCAACAGGCCGGCGACGATCACCACGACGATCGTCAGGACGATTCCGCCGCCCAGCGCGGTGACGTCGGCGGCGACCTTGGGCAGCCAGGACGGACCACCCCAGGCGCGCAGCCCTAGGATGATCGACCGGTCGAACGCGAACGGCCAATGATCGACCGCGAGACCGACGAGCAGGATGAGGACGATACCGACCGCAGCGACCGATGCGCCGGCGAGAACCGCGGGCAGGCGTCGTCGCGCGCTCTCGGGCGGCGTGCCGTCGATGGTGGGTCCGCCGGGGCTCGAACCCGGGACCTCTCGATTAAAAGTCGCTTGCTCTACCAACTGAGCTACGGACCCCCGCCATCGTGGACCGCGCACCTAGTCTCGCGGGTGCCGCCGGTCAACCATCTGTGCCAATTGGCGGATCGTCCGATGGGTCAGCGGATCGCGCCATTTCGGGACCAGAACGGCGAGGGGACCGAGCACGAAGCTGCGGGTGCGGAACGCGGCGTGCGGCACGGTGAGGCCCGGCGACGACCAGGCGCCGCCCGACCATAGGACGATGTCGAGGTCGAGCACGCGGCTGCCCCAGCGGCGGCCGGGGCGGCGACCGAATGTGCGCTCGATCCGTTTGAGGCGGACCAATAGCGCTGCGGGGTCCTCGGGAGTCTCGATCAGCGCGACGGCGTTGGCATAGCGGCGGTTCGAGGGGCCGAGCGGTGCGCTCGCCACGGTCGTCGATCGGGTCACGACACCGCCGAGGGTCTCCAGCGCGGCGGCGATCTCGCGCTCGGGGGCACCGTGGCGCCCGCGTCGGTTCGAGCCGAGCGCGATCGCGTAGGTGGTGCTAGCGCGCGCGATCATCGGGTGCGGGGTTGCAGGCGACATTTGGTCCGCCTAGCGCACTCCGATGGATTCCACACCTTACACCACCGAGCTTCCCGAAACCGTCGACGAGACCGGCGAGATCGACGTCACGACCGTCTTCGCGCCCGTCTCCGCGCTGCCCGAGACCGAGCCGCCGCATGACTGCCCGCTCTGCCCTCGCCTCGTCGCCGTGCGTGAGCAGCTTCGGACCGAGTTCCCGACCTGGTGGAACGCGCCGGTCCCTGCGTTCGGCGATCCGGCTGCGTGGCTCGGCATCATCGGCCTCGCCCCGGGGAAGCATGGCGCGAACCGCACGGGCCGCGCGTTCACCGGCGATTATGCAGGGCAGTTCCTGTACGAGACGCTCGGGCGGTTCGGGCTTGCGACCGGGACTTATGGTGCGAAAGCCGAGGACGGGCTGGCACTCGACGGCGCGATCATCCTCAACGCAGTGAAGTGCCTGCCGCCCGAGAACAAGCCGACGCCGGAGGAAATCCGCACCTGCCGGCCGTTCCTCGAGACGCAGGCGGATGCGGTGCCGACCGCTCGGGTGTTCGTGGCACTGGGGCATATCGCGCATCAGTCGGCGGTGAAGATGCTTGGCGGGCGGTTGCCCAAGGCGCGCTTCGCACATGGCGCGGAGCATGTGATGCCCGACGGCCGCATGCTGATCGATAGCTTTCATTGCTCGCGGTACAATGTGAATACGGGTGTGCTGACCGCGGATATGTTCGACGCGGTGTTCGCGCGGGCGCTGGAGTTACGCGGGGCGGTTTGAGCCGCCGTGGCGCTGCTCCCCTCCCTGGAAGGGAGGGGTTGGGGTGGGTCGGTGTCCGGATCGCGGATCGGTTGCGGCTCGAGCAGGCCTACCCACCCCCTACCCCTCCCTTTCAGGGAGGGGAGTTGGACGACTACTCGATCACCCAGGGCTCGCCGGCCTCTGGTGTGCGGAAGCGGTTCGCGAGAATGTGTTCGCGGATCAGCGCCGCGCGGAGATGCTCGGGGGGTTCGTTGATCCCCTCGGACGTCAGTTCGAACGTGCCCCAGTGGACGCCGATCGCATAGGCCGCGCCGAGCTGTTCGAACGCGGTCACCGCCTGGTCCGGGCCGATGTGGTTGTCGGTTTCGTGCCCTGCGAAATGATACGCGCCGATCGGCAGGATCGCGAGGCGGACAGGGCCGGCTGCGCGCGCTTCGGCTGCCCAGCGCATGTCGCCCGGCCCGGTGTCGCCCGCGAAATACAGGTTGCCGCCGGGCAGCGTCACGGTGAAGCCCGCCCATAACGTCTTGTCGCGGTCGCCGGGGTCGTACTCGCTCCAGTGATGCGCGCGCTCGACGACCACGTCGATGCCGGGGCGCAGCGTCACGCGGCCGCCCCAGTCGCGCGCGACTGCACGAACGCCGCTGCGCGCGAGGATCTGGTCGTTGCCGAGGCCGGTCACGATCAATGGTTTGTCGCGGTGCCAGAGCCGCTTCATCGCGGTCATGTCGAGATGGTCGCGGTGGTTGTGGCTGAGCAGGATGAGATCGATCTTCGGCAGGTCCGCGAGGCGCACGCCGGGTTCGCGGACTCGCTTCACACCAACGAACTGGACCGGGGACGAGCGCTCGAGCCACATCGGATCGGTCAGGATGTTAAGCCCTTGCGTCTGAACCAGCACGGTCGAATGGCCGATCCAGGTCACGCGCATCGTCTGGCCTTCGACACGGGCCGGGGGCCGCGTCGGGGTGACGGGCACCTTGGGCCAGCTTCGGTAGGGCGGCTTCACCAGATTGCGGAGCAGCGCGACCGGGCCCTGTTTCTGCTCGCCGGTACTGCCCTGCACTCCGTCGGGGTTGAAGAAGCGTTCGCCGTTGAAGTGATCGCTCAGCGGAAAGGTCTTTGTCGACGGCGTTGTGCAACCGGCGAGAAGCGTGAGCGCGGGCAGTATCGAGCGAGTGCGGATCATGGCGCGCTGACGACTATGTCACGCGATCATCAGCGTCCAGTCACGCGCGGAGGGCCATGACGACCAACATGGATGATGATTTCGAAGTACGCGGGTTGCATGAGCAACTGTCGGAGGAACGCGCGGTCAAGGGTGAGGCGTTCGACCAGCGGATCGCATTGTTCACCGCGATCCTGGCAACGCTGGCGGCGGTGACCAGTTTCCTCGGCGGGCATACGCAGAACGAGGCGTTGCTCCACAAGAACGAGGCGGTGCTGATCAAGGCGCAGGCGTCGGATGCGTGGGGCTATTACCAGGCGGAGGACTTGAAGCGGCATATCGCGCAGATGGAGGTCGACCTCGCGCCGCCTGGGTTCGGTGCGACTCAGATGGCGACGCACCGGGCGGATATCGCGCGGTACAAGGCGCGGGGGACGGCGTTGAAGCGGGAGGCGGAGACGCTCGATCGGCGCTCGGCGGCGGCGGATGGGGAGTCGGACGAGGCGCTGCGGCCGCATACGAAGCTGGCGCTGGCGGTGACCGCGATCCAGGTGGCGATCGCGCTGGCGTCGATTACGGCGCTGACCGGGCGGCGGTGGTTGCTGTGGGTTGCGGGGGCTGCTGCGCTAGTGGGGGCGTTGCTGGCTGGGTTGGCTTGGTTCTGATCCCTCGATCCTCCCCCGCCAGGGGGAGGTGTCGCCGAAGGTGACGGAGGGGGAGGACACGGAACCTCGGTCCCCCTTTCCTCCCCTCCGTCTGGCAAGCGCCAGCCACCTCCCCCTGGCGGGGGAGGATCGAGAGGTCAGATGTCCTGGACCAGACGGCCGTATAGATCTGGGCGGCGGTCGCGGAAGAAGCCGAAGGCGGCGCGGTGGCGCTTGACGATGTCGAGGTCGATCGTCGCGGTGATCACGCCTTCGTCGTCGCGGCCTAGCTCTGCCAGGATGTCGCCGCGCTCGTCGGCGATGAAGCTGGTGCCGTAGAAGGTCTGGCCGTGCTCGACGCCGACGCGGTTGGCGGCGACGATCGGCACGACGTTGCTGACCGCGTGGCCGACCATGGCGCGGCGCCAGAGCCGGGCGGTGTCGAGCGAGGTGTCGTGCGGTTCGCTGCCGATCGCGGTGGGGTAGAACAGCACTTCGGCGCCCATCAGCATCATCGCGCGCGCCGTCTCCGGGTACCATTGGTCCCAGCAGACGCCGACGCCTAGCGTCGTCCGTCCGGCGTCCGACGCATGCGGCCAGACCTTGAAGCCGGTGTTGCCGGGGCGGAAGTAGAACTTCTCCTCGTAGCCGGGGCCGTCGGGGATGTGGCTCTTGCGGTAGACGCCCTGGATGTTGCCGTCGGGGCCGATCATCGCGAGGCTGTTATAGTGATGCGGGCCGTCCGCCTCGAAGAAGCTGGTCGGGATGGTGACCTTGAGCGCCTCGGCGAGCGCCTGCATCGCGAGCACCGCCTTGTGCTCGCCGACCGGGGCGGCGTTGGCGAACAGGCCCTCGTCCTCGACGCGGCAGAAATACTCGCCTTCGAACAGTTCTGGCGGCAGGATGACCTGCGCGCCTTTCGCCGCAGCCTCGTGGACTAGGCGCGACACGTTGGCGATGTTGCGGTCGATGTTGGGCGTGAAGCCCAGCTGCAGCGCGGCGACGGTGATCTCGGTCATGGCGGCGCATATAAGGTGACGCGCCATGGAGTGCGAGCCTTCTTGCTGTTCCCCCGCGGAGGCGGGGGTCCAGGGTAACGAGGGGCATCGTTTGTGATCCTGGGCCCCCGCCTTCGAGGGGGAACATCAGGAGGGGCGATTGACACTCCCCTGCCCTGTCCGACATGCGGCGGGGATGATCGATCACACGCTCCCGCCAAGCTGGCAGTCGCTGGAAACCGAGTTCGAGGCGCCGTACATGCGCGCGCTCGATGCGTTTCTGGAAGCCGAGCGGGCGGCGGGGGCTCGGGTGTTTCCGGAGGATGCGGACCGGTTTCGGGCTTTGGAGCTGACGCCGCTCGATCAGGTCAGGTGCGTCATCCTGGGGCAGGATCCGTATCATGGCGAGGGGCAGGCGCATGGGCTGAGCTTCTCGGTGCGGGAGGGCGTTCGGACGCCGCCTAGTCTGGTGAATATCTACAAGGAGCTGGAGGCGGATCTGGGGATCCCGCGGGCACGCCATGGCATGCTCGATCATTGGGCGGCGCAGGGCGTGTTGCTGCTCAATGCCGTGCTGAGCGTGCGGTTGGGGGAGGCTGCGTCGCATCAGAAGCGGGGGTGGGAGCGGTTTACCGATGCGGTCATCGCGGCGGTGAACGCGCAGGACAAACCGGTCGTGTTCCTGCTGTGGGGGGCGTATGCGCAGAAGAAGGCGGCGTTCGTCGACGACGTTGCGAAGGGCGGGCGGCATCTGGTGATCCAGTCCGCGCACCCGTCGCCGCTGGCGGCACGGACCGGTTTCTTCGGATCGCGGCCGTTCAGCCGGGCCAACGACTTTCTCGAAACCCATGGGCGCGCGCCGATCGACTGGGCGCTGCCGGAGACCGACTAATGAGCGACGAATATGTCTATGACGAAGCGACCGGCGAGTGGGTTGCGGGTGGTACGGCGACCGCGGTGGCGGCGGATGATGGCGCGGTGGTGGTGCGCGATTCGGTCGGCAACGTGCTGGCGGATGGCGACCAGGTGACGCTGATCAAGGACCTTACCGTGAAGGGTGCGGGGCAGACTCTCAAGCGCGGGACGGTGATCAAGTCGATACGGCTGACCGGCGACGCGCAGGAGATCGACTGTCGGTACGAGGGGATCAAGGGACTGGTGCTGCGCGCGGAGTTCGTTCGGAAGCGGTAGGTTGGGAGATGGGCGACGCCAAAGGTCACGATAAAGTTACGCTCGGAAACGGCGCCGGCCAGGACCTTCATGGTCATCCTCCCCCTCCTGGACGCGAACCCTCTCGGGATATTTGGGCGGGATCGTCGCCTTCGCGGCGGCGAGTTGCGCCTCGAACGTCTGGACGGACGGTGCGGAACCGGTTGACGCGGGACGGCGCTGGGCGACGGGTTCGGCGCGGATATCGGCGACTTCGAGCGCCATCACCAGCGCCTCGGGGGCCATCAGGCGGTGCGGTTCGGCGGGCATCGGCGGCGCGAGCGCGGCGAGCGTGGCCTCGACCGGCGACACCGGGATGGGCGCCGGCGCAGGCGACTGGCCGGGGGTGCGATAGCGATCCGGTTGGTGCGCCCGCAGGAGGAACATCAGCAGCCGATCGTTGAAGCGGACGCGCTGGCCGACGCGGTTGCCGTCGCGGTCGAACACCGGCTCGGGCGATCCATTGATCGCGCGATCGAAGGCGAGATCGACCAGCCGCAGCGACGCGGTCTGCACCGCCGCATCCCATGCCGCCGCGAACGCCGCGCCATCGGCCGCGCGGCGCAGGCGGTAACACGAGGTCGCCGACATGTTCACCTCGCGCGCGGCCTGCGTGACCGAGCCGGTATCCGCCAGCACGCCGATGAACGCCTGCTGCGTCGCGACCGTCCAGCCATCGTGCCGCACCTTCCGCCGGACCGGCACCCAGTCGTATTCGGCGAGATCGAAGTCCTCGACCGTCGGGAGATGCTCCGCCTCGACGATGGTCATCGCGGTGGTCCGTGCGGTTGGCTCGGGAGCGGCCGGTTCGAGAGTGGGGGCGATGTCGGGGATGACATCGCGGCGAGAGCGCGTGCGCGTAGGTTTGGTCATGGCCGGAGCGGATCAGGCGGGCGGCGTGTAGGACAGCGTTTGCGTGGGCTGTTGGACTTTTTACGCCGGAGGTGTGGCTCGACGGCATCCTTCACGACAGCCGCGCGTGATTGACATTGGACAGAATACTGTCCATCTTCCATCCATGCAGACCGTGACCTATTCCGAAGCGCGCGAGAACCTTAAGTCGGTGCTCGACAAGGCTGTGGCGGACCGCGCGCCCGTGATGATCACGCGCCAGCGCGGCGAGAATGTCGTGTTGATCTCGGCGAGCGAATGGGCCGGGATGGAAGAGACGCTGCATTTGATGGCGTCGCCGGCGAACGCGAAGAGGCTGCTGGACGGGATCGCACGGCTTGATGCCGGCGAGGGCGAAGAGCACGCGCTCATGCAACCTTGAAGGTCACTTTCGATCCGGAAGGCTGGTCCGAGTATCTCGGCTGGCAACAGGCGGACGCCAAGGTCCTGCAACGGATCAATGTCCTGATCGAGGAATGTAGGCGACACCCGTTCACCGGCATCGGTAGGCCTGAGCCGTTGCGGCAGAACCTCACGGGTTGGTGGTCGCGACGGATCACGGGCGAGCACCGACTGGTGTACCGGGTTCGTGGTGCGGGTGACGCGCAGGCACTCGAGGTGTTGTCGTGCCGGTATCATTATTGAGGCATATCGGTCAGTCTACTGTTCTTTAGAAAAGGCAGCGATGATGTTGGCAGTTCGATTGAGTGAGCAGACCGAGGGACGACTGGAAGCGCTTGCCGCACGCACCGGTAGGAGCAAGACCTTCTATGCACGGGCGGCAATCGAGGCGCATCTAGACGATCTCGAAGACTTCTATCTTGCCGAAGACCGACTGCGCGATTTCCGCGAGAGTGACGCTATCCCGCTCAGCACGCTGAAGGCCGAGCTTGGTCTGGACGACTGAATTACCGCCGAAATTTGACAAAATTATATAAACGAATTATTACAATCCGATTACTCTGTTCCAATCAGCGATATACATGTAAAGCCGGTTAAACTCACTTGGAAGTAGCATTCTATTGTGAGCTATGAAGTTTCTCGACTTTTCTATTTCATCCATTCTCTGCGAAAGCCAATGCTGCGAGGGGATTACATCTTTGAAGCAATCCCATTTCGATACAATAATTTGGCCTAACTGACCGAAATCAGCGAACCCAAGAATATCTGTCTTTTGGCCTTCGAGCCAAGAATCCTTTAAGGCGGCGTTGCGTCGCCCCTGCGCATGCTGCAAGATTTTTAGAGGCAGCAATGATGCCCAGTCGGCTCCTTCGTTCTCTTCCAATCGCTCTCTAATAAAATCACGTATTTCATTTTCGAAGCAAAAGAGGAGCGCATAGAGCCTTGACATTTCAAGAGCTTCGTTCCTCCTTTGGACACCGAATGGCGCCAGCGATTCAGCCAGCAGCGATTCCTCTATAGCTGTCGTGCTCGCGCCGATCTGAATTCCGGCCTTCTGGAAAACGCTAGCTTCGGATTCGAACAGAAGACCTCGGAACAAAAACGCCCTGAGCTGGTCCTTATTCAACGAAGTGCTCCTTCAGCGATTTAAATATCGCATTATACACTTCTACGTCTTTGGTCGCGGGCAGATGGATTTGTACGTTATAATGCAATCCAGATAGCAGAACTGAGCTAGGACTGACCTTCGCCGGTGCAGCAGCATCCCGCTTCTTTAAAGGTTCAGCTTCCGCAGCAACATCCTTTCTAGGCGCTTCCGCAGACAAATCGGCAAGGCTCAGCAAAGCAAAGAAAGTTTTCGACATTCGCTGCGATACGTCATCACTGACATTGTGATAGCTCTTAAATTTTCCAGTTATAGCGACTTGATCCGACTTTGTTGGATGCGACTTTATTAGAAATATGTCTCCATACGCCTCCTTGAGCGCATCGTTCATTACAGCCTGAGAACGAGAGTGATCACGATATTCATGATAACGTTGTGTCGGCTGACCAGTAGCGGTTAAAAAACCAAGTGATTTCAGTAACGGAATAAATGCCCGATCATTCGATGATGCAAATCCCCAATCCTTAAGCAGTTGTGTCGTAACTTGCGATGGTGCTTGGCCGTCACGAATTTTACTAAACAGGTCCGGAATTCTGTTCGCCGCCTGGACCCAGGAACTCGACAATGCCATCAAAATGCCCCTTTTTCGGGCAGCTTATGATAACAAACTTTTTAATCAAGAGAATGATCGCTACTCCGACGCTGGAAGATAAATCTCGCCACCGCGCTCCTTAAACACCTCACTCATCGCGGCCATGCCCTTCTCCGCATCGGCATGCGTCGCGCCCTTGGCAAAGAGTGCGCGGGAATCATCGGCCTTCACGGTAACCCCCGCGGACAGGAACGTGTCAGCCGGTGCGTTCTGTTTCGCCGCGAAGTCGCGCACCTCCTGCGTGATCTTCATCGAGCAGAATTTCGGGCCGCACATCGAGCAGAAGTGGGCGGTCTTGGCGCCTTCGGCTGGCAGCGTCTGGTCGTGGTAGTGTTCGGCGGTGTCGGGGTCGAGGGAGAGGTTGAACTGGTCTCTCCAGCGGAACTCGAACCTTGCGCGGCTTAGCGCGTCGTCGCGCATCTGGGCGGCGGGGTGGCCTTTGGCGAGGTCGGCAGCGTGGGCGGCTAGTTTGTAGGTGACTACGCCAACCTTGACGTCGTCGCGGTCGGGGAGGCCCAGGTGCTCCTTGGGCGTGACGTAGCAGAGCATCGCGGTGCCGTACCAGCCGATCATCGCGGCGCCGATGCCGCTGGTGATGTGGTCGTAGCCGGGGGCTATGTCCGTGGTGAGTGGTCCTAGCGTGTAGAAGGGTGCTTCGCCGCAGACCTCGAGTTGCTTGTCCATGTTCTCCTTGATCTTGTGCATCGGCACGTGGCCGGGGCCTTCGATCATGACCTGGACGTCGCTCTTCCACGCGCGGTGGGTGAGTTCGCCGAGCGTGTAGAGTTCGCTGAACTGCGCTTCGTCGTTGGCGTCGGCGATGCTGCCGGGGCGCAGGCCGTCGCCGAGGCTGTAGGCGATGTCGTACGCCTTCATGATCTCGGTGATCTCGTCGAAGCGCTCGTAGAGGAAGCTCTCCTTGTGGTGGCTGAGGCACCATTTCGCCATGATCGAGCCGCCGCGCGAGACGATGCCGGTGACGCGTTTCGCGGTCATCGGGATGTAGGCGAGGCGCACGCCGGCGTGGATCGTGAAGTAATCGACGCCCTGTTCGGCCTGCTCGATGAGCGTGTCGCGGAAGATCTCCCAGGTGAGGTCCTCGGCGACGCCGCCGACCTTTTCGAGCGCCTGGTAGATGGGCACGGTGCCGATCGGGACTGGCGAGTTGCGCAGGATCCATTCGCGGGTGTCGTGGATGTTGCGGCCGGTGCTGAGGTCCATCACCGTGTCCGCGCCCCAGCGGATCGACCAGACGAGCTTGTCGACTTCGGCGGCGACGTTGCTGGCAACCGCGGAGTTGCCGATGTTGGCGTTGATCTTGACGAGGAAGTTGCGGCCGATCGCCATCGGTTCGGATTCGGGGTGGTTGATGTTGTTGGGGATGATCGCGCGACCGCGGGCGATCTCGTCGCGGACGAATTCGGGGGTTACGAAGTCGGGGATCTGCGCGCCGAAGCTTTCGCCGTCTCGCTTGTAGTCTTTCAGCATGGCTCGGCCGAGGTTTTCTCGGGTGGCGACGTATTCCATTTCTGGGGTGATGATGCCGCGGCGGGCGTAGTGCATCTGGCTGACGTTGTGGCCGGCGCGCGCGCGGAGGGGGCGCTTGATGGTGGCGGGGAATTGGGGGACGCCGGAGTCTTTGTTGCCGCCCTGCGATGCCGCTTGGGCGGTGCGGTCTGAACCGAGCCGGCTGGCGGCAAGATAGCCGTTGTCTTCGGGGCGGAGTTCTCGGGCTTCGTAGGATTCGACGTCGCCTCTGGCTTCGATCCAGGCGCGGCGGAGCTGGGGGAGGCCGGCGTTGATGTCGATCGTCGCGCGGGGGTCGGTGTAGGGGCCGCTGGTGTCGTAGACGCGTAACGGGGGTTCGGAGCAGCTCGGGTCGAGGATGATCTCGCGCATGGCGACGCGGACTTCCGGGCTGGAGGGGACCGCGACGTGGATTTTGCGCGAGCCTCGGATCGGGCCGGTGGTTACGCCGATGTCGGTGGTCTTTTGCGTGACGGCCATGCGCTTGCTCCTACGGGTCTCGGAGCAAGGCTTACGGTTCTGTGGCGACCGCTCCCTCCCTCCGCCGGTATCAACCGGATCAGGTTCAGCGGGTCGAAGGCTCCTGCCTTCCTCTCAAGCGCGGATTAGCGCTCCCCCGGGGTGGGGTGAGCATAGGGGGGTT
>Ga0265798_10009780_pt1 | contig 11927 bp, 19 predicted proteins | sample P3T30metagenome_FD_192430 | JGI IMG/M metagenome (GOLD analysis project Ga0265798, IMG submission 192430) | Plant litter microbial communities from East Loma Ridge, Irvine, California - P3 T30 | ecosystem: Environmental > Terrestrial > Plant litter > Unclassified | place: USA: California... | reverse complement strand
CTTCCGCATAGCATCGTTAAATCAGCCTTGCAACCATGGTATCGACATCGGAAAGCGAATTGTTCAGGACCAAAGCCCGCGATCGTTATATTGGACAGCGCTCCACCAAGTCACGAGTAGCGTTTCAAACCTGCATTGCGCGCATTAGCTCATGGGCGATCTACGACCTGACAAGAAAGAACTTGAGAAAAATGAGTGAATACGAGCTTCGGGCACACGATGTCACTTTGAGAGCTTGGGACCGTATCTGCTTGTAGAAAAGGCTTTCGCGGGCCATCTTCGGGTGTGCGATGACATCACATCGTCATTTCCAAGCTTGCGGAGTGGTCCGGGACTTTGGTCAAACACAGTGTCGCCGAGGCAGGTGATCGTCATTGCGGGTACCAAACATACGGTCGACGCATGCAAGATGCTAGCACCCCCAGGTATGGCAGCAAAACAACGTTGCATTAAAGCCTCCCTTCGCTGGACTTCGAATTCAGCCACTTCACTCACGTTTGAGCCACTCGGTAGGCGAGTGCCTTTGGCCCTCCTACATCTTTGCTTTCTGGCCACGACGTCAACCGGATGATAGTAGCTCCTGAGATATTGACCAGCGTCGGGCGAGCCTTGACGTGAACGTGGAAGTCATACAGTAGTCGAGGAGGAAACTCTCTTTCATTCACCAATGTTGACTTAGTATCAGACACTAATGAGAATGCAAAGAGCTCCAAGGTGATACTCTTCCATCCATCAGCATGAGACAGCGAAGCTGGACAAGCTCACCGTTCGCGATCAAGTTACTAGATCTCACAGAAAGGTTCTTCCTTACCTTGGCTGGGTCGTCGCTTGCTAGATGACTCTATTCATGTGAGTATGTCTATACTCACGGCGGTATCGTTGGCTCACACAACTTCATGACATGCGCCTCTTCAGGGCAGTCTCGTGAGTGAGCAGCAAACCTCATTGATACTCATAAAAGGGGTCTATGAGGCAGGAGATGAAGTCTCGTCAGATCATCGACCAACCATGGAGGGAAACACATCTTGGACAGTAGTGGTCTCGGAAGACTTTGCGCTCGGTTTTGGTCAAGCATACACTGACGCAGGACCATCAAATTTCTCTGTATACTACGGCGACAACGGTCAACACGAGTTCAAGGCTCACATCGACACATTAGTTCAGGCGTCTAAATTCTTCGCATGGGAATTTGGAATTGATTTGATGGTATGACTCCTCCTCCCCATATGGTACTCGTGACGACTCTGACGTCTTACCACGCCAGATCGCACCGGATAGCATCCAACTAGTCGTTAACCAAGCGAAATTGCTCCATACCACCCCGAGGAGAAACAAGCAAGTTGTTGAACGCATGCTCGAATTTTGCTACACTGGCGACTACGAAATAGTCGACGATGGCGAGGGTACTAATTTGGGCCGCGCAGAAGATGGGTTTCTCCAACATTACCACGCCGCCCGCATTGCTGTACAGTACGGTATCAAGGACATGGAGTCTTACGCGCTCAAAAAACTTGCCCTCTTTCTTTCAACGGCCTTCCAGGAACTCATCGTCTCGCCGGCAACTCACAGTTTACAGTTCCTTCAACTTGTCGTGTCAACCTGGTACGGTTCGAAAAAGCTCGTTGGCCATGCGCCGAGGTTTCTCACAGGGCGGAGTGACCAACCAGTGTTGAGGAGTCCAATCAGCTTAGCTATCTGCAAGGCTGCAGCTGACATTTGGGCTGATACCGACGTGACCGGTCCGATGGAGAAGGTAAGAATCAAGAAGGGGCTACAATGTTTGTGTGCTGAGTGGGAAGCATTTGCGGCGGAATTTGCGCCGTGGATGGTAGGGAATGCAACGGACTTTCGTTTGGTGTAAGACACGAGAGGTCGTCTAGCGAGAGAGTGTAAAGAGTTGCGGAAGTTACGATCTGCAGACGTATTACAACATTCCAGATGAGACGTTGTCTTCAACATCCAAAAGCTTGGCCGCCTCGTCCTCTCGCAGTCGCTTGCTATCCAAGTATGGAATCAGCAGAATGAGAACAGGGCTCACACGACTATACAACAGGTTATTCATAAACTTGGTTGAAGCAGGAGCTATTAGCTTGCACTATGGTTATAAGAGAAGATTGGCGCTGCCACGAGCCTGAACCGACTACATCTACGAACGCGCTCGTGGGTTCCCGCTCCTCAGCTTTTGCATTCGATGTATTTTGAAGGTCGACACAATAAATGAGCATCTTCGTATAGTTGACGGCCATTTTGGCGATCTCAATAGTCTCCGTCTCGTCCATCATTTCCACACCACCTCGTGCTCTCCTCTAGCAGCGCATTTGGTTTCTGTGTAAGCTTTTAGACCTTTGCCGTGAGCAGCTTCGATTTTTAGCCATTTCACTGAGCGAGAATTCTCTACGCGCCTCACGCTAGTGATCTATCAAACAGCGACATGGCAGTGACGTCGTTCTTTGTATGAAGGTAAGCTAGTATAATTCATGGCTGTTCCATGTCTAATGCCTTGCACGATTGGCTTTGGCTTTTGCTTCGTCGGCTCAATCCTCAATTGCAAGCAAGTAGTCGACTCCATCACTCGACGCGCGAACATCACCTCCATAACCCAAGCATGGTCATGCAACCTTATCACTGTAAGGGCGGAAAATTCCCTCGCAAGCAGCTGGCGTCTAAGGCCGCGCGAAGAATGGCTCCATCATACGAAGTCGAGAGACCCAAATCCAAGGCACCCGAGATCAAGAACCACTGGCACAAGACCACCAAGATCAGCAACATTACCATCATCTACGGCGTCAACGGAGAGAAAATTTTCGAGGGACACCACTCCATCTTGTGCAACGCAAGCGATCATTCTATATTCGTAAGTGTCCCAGTCATATCGTCCGCCGAGTCAATCACTAACAGCAGAACAAGCGGGGAGCCCGTGGTCGCGTAGTCTCTCTGACTGAAGACAACCCCGACGCTCTTGAAGCGCTCTTCGAGTACGCATACACCGGAGAGTACACCACCATCGACTCGGATATCGAGAACGCCACGGACAAACACCAGTTCCTCCAGCACGCCCGTGTACTGATCATTGCGGCGAAGTACATGGCGGATGAGCTCGGCAGGGCTGCGACCTCTTGCTTCGAGGAATTCATTAGCGAAGAGGGCGAATCCGGCAATCGTAAACTGTTCAAGTACGCTATTGAACAGCTGTATCTGGATAACAGCGTGCTCGGGTTCGGCGCCGGCGAGGACGACGGGAAAGCCGTGGAGATGACAAACGCAACAGAGGCTATGAGCATCAACGAGAATGGACAGAAAATCGTGGAGATGACAAGCGAAACGGAGGCGATGCAGATAGACGACAAGGAGCGGGGTAACGACTTTGACCCTGAGGATGTCGACAAGATGCTCAACGAGAAACCGTCGCAGCATCCGCTCGATCGTCTGCGTGCTATGATGCTCACGGCTACCTTTGATGTTATGTGTAACTTCAGCACTGACTTCGACCGTACGCACCTTGCAATGCTGTGCAAGCAGATCCCCCAATTTGCGTCGGACCTCGCGTTCGAGGGCTTGAGGAGTGGGAGGCTCGAAGCAAAGCACCGATAAGGATAGGAGTGAAGACACGGAGGGAGATAAGCTCTGGAAGGCTTGATGAGAGGGTGCACACGGATTGGTATGGCTTGATGAGGCATACTACGGGATAATTTAATTGCTTCTAAGCAATACTTACACCTACAATGTAACATCTTCTATTGCAGGCAGATCTTGTTGCCATGAAACATGATCGAAAGCCCGTAAAAGTCCAAATAGGTGCGCATTCCCAGCGCAGATTACCAGACAATGCATGATCTGATGACTTGCACCCCAGAGATCGTGGCGATGGGGATACCACTTTTCCGGTATCTGGCAATTATCAGCCAACGATCCCTACACCAAATTAAGACTCACCCTCATGGCATACAGCGCCCCGCCCGTGAGATTTAAAGTCGCCATCAAGACCATCCAATCAAGGCTCATCCGCCATACTTGCGTCTCCCAACCGAACTTGACGATGCCATGCACGATAGGGACTACGAAGGATAGACCAAGCCCTGCGTACATGATTGCGCGATATGGCCGATACTTAGGGCGTCGGAAGGCTGGACGTAGGGTTGCGTAGACGCAGCCCGCCGCTAATAATGTAACGAGGGTGTAGTACGTTTTTTGAAGATCGGGCGTGCAGTAGAAGCCATAGTACACACACGGGATGGTGGAACCCCACATGAGGATTACAATACCAAGCTGCTGTCATCAGTACTTTCTCAAAGAAACGATAGGCGCGATCTCACATAGTCCAATTGATTGCCGAACACGTGGATACTTTCGCTGTGGTTGTTGAAGATGTGGAAGCTTTAGTACTTGTAAGCGTCGAAGCTATAGATAATATACGGACGCCGTCATACATCGCTGATAACGCGAAGCATATCGCGACTCCAAAGAAGAAGGTGGAGAACACGATGATGTCCGCCGTTGACGCCGAAGAATACCGTGGCTGTAGGGCATTGTATACTGGTATGGGCAGGCCGAAGAACAGTAATGAGCCTATGAGATGCAATAAGATGTTCACTGTGTCACAGATATTAGAGACCCGAACGGAACACAGAAGGCACGGTCTGACCTGTTTCGTTGTGGATGCCGAAGATACTGTTCAGCGACTGGTGATATGAACCGGATATAGCTCTGCGTTCGCAGCATGTCAGACCTTTGCTTGACTATGGTTGCCAAGTGAACCCACCTGTAGCCTGACAGTATGTACTCATTGTCTCTGATGTCTTTTAGCCCGTGAATTTGGACGGTTGAAAGGATAGAATACCTACTGGTACCATGCAGCTGTAGAAGCAATAAGTGTGAGCAGAGCAAATGTATCAAATATTACGCACGTATCTATTTCCATCCTAACAAACGCCGACCGCTTTCCTCCATCTGAGTATGCGCTTCTGGGGTATTCTGCTTTGGTCTGTCAATCGTGGTGGAGGAAGTCAAGCGGCAAGTAAGCCTACCTTTTGCTGGGAAGCAATACCCGTACCCTTCGTCCTTGAACGAACGTCCATCGTCGACTACTCAATCGATATGCAATGGGAAGCTATTGGTCGGATGAAAGGGAGCATTTAGGAGGGTCTGGGAATCCTGCGACGCTAGCGTAGGAAGAGGAAGGTGGCCGCGCAGATCTCAACAAGAACCTCTCCCGCGCCAAACTTCGGTCGCTCTCAACCTACGCTCTGTATTTCTGTCACATTCCAGCATGCATGCAAAAGGTCGAGCCGCTTTGGTTGCATAGTAAGGCCCGATGCGTTCCAGGCCCCTTGGAACCGAGCGCTTCGAAGTCGCCCACTCCACGCGTAAAGGAAGGTTTCAGAGTTCTGTGCCGCACCTCTCAATAATGCCATCATGCAGGGCTGCATAACATAGTCCAAGGTTCGTATGTGTACTTAGGCGGAGCGGACCGCAAGTTTTGTAAGCCTTAGCTACATCGGCTCAACACGAATATGGGATCGAGCACGAGGGCAAAGCTTTTTGTGCTTACTCTATTGATCAACAGCATCTACGCCTTCGATTTTGGCAACGTGAACACTACGGAGACTGTGGAATTTGTTAAAGAGGACAACCAGCGCGATACCATCTCTCTACTCATCAGCTGCTTCGCCACCCTCGGTTTGTGCGTCTACTCGGCAGTACATCTCAATGTTCCTCAAAAAGCAGATCGCAGCTATTGGACGTTGTACAAAGAGCTGCAATGGTGTGTATTGGGGCTTTTTGCACCTGAGCTGATCATCTACACCGCATGGAGGCAATTGGCTTCTGCCAGACAATTGCGTGATCAGGTCGAGCATGCGAGGTCAAACTCACTTGACGAACGCGTTGTTAGCGAAAAGGTTTGGCTCCACCGCATCTGGAGACGTTCATCCATCTAACGATGTTCTGGATGTTACGGGTTCGTAACGGGAGCACGACACAGTCTTTGATACCTATACTGTGGACTATTACGCACGGCTTTTACGGTGGCATGGGCGGCTTTGCCATCGACGTCGAACACGCCGATGATCGCTACACGACATTGTTTCGCGGTGCCAAACGCCTTACTTTGACTGCCAAAGGCGTCACCTTGCTGGCACAATGTGGATACGCCCCAGAAATCTCCGTTGACGACATCAAAGACAAGAACAAGGCAGATGGGCTGGCAAAATTTCTGGTATGCATCCAGGCAGGGTGGATGATCGTGCAGGTCATAAGCAGGACTGCCACTGGGCTGCCATCCACACTCCTAGAGGTTCATGTTGTAGCGCATGTATTCTGCGCCATGATCATGTATGTCTTGTGGTGGCACAAGCCCTGGCAAGTGGTATCACCAACTATCCTCACGGGAGACTGGGTATGGCCATAGGCAGCGTACATGTATCTGGCAAGTCGAATGAGTGGAGAGCCGTTGCCTGGTATGCTCGGAAATTTTCGCATTCCGGTGCCTGCACTGAAGAAACTCGTCTACTTCGGGGACGTGGAAAGCTTCGATGATGAGCGCATCGTAACTAAGCGTCAAGATACATCAGCAACCTTGATCGGTGGTCGTTTCGCGCCCTGCCCTAGCACTGAATCTACTAAATTCCGAGAGCCTAGCTCTCCCTACCCACAAGACGAAATCGAAATGGAAGTGAGAAGACTCGCTGCAGAGGCGGTCTCAAAACATCCGGTTCTACGCTCGTTGTCCACACCTTTTATCGGCGAAAACGATGAGCAAGACACCAGTGGACTCCGACCTTATGTTGCGGAGCTAGTTCAACCATACTCTCTCGACTGGCCTAACGCGGGCCTCTTGCGACGGACTGAATCGCTCGTTATGGGCATGGTGCTCTGGGGCGCATCTATGGCTTACGGCGCCATCCATGTGGCAGCCTGGGATTACTTCTTCCCAACACCGATCGAAAAACTGTTCTGGCATCTCAGTTCCGTGTGGGTGACGTTCTGCGCAGGTTTCTGGCTGCTCACCAGTCTTCTGGCGTGGGTCTTCCCCTTCATCGACACCGTGTGGGTGGCATACAACGAGCGGAGGCTTGGCCGGCTAGGAACCGGAGTAATTACTCTCTTGTGCATACTTTGCGGGGTCAGCTATACCGTGAGTCGAGGTTTTCTTGTAGTCGAGGCATTTGTGAGCATAAGAGAAGTGCCTCGTGGCGTTTACGAGACACCGGCATGGTCGCAAGTATTTCCACACTTCTGAAAGACTGTAAAATCAAGTCAACGTTGACGCTATGCTTTGATATCTAGAGTTTGTTCTAAACCTTCTCCAACTCCGTTTCTCCCGTCTCTTCGTCCAAGGGTCCTACGTCTCTTGTGCTCTCAGCATCCACTTTTCGTTCGTAACTTCCTGGACCCTTGGCACCATTGGGTACGTGGAATCTCAAGTCTACTCGTAAGATCGCATACATGTACACCACGAGGATTTCTACCACAAAATTGAAGACATAGAAGCAAGCCTTCGAAAAATACGCCGGTAGCGGTTCTGACCTTGGGACGGGCGTCTTCCACGACGTGCCACAGCGGTACCATGCACCTAAGGATAGTAACGCCGAGCCTGTGAGTAATGTGGCAATCTTATAGCTCATCTTTCCAGCTCCAAATTTCTCGGGGCGGCGACCCTTTGATGTTGCCAGTGTGAACAACACGATGACGATTGGTAGCGAACTCACTACCGCAAAGAGTGTTTGTCCGTAAAGCTGTAAGGCGCGGTCGATGAATTTTGTCCGCGGTCGAAGCGTGTAGAAGTTCTGTACGACCGATGTGATGACGACAGCAAGCGTCAGGCCGATCAACACGTAAAGGGAGATGAACACCATAGATGTTGCGCGGTGCCAGCCGGTTGTTGGGTGGTAGGCTCGGAGAAGTCGTTGTGCCCATAATAGATTTATGATGAAGATTAGAAGGACTCCGGCGGCAACAAAGATCGATGCCGCGATTGTAAGTCGAATGTTTTTCGGCAAACTAATGCTGGCAATACGGAGGACGCAGGTCGTAATGCGTGCCATCGAAAAGCCTAGGACACCAGATCAGCTTGTGTTGAGGAGACAAATGTTTGCTTGTAACAAAGAATGGCCTCAGAAAAATCGATCGACCATATCTGAACACATACATAGAGGACATCCCAGGAGACTTGATCCGCAAGACTACCATACTCAAATAGGATGCGCATACATACCAAAGAGAAGCGCGTTGAATATGAACTTATGTCCTCGGCGGTTGTTCAATTGGAAAATGGTCATATGCCATATTGCGCTGCCGATGTACATGACCAGCAATACCGCGGTGATGGGAATGTCGACGCCTTTCGTTGGTATGCCTCCAAGTGCCCACGTGGTAGGCAAGTAAGGCGGTCCCTTAGCCATCTGGTGTATGTCAGACTTTCGCGCGGTGCACACATTCGCAAAGACTCCATACCATTGACGAGGTCATGATGCAGGTGCTGTTCGTAGCGTTGATTTGTGATAGTACGGTTGATGCTGCGCGCTGTAGAGTAGTGTGAAAGTCTCAACAGCGGTGCCCGTGATATATGAGTATTCATGATGAAGACGTAGCGACTTCTCATTCTTGCGATGGCGTTTGCGCAGTCTTAGAGTCGGTGTATCGCTGAAGCCTCGTCGGCGGTTGCGAACGGCCGCGCGCGAGGTCTGGCCCGTGATTGACAGCTTGACACTTAGGAGCTAAACCAGAAGAGAGTGCGCTAAGCCATATAGCGCCACGTGGCCCCGCCCTCGGCTTCTGTCATTCAATGACGTCGCCGCTGTGAAACACCGACTCACCGTCGACCGAGTAAGGTCACCACAATGCCTTTACAACAAATAGCAGACGGCGCTCGCGTATCGGAACCGAGAAGACACTTGTTGGGGATTGCACACCCATACGCTTGAACAAATTTCGAAGGACAAAGAGCAGATAACGATATCGGTAGGGAACTCGCCCTGTGGGCTCAGCCCCTGATTGCTATGTGTTTTCTACCCCTTGTAGATTGTGCCAGCAAACATTGAATAAGACTTGAGATCTCGTCGCGCGAATAATGCAACTCATGCACTCCCATTATATACAAGATATAGTTCAACACATACGCCGATTGTCCTGCCTCTCTTCTTCGATTCCAGACGTTGCGCATCATCCGCTCCCGATGCTTTCATTCAAGCATGTCTGGTCGCCAACCACCAAAGCACTCTCAGGTTCTGGCCTGAGGCCCCGCCTAGACCCAATGTCCTGCAAACTTTCGTACTCCACGCTGGTCGCGCTCCCGCCCAGCGATCTCGTCTAGCTCGGCGCGACTCATCTTCCAAGGCTGTCCGCCAACCTCATTCGCCTCCAGCTCGGCCTCCGGACGATAGCACACGACGTCGATTCCGGCCACGGTAGCGTGTCTCTCTGGAAGAATGTCGAAGGACCTCGATTGCGCAGTCGAATAGAAGAGCTCGATTAATCTCAAGTTGGCGAAGCTGCCCGTATGAGAATCTCGAACGTGCTTCAAGAGTTTGACGACGAACGAGTTTGCTATTCTCCTTGCATCTACGATCGTGAGTTGTCGAAGCGACTGCGGTAAGACTCCGGGCCCGAAGTTCGACGAAAGATGGCTTTGCGCGACAGTGAGGTGCTCCAGAGAACGCAAAAACTGGTAGGTAATTTACTTCTTGTGGAGAAGTGTGCGGTTGAGGTCATAGAACCCCACGGGTGCTTTGAGGGTCTTGATGTTGCTGCTTATCCTCTGGAAGATTGCTCGCAGATACGACTCGTGTACGGCCATCTGGACGAGCGGGTCGTATTGGCTGAGATCGGATCCGACCGCGGCCATGTCGAGTTTGATCTTCGTCTTATAGTCTATCGGGATGAAGAGCATCGGATATTGTAGAACGTGGCTGGCGCTCAGCGAGAGGTTCGGAGGATTTGGTATCACTATTAGGATCAGTGCGAGGAAGGCAGCACTTCGGCCTTTGAGTAGTGCGCTCGTCCATTTGCGCTTGTCGCTGGGGGTGGTGCTACTCCCTCGGATTATCTTCTCACAATTTGTGCGGAAGGGCGAGTCGAAATTGATGTCGAATACTGCGGAGGGTACGTTACTTTGGTTCTTGGCCGTGTTATACCTGACGCCCTTCGCTAGATCTCCTTGCGCCTTCAAGCGCCACGTTGTATCGACTGAGCCTATCACCTCACGAATGGGAGTAGTGTACGTATCCGCCGGAGTATCCTTTGACGCAAAGTTGGTGATCTCGAGGCCTGTCACCTTCTTCGCCGACCCAGGGGAGGCAAGCAGGGTCCGTACAAGGGCATGAGTATTGCAGAGTGCGATGGTAGGAAACGTGTTCTTCTGCAAAGTCTCCCGGACCAGCTCGATGAATCGCGCGTGCGCCAGCGCCAGCGATGTGAGCGCTCTGTAAGCGTCCCGATCGTATCGAGGCTCAAGCACTAGGTGGCCAAGAATATAAAGCACGAGCTCGTCTGGGAGGGCGATGAATAGATTATGGGCGGCCGGCATAATATGGGCGGTCGCCATGATCGAATGACGAGTTAGGGGTGTGTGGAAAAGTAGAGGTCTGGCTGTGAGTACGCTTGGGATGCTTGTAGATGGAGTGAGTAAATTAACGCTAACGTGCATTCAGGGGAGCAATGAATACGAGCCTCGCAACGCTAAGGATAACATCACCGCACGCCAAGTAGCTCAGAGAGGGCGCACTGACGGAGCTCCGAAGCAGCCAGCCTACTTTCTCATCGCAAACACTCTTCAGTATTTCAACAGTCACACCACCTCATCAACTATCTTTCTGGAAGCCCAAGTCGAGTCTCACCCAGCAGACACAACATGCGCAGCACGGCAAGGCTGTTGAGGACCTGACACGCATCTTCACTGCGGTGTATGTTGATGCAGAGGTGTCTGACGATATGAAAGAAGGCATGGTCAAGGTCCTCATGCATGTCATCTTTTCCAACCATCCCACCAGCCCTGTGGGAGTCCCTGGAAAGCTTGCTGTGGGAAGAAGAGAATGAGGAGAATCATGATGTATTGGGCTATGGGAGAGCGAGGCCTATGTACTGAAGGGAGCACGCACTAGTCCTAATGGGGAAGTGCATGAGAGCAAACATGTGGTGTAACCTGGTTCATCACTCACGCGCCAGGGTATAAGCCCTATGGCCGACACTTGCCAAAGTCATCGAAGCCACCTGTAACAGCGTCCCGGAGCTGGGCAAGGATCTATACCTCGGTATCATGCGTCGTCGTGGAGATGCTCATGGACCACCATCGAAGGCGCATCTGGGATACTCTTATAAGGTCAAGTGCGATGTGTGTAATGAAGGGTGGCATTGGGTGCCGGAGAACGGCGAAGTGGGCTATTGCTGGCATGGCGGTGGGCTTGCTATGGGGTGGGAGACAAAGGTAGCGCATCAATCTTCGAGCGATCGCTGAGAGGGCGATGCAGAGCATTTGATCCCAATACTAGTCCCCACCGGTTCAGTACATCCTGATCACGTCGAGGCATGCCAGATGACCATGGTGTTATCGCAAGTCGCATTCAGAAAATGCCCCTTGACGAATAAGCGACTGGCACTGGCTTCAGGATTACTCCAGACTCAGTTTGCGGCGCAGGAGTAACAAGATGAATCAAAATGTCTTGTGCACAGGACTTCGGCAACCGTGATGAGAAAATATATTGTAAAGCAAAGGTATTGATAATATATAGCATGTTGGTAGGCCTTGTACGATCGTACGGGTGAATAACAACAACGAGGTTCTTCTGTGACTTGGTATTGTGATTAATTGATCTATGAACGTAGGTGCTACGAAGGTATAGCTGAGCTCGGCCACGAGTCGGACCGATGTAGGATCGAGTCGGCTCGTTGGCCAGCATTGAGCATCCGACGTCTCTACCGATACTCACGATCCG
>Ga0265798_10009779_pt1 | contig 11928 bp, 13 predicted proteins | sample P3T30metagenome_FD_192430 | JGI IMG/M metagenome (GOLD analysis project Ga0265798, IMG submission 192430) | Plant litter microbial communities from East Loma Ridge, Irvine, California - P3 T30 | ecosystem: Environmental > Terrestrial > Plant litter > Unclassified | place: USA: California... | reverse complement strand
CTTCGCCGGGCGTTCGCGCAGCGCGTCGATGGCGGGGCGGAACGGCGCGTTGGCGAGCACCGAGCCGTCGATCAGCACCGCGCGCTCGGCGGCGCGCGCGGCGGCGTGGCGCGGCAGCACGCGCTCAAGGAAGTCGCGCCGCCCCGGCCAGCGCTGCCGCCGCGCGCGCAGCACGCGGTCCAGCTCGGCCACGGTGAAGGGCGGGAAGGCGCCGGGGAAGCTCGAGGTCGCGCGCGCGGCGAAGGCAAGCTCGGGGACGGCGGCCAGCGTGTCGCGCGCGACGCCGTGGTCGCTGAACGGCAGCACCAGCCGGTGCTCGGTCTCCATCACCTCGGGCGGGGAGTGAAGCTGGAGCCGCTCGGGGTGGCCGCCGAAGTCGGTGACGGTGACGAACAGGTCGAGCGGCTGGCCCGGCGGCAGCAGCCGCGGCCCGCGCGGCGCCGCCGCCATCGCCTCGAACGCGTCGAGCAGCATCGCGGTGAAGCCCTCGCCCGAGAAAGGCGGCTCGAACCAGCGCGAACGAACGAAGTGCGAGAGCTTGGCGCGCACCTCGTCACGCGTCGCCTCATCGAGCGCCTCGAGCTGGTCGGCGCTGCGCCCCGCCGCCATCCAGGCGAGCGGCAGCGCCCATACCTTGGAGAAGCGCGAGGCGGGCGCGGCGTCGGCGTCGATCAGCCGCTCGACGTCGGCGCCCTCCAGCCACAGATCGGTCAGCGGGTCGAGCGACTGGCCGCTCGCGATCGCCTGCGCCAGGAACACGCCGTTGATCCCACCCGCGCTCGCGCCCGCGACGATGTCGGGCAGCACGCGAACGCGCCAGCCCGCGCTCTCCTCGATTTCGTCGAGCAGCGCGCGATAGACTCGCGCGCTGGCACCGTCGCAGGGCGCGTCGTCGCGCGCGGCCCGGCTGGCGCGGGCGAGATGCCACACCTCCTTGACGATGCCGTGCATGTAGACCGCCAGGCTAATCCCACCGTAGCAGACGAGCGCGAGCCGCAGCTCCTTCTCGCGCACCGTCGCCTGGCTCATGCGGCGACGATCTCGGCCCAGATCGGCAGGTGGTCCGAGGCGACACGCGCCGCGGGTGACTGGTGGACGCCGCAGGCGGCGACGTGCAGCGCGCGCGACACCATGATGCGGTCGAGCCGCGCGATCGGTCGGCGCGCGTGGAAGCTCGGCCCGGTCTCGGCGAAGTGGAAGTCGCGCGCGAAGTCGCTGAGGCAGCCCGAGGCGCGGCTCCACTCGTTGAGGTCGCCCATCATCACCGTGGCCGGACCGGGGGCGCGGTGCGCGGCGTGCTGGAGGATTGCCGCGGCCTGCCGCCGCCGCCATAACCCTGAGAGATCGAGGTGCATGCCGATCACGCGCACCGCCGAGCCCCCGACGTCGACGTCGACGCTGACCGCACCGCGCGGCTCGAGCGCGGGGAGGTGTAGCTGCTGACAGTCGAGGATCGTCGCCGACTTGCGCACCAGCAAGGCATTGCCGTGCCAGCCCATGCTGGTCGCGCGCATGCCGAGCCCGACCGAGCGCCAGTCGCTGTGCTCCTCGAGCAGGTGCGGGGTGAGCACCGCGGCGCGCTGGCCGAAGCGGCGGTCGGCCTCCTGCAATGCCACCACGTCGGCGTCGATCTCGCGCAGCACCTGGAGGATCCGCTCCGGATTGCGGCGGCGGTCGGTGCCGATCGACTTGCGAATGTTGTAGCTGGCGACCTTGAACCTCATCGCAGGCGTAACGAGTCGGGCGGCCCCGCGGTTGCAGCCGCGGGCGCTAGTTAGCGCGACGGTAATCACCTGGCGCTACGATGCCCGGCGAGGCAGCGGATGGACGCGGGATGAAGCGAGGGATCAAGCTGGCACTGGTGCCGGTGGCGGCGGTGCTGGTGATCGGGCTGGGCGCGGCAGGCGGAGTGGTGCTGTCGCGCGACGGCGTCGCCGCGGCGGTCGAATCGGACGTGCGCGCGGACGCGGCACCCGCCGCGCCCGCGGTGCTGCCAGTGCAATTCTATGCCTTCGACCCGCCGCTGACGGTCAACATCAAGGACACCGACGCGGTGCTCCAGGCGGGCGTCTCGGTGAGCACGCGCGACCCGAAGGTACTCGACGCGCTGCGGCGCGACGATCCGGCGCTTCGCTCGGCGATGATCCTCGCCTTCGGCGACGCCAGCGAGGCCGCCGACATGACCGACGCGGGCAAGCAGCAGCTGCTCGGCGCCATCACGAGCGCGGTCAATCGCCAGCTCGGCGTCGACGGCTACAGCGGGCAGGTCGACGCGGCCTATTTCACCGACTTCATCGTCCAGGGCGGCAGCGACGACCAGTGAGCTGAGCGCGACGCGCGGTGGAACGGTGAGTCGGCCGGCCGGTTTGTGACACTGCGATGGCGCACGCGGGTGCGCTGCGGTCGGCGCCACGCGCCGCGACGAACCGGAGAGTGAGCGTGAGCGCCAAAGTCTGCACCAGCGTACCGCTGGTCGCCGCCCGTGACGGTGTGGTGATCATCGAGTCGAGCTGCGGCCGCTCCTTCAACGTCAGCGCCGAGGTGGCGATGCAGATGAGCGAGCACCTCATCCGCAGCGCCGCGCGGGCGCGCGGACAGCATCGCATGGCCGAGGAGCGCGCCGGGGGCGTGTAGGGTCGCGAACAGGCGATAGCGTCCCGCCGGGCGAGACCGCTGTTACTCTGTAAGCGATATCGCGCCTGGGCCGTGCCCGCCACGATCAGCGCTTCGCAACTGCGTCCAGTTCTCCGCGAAAGCGATGCTCGCCTGTGCCTGGGGGACGGTGGACCTCGGAACAGGTCCGGGATGAGGGGCGCGTCTCACCATTGAGAGACGTCGAGCTTCGCGACTGAAACCGCCTCGATGATGATCCCAGCCGCGCCGGGCACCATGTCGCAAGTGCAATGTTCTCAATATGTTCTGTCCTACATCGCGGCCAAGCGCTATCGCTGAGCGCGTGGAAGGAGGTGCCCGATGATCCTGCTCGACGCCCCGCTGATCACTGCGCTGGCCGCGGTGATCGGCAGCTTGGCCGCGTTGGTCTGGTCCTGCCGCCGGCGGCCGTGACGACGACGATCAGCTGAGCCGCGCTCCTGCTCCCGCAGGGGGCGCGGTCCTCAAGGTCATGATCGTACGAGACTGGGCTCCTGCATCCGCGGGAGCGCCTTTTCCACCGACTCCTCTCGCCTCAGCGGTCGTAGGCGCCGCGGATATGGCCGAGCCAGCCGGCGTTGCCGAGCGGCTCCTCGCGCGGGCGAGTCGGCGCGCTCGACGGCTTGGCGACGAAGGTCTTGGCGCGCGCGTCGTCGGGATTGATTGGCTGGGCGAAGCGAAGCCCGGCGGCGCCCTGATCGACCCAGATCACCGTCGCACCCACCGCCGCGAGCGAGCCCACCGTCACGAGCACGGTTGCGCCGCGCTGCAGCCGCTCGGCCTGATCGATCTTCACGCCGGTGGTCGAGAGGTCGCGCACGCGGTGGCGAGTCGCCCCGCCATGGCCAAAGCGCTCGATCAGCGCGCCCAGCATCACGCGATGCCGCTCGGCGCGCGGCTGATGCTCGCGCGCGGCCGAGTCGCTGTTGACCGGGCCGCTCACCTCAGATGTCCTCGTAGCCGTCGTCCGGCGCACCGCCCGAAAGCAGCATGATCACCGCGCGCGGGAGGCGCTGCTCGAAGCGCACGCCCGCCTCGCCGTCGTCGCACCAGGCGACCGTGCCGACCAGCGTCTCAAGCCCGCCGATTCGCAGCCACACGCGCTGCGCCGCCTTGAGCGTCACCCCGCGCAGCCGACAGCCGCGGTTGGAGACGTCGACCACCTGGACCGGCTCGCTCTCGCCCAGGAACAGGCGCAGGCTGCCCTCGAGCGCGGTCGGCACGCGCAGCTCGCGGCGGTTGTCGCTCCACGACGCCGCCTCCAGCCACACGTCATCGCCGCTTGCGCTCACTTGCTCCACGTCACGTCCACCTGCCTCGCACGATGATCCGCTTATTCCACAATAGGCTTAACAGGCCGTAACCCGCGTGGGCGACGATGCTGGCCTTTTCGGCTCGGCGCGATAGGAGCGGGGTATGTTCGACATGCGCCCCCCCGCCGCCGGCCAGCGGCGCTGGACCGCGCGGCGCTATCGCGCGCTGCTCCGTGCCCAGGGACCGCGTTCGGTACGCTTCCGCACGCGGCTGGCGATCCTTACCGGCGCGGTCGCGATCGGCGTCGCCGCCACCCTGTTCGCGCTCGCCGCCGACGAGGCGGGCGCGCTGTTCGCGCATTATGCGCGCCGCTACCGCTACGCGCCGCTGCTCACCACGCCGCTGCTGTTCGCCGCGCTGGTGTGGCTGACACGGCGCTGGGTCCCGCTCGCGCGCGGCTCGGGCATCCCTCAGGTGATCGTCGCGCAGCAGGACCCGGAGCGCGCCACCGGCTCGCTCGTCTCGCTGCGTACCGTCACCGCCAAAGCGGCGCTGACGCTGGTGGCGGTGCTGGGCGGCGCCTCGGTCGGGCGCGAGGGGCCGACGGTGCAGATCGCCGCCGCGGTGATGGGACTGAGCCATCGCCTGCTGCGCGTGCCGCTGCGCGGCGCGGTGCTGATCGCGGGCGGTGCGGCGGGCGTGGCGGCAGCGTTCAACACGCCGCTCGCCGGGCTGCTCTTCGCGATCGAGGAGCTCGCGTCCGCCTATGAGCAGCGCGTCACGCTGCTGGTGATCGCGGCGATCGTGATCGCGGGCATGGTCGCCCAGTCGGTGCAGGGCGATTACGTCTATTTCGGCGTGATCGGCGCGCATCTGACGCTCGGCCCGGCGCTGCTGGCGGTGCCGGTGGCGGGGATCGCGGGCGGGCTGAGCGGCGGGCTGTTCGCGCGGCTGATGCTCGCGCTCGCCATCGGCCGCGGCCGCCTGACGATCTGGTCGAAGCAGCGTCCCGTCGCCTTCGCGGCGCTCTGCGGCGTGGTGGTCGGCGGCCTCGGCGTGGCCACCGGGCTCACTTGGGGCACCGGCTATGACGCGGCGCGCGCGATGATCGTCGGAGTCGACGCGCCTCTGTGGTTCGGACCGGCCAAGTTCCTGGCGACGCTCGCGACCGCGGTGGCGGGGCTGCCCGGCGGCATCTTCGCGCCGTCCTTGGCGGTCGGGGCGGGGCTGGGCAACCTGCTGCGCCCGTTGTTCCCGGACGAGCCCGCCTCGGCGATCGTGATCCTCGGCATGGTGGGCTATTTCGCCGGCGTGGTGCGCGCGCCGCTGACCGCGGTGATCATCCTCTCCGAGACGACCGCGAGCCGCGGGCTGATGCTGCCGATGTTCGCCGCCGCCTTCCTCGCCGACGGCGCGAGCAGCCTGGTGTGCCGCGAGAAGTTGTACCACGGGCTGGCGCGCACCTTCGCGCGGCCCTGACCGTGCTCGGCACGCCGCTCAGTCGCGCAGCGCGACGCGTCCGCGCTCGGACAGGCTGCGCAGCGTGATCGACCAGCGCGTCGCCGCCATCGCGGCGATGCTGTGCTCCCACTCGTACCGGGCTTCCCCGTTGAGATGGTAGAGCCCGCGCGGCGGCAGCGGCGCGGTGCGGCGCTCGAACCGCTCGCCGACGCGGCGACGGAAGCGCATCGACGCGGGGGCGCCGAGCGACACGCCGACGACGTGGTCGAAGTGCGGACGATCGCGGTGCCAGCCGATGCCGGCGCCGGGATCGTAGCGGATCAGCAGCGCCTGCTCGAGCGTGCCCGGCGCGAGGCCGACCGCCAGCTCGGCGCGATCGCGCACCGCCGCCAGCCACGGCGGCAGCGGGTCGGTGCGCGCCAGCGCGGCGCGATCGAAATCATAGTGGATGCCGAAACTGTGCGTCAGCCGCTTGCCGAGCCAGCCCTGAAAGCGGAACGGCGCGAGCGCGAGTGAGTCGATCCGTTCGACCAGGGCGCGCTCCTCCTCGGCGTCGACGAAGGCGGGGACGCTGCGCAGGCCCGAAATCAGCGGCAGGTCGAAGAGATCGTCCATCGAGGTCCACCCTAGGCATCATGTCGCGACAAACGATCGAAATCCTTGATCCCGGTGGTTTCCCGTGCACGCCAACATGCAGAAACAGGCGAAGAAGCGGCGCGCGACGATCGGCGCTCCCGTCCGCCCGCGCCCGTGGGGGCAGAACGAGGCTCACCAGCAGCCTAAAAGCGAAAGGCCGCCCCTCGCGGGACGGCCTCTCCATTGTCGGCCGGGGCCGGCAGTGTGTCAGGCGATGGCGTGCCCCGCAGAAGCGATCATGCCCGCGCCCTGTGCCGTAACCGGCTTGTGACAATGAGACATTCGATCACCTCCTTTCCGTTGTTGACGATGTCGCGGAGATGGTTGTTTCCATTAGGCTTTCAAGTGGCGGCCAATCACCACTCGACGCCGATCTTGCCGAAATGCCCGGCCGACTGCTGGAAGCGGAAGGCGTCGGGCAGCCGCTCGAGCGGGAAGCGGCGGTCGATCACTGGGCGGATGCCGGTGGCCTCGATCGCGCGGACGAATTCCTGCTGCTGACCGCGCGAGCCGACGATCAGCCCTTGCAGCCGCGCCTGCTTGCCCATTAGCGCCGCGGTGGGCACGTCGCCGGTCACGCCCGCGACGGTGCCGATCAACGCGATCAGCCCGCCGACCCGCACCGCCTCGATCGACTGGGTCAGCGTGCCCGCGCCGCCGAGCTCGAGCACGTGATCGACCCCACCGCCACTCCAGTCGCGCACCGCGCGACCCCAGTCGGGCACCTCGCGATAGTTGACGACATGGTCGGCGCCGAGGTCGCGCGCGCGCTCCAGCTTCTCGCCCGAGGAGGAGGTGACGATCGCCCTCGCTCCCATTGCCTTGGCGATCTGGAGGCCCCAGATCGCGACGCCGCCGGTGCCAAGCAGCAGCACCGTGTCGCCCGCCTTGAGCGCGCCCTCGCCGACCAGCGCGCGCCAGGCGGTGAGCCCCGCGGTGGTGATCGCCGCCGCTTCAACCGCGTCATAGCCGGTGGGCGCGCGCGTGAAGGCGGTGGCGGGGCGGACGACGGCCTCGGTGGCGTGACCGTCGATGCCGTCGCCGGGCGTGCGGCGGAAGTCACCGATGGTCGGTGGACCGTCCTGCCAGTCGGGGAAGAAGCAGGACACAACCGCGTCACCGACCTGGAACTCGGTCACGCCGTCGCCGACCGCCTCGACCGTGCCGCCCCCATCGGCGAGCGCGATGACGCGGTCGCCTGCGGGCATGCCGCCGGTGACGACGCCGAGGTCGTGGTAGTTGAGCGAGCTGCCGTGCAGCGCGACGCGGATCTCGCCGCGGCCGGGCTCACCCGGGTCGGCGCGATCGGTGAAGCCGAGCGTGTCGAGGGTGGGCGGGGCGCCGATCGTCATGGCCTTCATGTCGTGTCCTTCATGCTTCGCGTGTCGATGGAGCGGGCGGCGATGTCGTGTCGCCGCGCGCGCGTTCAAGCGCCGCCGCGCGTGCCGTCCCGTGTCGCTGCGCTCAGGCGGGCACGCCCTGCGCCGCGGGTAGATCGACGATGTCGGACGATTCCGCCCACAGGTTGAGGCCGCCGTCGCGCGCCAGCGAGTCGATCCGCGCCAGCTCGTCCTCCGCGAAGTCGAGCCGCTTCACCGCGTCGAGCGAGTCGTCGAGCTGTTCGACCGTGCGTGCGCCAATCAGCGCCGAGCTGACGCGCGGGTCGCGCAGCACCCAGGCGATCGCCATCTGCGCCAGCGTCTGCCCGCGCGCCGCGGCGACCGCATTCAGGTCGCGGGTCGCGGCGAGGTTCTGCTCGCTCAGCAGCGACTGTCCAAGCGAGCCGCCGCGTGTGGCGCGCGCGCCCTCCGGCACGCCGTGGAGGTATTTGTCGGTGAGCATGCCCTGCGCCAGCGGCGAGAAAGCGATGCAGCCGGTGCCGAGCGACTCCAGCGTGTCGAGCAGCCCGTGCTCGATCCAGCGATTGAGGATCGAGTAGCTCGGCTGGTGGATAAAGAGCGGCACCTTCTCCTCCGCCAGGATCGCCGCGGCGCGCGCGGTGAGACCGGGCTCATAGGAGGAAATGCCGACGTACAGCGCCTTGCCCTGGCGATGCAGCTGCACCAGCGCCCCCATCGTCTCCTCCAGCGGCGTGTTCGGGTCGACCCGGTGGGAGTAGAAGATGTCGACATAGTCGAGCCCCATGCGGCGCAGGCTCTGGTCGCAGCTGGCGATGAGATATTTGCGCGACGAGCCGACGTCGCCGTACGGCCCGGGCCACATGTCCCAGCCTGCCTTGGTGGAGACGATGAGCTCGTCGCGGTGCGTGGCGAAGTCGGTCGCGAGTACGCGGCCGAACGCCTCCTCCGCCGAGCCGTAGGGCGGGCCGTAATTGTTGGCGAGGTCGAAGTGGGTGACACCGCGGTCGAAGGCGCGGCGCAGGATCGCGCGACCCGTCTCGAACACGTCGCTGCCGCCGAAATTCTGCCACAGACCGAGGCTGATCGCGGGCAGCCGCAGCCCGCTGCGGCCGACGCGCCGGTACGGCATGCGGCCGTCATAACGAGCGGGATCAGCGATATAGGGGGCGGGGAAGGGCATGCGACGACTCCGTGACGCGACCGGGTGATGGCGCCCCTAACGTCCGTCGCCGCAGGGCGGTCCCGCCGAACGCGACGACATGCGATCCCGCTCGCCAAACCGGCACGAGCCTCTATGATCCGGCGGCAAAGGGGAGAGGCGAGGATGGAGCAGGGCGAGGCCGCGCTCGAGCGGCTGGCGGAGGACCCGCGCTACCGGCGGCTGGTGCGGCGGCGCGGGCGGCTCGGGCTGGCGCTGACCGCGATCATGCTCGTCGCCTATCTCGGCTTTGTGCTGCTGGTTGCCTTCGACAAGCCGCTGCTCGCGCGCTCGCTGGCGGGCGGCGCGACCTCGCTGGGCATCCCGATCGGACTGGGCGTGATCCTGCTCGCGATCGCGCTGACCGGGATCTACGTGTACCGTGCGAACCGCGAGTTCGACTCCGAGGTCGCCGCGATCGTCGCCGAGGCGCGGCGATGACCGGCGCGAGCGGCGGCCCGGGTTGGCCCGCGCTGGCGATGTTCGGCTGCTTCGTGCTGCTGACGCTCGCGATCACGCGCTGGGCGGCGCGGCGGACGCGCACCGCGGCCGACTTCTACGCCGCCGGCGGCGGGATTACCGGCTTCCAGAACGGTTTGGCGATCGCGGGTGACTTCATGTCGGCGGCGTCGTTCCTCGGCATCTCGGCGCAGATCTTCGCCGACGGCTATGACGGGCTGATCTATTCGATCGGCTTCCTGGTCGGCTGGCCGATCGTGCTGTTCCTGATGGCGGAGCGGCTACGCAACCTGGGCCGCTTCACCTTCGCCGACGTCGCCTCGTTCCGCTTCGCACAGACGCCGGTGCGCACGCTGGCGGCGATGTCAACGCTGCTGGTCGTGCTGTTCTACCTGATCGCCCAGATGGTCGGGGCGGGTCAGCTGATCCGGCTGCTGTTCGGCCTGCCTTACCCTTATGCGGTCGCCATCGTCGGCGTGATGATGACCTTGTACGTGCTGTTCGGCGGCATGCTCGCGACCACCTGGGTGCAGATCGTCAAGGCGGTGCTGCTGCTCGGCGCGGCGAGCTTCATGGCGGCGGCGGTGCTGTGGCAGTTCGGCTCGCCCGAGGCGCTGTTCGCGCGCGCGGTGCAGGCCAAGGCCGCCGCCGCGGCCGCCAAGGGCGCCACGCCCCCGGAGGCGCTCGCCGCCGGGCGCGCGATCATGGGGCCGGGTGGCTTCATCAAGGACCCGGTCTCGGCGATCTCGCTCGGGCTCGCGCTGATGTTCGGCACCGCCGGGCTGCCGCACATCCTGATGCGTTTCTTCACCGTGCCCGACGCGCGCGCGGCGCGCACCTCGGTGCTGTGGGCGACGGGGTGGATCGGTTATTTCTACCTGCTGACCTTCGTGATCGGCTTCGGCGCGATCGTGCTGGTCGGCACCGACCCGCGCTATCTCGACGCGGCGGGCGCGCTGCGCGGCGGCGGCAACATGGCCGCGGTGCACCTCGCGCACGCGATCGGGGGCGACCTGTTCCTCGGCTTCGTCTCGGCGGTGGCGTTCGCGACCATTCTCGCGGTGGTCGCCGGCCTGACGCTGTCGGGCGCCTCGGCGGTGAGCCACGACCTCTACGCCAGCGTGTTCCGCCGCGGCCAGGCCGATCAGGTGGCGGAGCTGCGCGTCTCGCGCGTGACCGTGGTGGTGCTCGCGCTGGTCGCGATCGCGCTGGGTATCCTGTTCGAGAAGCAGAACGTCGCCTTCATGGTCAGTCTCGCCTTCGCCATGGCGGCCTCGGCCAACTTCCCGGTCCTCCTGCTGTCGCTGCTGTGGCGCGGCTGCACCACGCGCGGCGTGGTCGCGGGCGGGGCGGTCGGGCTGACGCTCGCGCTGGGTCTGACGATCCTGTCGCCCGCGATCTGGGTGACGGTGCTGGGTCACGCCGCCGCGATCTTCCCCTACGGCTCGCCCGCGCTCTTCTCCATGCCGGCGGCGTTCGCGACGATCTGGCTGGTCTCGCGAGCGGACCACAGCAGACGAGCGGCGGTGGATCGCGCCGGCTATGTCGCACAACGGGTCCGGTCCGAGACCGGGATCGGCGCCGCCGGGGCGAGCGGCCATTGATCGGTTCGGAGCGGCGGCAAAGAATCTTTACGCAGCCTTAACCCCCTCTAGTCAGATCATCGTTTCTGAGGCACGGTCCGTCGTGTGGTGCGCCATGTCGGCGACGCGGGGAGACCGAAGATGAAGAGGAAGTGGACCTTGGCGGTGGGCGCGCTGGGGCTGCTCGCGGCGCTGCCGGCGAGCGCGGATCGCAGCACCGCGCAGTTTACCTCGGTGACGGTGTTTGGCGACAGTCTCGTCGACGCCGGCAACCTCTATATCGCCAACGGCGGGACCCGTCCCGACCCGAGCCAGGGCTATTTCCAGAACCGCTTTACCGACGGCTTCGACTATCCCGACCTGATCTCGCTCAAGCTCTTCGGCGTACCGACCACGCCATCGCTCGCCGGCGGCAGCAACTACGCCTTCGGCGGCGCGCGCGTGGTCGACACCGGTGACGCTATCCCCGATCTCGGCGCGCAGCTCAGCACCTTCGCCGCTTCGGGCAAGCCCGTCGATCCCAACGGCCTGTACATCCTCAACTTCGGCGGCAATGACGTGTTCGGCGCCGAGGGCGTGTTCGGCCCGGACGGGGCGATCGGCACGTACCCCGACGTGAGCAGCTACCTTGAGGCGGCGGCCAATCAGTACGTCGCCGGGATCAAGGCGCTCAACGATCGCGGCGTGCGCAACATCCTGTTCACCGACTTTCCCAATGCTGCCGACCCGCTGACCGTCGAGGCCAATGGCTATCTGCGCACCGCGTTGAACGGGTTGAGCCTGAGCGCCGGGACCGACCTCTATTTCTACAGTCTCAGCGACTTCAACGTGCGCGTGCTGCAGCACCCCGATCAGTTCGGGCTACCGCCGCTGCGCGCGACCCCCAGCTGCGTCGCGGCGGGAGCGCAGGCGAGCGGCTGCGAAGGCTACTTCTCCTTCGACGGCGTCCACGTCACCGGCGCGGTCCAAGCCGCCGGCTTCCGCGACATGGACCAGCGCTTCGGCCTCACCAGCGCGGTGCCCGAGCCGTCGGTCTGGACGATGCTCATCCTCGGCTTCGGCATGGTCGGCGCGGCGCTGCGGCACGGTCGGCGGCGGCGGGTCGCGGCGGCAAGCGCGGCCAGACCAACCGACCTGCTGCGAATTCGGTCGCGCGTACGACGGTGCGCGACGAGGTTCGCCGCGATCGTCCCGGCGGCGCCGGGACGAGGCTGGCGTGACGCGCGAGCCATACCGGCGCCAATCGCGGAGAGTCGGTGAAGATTCGCCGCGCATGGACGATGGCAGCTCGAAGCGCAGCCACGACGCGCCGGGTCAGGCCTCG
>Ga0265798_10009778_pt1 | contig 11929 bp, 8 predicted proteins | sample P3T30metagenome_FD_192430 | JGI IMG/M metagenome (GOLD analysis project Ga0265798, IMG submission 192430) | Plant litter microbial communities from East Loma Ridge, Irvine, California - P3 T30 | ecosystem: Environmental > Terrestrial > Plant litter > Unclassified | place: USA: California... | reverse complement strand
TCCCAGCTGAGCTATAGCCCCAAACAGTGTGTTGCTGTGTGGACGGGGCGCATATTAAGACGACCTCGCCAGGGTGTCAAACTTATTTTCAGAATTATTCTAAAGTTTTTTATCGCGATTACAGGGACTTACCGGTTTTGCTGGGTTTGGGCGAGGAGCGACGCGGCTTGCGCCGCTGCTACAGGGATCGCGGTGCATCGGATGCACGTGCGGTGTGCCGGGCCCGCGATCTTCTGTAGCAGCGGCGCGAGCCGCGTCGGGGGTCAGGCGATTGCAGCCAGGAGCTTCTCCCACTCCTTGTTTTCTTTCTTGGAGACGCCGCCGAGCAGGTCGAGGGCCTGGCGCAGACGGAAGCGGGTCAGGTCCGGGCCGAGGATTTCCATGGCATCGAGGACCGACACCGAGCTGGCTTGCCCGGTGATTGCAGCGAACATCAGCGGCATGGCGTCGCGCAGTTTCAAACCAAGCGACTCGACCACGGCCTGGATGGTCGCGGTGATGCGTTCCTTGTCCCACTGGCGCAGGCTTTCCAGCTTCCACAGGATCAACTGCATCAGCTGCCGCACCTGGTCCGCAGAGAGTTTCTTGCTTTCGAACAGGCGCGCGTCCAGCTGCAGCCCGCCGGCGAAGAAGAAGCCGCCCAGCGGAACGATCTGACTGAAGGTTTCCACCCTGCCCTGCACGTGGGGAGCGATCTTCATCATGTAGTCAGGGTTGAAAGCCCACTGTTGTACCCGTGCGGCGAACTGCTCCACCGGCAGCTCGCGCAACCACTGGCCGTTGAGCCACGAGAGCTTCTCGATATCGAAGATCGGACCGCCCAGGGATACACGGGAAAGATCGAAGTGCTCGACCATTTCAGTCAGGGAGAACTTTTCGCGCTCGTCGGGCATCGACCAGCCCATGCGGCCCAGGTAGTTGAGCATGGCTTCAGGCATGAAGCCCATGCGTTCGTAGAACGTGACCGAGGTCGGATTCTTGCGCTTGGACAGCTTGCTCTTGTCAGGATTGCGCAGCAGCGGCATGTAGCACAGTGCCGGTTGCTCCCAGCCGAAGTATTCGTAGAGCTTCATCAGTTTGGGCGCCGAGGGCAGCCATTCTTCACCGCGCAGCACGTGGGTGATGCCCATCAGGTGGTCATCGACCACGTTGGCCAGGAAGTAGGTGGGCAGACCGTCGGTTTTCATCAGGACCTGCATGTCCATGCGGTCCCACGGGATTTCGACATCGCCGCGCAGCATGTCCGGGACCACGCAGACGCCCTCGGTAGGGACCTTCATGCGGATGACGTGGGGCTCGCCTGCTGCCAGGCGACGCTGGACTTCCTCGGCCGATAGCAACAGGGCACGACCGTCGTAGCGCGGGGTTTCGCCCCGGGCGGTTTGTTCTGCGCGCATCTGGTCGAGTTCTTCGGCCGTGCAGAAGCAGGGGAACGCGTGACCCATGTCGACCAGTTGCTGGGCGTACTGCTTGTAGATGTCGCCCCGCTCGCTTTGCCGGTAAGGGCCGTGAGGGCCGCCTACGTCCGGGCCTTCGCTCCACTCGATGCCCAGCCAGCGCAGGGCGTCGAAGATCTGCTGCTCGGATTCGCGGGTGGAGCGCAACTGGTCGGTGTCTTCGATGCGCAGGATGAATTCGCCGCCATGCTGTTTGGCAAAGCAATAGTTGAACAGGGCGATGTAGGCCGTGCCGACATGGGGGTCGCCGGTGGGCGATGGGGCGATACGCGTACGAACGGTCATGAAGGGTCTCGAGCAGGTTGAATCGAAACGCCGATGTTAGCAGGGCTTGGGGGCAAGGCTCCAGAATCGTGTTGCGGCGGGTATGGGTGCTCGGCTGGGAACGCAGTGCGGCCTTCGCGGGCAGAGGGCTGGGCCGCCTGCCCCGCTCCCACAAGGGGGCGGGCTGGTTGGTGCTTTTCTGTGGGAGCGGGTTCTACCCGCGAAGGGGGCGACGCGGTGTCAGACCTTGAGCAGGCGCTCGCGCAGCTTGCCGATTTCGTCGCGCATCTGTGCTGCCGCTTCGAACTCCAGGTCCCGTGCCAGCTGGTACATCTTCTCTTCCAGCTGCTTGATGCGCTTGGTGATCTCGCTCGGCGAGCGCAGCTCGTTCTCGTAGCGTGCGTTTTCCTCGGCAGCCTTGGCCATGCCCTTGCGCTTCTTGCTGCGCGAGCCGGGCACGGTGGCGCCTTCCATGATGTCGGCGACATCTTTGATCACGCCCTTGGGCACGATGCCATTGGCCTCGTTGAAGGCGATCTGCTTCTCGCGACGGCGCTCGGTTTCGCCGATGGCACGCTCCATCGAACCGGTCATGCGATCGGCATACAAAATGGCACGCCCATTGAGATTTCGCGCGGCACGGCCAATGGTCTGGATCAGCGAGCGGTCGGAGCGCAGGAAACCTTCCTTGTCGGCATCCAGAATCGCCACCAGCGAGACCTCGGGCATGTCCAGGCCTTCGCGCAGCAGGTTGATCCCCACGATCACGTCGAACGCGCCCAGGCGCAGGTCGCGAATGATCTCCACCCGCTCCACGGTGTCGATGTCCGAGTGCAGGTAGCGCACGCGCACGTCATGGTCGGCCAGGTAATCGGTAAGGTCCTCGGCCATGCGCTTGGTCAGCACGGTAACCAGAATGCGATCATCGGTTGCGACGCGCTTGCGGATCTCGGACAGCAAGTCATCCACCTGGGTCAGCGCCGGCCGCACTTCGACCTGCGGATCGACCAAGCCGGTCGGGCGTACCACCTGTTCGATGATGCGCCCCGCGTGCTCGGCCTCGTAGTTGCCGGGGGTAGCAGAGACGAAAATGGTCTGCGGGCTCACCCCCTCCCACTCGTCGAAACGCATCGGCCGGTTATCCAGCGCCGACGGCAGGCGGAAGCCGTACTCGACCAGGGTTTCCTTGCGCGAGCGGTCGCCCTTGTACATCGCCCCGACCTGCGGAACGCTGACATGGGACTCGTCGATCACCAGCAGGGCGTCGGCTGGCAGATAATCGTACAACGTGGGCGGAGCGGCGCCCGAAGGGCGGCCGGAGAGGTAGCGCGAATAGTTTTCGATGCCGTTGCAATAGCCCAGCTCGAGGATCATTTCGAGATCGAAGCGGGTCCGTTGCTCCAGCCGCTGGGCTTCAACCAGCTTGTTCTTGTCGCGAAAGTAGTCCAGGCGCTCCTTGAGCTCTTCCTTGATGCCTTCCACGGCGCCGAGCAGGGTCTCGCGCGGAGTAACGTAGTGGCTCTTGGGGTAGAAGGTGAAGCGCGGCAGTTTGCGCGTCACCTCGCCGGTCAGCGGGTCGAAGGCGGCAATGTTCTCGACCTCGTCATCGAACAGCTCGATACGGATGGCTTCAAGATCGGATTCTGCCGGGAACACATCGATGACGTCGCCGCGCACACGGAACGTGGCGCGGGCGAAGTCCATTTCGTTGCGGGTGTATTGCAGGTCGGCCAGACGGCGCAACAACGCGCGCTGGTCGAGCTTGTCGCCACGGTCCACGTGCAGGACCATTTTCAGATAGCTTTCAGGGCTGCCCAGGCCGTAGATGCACGACACCGTGGTAACGATGATGGCGTCCTTGCGCTCGAGCAGTGCCTTGGTGGCGGACAGGCGCATCTGCTCGATGTGATCGTTGATCGAGGAATCCTTCTCGATGAAGGTGTCCGACGACGGCACGTAGGCTTCGGGCTGATAGTAGTCGTAGTAGGAGACGAAATACTCGACGGCGTTGTTTGGAAAGAACGCCTTGAACTCACCGTACAGCTGAGCTGCCAGGGTCTTGTTGGGCGCCAGCACCAGTGTTGGCCGCTGCACCTGGGCAATCACGTTGGCAATGCTGAACGTCTTGCCCGACCCGGTTACCCCCAGCAATGTCTGGTGCGCCAGGCCCGCCTCGATACCCTCCACCATCAGGCGAATGGCTTCTGGCTGATCGCCAGCAGGTTCGAAACGGGTAACGAGTTGAAACTCGGACATGCCACACCTCATGAGTCGCACCAGCCGGACATTTCCGACTGTATTTATAGACAGTACTTAACCCTAGTTTGCGCCTGTTCCTACGAGTTTCAAGGGCAAGGCCCAAGCCCCCCAGTAATCGCAGGACCAATGGTCGAAAATAAATCGGCAAAAACAGGTAAAACCAGGTGCAACCTGTCGCCCCGTCAGCCAAGCGTCTTTATACTGACATCCCACTCGCGCACCGCTTCGCGCAGCATGGATGAAGCGTGCACCCTTCCTTACTCCCGATCAGAGCTACGGTAAAAATGAGCCTGTTTTCCGCTGTCGAATTGGCACCCCGCGATCCTATCCTGGGCCTCAACGAAGCATTCAACGCCGACACCCGCACCGACAAGGTGAACCTGGGTGTGGGCGTGTACTGCAACGAAGAGGGGCGAATTCCCCTGCTGCGCGCGGTGATCGAAGCCGAAGCGCAGCGCGTTGCACAGCACGCGGCCCGTGGCTATCTGCCCATCGACGGCATCGCTGCCTACGACAACGCCGTACAGACCTTGATATTCGGTGCCCAGTCGCCCCTGCTGGCAGCGGGCCGTGTGGTCACCACGCAGGCCGTTGGCGGTACCGGCGCCCTGAAGATCGGTGCAGATTTCCTCAAGCAGCTGTCGCCCGATGCGGTCGTCGCGATCAGTGATCCCAGCTGGGAAAACCACCGTGCGCTGTTCGAAGCTGCGGGCTTCGGTGTCCGCAACTACCGTTACTATGATGCGACCAGCAACGACGTGAACCGTTCAGGCATGCTCGAAGACCTCGACGCCTTGCCCGCAGGCTCCATCGTCGTGCTGCATGCGTGCTGTCACAACCCCACCGGTGTCGACCTCAACGCGGCGGACTGGGTCAACGTGCTGGATGTAGTCAAGCGCAAGGGCCACGTGCCGTTCCTCGACATGGCTTATCAGGGCTTTGGCGACGGCATCGAGGAAGACGCGGCGGCCGTGCGCCTGTTCGCCGAGTCGGGCTTGAGCTTCTTCGTTTCCAGTTCGTTTTCCAAGTCGTTCTCGCTGTATGGGGAGCGGGTGGGTGCGCTGTCGATCGTCACCCAGTCGAGCGACGAGCGCGCGCGCGTGCTGTCGCAGATCAAGCGGGTCATTCGTACCAACTACTCCAACCCGCCGACCCATGGCGCGATGATCGTCGCCAACGTGCTCAACAGCCCCGAACTGCGAGCCATGTGGGAAGCCGAGCTGGGCGAGATGCGCCAACGCATTCGCGGCATGCGCCTGCAAATGGTCGAGGGCCTGGCTGCCCAGGGCGCCAACCGTGACTTCACCTTCGTCGCTCGCCAGGCGGGGATGTTTTCGTATTCCGGGCTGAGCGCCGAGCAGGTCGGGCGCCTGCGCAGCGAGTTCGGCATTTACGCGCTGGATACCGGGCGCATCTGCGTGGCCGCCTTGAACCAAAGCAATATCGACGGCGTGATCAAGGCCATCGTCAAGGTGCTGTAACAACCTTGCTAAGGGGAAAGCTTGACTTCCCCTTAGCAATCAGTAACATACGCAGCAGATTCCGCGATAGCTCAGTTGGTAGAGCAAATGACTGTTAATCATTGGGTCCCTGGTTCGAGTCCAGGTCGTGGAGCCAGATTCTGAAACAAGCCCCTCATCGCAGGGGCTTTTTCATGCCTGCGTCACGGGCCACGCGCAGCGCTCGTCAAGGCGTATGCCTTCGAACTTTCCCCGGCCCCACCCCCTCATAACAACACACCCATTACCTGGCCGACCTGCCATGGATCTTGTCGTCGCTCGTCCCGAAGGTCTGTATTGCACCGCCGGCGATTTCTATATCGATCCGTGGAAGCCCGTCGAGCGCGCGGTGATCACCCACGGTCACGGCGACCACGCGCACACGGGCAACGAACACTATCTGGCCGCAGCACCCGGCGAAGGCATCCTGCGCACTCGCCTGGGCCAGGACATAAATCTGCAATTGCTCGAGTACGGCGAAGTCCTGCAGCACAACGGTGTGACCTTGAGTTTCCATCCTGCCGGACACGTACTGGGCTCGGCCCAGGTCCGCCTGGAATACAAAGGTGAGGTGTGGGTAGCCTCGGGCGACTACAAGGTCGAGCCAGATGGCACGTGCGCGCCCTTCGAGCCGGTGCGCTGCCACACCTTCATCACTGAATCGACCTTCGGCCTGCCGATCTATCGCTGGCAGCCGCAAGCGGAGATCTTCGAAGAAGTGAACCAGTGGTGGCGAGCCAACGCCGAGCAAGGCAAGGCCAGCGTGTTGTTCGCCTACGCCTTCGGCAAGGCCCAGCGCTTGCTGCATGGCATCGACGCCGGCATCGGACCGATTCTGGCCCACGGCTCGGTCGAACCGCTGAACCGCGTCTACCGCGATGCCGGCGTCTATATTCCGGAAACGCAATACGCCGGGGACTTCAAGAAAACCGACCCGGCACTGCGCAACGCGTTGATCATCGCCCCGCCCTCGGCCGGAGGCAGTACCTGGATGCGTCGCTTTGGTGAGTACAGCGACGCCTTCGCCAGTGGCTGGATGCGTCTGCGCGGCACCCGTCGCCGGCGCGGTGTGGATCGAGGCTTCGTGCTGTCCGACCACGCCGACTGGCCAGGCCTGCTGTGGGCCATCGAGCAGACCGGAGCCGAGCGGGTCATGGTCACCCACGGCTCGGTAGAGGTGCTGGTGCGCTATCTGCGCGACATCGGCCTGGACGCACAGGGGTTCACCACTGAGTACGGCAATGAAGAGGAACCTCAGGAGGTCGCGTCTTGAAAGCTTTCGCGCAGTTGTATGCCAATCTCGACGAAACCACCTCGACCAATGCCAAGCGCCAGTTTCTGGAAGATTACTTCCGTCAGGCGCAACCGGCCGATGCTGCCTGGGCGGTGTATTTCCTTTCCGGTGGCCGTCCACGGCAGCTGGTGCCGACCAAGATCCTGCGCGAGCTGGCGATCAAACTGGCGAACGTGCCCGAGTGGTTGTTCGAAGAAAGCTATCAAGCCGTAGGTGACCTGGCCGAGACCTTCTCGCTGTTGCTGCCCGAAGCTGAGCAAAGCAGCGACGAAGGCCTGGCCTGGTGGCTGGAAAACGCCCTGTTGCCCCTGCGCGGGCTGCCGCCCGAGGAGCTCCACGCGCGCTTGCCGCCGCTGTGGGCGCAGCTGGATCGGGCCAGCTTGATGCTGTGCCTGAAGCTGATCACCGGCAGCTTTCGCGTCGGTGTGTCGAAGCTGTTGGTCACCCGCGCGCTGGCGCAGATGGCCGGTATCGACAGCAAGCGCGTCGCCCAGCGCCTGGTGGGCTACACCGATCTGTCGCACCGTCCGGTCGCCGAAAGTTACCTCAAGCTCATCGCCCAGGAATCGGCGGACGAACATGCCCAACGGGGTGGCCAGCCCTACCCGTTTTTCCTCGCCCACTCCCTGCAGCAACCGGTCGATCAGTTCGACACCTTGCTGGGCCCCAGCAGCGACTGGCAGGTGGAATGGAAGTGGGATGGAATTCGCGCCCAGCTGGTCAAGCGCGAGGGGCGCTTGTGGATCTGGTCGCGCGGCGAGGAACTGGTATCGGATCGCTTCCCGGAGCTGCACTCACTGACCGCGAGCCTGCCTGACGGTACGGTCATCGACGGTGAGATCGTGGTCTGGAAAACCCCGCCAGCAACCGATGTGGCACCTGAACATTTCAGCCTGGACGAGTCATCGAGTGCGTCGGCCGATGCACCCGCCGTGCAGCCGTTCGCCCTGCTGCAGCAGCGCATCGGCCGTAAAACCTTGAGCAAGAAAATCCTTGAAGAGATTCCGGTGGTGGTGCTCGCCTACGATCTGCTCGAATGGGCAGGGGAAGACTGGCGCAACCGCCCGCAGCACGAACGTCGCACGCGGATGGAACAGGTCATCGCGCAGGCCGCCGACCCCGTGCTGCGCCCCTCGCCGGTACTGACCGGCGACGATTGGCAAGACCTCGGCCGACAGCGTGAAGCGTCGCGCGCGCTGGGTGTGGAAGGCATGATGCTCAAGGCGCGCGATTCGCTGTATGGCGTCGGCCGCACCAAGGACATGGGCACCTGGTGGAAATGGAAGGTCGACCCGTTCAGCGTCGACGCGGTATTGATCTATGCCCAGGCCGGCCATGGGCGCCGGGCGAGCCTGTACAGCGATTACACGTTCGCCGTGTGGGATGGCCCACCCGAAGCGTCCGAGCGAACGCTGGTGCCCTTCGCAAAGGCCTATTCCGGGTTAACCGATGAAGAAATGCGCAAGGTCGACGCGATCGTTCGCAAGACCACCGTGGAGAAGTTCGGCCCGGTGCGCAGCGTGACCCCGACGCTGGTCTTCGAATTGGGCTTCGAGGGCATTGCCTTGTCCAAGCGCCACAAAAGCGGTATTGCGGTGCGCTTCCCGCGCATGTTGCGCTGGCGCCACGACAAACCGGTGGCTGAAGCGGACAGCCTGGCGACCCTGCAGGACCTGTTGGCCTGACCCTTCTGAATGCACCGTCGAGGTGCATTTTTTTGCCGTGGATTATTTCAGGGCATTGCTGTACCAATGACGCGCAGCGCGGACATCCAAGCGGACTCGGGCCATGGCAAAACTTGCTGCCACGCGACACAACCTTGCTCAGAGCGGTCTGCACTGGGACTATGGTGCGGAAATTGCTATCAAAATGATGTCTGGCACTTGCCGGTAACGCACATCGCCCTCACCAACGCATTCAACTGGTTTTAAGGACTGCACGATGAAAAAAGCATTGCTGACCCTTTCTGCTCTGGCCCTGGCGTTTTCGGCCGGCAGCGCAATGGCCAAGGAATACAAGGAGTTGCGCTTCGGGGTCGATCCTTCCTACGCACCGTTCGAATCCAAGGCCGCCGACGGCAGCCTGGTGGGTTTCGACATCGATCTGGGCAATGCCATCTGCAAGGAACTGAAAGTGACCTGCAAGTGGGTCGAAAGCGACTTCGACGGCATGATTCCCGGGCTCAAGGCGAAGAAATTCGATGGCGTGATTTCCTCGATGACCGTCACCCCGGCGCGGGAGAAAGTCATCGACTTCTCCAACGAACTGTTCTCGGGCCCGACTTCGTTGGTGTTCAAGAAAGGTGCAGGCCTGAGCACCGACCTGGCGTCGCTCAAGGGCAAGACCGTCGGCTACGAGCAGGGCACCATCCAGGAAGCCTACGCCAAGGCCGTGCTCGACAAGGCTGGCGTGAAAACCCAGGCCTATCAGAATCAGGACCAAGTGTACGCCGACTTGATCTCGGGTCGTCTCGACGCATCCATCCAAGACATGCTGCAGGCCGAGCTGGGCTTCCTGAAGTCGCCACAGGGTGCTGGCTATGAAGTCAGCGAGGCTATCGACAGCGAGCTGTTGCCGGCCAAGACGGCCGTGGGTATCGCCAAAGGTAACAAGGAACTCAAGGCGTTCATCGATAAAGGTATCAAAGCGTTACATGATGATGGCACCTACAGCGAAATCCAGAAGAAACACTTCGGTGAGCTGAACCTGTACAGCGGTAAATAAACCCCCGCTGTGACAGCGCCCATTCCCGTTCGGGGATGGGCGTTTTTTTGATCGGCAAAGGCCAGATTCATGTTCGATGACCTTTTGCAGTACCTCGGGTTGTCTGCGTTCAGCTTGAAGGGCTTCGGCCCGTTGCTGCTCGAGGGCACCTGGATGACCATCAAGCTTTCCCTGCTCTCGCTGCTGGTCAGCGTGGTGCTTGGCCTGATCGGCGCCAGCGCCAAGCTGTCCGGCGCCGCAGCGCTGCGCGTGCCTGCGCAGCTCTACACCACCCTGATTCGCGGCGTGCCCGACCTGGTGCTGATGCTACTGATTTTCTACAGTCTGCAAACCTGGCTGACCGGTATTACCGAAGCGTTGGAATGGGACTACATCGAAATCGATCCTTTCGCCGCTGGGGTCATCACCCTGGGTTTCATCTACGGCGCCTATTTCACCGAGACCTTTCGCGGTGCCATGCTGGCAGTACCGCGCGGGCAACTCGAAGCGGCCACGGCCTATGGCCTCAAGCGCTCGCAGCGCTTTCGCTATGTCGTTTTTCCGCAGATGATGCGCTACGCCCTGCCCGGTATCGGCAATAACTGGATGGTCATGCTCAAGGCCACGGCGCTGGTGTCGATCATCGGCCTGGCCGATCTGGTCAAGGCCGCCCAGGACGCGGGCAAGAGCACTTATCAGTTGTTCTACTTCCTGGTGTTGGCCGCGCTCATCTACCTGTTGATCACCAGTGCTTCCAACATCGCCCTGCGCTGGCTTGAACGACGCTACAGCGCGGGCACCCGGGAGGCCCTGCGATGATCGAGCTTCTTCAAGAATACTGGCGACCGTTCCTCTACTCCGACGGGCAAAACATCACCGGCCTGGCGATGACCCTGTGGCTGCTCACTGCCGCCCTGGTGATCGGCTTCGTGTTCTCGGTGCCGCTGTCGATCGCACGGGTCTCGAATCGGCGCTGGGTACGCTGGCCAGTGCAGTTCTACACGTACCTGTTCCGCGGCACCCCGCTCTATATCCAGCTACTGATCTGCTACACCGGCATCTACAGCCTGGAGGCGGTGCGTGGGCAGCCTCTGCTCAACGACTTCTTCCGCGACGCGATGAACTGCACGGTGCTGGCATTCGCGCTGAACACCTGCGCGTACACCACGGAAATCTTCGCCGGGGCCATCCGCAGCATGAACCACGGCGAGGTCGAAGCGGCCAAAGCCTACGGCCTCAGCGGTTGGAAGCTGTATGCCTACGTGATCATGCCGTCCGCCCTGCGCCGTTCGTTGCCCTACTACAGCAACGAAGTGATCCTCATGCTGCACTCGACCACGGTGGCGTTCACCGCCACCATCCCGGACATTCTCAAGGTCGCGCGTGACGCCAATTCGGCGACCTTCCTGACCTTCCAATCCTTCGGTATCGCCGCGCTGATCTACCTGACCGTCACCTTCGCTCTGGTCGGACTGTTTCGCCTGGCCGAACGCCGCTGGCTGGCCTTTCTCGGCCCGACGCACTAGGACCTGAACATGCAACACGACATTCATGAACTGCTGGCCCCGCTGCCGGGCACCGCGCGCCAGATACACAGCTTCAGCTACGGCCCGAGCGGTGCCGGCAAGGTCTATATCCAAGCCTCGCTGCATGCCGACGAGCTGCCGGGGATGCTCGTCGCCTGGCACCTGCGTCAGCGCCTGGCCGAACTGGAAAGCGCCGGGCAACTGCGCTGGCAGGTCGTGGTGGTGCCCATCGCCAACCCGGCCGGGCTCGACCAGATCGTCATGGACACCCCCATGGGCCGCTACGAGCTGGAAACCGGCGAGAACTTCAATCGCCGTTTCGTCGACCTGGCCGATCAGGTCGGGTGCGCCGTCGAGAGCCTGCTGGGTGAGGATGTGGCGCGCAATACCGCGCTGATCCGCACGCATCTTCGCGATGGGCTGAACCGGCTGCAGCCCGCCACCGCCCTGCAGTCGCAGCGCCTGACCCTGCAGCGCCTGGCGTGCGACGCCGATATGGTGCTGGACCTGCACTGCGACTTCGAAGCCGTGCAGCATCTGTACACCACGCCCGAGGCCTGGCCGCAGGTAGAGCCGCTGGCGCGCTATCTGGGCGCCCAGGCCAGTCTGTTGGCCACCGATTCGGGCGGGCAGTCGTTCGACGAGTGCTTCAGCCTGTTGTGGTGGCAGCTGCAGCAACGTTTCGGCGAGCGCTTCCCGATCGCCATGGGCAGCTTTTCGGTCACTGTCGAATTGCGCGGCCAGGGCGACGTCAACCATCCGATGGCCAGCGGCGACTGCCAGGCCATCCTCGACTACCTGGCCAGCGTCGGTGCCATCGACCGCCAGCCGGCCGAGCTGCCGGCGTTGCTCGCCGCAGCAACGCCGCTTGCTGCCGTAGAACCGGTTACAGCGCCGGTGGGTGGGCTGCTGGTGTACAGCGCGATG
>Ga0265798_10009776_pt1 | contig 11931 bp, 11 predicted proteins | sample P3T30metagenome_FD_192430 | JGI IMG/M metagenome (GOLD analysis project Ga0265798, IMG submission 192430) | Plant litter microbial communities from East Loma Ridge, Irvine, California - P3 T30 | ecosystem: Environmental > Terrestrial > Plant litter > Unclassified | place: USA: California... | reverse complement strand
CGGCTGCCGCGCGCGAGTGCATCGACCGCGCACGGCAGCAGGCACCGCGCCGCCACCCGCCTTGCTCTACATTCACGGCGGCGGCTGGACGATGTTCAGCATCGACACGCACGATCGCCTGATGCGCGAGTATGCCACGCGCGCCGGCGTCGTCGTCATCGGCATCGATTACAGCCTGTCGCCGGAGGCCAAATATCCGGTCGCGCTGAACGAAGTGGTCGATTCGTTCCGCGCGCTGCGCCGCGACGCCGATGCACTGGGCATCGATCCCGCCGCGATCGCGATCGGCGGCGACTCCGCCGGGGCGAACCTCTCGGTCGCCGCCTGCCTTGCCTTGCGCGCGGCGAACGCGCTGCTGCCCGCGGCGATGCTGCTGAATTACGGCGCATTCGATCCTGCGCCAACGCCGAGCTATGCGCGGTTCGACGGCCCCGCCTACATGCTGACGATCGCCGAGATGGATCGCTTCTGGGACAATTATGTCGCCGATCGGGCCGCGCTCGCCGATCCGCTCGTGGCGCCGCTCAAGGCCGACCTGGCCGGCCTTCCCGCGACGTTCCTGGCGATCGCCGAGTGCGATATCCTGGCCGATGCCAATCTGGCGATGGCCGCGCGTCTGAAGGCGGCCGGCGTCGCGGTCGAGGCGCAGGTCTATCGTGGCGCGACGCACAGCTTTCTCGAGGCGATGTCGATCTCCACCCTGGCCGATCGCGCGCTCGACGATGCCGCGCACTGGCTCGCCGCCCGGCTCGGCGCGCGCCGTTCATGAGCTTCGCGCCGCATGCGCCGACGGACATCGCCGCACTGATCGCGGCGCACCCGCTCGCGTGGGTGGTGTCGCGCGATTTCGATGCCACGCCGCTGCCGCTGCTCGCCGAATGCGACGGGCAGGGGAGGCTGGTGTCGCTGCTCGGTCATTATGCCCGTCGCAATCCGCAGGTCGCCGCGTTTGAGGCCAATCCCAACGCGCTGATCCTGTTCAACGGGCCGCAGGGCTATGTCTCCCCGCGCTTGGTGTCGAACCCGGTCTGGGGCGCGACGTGGAATTATGCCACGCTGCGCATCGTCGCCGAGATCGCGTTCGTGGCGAGCGAGACCGATACGGCGCTGCGCCGGCTCGCCGCGCATCTCGAGCCCCGGGGCGGCTGGCAGGTCGACGCGATGGGCGATCGCTACGACCGCATGATCGACCATATCGTCGCGTTCCGCGCGACCGTGACGTCGTGCGAGGCGGTGTTCAAGCTCGGGCAGGACGAGGCCGATGGCGCCTTCGCGGAAATCGTCGCCGGCCACCCGAACCGCGACCTGGCCCGCGCGATGCGCGATCAGGGCGACCGCCGCCCGCAGAACCGCGAATGACGCAAACGTCCGCCCGCGAGGCCACCGCATGACGTTGACCCAACGAATCCTGGCCGCTTTGGTCGCCGGGCTGGCATGCGGGCTGGCGCTCACCCGCTTCCCCGATATCGGCGCACGGGTCACGCCGGTCGCCGAACTGATCGGCAAGGCGTGGGTCGGCGGCCTGCGGATCACCATCGTGCCGCTGGTGTTCGCGCTGATCGTCACCGGTATCGCGTCCGCCGCCGATGCCGCGCGCGCCGGCGGCGTCGCCGGTCGCGCCCTGCTGTTCATCGCGATCGGCCTGACCGGCTCCGCGCTCGTCGCAGGGTTGGTGGTCGAGGGCTTGCTGGCGATCTGGACGGTCGCGCCCGGCGCGCTCGGGAGCCTCGGCATGGCGGGCGCGATGCCCGCGCAGGCCACTGCAATCACTGGCGACTGGCTGCTCAGCTTCATCCCGGTCAATCCCTTCAAGTCTGCGGCGGAAGGCGAGATGGTCCCCCTGGTCGCCTTCGCCTTGCTGTTCGGGTTCGCCGCCACGCGTATCGACGGGTCCAGGCGGGTCGGTCTCATCGGCCTGTTCCACGGCCTCACCGACACGCTAATGGTGATCGTTCACTGGGTCCTTCGGCTCGCTCCGATCGGCGTCTTCGCGCTCGCCACCGTGGCGGGGTCGCGCGCCGGTATTGCCGCGGCCGGCACGCTCGCGCAGTATATCGCCATCGTCGTCTGTGCCTGCACGGCGGTCACAGTGCTGGTCTATCCGGTCGTTCGTGTCGCCAGCGGGGTTGGCATCGGCCGGTTTGCTAGGGCAGTCGCGCCAGCGCAGGCGATCGCGTGCAGCACGCAATCGTCGATCGCCTCGCTCCCGGCGATGATCGACGCGACCAGCGGTCCGCTAGAGATTCGCGAGCCGGTGCGCAACGTGGTGCTGCCGATGGCGGTGTCGATCTTCCGCATCACCAGCGCCGCCGCCAACTTCGCCGTCGCCCTGTACGTGGCGGCGCTGCACGGCATCGCGATCGGCCCCGGCCTGTTCGTCATCGGCGTGATCGTCGCCACCGTAGTCAGCCTCGCGGCGGTCGGCCTGCCGAGCCAGGTGTCGTTCTTCACCTCGATCGGGCCGGTTTGTCTGGCGATGGGTGTACCGGTCGAGATACTGCCGCTATTGCTCGCGGTCGAGACCATCCCCGACATCTTCCGCACTATCGGGAATGTTACGGCGGACGTTGCCCTTACGCTGATCGTCGATCGAGCTAACACCTAGCCGTGATCCATCCAAGAAGGCGCTCGTGACTTAGCCGCGATATTGCCGCCTCCGCGGTCTACGGGACATCTCGCCTACAGCAAAAAGATCGTCGATATGCTCTGGCGCAGCTTGAGCCCATCCTGAAGCTGAATTCATGTGCTCGAAAGGCACCAATCGCACTAAAAACGGGCTCCTTCTCGCAGTAACCGTTCGAAATCCGTGTAAGACGGCCGAGCTCATATAATGCCGGTTCGAATGGCTCCCGCCGAAGGGGGCGGGCGCACTTAGTACGATTGGAACTAAACTTCAGTCCTGCCACGTACGAACGCAAATGTGTCGACACGATCCTCGCTTTTTCCGTCGTACAAACGGCTGAACCGGATCACCGAGAGCTGGCGTTCAACCAAATGAACGAATGGCGGAAGTTGGGAAGCGTTAAATAGCGCTTGAATGTCGGGTTGTGGGTCTTGGTTAAATCTCGGACGTGCCACCCGTGTGGGGTCTGCCTTGCCAAGGATCGGGTGCGAGACCAACGGTGCGCGCATGACGGAGAAGCTGACGATGTCCGAAGATTACGCACGCGGGCGGCGAGATGGACTGCGCTTGGCGCTGTCGATCCTGGAGGCAGAGGAGGCTAAGTGGGAGGCGCTGCTTGGTGAGAGCCCATCATGGCGGACGAATGCGACGCGTGCGATCCGACACAAGGCATATCAGGTCGCACGCAAGCGATTGCAGACTGCGTTTAACCGGTTCCTGCCAAAGTCAGAGTCCGCATTGCCGGTCGAGGTTGCATCCATGATTGACCAAGCTGGATTGTAGGATGGTCGCCTTCCCGGGCTCTACCGTTCAACCCAGACTCGAGTTCGATCAAGGCGTTCAAACGTGATGAACGAACGGCAGGTTTCGGAGAAAGGCAAAATGGCCCCGATCGTCCACAAGTGGGTCCTATCGCCGCTACCTTTTTCAAGCGCGGTCGTCCCTTCCATCCGCCGTCGTCAGCTAGAGGTGGGGTTAAGCGGAAAGATCAGCAACGTCGATGTCGCCGAAGCGCAAAGCCGTCCCTGCGCATCGATCAGCCGAGCTTCCGAAAAGCCGACACGTCGCCCCATGGAAACGATCTTACCCTCGGCACGTACGGGGCCACTCGTATCGGTCAGTGCCCGGTGATACGAGATCTTGAGTTCCAGCGTCGTGTAGCCCTGACCGGCAGGCAGGCTCGAATGAACCGCGCAGCCGCAAGCGCTGTCGAGCAGGGTCGCGGCATAGCCGCCATGGACCGAGCCGATCGGATTAAAGACCTTGCGGGATGGCGAACCTTCGAAGACCACGCGGCCGCGCTCCAGTTCGACGAGCGCGAACTCCAGCGTATCGCCAATCGGCGGATTGCGGTTGGTCGCCATCAATGCCGCCAACTGGTCATGCCCATTGAGGTCCGCATGATCGGTCAAGACGTTCATATCCGGGCATCCTCGTCCTGATCGGCATGGACAGCACGCTGCGTCTCCGCGATCCATGCCCGGGTTTCCAGCAACAACTCGTCTGACAATGCGGTGTCATCGACGGCGCGGGACAGCACGACGGCACCGACCATTGCGGCCCATCGGCCGATCGCGGCCTGGCGCCGCTCGGCATCGTCATCACCCGGCAAACCTCTCGCAAAGCGGTCGATATGCGCGTTCAAGCCCTGCGTCATGGCTCCGCGCGCTTCAGGCGTCTGGTGACGCATCAAGCCGGCGAGACTGGCCATCGGACATCCCTGGTCCGGATTCTCACGATGCAGTGGCGACAGATAGGCGGTCGTCCACGCATCGATATCGGTCATGGCGGCGCTCTCGCCAGCCAGCGTATCGGCAATCGTCGCGGCTATCAGGTCGTCCTTTGAAGCAAAGTGGCCATAGAAGCCGCCGTGCGTCTGCCCGGACGCCTTCATCACATCGGCAACCGTTACCGCCGCGAATCCGCGATCCCGGAAAAGCCGGCTTGCCTCTTGCAGAATGCGACGACGGTTCTCGACCATCTGCTCGCGACTGACCTTCATCGAATTAATCTCCGTCTGCCCGTTGACGTTTCATGACGGCTATCACATTTAGCCATTCATGATGCATGTCATCAATATAGCAATGCGTTTCGAAAGGGCAATCTGATGACCAAACCTGCAGTTCTAATTACCGGCGCTTCCACCGGCATCGGTGCCACCTATGCGGACCGCTTCGCCCGCCGCGGCCATGACCTCGTTCTGGTGGCCCGCGATGCAGCGCGTCTCGATGCGCTAGCGACGAAGCTCAGGGGAGAGACCGGCGTCGCGGTGGACGTGCTGCCCGCCGACCTGACGAACCTCGACCAGATTGCCGTCGTCGAGGCGCGGCTGCGCGACGACGACCGCATCGGCATTCTCATCAACAACGCAGGCGCAGGGCTCGGGGGCAGCTTCGTCGATCAGCCGACCGAAGCCGTCGATCGCCTAATCGCGCTCAACACTACCTCGGTTGCGCGGCTCGCCAGTGCGGTGGCACCACGCCTTGCCGCACGCGGGGACGGCGCGATCATCAATATCAGTTCGGCGGTGGGGCTGGCGCCCGAATATGGCATGACCGTCTATGGAGCGACCAAGGCGTTCGTCTTGTTTCTGTCGCAGGGTCTGGCGCTCGAACTGGGGCCCAAGGGCGTTTACGTGCAGGCTGTGTTGCCAGCGGCGACCCGCACCGAACTCTGGGACCGCGCCGGTGCCGACGAGGCATCGCTGCCCCCGATGATGGAGGTGGGCGAAATGGTGGACGCAGCTCTTGCCGGCTACGACTCCCGCGAAGGCGTGACGATCCCGCCGCTGCACGATGGCGACCTGTGGGACACGTTCCAGACTGCGCGGCAGTCGATGCTGCCGGGCTTCGGCAAGATCCATCCCGCGCCGCGTTACGCCGCCTGAATCAGTCCTAATCTCGAAACGAAAGATCCGCGCCATGTCCGCATCCAGCCTCTTCTCGTCCTATGATCTGGGACCCGTGACGCTCGCCAATCGTCTTGTCATGGCCCCGCTGACGCGCAATCGCGCCAGTGCCTGCCTGGTACCAACCGACCTGATGGCGGAGTATTATGGTCAGCGCGCGTCCGCGGGCGTAATCATCACCGAGGCGTCGCAGGTCTCGCGGCAGGGCCAGGGGTATCAGGATACGCCGGGAATCTACACCGACGCGCAGGTCGCGGGCTGGCGCAAGGTGACTGATGCGGTCCACGCCAAGGGCGGCAAGATCTATTTGCAGCTTTGGCATGTCGGCCGCGTCAGTCACGTCGACCTGCAGGAGAACGGCGCCGCGCCGGTCGCGCCATCGGCCATTCGTGCCGAAACGAAAACCGTGGTCAATAACGGCTTCGTCGACGTGTCGGAGCCACGCGCGCTCGATCTCCACGAGCTTCCGGGCATCGTCAACGACTTCCGTCAGGGCGCGGCCAACGCGATTGCGGCGGGCTTCGACGGTGTCGAGGTGCACGGCGCTAATGGCTATTTGCTCGACCAGTTCGCCAAGGATGGCGCGAACCACCGCACCGACGCCTATGGCGGCACAATCGAGAACCGCGCGCGCCTGATGATCGAGGTGACTGAAGCGGTCGCCAACGAGGTCGGGCCGGAGTGTACCGGTATCCGCCTGTCGCCGGTGTCCCCGGCGAACGGTATCGCGACCAGCGACCCGCAGCCGCTGTTCGAGCATGTCGTCGAAAGGCTCGACGCACTGGGCATCGCCTATATTCACGTCGTCGAGGGCGCGACCGGCGGGCCGCGCGACGCAGCGCCGTTCGACTATGACGCGCTACGCACCCGTTTCCGCGGTGCGTACATTGCCAATAATGGCTTCGACCAAAAGCTTGCAGAGACGCATCTGGCGGACGGCAAGGCCGACCTGATCGCGTTCGGCCGTCCCTTCATCGCCAATCCCGATCTGGTCGAACGGATGAAGGCGGGTGTGCCGCTCGCGCAGGTCGATCCGCAGACGCTCTACGGTGGCGGCGCCAAGGGCTATACCGATTATCCCGTCGCGACGGTCACCGAGGAGACCGCATCGTGAAGGCATATCAGCTTGAGCGGTATGGCAAGGGGCAACGGCTGGCGCTCGCCGAACAGCCCGATCCAGTGGCCGGGTCCGGCGAGGTGCTGATCGAAATCCGTGCGACCGCGATCAACCAGCTCGATGGCAAAATTCGCGACGGCGCCTTCAAGCCGATACTGCCGTATAAGCCGCCCTTCGTCCTGGGGCATGATCTTGCCGGCATCGTCACTGCGGTCGGTGCAGACGTGCGCCACTTCAAGGTCGGCGATGCGGTCTATGGCCGCCCGCGCGACGGGCGCATCGGGACCTTTGCCGAGCGCATCGTGGTCAGCGAAGCCGATCTCGCTGCGAAGCCTGCCAGCCTGTCGATGGCGGAAGCCGCATCCATCCCGCTCGTCGGTCTGACCGCATGGCAGGTACTGGTGGAGCGCGCGGATCTGAAGCGCGGCCAGAAGATCCTGATTCATGCGGGCTCGGGCGGCGTTGGCACGACTGCGATCCAGCTCGCCAAGCATCTCGGCGCAACCGTCGCGACCACAGCAAGCGCCGCCAATGCCGATATGGTCAGGCGCCTCGGCGCAGACGTCGTCATCGACTACAAGACGCAGGATTTCTCCGAACTGCTGTCCGGGTACGATGTCGTCCTCAACAGCCTCGACGGGAAGACACTCAAACAGTCGCTCAAGGTCTTGAAGCCGGGCGGCAAGCTGATCTCGATATCGGGACCGCCCGACCCGGCATTTGCCAAGGCGCAGGGCCTGAACTCGGTCAAACGGCTTGTCCTGCGCCTGATGAGTGCGGGCATCCGGCGCAAGGCGAAGCGCCAGGGCGTCGCCTATTCGTTCCTGTTCATGCACGCCGATGGCGGGCAGTTGGGCAACCTCGGCGCGCTGATCGACCAGGGTTCGATCCAGGCCGTCGTCGATCGGACCTTCCCGTTCGAAGGCCTGAATGAGGCGGTGGACTATGTCGATTCCGGCCGCGCCAAGGGCAAGGTCGTCGTGACGGTTCGCCCGTAACGGGGCGGCCGTGGCGTTGCGTCCGTATCGGGACGTTGACCTGTATCCAGCCTATGCTCCCGATCCGGAAACCGAGGACTCTATGATGACCACGACACAATCGGCCCGGGGGGCGTGGGCTACCGTCGTCACCCGCACGGTGGCGGCTGCGGGTAACCGTGGCATTACTCGCATCAATGCTACGGCTACTTCGGTGACAGGCGGGACGTCATGAAATCAATGAACGCCCGCAACCGCGCTGTCACCTGACGGTTGGCGGGCCACAAAACGCTGAACTGATCAGATTCGTGGACATGCTGTTCCAGCAACGACACGAGACGACCGTCGAGGATTTCCTGCCGTATCGAGAACGGCGGCAGGCAGGCGATGCCGTGTCCGGCGATCGCCAAGTGAATCAGGGGATCGACTACGTTTGCGCTCATCGTTTCCGGCACGACCGACGCAGCCCCGGCGAGGGGCCAGGGGCGCAGCTTGCCCGTACTGGGTGAACGTTGCCGCAGACAGCGGTGGGATGCCAGATCCTGCGGCAACGCCGGGTTGCCATACTCGGCCAGATAGGCGGGGGCGGCCACGAGCAGCAGCCGGAAGCGTCCGGCGTTGCGGCTCATCAGCCGGCTGTCCGTCGGGTGTCCCGTACGCACTACGGCGTCAAAGCCTTCATCGATCACGTCGACCAGCCGATCGCTGAAGTCCAGATCGAGCTGGACATCGGGATATGCGGCCATGAAGGAGGCCAATACCGGCGCAAGGAATATCGCAACCAGCGGCAGGCTGATGCGAAGCCTGCCCCGCGGTGTAGGATGAGTCTGGCCCAATTCCGCGCGTGCCGCTTCCATCTCGGCCAGGATGCGGCGGCATCGCTCGAGGAACATGCGCCCTTCCTCGGTCAACGCCATCTTGCGGGTATTCCGATGGAACAGGCGCGTCTGCAATTGCTCCTCCAGCCGGACGACCGCCTTGCCGACGGCAGAAGCGGTCAGTCCTAACTGACGGCCAGCAGCGACGAAGCTACCGGTCTCGGCGGCCTGGGCGAATGCGGTAAGAGCGGCGAACTGATCCATCAAGTCGACATACCGGAACGATGTTCCGTAGTCACTGGAACAGCGGCCCATTTTTCCCCGTCTCAGACTGGCCTAACTCCGTCTCTCCAGGCACAAGCAGGAGCGCGACATGGCCGCCACGTTTACACATTCACCCACGCCGACGACGTTCATCGTCAATGTCATCCACGCGCACCCCGGCAAACAGGACGAGGCGTTCCGTATCATCCAGGACGTCGTCCACTATGTCGCCGAGCGGAAGCCCGGGTTTCTTTGGAGCAGCCTCGCCAAGAGCACCGATGGCATGACCGTCGTAAACGTCGAGGCCATTTCCGATCGCGGCGATATCGATCTGTTTTTCCCGGACCCTGTCTTCGTCGACAAGTTCGAGCAATTGAACGCCGTCTCGAGCAGTGAATTTCATACCTATACCGTCGGCGACCTCGTGCTGCCGCCGGTCGCCGCATGACATCCGCATCCGATCGGCTGCCGCTGTCAGGGCTGCTTGCCTTGGCGGCAGCGGGGTTCGTCACCATCCTGACAGAGGCGCTTCCCGCCGGTCTGCTGCCGCAGATCGGGGGCAGTTTCGGTGTAAGCGAGGCACTAGCCGGGCAGTGGGTTAGCGTTTTCGCGCTAGGGTCGCTGCTTGCCGCAATACCGCTGACCGCCGCCACCCGACAGTGGCGGCGACGCCCGTTGCTGATCGCTGCGATAGCCGGTTTCGCCGTCGCCAATCTGCTGACTGCGATGACGGACAGTTTCGTCGTGTCGCTCGTCGCACGCTTTGTAGGCGGAGTGTCGGCGGGTTTGCTGTGGGCGCTGTTGGCTGGCTATGCCGTCCGCATGGTGCCCGATCGCATGGCCGGACGCGCCATGGCGGTGGCGATGGCCGGCACGCCGCTGGCATTGAGCATCGGCATTCCCGGCGGAACGATGCTGGGCAATCTGGCGGGATGGCGTACGACGTTCGCGCTGCTAAGCGCGATTGCCGTAATGCTGGCAGGCTGGATCGCGCTGCGACTGCCGGATTTCGCGGGCGAGGACGCTTCGGGCCGACCCTCGCTGGGACGTGTCTTCGTACTACCCGGCGTGCGTTCGGTGTTGCTCCTGACACTTGCCTTCGTCCTCGCGCACAACATCCTTTACACATACATCGCACCGCTGCTGGCACGGGCCGGCATGCCTGCGCAGATCGACCGCGTGTTGCTCGCCTTCGGTGTGGGCGGGCTGGTGAGCATCGTGCTGACGGGCATACTGGTCGACCGCCATCTTCGCCTGCTGACCGGCATCGGCATCGTGTTGTTCGTCAGCGCCGCGACGCTGCTGGCGGCGCCCGTGGAACCCATCGGCGTCTACGCAGCGGCTGCGGCCTGGGGGCTGGGGTTCGGTGGCGCGGCGACCGTGTTGCAGACAGCCTCCGCCCGTGCGGCGGGCGCATCGGCGGATATCGCACAGGCCATGATCGTCACTGCCTGGAACCTGGCGATCGCCGGCGGTGCGGTTGTCGGGGGCTCTCTGCTAGACGGATTTGGCGCGGGCGCATTGCCATGGGCAGCGTTGCTGCTGTTAGTCGTTGCCGGGATAACTGCGGTGAAGCCCGTTCAACGTCGCGACCATAACAATGTAGGCGACGCAATTCCTGCCGCGCTTAAGTTCCTCGATTGAGCATGATTTTTTGAAAGCAACGAATGGGACGCCGCTGGTCATGGAGCGTGCCAATGATCGCGGCCACATTGCAGGAGTTCGGCATGTCGTTTCGCGTACTAGGAATCGATCCAGACCAGTTCAGCCATCTCTACGAATTGCCCGATGCCGACTTGGCAGCTGCCGGGGCAAAGCGGTATGTCGTGGATGCAAAACCCGGCTTTCCCGACCGCATCGAGGTCCGTGATATGGAGATCGGGGAATGCGCCATCCTGATCAACTATGAGCATCAGCCCGCCGACACGCCGTATCGGTCGCGGCACGCTATCTTCGTTCGCGAGGGTGCGAAGGTTGTGTTGGACGTGATCGATACCATTCCCGAGGCAATCCGCATTCGGCCCATCTCTCTGCGTGCCTTCAATGAGGATGGGGAGATGCTGGATGCCGATCTGTCAGACGGTCAAGCACTTGTTCCGCTGATCGAACGCTTCCTCGGCAATCCCGAGGTCGCATACTTGCAAGCACATTTCGCGAAACGAGGATGCTATGCCGCTCGTATCAGTCGGGCATGACCTTCTTGGTTGAGCATCGTTGTCGGAACACCGGCCTCTAGCTGACCCTGGCGATCAGTTTCATGAAAGAGGGTCTGAAGTTGGGGAACGGGTAGTGACATTGGAATGTCCAGAAATGGGTCAAATCTGCCGGTCGGCAATGGCCTAAGCTTCGGCTTTTGCACTTGCTGGTGGGGCATTCGACACCGGCTCTTAAACACGCTCGACGCATCAAATTGATCGGATTGCCATTCCGGCGGAGATCATTTCAAACGGGGGCAGGGGCTGCTGCTTTTTATACCAGCCTCGTTCTCACATTCTGGCCATTGTCTCGATTGATCGGTAGCAACCTTAGCCGCCTTGGCTAAGCTAGGCGCTTTACATCAGGAGTTCGCCGGATGAAGGTTGTCCCCGTGTTTGCCTTGTCGATCATCGCCCTCGCAGGCTGCTCGAATCCGAAAGAGGCGAACAAGAGCAATTTCGAGCATGCTGTTAACGAATGGATCGAGAAGGGACAGCCATGCCTCGACGTCCCCAACGGAACGGTCACCGCACCGGGGCAGAAATATGATGCGCTCCCAGCCTATGTCGAGGCTGCACCGAAGACGCAGCCGTTCGCCGAGGAGTCCCGACAGAGGCGGCTGGCGCCGCTCGATGCGCTTGTCGATGCAGGCCTTATGAAAAAGACGCCTACCGAAATCGAGCAGCAGAACATGTTTGGTGGTGCCGATCGCAAGGTGGCCGTCATTGCCTATGATTTCACGAACGAAGGCACGGCAGCTTTTAAGGACGACGCTGGATCCTCGACGATGGGCGCTAAGCGGTCTGGCCTATGCTACGGGAAGCCGCACGTCGACGAGGTCACGAACTTCACGCAGCCAGCTGACATGATGGGCATGACGCTATCGCAGGTGAGCTATAAGTATCACCTTGCGGACTTGCCTGCTTGGGCGAAGAACGCGAAAGTGAAGGCCGCTTTTCCGGATCTGGCCCGCAATACAGCAGAGAGCCTCGATGCCAAGGCGGCCGTCGTACTAACGAACGACGGAT
>Ga0265798_10009775_pt1 | contig 11931 bp, 8 predicted proteins | sample P3T30metagenome_FD_192430 | JGI IMG/M metagenome (GOLD analysis project Ga0265798, IMG submission 192430) | Plant litter microbial communities from East Loma Ridge, Irvine, California - P3 T30 | ecosystem: Environmental > Terrestrial > Plant litter > Unclassified | place: USA: California... | reverse complement strand
GGAAGACGTCTCTGGTCATCAAATCGTCATTGTCAACATCGCCTATGGTGATTGAAACAATATACATGTCGAGTACATGTAGGTTTGGCAATATCACAACATCCCTTCCCTTAGTAGAACGTCCCCTCGGTACCTATCCAACACAACAATCTCGTCGGGCAAACGCAATGACAGCAAGACACCGAGGAGGAGGAAGGACAGCGCAACGCCTTCGTAAATACCTCGTAGCCCAACGGCTTGCCTCCACCAGAACCCCACGTCCAAATCTGTCCCGCCAGTTCCCTCGTACAGAGTTCCCTATTAGCAACAGAAACTCCCTATAGCTGTTTGAATCATTTCACCCTCCGTCGTTCCTGCTAACAGTAGTGTAAGTACCGTCAACTGTGTAGTCCGACCAACCAGACTGCGAGAGAAACATCCCCTCTCCCCAGTTCCACCCCCACGCCCGAAGACCTGCTGCATGCACCCCGTACGTATCCTCTCCTGTTGGCGGAATAGAAGAGTTCGGTATGTTTTGTCTTCCGTTGTGCTTCTCTCTTTACCCTTCTCCACCGCGGCAGCCTAGTGCTCGATTTGGCGGTATGCCGCAAAACGCTCTTGGCTCCGAAAGACAAGTGAGCGTGGTGAAATGCGGTGTGTCGGTCGTTCGGTACCTTGAAACAAACAGTACTATACAGCCAACCAATCAACCAACCAGCTTTCATCCTCCTCGTCATCCGCGCAGCCGAGCGCTTGACTGGCTGAGTATCAACCCTTTGACCGTTATGCCATGCCTTGCCATGCGATCGACTGTCTTGTCGTGTCTCGCAGCTTTCGCTTGGATCCTCCTCGGAAGTCGGAAGTCGGGCAGTGAAGTTTCACGGTCCTTGTCTTGTGCTGATGGCTACAGTACTACTGCATTGCCGAGGCAGGGCAGGTCACGTAGGCGCGGTGTGTAGGTCAGTCAGTACGCAGGGTTCAAGGCACGCAGGCGCGCAGGCACGATGTAACCGTGGTGAAATTAAACTGAGAGGGCCCTCACCTGTTGTTTTAATTGAGAGTGGCGTTCGTTCCACTTACATTGTTGTACTGATGTGCGGAAACGGAAGTTCCGATGAGAATGCAACTCGATGGGAGGTAAGTGGTGGGAAAAAGACGGCCGTTCATTCATGCCTCCCATTTGTGGGCAGGCTTATTCGGACCGTGTCTTACATCTGCCCTGAGGCTCTAAAATCTATCTCGAAAGTCCATCTATCCAGACTCTCGCTGTATCTTCATCAAATCATGACGGTACCATAACCAAGGAGAAGTCCAGCTCTCTACTCGGCAACAATGCCGTAAGGGACGGCCTGCGCAGTCTCCAGGTCAATGTAGCCGTACTTCTCGAGCTTGGTGTCCTGGCTCAGACCGGTGAACCAGGTACCCATGTCCTTCTGGAAGGCCTCGAAGTTCTCCTGCTTGCTGAGGTCGATGGGCTCCTGGTCCTTACCGAGCTGACGGATCTGCGTGCCGGCGGCGACGTTGGTGATGCCGAAGTCGTTGTCGTCCATCAACATCTTGATCGCACCGTTGACGCGGCCAGCGAGGATGTCCTTGCACAGGCGCGGCTCCTGGCAGACGGGGCGGGCGAGGCCGACACCGTCGACGGTCTTGAGAGCGCGCGTCATGGCGCCCACGGTCTTGAAGCCGCCGGTAACGTAGACCTTTGTCTTGCTCAGCGCGGGGCAGATCTGCTCGGCGAAGTCGAGGAAGAAGGCCTCACGGGCCTTGCTGGACTCGCGCTTGTGCATGAAAGCGAGCGACTCGTAGGTGCCGCCGCTCAGCTCGATGAAGTCGAACTTGTTCTCCTCCAGGATCGAAGCCAGAAGCTTGGCCTCCTCGGGCTGGAAGCCCTTGTCCTGGAACTCGACTGAGTTGATCTTGATACCCAGGATGAAGCTGGGGCTGGTGCGGCGGCGCACCTCCTGCGCGACCTCAACGATGAGGCGCGCGCGGTTCTCCAGGCTGCCGCCGTACTTGTCTGTGCGCTGGTTGGTGGTGGGTGACAGGAACTGGGCGAGCAGGTAGCCGTGGGCGCCGTGCAGCTCGATACCGTCATAGCCGGCCTTCTCAAGGTACTCGGCGGCGTGGGCAAAGCCCTCGATGATGCGAGCGATATCCTCGGAGGTGGCGGCGCGGGGCTTGGCGAACTTCAGGCCCATGACTTCCTTGTCGAGGTGGACGTCGGAGGCTGAGATGGGGTTCTTCTGGATGCGTGCTTCAACTTGACGGCCAGGATGGGAGACCTGTCCGACGATGAGGTTACCCTCGACGTGGCCCTGAGTGGCCATCTCCTTGAAGGACTCGAAGCGCTCGCCCTCGTAGGGAGCGCCGACAGGGATGATCGGGTTTCCCATGGCCTCCAGGTGGTCGTACTCGAACATGATGTTACCGGTGAGGTTCAGGCCGATACCGCCAGCGCCCCAGTGCTTGTAGACATTCTGGAGGTTCTTGCTGGGTACGCCGCGAGACTCGAGGTTGTTAGGGTCCCAAGAGGAGAGACGCTCGGTCATGGCGCCCTTGAGGAAGCGATTGGGGGCATCGCGGTTGGCGAACTCGAAGTGCAGGGGCTGGCCCAGAGGCGAAGGGTCGGCCTTCTCAGACTCGTAGCGGGTGGAAGATGCAGACATAGTTGGAAAGGAGTGAGGTGTTGGGTAATGCAGGGGTGTGAAGCTGTAGGAACAAACCCAGGTGGACGGCAAAGAGAATGCTTGGTTTTGTTTGTGAAGACGGTAGACGGTAGACGATAATGATGACAAACCAAGTGATACTTGCCCTAGTGATCAATAGACTACACGTCTGCGTGGCCTTCTGCAAGCTTCTAGCCAGCTGCTTAGAAATGCACCTGAGACGACAGATGTCGGTGAGGGACCCGTTGTGGTCCACGATCAAGACACGAGCCATTTGCCTTCGGCACTTGATGTCATGTCTCTGTAAATTCGATCTCTGGAAAAAGATGCGGACCCTTGAAGAAGGCAGATTTGCAGCCGAGGCTCACAGCTTGTTCTAGAAGGCGATTATCGATCGACTGCCGTCTTCACCTACTGTACCACGGTACGAATGGTGAAGAATTTTGTCGATTGTCTGTCCAGTGATATACAGTAATTTCTCGAGCAGTGACATACTCCATGGTGAGGTGCGCTGCCGTTGTTCCAGAACCGTAACAAACGACTTAGTACGCATGCCTAAAACTTCATCGTCAATCGATGTGCGAGCGACCGGGTTTCCATCAGAAAAGCACCGAGCCAGATCGAGGTCCAGACTTCGAAACGAGCAAAAGAACAATGACGAAACAACGCGTTTATCGCTGCTTTCTCTAACTTAGAAGCCCCCACAACCTGACAGACACTAGCAAAAGATTAATGCCCTAAGACGGAGTTGAACCGGCGACCTCGTCATTACTAGTGACGCGCTCTACCAACTGAGCTATCAGGGCTGCTGATGAAGAGAGACATAGCGGCTAGAATAAGTAGCTTAGCATCAACCGGGCGGACGGAGTGGGAATGAAGGTGAGGTCCCAGATGTCAGCGGGACGATCTGATCATTCAGGATGTGTTTAGGACGTCAAGGTAATCCGTCTGGTCTCAATTCGTCTTGCTCACTGAAATCCTGACTCATTTCTGTTCATGCCATGAGCTTGATCTGTACGGCGAAAACTGGTGTCCTTCCAGGTGGAATCTGAACCGTTTCGTAGTCTTCATGGTCCGATTAAGATTGCATTCCTTGTTCCTCTCGTCTAGCAGCTCAGTGTAGGTCTCCAACATCTGGGTATCGCAAATCAGCCTTGTCCTCCAGGAAAGCCATCCATTCTTTGAGGAACTTGGAGCCCTTGCCCACCGTCTCAGAATCGCCGATAATGCAGAGATGGCGTCTCGGACGGGTCATGGCAACTGTAAAGACAAAGGTCAGCTTTCAAGATACACGCAATCAAGTTGCTTCCGTAATCTGCTTACCGTTCAATCGACGCTTCTCAGCCAAGAAGCCGACTTCGCGCTCCGAGTTACTTCTTACCAAGCTCACCACGACTGCCTCTTTCTCTCGTCCCTGGAAACCGTCTACACTGCCCATCTCGACGTCGGGGTACAGCTCTTTCATTTGATCTCGGATGACACCAAGCTGGCCATTGTAAGGCGTGATGATGGCAATGTCGTCTTCTTTAACGCCAGCCGCGATCAATTTACCGACATGGAAGCGAACGAGCGCGGCTTCGTTCACGTTGATCTTGCTGTCTGCCAATAAGGCAGACTTACCTTTGGCACCATCCTCGGCGTCTTCAATCTGCTCGGGGAAGTCGCCGCCTTGCGTATCGTAGTACACGAGTGGAACGCTGGTGTCATCTGTCTCTTTCACCTCATAGGGCAGGCCGGAGAGTAAGCGAGTCTTCACCGCTTCCGCGGACACCAGCTCGTTGTTGTAGAGTGCTGCCGAGGGGAAGGCGTTGATATCTTCGTGCATACGGTACTGTGTGTTCAGCATTCGCTTGATGCCATCTCCGTAGAGCTTCAGCAGACGATCGAACATGGTCGTTTCCAGCCTGACATCATCTTCTTTTGTCTTTTTGCCGTCATTCTCTTTCTTCGTTCCATCGACTTCCAGGCCTTGCATTTTCTTCACCAGGCCTTGTGCTATTGCTGCGGCAGGTCCGCCATTCTTCATGTTCGCGCTCTTGATGGTGGGCGGCAATTGAAGGTGGTCGCCTGCAAGGACTAGCTTTTGCACGCCCTTGACACCCATGATGGGAATCCAGCACTGCGCTTCCAAAGCCTGACTTGCTTCATCAACGATGACAACATCGAATACTTCATCTTTGATCAAGTTTCCTCCTGCACCGTGCAGAGTCGCCAAAACCACTCGACTCGACTTCAGCAAGTCTGCGACAACGCGGTTCTCTCGATTCCGGAACTCTTTCCTTAATTCTCGCAGTTCGCCCCAAATCGCCTTGCGTTCTTTGCCGCTCTTTTTTCCAGTGACCGATGCTTGCTTCTTGTCCATCTCATCTCTGATGTCTTTCGTCACGCTGGCCGCGTCGCTGCTTCGGGACAGCACATCAAGACTGTGGTCTAGCACGCCTGGGAGAAGACGTGCCGGGTGGCCGAGGCGGACCATTGGAATCTTGTGCGGCGCGAGACGCTCGACAATGTTGTCAACGGAAATGTTCGACGGGCCGCAGACGAGGATACGAGATCCTCGGAGGACGAGCTGTTGGATCAGTTCGATAAGAGTGTGCGTTTTGCCCGTTCCTGGTGGGCCGTGGATGAGGGAGATCTCGCGCGACGCCAAAGCGTGTTGGATTGCAGCTTGCTGTGAAGGGTTCAGGGTGTCATTGGTGTACTTGATGGGAGCTGACAGATCCTCTGGTGAAAGAGGCGTGGGAGTGCTTTGGTTGAAGAGTACCTGTGTCAAAGGCGAAGTGGTTGCGGGAGTGAGCTTCTGCAGACGGTTCATAGTCTGGGTGAGGCGTTTATGGGTGGTCTCGTTGGCGAGCTTGACCCTGTGTTGAGAGAAAAAGAATGTATCAGCCTACCTGTTCCTACTGCTGTATACAAAGGACACATGTGTTCGGGCGTGGACTGTTGCACGTACAGCCATAGTTTTCCGCCAGACGGCACTTCGGTGTCATCCTTGTCAAGGGCTACTGAGATGTCCTCGCGCCTCACGCGCTGCACCACACCAGTGACTTTTCTCGACTCGATCACTTCGCGATCGCGCTTCTTTTCGCCACCTTTGGGCTGCTCTGCAACAGCGCAGAGGTCTCCGGAACTGAGGCCATGCTCAGGAAGGTCGCCGCTGGTGATGGAAGTGTCAAGAGCCAGGTCGATTTGCGTCCTGCCTGCGAAACCAGTGCGCTGGCCCACCACCTGGAGGTTCAAGAGTGCGAGACCTGCGCGCTGCAGGACGATTGGGGCATGAGCAGAACTGAGGATGGCCGTCTCTTCGATTTCGGCACTGTGTTCGAGATCAAGGAGAGCGAGCTGCGATGCCGCAAAGGTTTGTATGTCTGTGGGAGACATGGCAGTGCTGGTAGAATTGAATCGACGATAAGACTGTAGTCTAGACACTGAGGGCTTTAGGAAGAAATTCCTACATGATCTTGAAATATTCATTCGTTTGTCGATGTTATTCGCAAGGAATGACGTTTGACGGTGGGGTGCATGTGGGCTGAGTGAAAGGACCGATCGAAGAAGTGGCAGCAGCAACCGGCTGTCACATGCTCGGGTGACCTCATTATTCACTGCTACACCACCAAAGTAACACCTCGTTCACCGCAGGAACATGTGATAGCACAACACAACGCTGCTCCCGCAGCACCAACATAATCAACTCCGAGCCATGAACGACCCCGACGGCGAGATCATTGCCAACCGCGACGACACCATCCCCGTCCTCCGAATTCCCTCGCACGCCTCGTCAGGCAGCGCCGACCTCTCCGATGCCGACCCTCTACATCTCAAACCAGGCAGCCGCCGCGAGCGGATGAAAGAGCATGCTTCCAAGATCAAAGACCGACTCGTCGACCATGCCTCACCGTATGCTCCCAGCATTCAAGAGCGCCTGTTCACCGGCCTTATGGCGCAGATCATCCCACCCGAAGAGTTGAGCGAGAACGAGGAGCTGTCACGAGAAGAGGCCATGGGAAAGCCAAAAGACAGGAGGAGTAGGCAGTATGTTGACAGGCCGAACTTCAGTGTGGGCATGATGAGTGGGAATTTCCGCCGGTTCAACGCAAGAATAGGCATCGTGTTCGTCTTCCAGAACCGCTTGATTCGACTATTCACGTGGAAGCACCCGACTGCTACGTTGAGCTTTCTGGCCGTCTATACTCTCGTGTGCTTGGATCCGGAACTTTTACCCTTGATCCCTTTGGTAGCGACTCTCTTCCTGGTCATGCTGCCGTCGTTCCTTGCCAGGCATCCAGCTCCCGAGAACGACCTGAGATTGGAGTCGAGACAGTTCGGACCCCCGGTAGCACCGCCATCTCGCGTGAAGCCTGCACCGGAGCTGAGCAAGGACTTCTTTCGCAACATGCGCGACTTACAGAATTGCATGGAGGATTTCTCCCGGATGCACGATGCCGCAAACGAGTACATCACACCGTATACGAACTTCAGCGATGAGGGTGTGAGCTCCGAGCTATACCTTGTGCTTGTCGTCTTTTCCATGGCAGCTTTCATAGCGAGCCATCTCGTACCGTGGCGGGCAGTCGCATTACTGGTTGGCTGGGCACTCGTCATCTCCGGCCATCCGAGCGCGCAGACCATCATCCTTTCCAGCGACAACATCGTTCAATTCAATCACACGCTCGATGGCTCACAGGCGTGGATTCGCAGTTGGATTGAGCGCGACATCATCCTAGACGAGCCCGCAGAATTACGACAGGTGGAGATATTCGAACTGCAGAAACACCATGAGTCCTCGGGAACGTGGGAGTCGTGGCTCTTCTCGCCATCTCCATATGACCCGCTGTCGCCATTGCGTATAGCAGGCGCCAGGGCAAAAGGAACGCAATTCTTCGAAGAAGTCCAAGTGCCCAAAGGCTGGACATGGAAAGACAAAAAGTGGTCTCTCGATCTGTACAGTCGTGAATGGGTCGAGCGCCGGATGATCACTGGCGTGGAGATCGAAACCGAAGGCGAGCGATGGGTCTATGATATTCCCATTGAGGATGTTGAAGTCGGAGGTCCGAGAAAACAAAGGGCCAAGTCTCTCCCTAAGAGCGGATGGGAGGAAGGCACAGGGATGGACAAGAAGGGGTTGTGGAGACGGAGGAGATGGGTGAGAAATGTAGAAAGAGTGGTTGTCAAGGCAAGTTCGCCTGATTGATTTGGTTCCATAGTTCCCAACACTGCGACTACATTTGTCTTCCTGCCAAACATCCTACGTCGAAGCAATACTGAAGCTGATAACTGCTTCTCGTGTACAGCGTTCGACAAAGGTACGCCTCAACCCCTTGGCCATGCTTGATCCTGGAATCGTCAACCCCGGTGCTGTGGAACCGGCAGCTATCAATCCTTAACTACTGGACAGTCTTCGACACTGCCCAGACGCGTGATTCCACTCATACTCACAACTCTGATCCTGCGGGGATGCAAGTCAAGCAACTCGGTTGGAAAGCTCGATCGTTCGCCGCGGCAATGAGGAGTTCCAGTGTTCTAGTAACTGGAGTCTCTGTGCACAGTCAGATTCACAACCAAATTTCTATCAAGTGGCTCACACCCTTCCATCCCAGCTGTGGTTGATGTCGGCCGATTCAAACGATCAATCTGTTCCGTGTTGGGAAAAGCAGTCAGCACAACATGTTCTGGGACCAGCAGCCTTACCTTTCGACTTTCTTTTATGTCAGTCTCTCTTCCCAAGATGCCTTCATCTGACAACGGAGTCGCCAATTAACATGTCTCTGAAACTGGTGACCAGCGAGTCAACCCCAACCCTAACCCTATTGATCTTCTACCTATCATGTAACTTACAAATGCGATCAAAAGCTCGACAATACTGCACACTTGTAGAGTACATGTGATGGCTCAGTGTTCCTCGACGGGCGAGATGACTAGATGCCGATGTAGTCCTGTGGATACAGGCGTACGAAGATCTTACTATACTCCCTTTGACGTGGGGCACGAACATAGCTGATCGCAAACGAGGCTGACCCATACCTTGTCAGCGTAGCCCAACTGTGCATTCATACTTTCCAAATCCAGCGTCGTAAATGAGAGCCATATCAATGTCTTTTCATTTTCATTTTCATTTTCATTTTCATTTTTTATTTTTATTTTTTTTGGCCATTATCTACCAGTCGCAAGCTGCACCTAGGACTCTCGCAAGCTCTTCCAAATAAAACTTGTCAGTCTCGTCGAAGCCATCGGCTACTGCACAATCGATGTCGATGATTGCCACAACCTTTCAATTCAGTGTTGTCAGCTCTAATGCCTAGCCTACTAGGAGAGCGGATAGAAACTCACCTGTCCGTCCACGACAACGGGCACAACAATCTCGCTCTTCGAGTCGCCGTCGCACGCGATGTGGCCCGGAAACAAATCCACGTCCGCCACGAGCTGCGTCTCACCGCTCGCAGCGGCCGCACCGCAGACCCCTCGACCGAACGCAATCACCTGGCAAGCGACTTTGCCCTGGAAGGGTCCCAGGATAAGTTGCGGCTTCTTGCCTGCTGCTGCCCTTGAGGGGTCGAGAACGTAGAATCCGGCCCAATTGGTTTTGTTCGAGGGTTTGGGCAGGGCGTGCAGGGCGTGCCAGAGGAGGGAGGCGGTGTTGGACGTGTTGCTGTAATTTTCGATATATTGTCAGAGAATCTTTTCTCGCATGCATTGATCCGATCGTCGCCATCTTGGCAAGGCTTACCAAACCTGTGAACGAAATGTTAGCATATTCTGACCCCTCTTGTCTCCCCTCAATGCGACATAATCGACAACATACCCAATTCCGTTGTCCATCGAACAACGCAATAGCTTGATCAATGACTTGCTCGTACGCCTCCTTCTTGCCTACGCCGGCGGCGAAATTTGACGAGTCGGCGTGCACCTATAACAAAATCACGACTTGTCAATGGCGTGATGGCGTCAATCTCGGACTTTGAATCTTTCACATACCATGGTGGAATCACTCTGTTGATAGTCTGTTGTGGCTCAATCCGGAAAGTCAATCCTTGAGTTACAAACAGTCGTATGCAACGAAACGATTCAACTATTATTGGCGAAATTGCGAATTAATTCGCAATCACCACTGATGACTGGGGTTGCTTGCGCTGGCTTCGCTGCTGACAAAAAGGGAAAGTTCTTTTCTCTCGGGCCGTGCGGATTTCTCGAACTGTCCGACTGATGAGACACTCTTGCGGCAAGGAGTGGTGACTACGGTACATTTCCCTCGCCAGTCCCATCCCGTCTTTAATACGCGACATCCAACACGTTCTTGACTGTCGTCGGAGGCATCAGGACAGTCTCCTTAGTCAATGTGCCTGGGTGTACGCGCAAGAACAGCGATGACGGGGCCGCGTTCGGCCGACTGCACCACTTTACGCCGGCAATAAAGCAGGTAATGTCCGGTCTCGACTCCCGTGTACTGTATCTTCACGCGCGGTGGGACGATGTCAAACCAGTGATGGGTCGATAAGGTATTTCCACTTTCTCGTCAAACATCGTACTCGGACATAAGCAGCAGTAGTCCTCCTGCCCTTTGAAAAGTCGAGTACATATCTCGCAGCCGCCATCTCCCTTCGTGTATACTCACCCAACATAACGAACACTCTACTACCGTACATCATGGGCCTCAAACAGTGCTGTGCCATGGGCTCCCTCCACACCGGCACACCAAAGGGACGCATCGAGAAAGTGCATGGCCTGGATTGCTATATCGCAGATGCCCCGAGCGGCACGCCGAAAGGCATTGTCATCATCATCCCCGATGCTTTTGGCTGGGAGCTTCCCAACAACCGCATTCTTGCTGATGAGTATGCGAAGAATGGCAATTTCCAGGTGGTAAGATGGCTTCCGATCCGATTGCGGTACGAACTGCCACTGACCTCAAGCCAGTTTCTGCCCGACTTCATGGATGGTATGCGGCTTCCGTGCATATTCTAACCCCTCGGGTAGAGCGTACTAACCAATCTGCTAGGCTTCGTAATGCCTGCAGACGTTATGGCTAGCTTCCATGCCATGTCCGCGACAGGCTTCTGGAACCAGCTCTACAAGATCCAGCACGCATTGTACCTCTTGCGCTTCCTCCCTGGTTTCCTGTGGTACTGCAGAGAGAGCGTTGCCAGGCCAAAGATCCTCGACTTCTTCAAAGCCATCCGCTCCAAAGAAGCTGCCAATCTGCCTATTGGCACAGCTGGCTTCTGCTGGGGAGCAAAATATGTCACTGAGCTTTGCTGGGACCAAGAAAAAAATGAGTCTGGCGCGCGGCTGGTTGACTGCGGCTTCATCGCTCACCCATCCAACATCAAGTATCCTGGCGATATCGAAATGGTCTTGCTGCCGCTTTCGTGCGCTGCCGCCGAGATCGACATGCAGATGAGTGCCGAGAACGCGAAGCAGACTGAAGACGTTCTCAAGGGTAAGACGGCCAAGACCAAGGACCAGGGCGTCGATCATGAGTTTGTCATGTACGAGAAGGCGCATCATGGCTTTGCCGTCAGGGCAGATGAGAACGATGTCGAGGAGGCGGAAAGAGGGAAGAAAGCAGAGGCGCAAGCCATCGCGTGGTTCACGAGGTGGTTTGCCAGTCCGCCGCCACAGATGCCTTGAGCATGATCATGAGAATCACCTAGGTGCGCATGCGCAGGAAGAGTTTGGAGCTTTACTTCTGCCTTGGTCGAGTTCCTGCATGAAGTACACGAGAGATTAGTAATAGAACTTACCCTTGCAAGGCAATATCATGGTCCCATTCCCGCCCTACCTGGTACTGTGGCCGTTTCCTTGTACGACTTCCAGTGACCACCAGAGCTGACGCCTAAGGTAGCCACCGAAAAGACAACAAAGCAAATAGGATAACAGCCGAAAGCTTTGCTAGCCCAGCAAACGATCAACCACGTGCTAATCGTGGTGCGTGTGTCATACTAAATCTGTAGATAGGTGACCGATGTTTAGACGAAAACCTGTCAGGTAATTGTATACCTGATTTCACTTCACTTCATGGACATCGAGCGACGACGAATCCCGGTATCGCACGTGACTGTTATTGTGAGTGTTCAAACTGTTCCTCAGTCGGCACCAAACTGATCCCCAACCTTGAGACACCACAACTCACACCACAGAAGCAACCAGACTTTCGACCAGATCCTTCACGCCTTCTCCCACACATACATACACCCCATTACATCGCATTCGCCATGGACCACGTCCACTTCGCTCTTTCCCCCATTCATGGAGTCGGCGTCTTCGCCTCCGAGGACATCGAACCCGG
>Ga0265798_10009773_pt1 | contig 11933 bp, 14 predicted proteins | sample P3T30metagenome_FD_192430 | JGI IMG/M metagenome (GOLD analysis project Ga0265798, IMG submission 192430) | Plant litter microbial communities from East Loma Ridge, Irvine, California - P3 T30 | ecosystem: Environmental > Terrestrial > Plant litter > Unclassified | place: USA: California... | reverse complement strand
CGCCTCGATCAGGCGCGGGTCGGCGCTGCCGTCGTCGCCCGCGAACGCGGTGTCGTGGTGCTGGAAGGTGCGGCCCGCCCACGGGTGCCCCGCGCTGTCGGCCGCGACGGAGCCGTGCTCGTGCTCGCCAGGGGCGTGCTCCGCCACGTCAGCCCGCGGCGACGTCGAGCGCGGCCGGCAGGGTGAAGGCGCCCGCGTAGAGGGCCTTGCCGACGATCGCGCCCTCGAGGCCCAGGGGGACGAGCTCGCGCAGGGCGACGAGGTCGTCGAGGCTCGACACGCCGCCCGAGGCGACGACCGGCCGGTCGGTGCGCTCCAGCACCTGCCGGAGCAGGTCGACGTTGGGGCCCTTCAGGGTGCCGTCCTTGGTGACGTCGGTGACGACGTAGCGGGCGCAGCCGGCCTCCTCGAGGCGGGCCAGGACCTCCCAGAGGTCGCCGCCCTCCTTCGTCCAGCCGCGCGCGGCGAGCGTCGTGCCCCGCACGTCCAGGCCGACGGCGACGGCCTCGCCGTGCTGGGCGATGACGCTCGCCGCCCACTCCGGGTTCTCGAGCGCCGCCGTGCCCAGGTTGATGCGCGCCACCCCGGTCGCCAGGGCGTCGTCGAGCGAGCGGTCGTCGCGGATGCCGCCCGAGAGCTCGACCTTCACGCCGTCGACGTGGGAGATGACCCGGCGCAGCACGGCGCGGTTGTCACCGCGCCCGAAGGCGGCGTCGAGGTCGACGAGGTGCAGCCACTCGGCGCCCTGGCGGACCCAGTCCTGCGCGGCGTCGACGGGGTCCCCGTAGCTCGTCTCGGTGCCCGCCTCGCCCTGCGTGAGGCGCACGGCCTTGCCGTCGGCGACGTCCACGGCGGGGAAGAGGATCAGGCGGGGGGTCTCGGTCAGCTCGCTCATGGTGTCTCTCCGGCGCGGCGCGCCTGTGCTCCGGCGCCCGGGCGGGCGGCGTGGTGATGGGTCTAGAGGGTCCCGAGCCAGTTCGAGAGCAGCCGGATGCCCGGCTCGCCCGACTTCTCGGGGTGGAACTGCGTCGCCCACAGCGGGCCGTTCTCCACCGCGGCGACGAAGCGGCCGCCGTGGTCGCCCCAGGTGACGCGGGGCCGCGGGAAGGGCGGGATGACGTCGAGGGTCCAGTCCTGCGCGGCGTAGGAGTGGACGAAGTAGAAGCGCTCGTCGCGCACGCCGTCGAAGAGGACGCTGTCGGCGGGGGCGTCCACGGTGTTCCAGCCCATGTGGGGCAGCACGTCGGCCTGCAGCTCACCGACGACGCCGGGCCACTCCCCCAGCCCGCCCGTGGTGGCACCGCGCTCGACGCCGCCCTCGAAGAGGACCTGCATGCCCACGCAGATCCCGAGGACGGGCCGGCCGCCGGCGAGGCGGCGCTCGATGAGCTCGCCGCCACGGATGGACTCGAGCTGGGACATGACCGCCCCGAACGCGCCGACCCCGGGCACGAGCAGGCCGTCGGCCTCGGCGACGCGCTGCCGGTCGCGCGTGAGCTCGACGTCGGCACCCGCGGCCTCGAGCGCCTTGACGGCCGAGTGGACGTTGCCGCTGCCGTAGTCGAGCACGACCACGTCGGGGCGTGCCCCGCGCGACGACGCCGTCACAGCGCGCCCTTCGTGGAGGGGATGCCCAGGACGCGGGCGTCGGGCTGGACGGCCTGCCGGAGGGCGCGGGCGAAGGCCTTGAACTCGGCCTCCGCGATGTGGTGCGGGTCGCGGCCCGACAGCACGCGGACGTGCACCGTGAGCCCGGCGTTGTAGGCGATGGCCTCGAAGACGTGCCGGACCATCGACCCGGTGAAGTGGCCGCCGATGAGGTGCAGGGCGAAGCCCTCCGGCTCGCCCTCGTGCACGAGGTACGGGCGCCCCGAGACGTCGACGACCGCCTGCACGAGCGCCTCGTCGAGGGGGACGAGCGCGTCGCCGTAGCGGGAGATGCCCGACTTGTCGCCGAGGGCGTCGCGGAGGGCCGTGCCGAGAGCGATGCCGATGTCCTCGACCGTGTGGTGCACGTCGATGTGGGTGTCGCCCGTGGCCTGGACGTCGAGGTCGATCAGCGAGTGCTTGGACAGCGCCGTGAGCAGGTGGTCGAAGAACGGCACGGAGGACGACACGGAGGACGTGCCGGTGCCGTCGAGGTCGAGGTCGAGCGCGATGGACGACTCGCTCGTCGCACGACGGACGGAGGCGCGGCGGGGCTCGGGACGGGGGTCGGTCACCCGTCGAGCCTAACGCGTCGCCCGACGCGCGAGGACGGCGCAGGAGGCCCGTCAGCCCCGGCCGTCGACCTCGCGCAGGGCGTCGAGGAACGCGGTCGTCTCGGCCTCGGTGCCGGCGGTGACGCGGAGGTGGCCCGGGATGCCCAGGTCGCGCACGATGACGCCCCGCTCGAGGAGCCCCTCGAAGACGGCCCGCGGGTCGTCGACGCCGCCGAAGAGCACGAAGTTCGACCAGGTGCGCCACGGGTGGTACCCCCGCTCGGTGAGCTCGGCGACGATGCGGTCGCGCTGCTCCTTGATGTCGTCGACCATGGCGAGCATCTCGTCCGCGTGCGCGAGGGCGGCCACGGCCGCGGCCTGGGTCAGGGACGACAGGTGGTAGGGCAGCCGGACGAGCCGGAGGGCGTCGGCGACGGCGGGGTGCGCCGCGAGGTAGCCGACGCGCGCACCGGCGAAGGCGAAGGCCTTGCTCATGGTCCGGCTGACCACGAGCCGCTCGCGCCCCTCGAGCAGGGTGAGCGCCGTCGGTTGACCGGAGGGCATGAACTCCGCGTAGGCCTCGTCGACGAAGACGATGCCGTCGGTCGCGTCGTAGGCCGCCCGGACCGCGTCGAGGTCGAGCGGGGTGCCGGTGGGATTGTTCGGGCCGCAGAAGAAGACGAGGTCGGGGCGCGTGCGCTCGATCTCGGCGACGGCGGTGTCGGGCGAGATGCCGTAGTCGGCGTCGCGGCGGCCCTCGACCCAGGTCGTGCCCGTGCCCGAGGCGATGATCGAGTGCATGGAGTACGTCGGCGGGAAGCCGAGGACGCTCCGCCCCGGCCCGCCGAACGCCTGCAGCAGCTGCTGGATGACCTCGTTCGACCCGTTGGCCGCCCACACGTGGGCACTGGTCAGGCCGTGGCCGAGGTACGCCGCCAAGGACTCCCGCAGGAGCGTGAACTCGCGGTCAGGGTAGCGGTTGACCTGCAGGACGGCCGCGGCCACGGACTCGACGATGTCGCGGGCGACGCCCTCGGGGATGGGGTGCGTGTTCTCGTTGACGTTGAGGGCCACGGGCACCCGGGGCTGCGGGGCGCCGTAGGGCGTGAGGCCACGCAGGTCGTCGCGGAGGGGCAGGTCGTCGAGGCTGAAGGACACAGCACCAGCCTACGAGCGCCGAGCACCCCAGGGGCGCATCGACGCCGTCACCGGCGACCGATCAGCCGGCGTACCGGGCGGGGACCGCGAGCTGCTGGCCGGGCTGGACCTCCGACGTCGACAACCCGTTGAGCCGGACGATGTCGGAGATGACGTCGCGCGGGTCGGCCGTCGGTGCGAGCTCGGCCGCGAGCTGCCACAGGGTGTCGCCGCCGTCGACGGTCACGGTCGTGAACTCGGTGGTCGCCGCGGTGCTCGAGGCCACCGCCCCCTCGCTGCCCAGGGCGCCGACGGCGAGCCCGGTGACCAGGGGTGCCGCGGCGAGGACCGCGAGGACGACGCGCCCCCGGCGGGTGAGCGTGAGGCGGGTGCCGACGACGGTGCGTCCGCCGGGTGCACGCACGCCCTCGGAGATGGGCACGGCGGAGACGGCACGGCGGGTGCCGACGGGGGCTGCTGCGATGGCGCTCATGGTGTTCCTCTCGGTGGGGCAGGTCGTGCTCCGCGTTCGGCACTCGGCCGGGGGTGCCGAACGCGAAGACGTGTTCCGAACATACCTTCGAACGCACCCGCTGGCAACCCCCGACGGGGCCAGCTGCGTCCCGGATGTCGCGACACACTCGAACAGGTGTCCCGTCACGGACCGCGCATCGGATACGGTTTCGATCGGTGGGACCAGTGCACCATCGACCACCGACATCGACGGCAGGAGAGCCATGAGCGAGGCGCAGCGCACGACCGGGACGGCGACCGACGCGGTCCGCAAGCCGCTGACGGCGAAGCAGTCGGCCATCCTCGAGGCGATCCAGGAGAGCATCGCCGGCCGGGGCTACCCGCCGAGCATGCGCGAGATCGGCGACGCCGTCGGCCTCCGTTCCCTCTCGAGCGTGACCCACCAGCTCAACCAGCTCGAGCTCGCCGGCCGGCTCCGCCGCGACCCGAACCGGCCCCGCGCCATGGAGGTCCTGGCGCACGAGGACTCCCCCGTGGCGACCGTCACCTCGATCCTCACGACGAGCGACGACGGCGACACCGCCCACGTGCCGATGGTGGGCCGGATCGCCGCCGGCGTCCCCATCACGGCCGAGCAGCAGGTCGAGGAGGTCATGCCCCTGCCCCGGCAGCTGGTCGGCAAGGGCGACCTGTTCATGCTCCGCGTCGTGGGCGACTCGATGGTCGACGCGGCCATCTGCGACGGCGACTGGGTCGTCGTCCGCCAGCAGCAGAGCGCCGAGAACGGCGACATCGTCGCGGCCATGCTCGACGACGAGGCCACGGTCAAGGTCTTCCGGCAGCGCGACGGCCACACGTGGCTGCTCCCCCGCAACAGTGCCTTCGAGCCGATCCTCGGCGACCACGCCCAGATCGTCGGCAAGGTCGTGGCGGTCCTGCGCAGCGTCTGACGCGGCTCCTGCCCGGACGACGGAGCGCCCGCCCCCTCTCGGGGACGGGCGCTCCGTCGTGGTGCCGGGTCAGGCTCCCGCGGGCACCGGCCGGGACCAGGCCTCGAGGGCCGACACGTCGCTCGGGTAGACGCGCACCCGGAGGTGCGTGCCCTCCTCGACGTAGTCGGTCGAGAGGACGCGCCCCTGCTCGTGCAGGTGCGACACGACGTCGCCCCGCTCGAACGGCACGAGGAGGTCGAGCTCGACCTCCGGCTCGGGCAGCAGGGCCGCGAGACGCGCCCGGAGCTCGTCGATGCCCTCGCCCGTGCGCGCCGACACGAAGATCGCGTCGGGCACCAGGCCGCGCAGGACGAGCCGTTGGCCGTCGTCCACGAGGTCGCTCTTGTTGAAGACGACGACCTCCGGGATGTCACGCCCGTCGACCTCGCCGATGACGTCGCGCACCGTCGAGAGCTGCGCCGCCGGATCGGGGTGCGACCCGTCGACGACGTGGACGATGACGTCGCTGCCCTGCACCTCCTCGAGCGTCGAGCGGAAGGCCTCGACGAGCTGGTGCGGAAGGTTGCGCACGAAGCCGACCGTGTCGGAGTACGTGAACGGGCGGCCGTCCGGCGTGGAGCTCTTGCGCACGGTCGCGTCCAGGGTGGCGAACAGGGCGTTCTCGACGAGCACGCCCGCCTGGGTCAGCCGGTTCAGGAGACTCGACTTGCCCGCGTTCGTGTAGCCGGCGATCGCGACCGAGGGGACGGCGTTGCGGTCGCGGTTGGCCCGCTTGGCGTCGCGGGCCGGCTTCATCTCCTTGATCTGGCGACGCAGGCGCGCCATGCGCGTGTGGATGCGCCGGCGGTCGAGCTCGATCTTCGTCTCGCCCGGACCACGGCTGCCCATGCCCGCACCGGCGCCGCCGACCTGGCCACCGGCCTGGCGCGACATCGACTCGCCCCAGCCGCGGAGGCGGGGCAGGAGGTACTCGAGCTGCGCCAGCTCGACCTGCGCCTTGCCCTCCCGGCTCGTGGCGTGCTGGCTGAAGATGTCGAGGATCACGGCCGTCCGGTCGATGACCTTGACCTTGACGACGTCCTCGAGGGCACGCCGCTGGCTGGGCGCGAGCTCCGTGTCGGCGATGACGGTGTCGGCGCCGAGCGCCGCGACCGTGCCGCGCAGCTCCTCCGCCTTGCCCTTGCCGAGGTAGGTGCTGGGGTCGGGGTTCGGACGGCGCTGCAGCAGGCCGTCGAGCACGGCCGCGCCGGCCGTCTCGGCGAGGGCCGCCAGCTCGCGCAGGCTGTTCTCGGCGTCGGACAGCGAGCCCTGCGAGTAGACGCCGATGAGCACGACGTTCTCGAGGCGCAGCTGGCGGTACTCGACCTCGGTGACGTCCTGGAGCTCGGTGGAGAGGCCCGCGACGCGGCGGAGGGCCGCGCGGTCCTCCCGGTCGAACTGGTCGCCGTCGCCGGAGTGGGCGCCGTCGAGCGAGCGGGTCTGGATCGCCTGGGCGGGCGAGAAGAGGGTGTAGCCGGAGGCCCGCGACGCCGCCCGCTCGAGGACGCGGTCGACCACGTCGTCGGTGCCGGGGTGCCGCTCGTCGTCGAACGGGGTCGTGGGGGTGTCGGTCATCGTGGTGATCGTAGTCCTTTCGGTGTTCCGCTAGGTTCGAGGTCGTGACCAGTGAGCACTACTTCTCTCCGGAGCCGGAGAGCCCGCTCCGTCGTCGCCGCGTCGACGTGACGCTGGCGGGACGGGACGTGACGGTCACGACGGCCGCCGGGGTCTTCAGCCCGGACCGCGTGGACCAGGGCACGAGCATCCTGCTCTCCCGCGCCCCCGCTCCCCCCGCCTCCGGCCACCTGCTCGACGTCGGCTGCGGCTGGGGCCCCATCGCGCTGACCCTGGCCCTGCAGTCGCCCGACGCGACCGTGTGGGCCGTGGACGTGAACGAGCGGGTGCTCGACCTCGTGCGCGAGAACGCACGGGCACTGGGCCTCGAGAACGTCAACGCCGTGCGTCCCGAGGATGTTCCCGACGAGGTGCGCTTCGCGGCGCTCTGGTCGAACCCGCCGATCCGCGTGGGCAAGCAGGAGCTGCACGACATCGTCTCGCGGTGGCTGCCCCGTCTCGAGCCCGGCGCGGACGCCTGGCTCGTCGTGCAGAAGCACCTCGGCGCCGACTCGCTGCAGCGCTGGATCGCCGACGAGCTCGGCGACGTCGTCGAGGTCTCGCGCACGTCGACCGACAAGAACTTCCGCGTGCTGCGGGCCGTCCGCCGCTGAGCGACGGGGCGGTCGACCGCGAGCGGGGCGCGGGAGCCGCGACTCAGACCGCGACCTCGCCCGAGAAGACGAGCTCGGCCGGCCCGCTCAGCAGCACGTGCTCGCCGCCGTCGGAGGGCACGACGCGCACGCCGAGCACGCCCCCGGGGACGGCGACGGCCCAGGCGTCCGGCGCGCCCGCACCGGCCCAGTGGCGCACCGCCAGCGCCGCGGCCGCGGCGCCCGTGCCGCAGGACAGGGTCTCCCCGCTGCCGCGCTCGTGGACGCGCATCCGGATCACGCCGGTGCCGTCGACGACCAGCGGGTCGGCGGGCACGACGAACTCGACGTTCGTGCCGCCCGAGGGGGCGGGCTCGACGACCGGGGGCACCGTGAGGTCGAGGGCCTCGAGCTCGCCCTCGCCCGCGAGGGCCACGACCACGTGCGGGTTGCCGACCGAGACGGCGAGGCCGGGCCGTGCGGCGTGCAGCTCGCGGGCCCGGACCTCGGGCTCTCCCCCGTCGAGCTGCCACGCGCCGAGGTCGACCTCGAAGCCCGTGCCGACGCGCGTCACGGTGCGGATGCCGGCGCGCGTGCCCACCGCGAGGGAGGCTCCCTCGTCGAGCACGACGAGGCCGCGCTCGAGCAGGTAGCGCACGAAGACGCGCACGCCGTTGCCGCACATCTCGGCGACGCTGCCGTCGGCGTTGTGGTAGTCCATGAACCACTCGACCCCCTCCCGCGCGGCGGCGGAGGCGGTGCGGTCGAGGAGGGCGCCGGCCCGGACGGCCCGGATGACGCCGTCGGCCCCGATGCCGGTCCGCCGGTCGGCGAGGGCGCGCACCATGTCGGGGTCGAGCGGGAACTCGGCCTCGGGATCGGTGAAGAGCACGAAGTCGTTCCCGGTGCCCTGGCCCTTGGTGAAGTGCAGCGTCGTCGTCACGCGGCGAGTCTATCCGCGGCCCGCCGCAGGGCCTCCGGGTCGCCCGCCTCCGACCGGTCGACGCCGTCGTACCGCCGGAACCAGCTCACCTGGCGACGCGCGTAGCGCCGCGTCAGCGCGGCCGTCTCGGCCATCGCGGCGGCCTCGTCGAGCTCGCCGCGCAGCTGCCGCGCCGCCTGCGCGTACCCGATGGCCCGAGAGGCGGTCACGCCCCGCTCGAGGCCGAGGGGCAGGAGTCCGCGGACCTCCTCCACGAGGCCGTCCCGCCACATGCGCTCCACGCGCCGGTCGAGCCGCTCGACGAGCACGGAGCGTTCCACCTCGAGGCCGAAGAGCGCGGCGGGCCGCCACGGCACCGGAGCCTCGGGCAGGCCGACCGAGAAGGGCTCGCCCGTGATGTCCACGACCTCGAGGGCCCTCGCGAGCCTCCTGCCGTTGGTCGGGCCTATGGCGGTGGCGGCGGCCGGGTCACGGTCGCGCAGCAGGGCGTGCAGGTGGCCCGGACCCGACTCGACGAGGAGCCGCTCGTAGCGGGCGCGCACGTCGGGATCGGTGCCCGGGAACCGGAAGTCCCAGAGCACGCTCGAGACGTAGAGGCCGGAGCCGCCGACGAGCAGCGGCACGGCGCCGCGGTCGAGGACGTCGTCGATCGCCGCACGGGCCTCGCGCTGGAACCACTCCACGCTCGCCTCGTCGACGACGTCGAGCACGTCGAGCAGGTGGTGGGGCACTCCCCGTCGCTCCCCGGGCGGGAGCTTCGCCGTGCCCACGTCCATGCCGCGGTAGAACTGCATGGCGTCGGCGTTGACCACCTCGACGCGGCGGCCCCGGGCCTCGAGGGCCCCGGCGAGGTCGAGGGAGAACTGCGACTTGCCCGTGCCCGTGGCCCCGACGACGACGCCCAGCACCGTCAGCGCCGCCCCGCGGAGGGACCGTGCGGCTCCGGCGTGGTCGCGCGCAGCGACGGCAGGCCGGCGACTGCGCGGGCCGGCCCCGAGGACGATCCGCCCTGCGCGCTCGGGGTGGTGGTCGGCGCTGGGGAGACCGTCGTCATGCGCTCGATCCTACGACGGCGCCGCAGGTGGGCAGGGCCCTGCAGGACCCCGCCCACCGGTCACTCGAAGCGGACGCCGCCACCCTTGGCGCCGCCGCGGGGCAGCGCACGTTCGATCGCCCGCCGGACCGTCTCGGACCGGTAGCCGCGACGCTGCAGGTAGCCGTGCAGTCGACGCTCGGCCGTCTCGCGGTCGAGTCCGCGGAGGGACGACGCGCGCTTGCGCGCCCACTCGTCGGCGCGGGCCTGCTCGTCGTCGTCGTCGATGTCGTCGAGGGCAGCCGTCACGGCGTCGCCGTCGAGTCCGCGCTGGCGGAGCTCGGCGGAGACGGCGCCCCTGCCCAGGCCCTTGCGCCGCTGCTTCTGCTCGACGAGGTCACGCGCGAGCTGGGCGTCGTCGAGGAGGCCGACCCCCTCGAGCCGGGCCACCTCGTCGGCGACCACGGACTCGTCGAGGTCACGGTCCCGGAGCAGCCGGGTCATCTCGGACGAGGAGACGCCCCGCCGCGACAGGGCGTGCAGGCTGACGTTCTCGGCCCGTCGCCGCTGGGCGTCGAGCCCCTCGGGCTCGACGACCTCGTCAGCCTCGTCGGCCTCGTCGTCCGGGCCGCCCCGGACCACGGCGCCCTGGTCGCGCCCCCAGTGCTCGGTGACCGCAGCGAGGGCACCGGCGTCGCCCGTGGTCCGGGCGTCGTCTTCGCCGCCGGGGGACCGAGCGGCGAGCGGTGCCTCGTCGGAGCCCGCCGAGGACTCGGGTCCACCGTCACGCGCGGCCCCGCCCCCGCGCCGCCCGAAGAGGGGCGTCACGGGGGCGAGGTCGCCGGAGCCGTCGTCGCGGGCGCTCATGCGCCCTTGCGGGCGGCGATCTTCGTCTGGATGGACTCGACCGGGGCCTCCGCGGCAGGCTTCGCACCGCCCACGCCGAGCTTCGCGAGGATCTTCTGCTCGATCTCCTCGGCGACGGGCTTGTTGTTGAGCAGGAAGTTGCGCGAGTTCTCCTTGCCCTGACCGAGCTGGTCGCCCTCGTAGGTGTACCAGGCACCGGACTTGCGGACGATGCCGTGCTCGACGCCGAAGTCGATGAGGCTGCCCTCGCGGGAGATGCCGACGCCGTAGAGGATGTCGAACTCGGCCTGCTTGAACGGCGGTGCCATCTTGTTCTTGACGACCTTCACGCGCGTGCGGTTGCCGACCGCGTCGGTGCCGTCCTTCAGGGTCTCGATGCGACGGATGTCGAGGCGCACCGAGGCGTAGAACTTGAGCGCCTTGCCACCGGCGGTGGTCTCGGGGCTGCCGAAGAAGACACCGATCTTCTCGCGGAGCTGGTTGATGAAGATCATGGTCGTGCCGGTCGAGCTGAGCCCACCGGTCAGCTTGCGCAGGGCCTGCGACATGAGGCGGGCCTGGAGGCCGACGTGCGAGTCGCCCATCTCGCCCTCGATCTCGGCCCGCGGCACGAGCGCCGCCACCGAGTCGATGACGACGAGGTCGATGGACCCGGACCGCACGAGCATGTCCGCGATCTCGAGGGCCTGCTCACCGGTGTCGGGCTGCGACACGAGCAGGGCGTCGATGTCGACGCCGAGCTTCTTCGCGTACTCGGGGTCGAGGGCGTGCTCCGCGTCGATGAAGGCGGCGATGCCACCGTTGCGCTGGGCGTTGGCGATCGCGTGCAGCGTGAGCGTCGTCTTTCCCGAGGACTCGGGACCGTAGATCTCGATGATGCGGCCTCGGGGCAGCCCACCGATGCCGAGCGCGACGTCGAGCGCGATGGAGCCGGTCGGGATGACGGCCACGGGGGCACGCTCGTCGCTCCCGAGGCGCATCACGGCACCCTTGCCGAACTGCCGGTCGATCTGGGCGAGCGCGGTCTCGAGGGCCTTCTCGCGGTCTGCTGCTGATGGCATGGGATCTCTCTCTCGGTGGATGCCGGTGCGCCTGTAGGCTGTCGCGTCGCTGCCGACCGATGGTGCGAGGTCACCAGCTGTACGACAAGGCTGGTGCCGCCGGACCAGCCGGCGACGGGGGAACGTCGATGCCCAGACGCTACGGTCGACCTCCGACATCGTGCTGTCGCCGGAGGAGAACCGTGGACGAGGGGCACCCTCGCTCTCCTGTGGAGGCTAGCAGCGCCCGAACACGCGTTCGAGCGGCGCGCCGCGCCGTTCCGAACATCTCGGTCGCGCCGGACGACCGGTCGGTCGCCCGGGGGGACGGTCGAGCGGACCCGTCAGCGGCGGGGCCGGGGCAGTCCCGCCCCGTGGCGTCGCTGCTCGGGCACGCCCTGGGCCTCGCAGAGGGACAGCCAGACGTCGCGCGGGGCGACGCCGTCGCGGAGCGCCTCCTCGGCCGTGCGGTCGCCCAGGTCGTGCAGCACGACGTCCTTCGTCACGACGGGCGCGTAGGCCTCGCCGAACTCGGCGACGACGGCCACGGAGAACTCGCTGCGGCGCACGGGGCGTCCTCTCGGGTCTCGGGGCGGGAAGGGGTCGGGCGGGGACACGAGAGCGCCCCGGTCGGGACCGGGGCGCTCTGCCGTGCGGGTGGGGCCGGGTCAGCGGACCGCGAGGCCCGGGTCGAACTCGGCGACGAGGTCGTCCGGCAGGGTGTCGGGGACCGTGGTGAGCCCCTCGACCACGGCGAGCCGATCGCCGACCTCGCGCATGATCACCGAGATGGGGGTGTCGAGGGCGTCGGCCACGGACGCGAGGATCTCGGAGCTCGCCTCCTTCTGACCACGCTCGACCTCGCTGAGGTACCCCAGCGCGACGCTGGCCTTGCTGGCGACCTGACGGAGCGTCCGGCCCTTCTGCAGGCGGAAGTCGCGAAGGACGTCACCGATCTCTTGTCGTACCAGGACCATGGGACCCTCCTCCGTTCGTGACGACCCACCTCGTCGGGACGACAGGGTGGGAGGGGTGCCAC
>Ga0265798_10009771_pt1 | contig 11933 bp, 16 predicted proteins | sample P3T30metagenome_FD_192430 | JGI IMG/M metagenome (GOLD analysis project Ga0265798, IMG submission 192430) | Plant litter microbial communities from East Loma Ridge, Irvine, California - P3 T30 | ecosystem: Environmental > Terrestrial > Plant litter > Unclassified | place: USA: California... | reverse complement strand
CCACGGTGCGCCGTTCACCGATGTGCATGGCGCGCTGGCCAAAGCGCGCTCGCGCCTGGCGTACCTGTCGGCCGACCCGCAGCGCAACGCCGAGAATGCCGTCAAGGTGATGCTCAAGTTCCTGCTGCTCGATCGCCAGCAGATCGCGCTGGCTGACGTGCCGGCGCTGCTGGACGCGATTCCCGTCGTGGTTGACGCCTGCGCGCCGCTGCTACGCACCACGACGACGACATTGGCGCCGTGGGCGGTGGCGGCATTGTTGCGGGCCGGCGCGGCGCGCAATGTCGATGGCTGCCTGGTGAACGCGGATTAGAGTTCAGAATCTAGCACGGTCGTACTTTTTTAACTTTATAATCGACCGACCAATTAACCCTACCGAAAGCTCCCATGGCGCTGCCCCTCGCACTGCAAAATCTCTCCCTGCCTGTCATCGCCTCGCCGATGTTCATCGCCAGCGGTCCCGCGCTGGTCGCGGCGCAGTGCAAGGCCGGTATCGTCGGCTCGTTTCCTGCCCTGAATGCGCGCCCAGCCGAACTGCTCGACACGTGGCTGACCGATTTGCAAGCCGAACTGGCTGATTGGCAGGCCGCCCATCCCGATGCGAAGGTCGGGCCGATTGCCGTCAACCAGATCGTGCACCAGTCGAATGACCGCCTGGCGCACGACGTCGAGATGTGCGTCAAGCACCAGGTGCCGATCATCATCTCGTCGCTGCGCGCGCCGCCAAAAGAGATGATGGACGCCATCCACAGCTACGGCGGCATCGTCCTGCACGACGTGATTTCGATCCGCCACGCGCACAAGGCGCTGGAAGCGGGCGTCGACGGGTTGATCCTGGTGGCGGCCGGCGCGGGCGGCCACGCGGGCGCCTTGTCGCCATTTGCGCTGGTGGGCGAAGTGCGCAAATTTTTCAATGGACTAATCGCGCTGTCAGGCGCCATCGCCACTGGTGACGCGATCCTGGCCGCGCAGGCGATGGGCGCCGACTTCGCGTATATCGGATCGCGCTGGCTGGCCACGCGCGAATCGAACGTCAGCGACGCCTACCGCGATGCGATCGTCGAATCGGCCGCGGCGGACGTCGTCTACACCAACCTGTTCACCGGCGTGCACGGCAACTACCTGAAAAAATCGATCGTCAACGCGGGCCTCGACCCGGACGCGCTGCCCGAATCGGACAAGAGCAAAATGAGCTTCGGCTCCGGCAGCGCCAAGGCCTGGCGCGACATCTGGGGCGCAGGCCAGGGCGTCGGCCTGATGGACGATGTGCCGACAGTGGCCGAGATGGTGGCGCGCCTGGCCGCCGAATACAACGCCGCGCGGGCGCGGCTGGCGCTGTAAATTTAAAAAAAGTTAGCCGGCGCCGTGTGCGCGCAGGTCCTCGGCACTGATCGCCCACAGCCCCGGTAAATTGCGCCAGTAGCCGTACACGTCCATGCCGTAGCCCACCACGAAGCGGTTCGGGATCGTCAGCCCGACGATATCAGCCTGGACCGGCTTGGCGCGGCCGATGTCCTTGTCGGCAAACACGACCAGGATCACTTCCGCGGCGCCCATGTCGAGCAGGCGCTGCTTCACCTGCGCCAGCGTTTCTCCCTCATCGAGGATGTCGTCGACCACGATGATGGTTTTGCCTTGCACGCTCTGGCGCGGGATGACTTTCCAGACCACCTGGCCGCCCTGGTCGTCGTCGCCATAGCGCGTCACGTGGATGTAGTCGAACTCGAGCGGAAAATCGAGCTGGGGCAGCAGGTTGCCAGTGAAGACCACCGCACCGCCCATGACACCCAGCACCAGCGGGAATTCTTCGCTGCCGGGGGCGTTGAAACGCTGGTTGAGGACGCTGGCGACCTGGGTGACGGCAGCAGCCACATCTTCCTTGCTGACGATTTCTTCGGCATGGGCCAGCAGGGCCCGCGCCTTGGCGTGGTGAAAGTCTTGCATGATCGAATCAAATCAATGAAAAGTAGTTCGAGCAGGAATTATGCTGTAAACATCGGGCGATGCGTGTCCGCTTGAGTGCGCGGCCCGATTGCCAACGTCGCTGCACTTTGCGGCGTATCATGAGGGCTGATTCCACGCTGACGTTTTTATCACGAACATGCCTCCACTCGACTCGAATAGTACCCGTAACGGCCGCCTGGCCGACCTGCGCGCCGCGATGGCCGCGCACCAGATCGACGCCATCATTGTCCCCTCGGCCGATCCGCATTTGTCCGAATACCTGCCGGGCCGCTGGCAAGGGCGCGAATGGCTGTCCGGCTTCACCGGCTCGGTCGGCACGCTGATCGTCACCGCGCATTTTGCCGGCGTCTGGACCGATGGCCGCTATTACACGCAGGCCGAAGCCGAACTGGCCGGCAGCGAGATCCAGCTGATGAAAATTCCGGCTGCCGCCAGCCTGCTGTATATCGACTGGCTGGCAGCGACGCTGTTGCCTGAACAGACCGTGGCGGTCGACGCGCGCGTGCTGGGCCTGGCCACCGCCCGCCTGCTGGGCGACGCCATGACCGCGCGCGGCATCAAGCTCGTGACCGACGTGGATCTGCTGGAACATGTCTGGCCCGAGCGTCCCGCGCTGCCGGACGCGCCGGTGTTCGAACACGCGGCGCCGCACGCCACCGTGGCGCGCAGCGTGCGCCTGGCCGAGACGCGTGAAGCGATGGCCAAGGCTGGCGCGGGCTACCACTTCATTTCGACGCTGGACGATATCGCCTGGCTATTCAACCTGCGCGGTGCCGACGTCAATTTCAACCCGGTGTTTTTGGCGCACGCGCTGATTGCGCCGGACCGCGCCACGCTCTTCGTCGGCGCCAATAAAATCCCGGATGCGCTGCGCGATATCCTGCTGGCCGATGGCGTGCACCTGGCGCCGTACGACGATGCCGCCGCCAGTTTGCAGGCTTTGCCCGAAGGCGCCACGCTGCTGCTCGATCCGCGCCGCGTCACTGCCGGCATGCGCGCCGCGGTGCCGGAACACGCCAAGGTCATCGAATCCATCAACCCGACCACCTTTGCCAAGTCGCGGAAAAACGAAGCGGAAGCCGCCCACGTGCGCGCCGCGATGGAGCAGGATGGCGCCGCGCTGTGCGGGTTTTATGCCGCCCTCGAAGCGACATTGAACGATCCGCAGCGCGCGCCGCTCAATGAAGTCGACATCGACCGCCGCATCACCGCGGCGCGCGCCGAGCGGCCCGGGTTTGTCAGCGCCAGCTTCGGCACCATCGCCGGTTTCAATGCGAACGGCGCTATCATGCATTACCGCGCCGCCGAACCAGGGTGCGCGACCATCGAAGGCGATGGCCTGCTGCTGATCGATTCTGGCGGCCAGTACCTGGGCGGCACTACCGACATCACGCGCGTAGTCCCGGTGGGCACGCCGTCGGCCGACCAGAAGCGTGATTTCACGCTGGTGTTGAAGGGGATGATCGCGCTGTCGCGCGCGCGCTTCCCGCGCGGGACGCGGTCGCCCCTGCTCGACGCACTGGCGCGCGCCCCGATCTGGGCGGGCGGCGTCGATTACGGCCACGGCACCGGCCACGGCGTCGGCTACTTTTTGAATGTGCACGAAGGTCCGCAATCGATCTCGCCGACCACCATGCCGGAGCCGCATACGGCCATGGAGCCAGGCATGATCACCTCGATTGAACCTGGCATCTACAAGCCGGGGCGCTACGGCATCCGCATTGAAAACCTGGTCTACAACGTGGTGGCGGAAGTGACGGAATTCGGCGAATTTTTGGCTTTCGAGACGCTGACGCTGTGCCCGATCGATGCGCGCGTGCTGGACCGGTCGCTGCTGGGCGCCGACGACATCGCGTGGCTCAACGACTACCACGCCACCGTGCGTGCGCGCCTGGCGCCGCTGGTCGATGGCGCCGCACGCGAGTGGCTGATGTTGCGGACGGAGGCGATCTGATGGCCAGCGCCCGCTCCACCCGCGCCAGTTCCGCGGTCGACCGGTTGAAGCGCCGCACCGGGAACGCCGGCTGGTCGATGTCGATCACGGGAGACGGCCATTTTTTCATCAGCGAAAAGCCGGGCGAGCCGCCATTGACGGCACCGCTGGAACTCGATGACTTCGTCGCGTTCGTCAACAAGCTTGGGCCCCAGGAAGTGCGGCGCATGACCAAGAGCGACGTCGCGTTTGAAAAGCAGCTGGTCAAGAAAAAGCCGGGCTAGTCACCCGATGCCATCCTTCGAGCTCCTGTCCGGCTATTGGTCGCAGACTGAAATTGCGACCAATGGGCTGATTCTGCTGAACCTGTTCGGCGCGCTGCTGCTGGGGCTTGCGGTGGGCTACGAGCGCTCGTACCACGGCCGCGCGGCCGGCATGCGCACCTATGGCCTGGTGTGCATGGCGTCCGCCGCGCTGACCATTGTCGCCGGCTATCCGGGCTTTTGGTACGGCGGCCACGGCGCCGCGCTGGGCGTGTCCGACCCCACGCGCGTGATTCAAGGTGTCGTCACCGGCATCGGCTTTCTGGGCGCCGGCGTCATCATGCGCGAAGGTTTTAATATTTCGGGCTTGACGACCGCCGCGTCGATCTGGACGTCGGCGGTGATCGGCATCCTGGTTGGCGTCGGGTTTTATATGGCCGCCATCGGGCTGGCGTTCTTCTCGGCGATGATCATGATCTACATGAACCGCATCGAGGCCTTCCTGCCGGCCCGCCACGCGATTGCCATCACGCTGCGCTTCAAGCCGGGCTTTCATCCGCGCGAAGACACGCTGCGTCGGTTGGCCATCGAGCGCGGCTACCGAATCGCCACCGGCACGTTCACGATCGGCTCCACCAACGGCTACCAGGAGTGGCGTTTCGTGGCGCTGGCGCTGTCGACTCGCAGCGGCGCGTCGCTGTCGTCGATGGCGGACGAGCTGGCAAAATTTGAAGGCATGGACAGCTATCAGTTGTCGCACGCCCGTAACTAGGAAAGAGACGCATGCAGCCCCACGATGTACTGGATTTCTGGTTCAGCCAGCCCCCCAAAAACTGGTTCCGCAAGGACGCGGCCTTTGACGATGCCATCCGCACCCGCTTCGGCGCCACCATCGACAAGGCAGTGAGCGGCGGCTTGCGCGAGTGGGATGAACAGGGACCAGCCGGCACGCTGGGGCGCATCCTCGTACTCGACCAGTTCACCCGCAATGCCTGGCGCGACACGCCCGCATCGTTTGCCGGCGATGCGCTGGCGCTGGCGGCCGCGCAGGCGCTGGTCGACAGCGGCGGCGACCAGCTTTTAACGCCGCAACAGCGCGCGTTTGCCTGGATGCCATTCGAGCACGCGGAAGACCTGGCCATGCAGCAGCGCGCGGTCGACCTGTTCACGCAACTGTCCGCGGACCACGAAGGCTTTACGGACACCCTCGATTACGCGCAGCGCCACCGCGCGGTGATCGAACGCTTCGGGCGCTTCCCGCACCGGAACGCCATCCTGGGGCGCACGTCGACGCCTGATGAATCCGCCTTCCTGACCGAACCCGGGTCCCGGTTCTGATGGCGCTGCCTACCCTGAATATCGTCGGCGCCGGCCACGTCGGCCGTGTGCTGGGGCGCCTGTTTGACGCCAGCGGCGCCGCGCAAGTCCAGGATGTGCTCACGCGCTCGCACGCCAGCGCGCAGGCGGCAGTGGACTTCATGGGCGCTGGTCGCGCACTGCCGGATGCGTCCACGCTGCGCCGCGCCGATGTGTGGATGTTGGCCGTGGGCGACGACCAGATTGGACCGGCCTGCGCGCAACTGGCAGCGACTGGCCTGCTTCAAGACGCGGTGGTGTTTCACTGCAGCGGCGCGCGCTCGTCGGCCGCGTTGCAAAGCGCAGCCGACGCTGGCGCGCTCGTTGCCAGCGTGCACCCGGTGCGCAGCTTTGCCGATCCGGCCGCGGTGGCCCAGGATTTTGCCGGCACTTTTTGCGGTGTCGAAGGGGATGCCGCCGCGCTGGCGCAACTGGCGCCGCTGCTGGCAAAAATCAAGGCGCGCACGGTTGCCATCGATGCCGCCGCCAAGACGGTGTACCACGCGGCCGCGGTGTTCGCATCGAATTACCTGGTGACGGTGGTCGATGCCGCGCTGCGCGCGTATCAGGCAGCCGGGATCCCGGCGGACGTGGCACGCGAACTGGCGCGTCCGCTGGCCACCGAAACGCTGGCCAACGCGCTGCGCCTCGGGCCGGAGGCCGCGCTGAGCGGGCCGATTGCGCGCGGCGACCTGCAGACTGTCGCGCGCCAGCAGCAAGCCATCGATGGCTGGGACCCTGATACCGGCGTCCTGTATGCTGCGCTCGCCGACGCCACTTCCTTGCTGGCGCAGCGCAAACGCGCCGGCACCCTCTCAATTTAATCCTGGAGTTTCGATGCACCTGACCGCCTGGGCCACGCTGGCCATCCTTGCCGTATATTTCTGGACGTTTGCCGTCGCCGGCCGCGCACGCGTAACGTATAAAGTGCCTGCGCCGTCGATGGACGGTCCGGCGCCATTCCAGGCGGCGCAGCGCGTGCAGGTCAACACGCTCGAACAATTGCCGCTGGTACTGGCGCCGCTGTGGATGTGCGCGATGTACCTGGGCGACCCATGGGCTGCAGCCGGCGGCCTGCTGTGGTGCGTGGGCCGCGTCCTGTATGCGCTGGGCTATTACAAGGACCCGGCGAAGCGCGAAGCGGGTTTCGTGCTGGCGCTGGTGGCGTCCGCCTTGCTGATCGCCGGCACCGTGTGGGGATTGGTGATGAAATAAAGACAAGTCATCGCCGCCGCGTGGAAGTGTTGCATCGCAGAACGAAATTATCCGCGAAGGATCGACAAACGGGCGCTTTATCCCTAAGCTTGACCGACTCAAGTATGCGATTCCCGCGGAGGTATGATGTTGTTCCTGAAATCGACCAGCGTCAGCAAGGCGCCCGGCCTGTACGAAGTTGACATTGCCGCCAAGCCCCCTGGTAAAACCTTTGGCGTGTATGTCGCCACCAATCCGGACCAACCACCTGCTGCCTTGCTGGAAGGACTGGCATCGCTTGGATACGCGCAGGTGCACCAGAAGGGGTACAAGCACCGCGATGGCGGCAAGGTGCTGGACCTGCATTTCGAGAAAAAAGGCACCGACCTGTTCGATGGTTGGACTACTGCCGAGTCGACTGCGAACCTGGCGGCGATTACCAGCCTGTTCGAGCAGTACAACGTGACGATCGCGCCGCGCGTCATGAGTTTGTCCGAAGCCTACGCCTGACCTGCGGTGTCTTCCCAGGCAGGCGCTCAACGAGCGGCGTCATGTGAGACCGGCCGATGGATCTGTTTTCTTCCCTTTCAACGCCAACACTGACACCGATTCCGATCGAGGACGGTGAGCTGGCCATGCTGCCGCAGTTGCACCTGCCGGCCAGCAATGCCGACATCATGGCGCAATTGATTGCCGATACGCCCTGGCGGTCGGAAATCGTCACCGTGTACGGCAAGCAGCATCCGCAGCCGCGCCTGTCGGCCGCGTACGGTGACGCGCGCTATACCTATTCCGGGCTGACCATCGAGCCGTTGCCATGGACACCATTGCTGCTGTCTATAAAAGCGGCAGTGGAAGTTTCCAGCGCTTACAAGTTCAATAGTGTGTTGCTTAATTACTACCGTGATGAGCGCGACAGCATGGGCATGCACAGCGACGACGAACGCGCACTTGGCCGCAACCCGGTGGTCGCCTCGGTCAGTTTTGGCGCCACGCGTACATTCATCCTTCGCCACAAGGCCAGCAAGCGCACTGTTCGCTTGGCGCTCACAGACGGTTGCCTGCTGTTGATGGCGGGCGCCTTGCAGCATCACTGGCAGCACGGTATCAACAAATCGACACGCGGCATCGGTCCGCGTGTGAATCTGACTTTCCGGTCAATTAATTAGCATTGTGGAAACGCTATCGTAAAATAACTGGCTTTTCGGTCAGTTAAGTTACATTCCCTTACAGTTCTTACGAAATCGAGGTCGTGTGCACGTTTGTCGTTTGCTATCTTGATCCCGACGCGATTCAGTGTGAACCGCGCAACAGATGAACGACAGAGGATGTTGATATGAAAAAGCTCATTTTTGCAGTGATCGCTGGAGTGGCCGTCATGGGCGCCGCCCAAGCGCAGGAAACCTATCCAAAAACTTACGTGGGCGTCGGTGTCGCATCGGTTGACCACGATTTCTCGGCTCCTGGCACCACCAACAGCGATTCCGACGGCTGGAACGCTTCCGGTAAAGTATTCGCAGGTTACGAATTCAACCCAGTCTGGGGCGTCGAGATCGGTTACACCGACTTCCGCAAATCGGACGTCAGCTTCACCCGGAACGGTGTGAACGGCAACGGCGAAACCAAGGGCCACTCGGCTTACCTGGCTGGCAAATTCACCGTGCCAATCAACGAACAGTTCGGCGCCTACGCCAAACTGGGCGCGTCGTACAACAAGGCCAGCCTGTCGAGCAACACCCCAGGCTTCAACTATGACGACAACCGCACCACCGCGTATGGCGCGCTGGGCGTGCAGTACAAGCTGAACCAGAACGTTTCGCTGATCGGTGAATACGAGCGTTACGGCGACAAGCGCGATTTCGGCGCCAAGCCTGACGTCATCACTGTCGGTGCACGCTACAGCTTCTAAACCAGCTTTTAGTTTGTAATCAGGTAGCAAGCCACGCAAAAAGCCCGGTCGATTCGTCGACCGGGCTTTTTGTCGTTTTCGCCGTGGTATTTCGCCAAAGTATTTACCGTCGATGCGCCGGAGTGATTTTGTTATAGTTGTATGGTCAACCAGATCACGGAGGGTGTCATGCAAGGTGCAGGCGGAACCAGTGGGGGCAGCGGCCAGTTCTTTCTTGGCCTGGTCATGATGTGCGGCGGGTTTTACATGCTGCTCAGCAGCGTGATTGTCAGTTCGACGTTCGGGCTCGGCTCGCGGCTCTTCGGGATCGGTGGCGTCGGCATCACCGGCGGCATCATCCTGGTGCCGCTGGTGCTGGGCATCGGCATGATTTTCTATAACGCGCGCAACTACCTTGGCTGGCTGGTGGCGGTGGCGTCTTTCTTTGCGATGGTGTTTGGCGTCATTTCATCGGTGAGCCTGGATTTGCGCACCATGTCCGCGTTCCACCTGATCACAATCCTGGTGCTGGCGTTCGGTGGCCTCGGCCTGTTCCTCGGATCGCTGCGCGGCGGCGCCAGCGCGCAGCCGGTGCAATCTCAGTGAATGCCCGGTTCCACTTGCGCGCGCAGGCGGGCGCGCCAGGCGCCCAGCGCCGACAGGGCAGCATGAAATTCGCGCTCGATCAGGTCGGCTTCGGCAGTGGTGACCACGCCGTCGCGCAATGCATCGGATACCGCTTCGGCCACGGCGCCCACCTCACTCATCACGCGGCAGACCGTCTGCGACAAATCGTCTTCTTGCGTGTGCCCCGGCTGGGGGACCACGAATGCCGCCATGCCATGGCGCACCAACAGCGCGTGCAGCGGCAGATGGGCGTCCAGCATGCCGGCCTTGTGACAGCATTCGACGATCCGCGACACTTCCTCGAACGAGGGATAGTGCGAAAAAATCGTGGGCGCCAGTTTATTGCGCAGCACGTTCGGTGAAATATCCAGTTCCCGCGCCAAGGCATCCATGCCACCCGGATACTTGCGGGCCACCGTGTAGAGCGCATCGTGCTGGTTCATGTCGAGATAACGTCGGGTCATGGTATTCCTCAGATTTTTTTACCGGTGCATGACAAATCATTCATTGTTATTCTGATTTTAAACAGATTCCAACTAAAACGGCGGTCCTGACCATGAAGCTCTCGATGCACGCTCTCCACGCGGTACTGGCCTTGTCACTGCTGGGTTTGAATCCAGTGGCGCAGGCGGATCCCCGTCCGGCCATGCCCAAACATTCCTTCAAGGGCGGGTTTTCGTCGCAGCGTCCGGCTGCGCCGCCTCCACGGGCGCCGAGGCAGGATGCCCCGCGTGGCGGGTTCGGGTCGTTTGGCAGCGCGCCAGCTGGCAATGCGCAGAAAAGCGATTCTGCCTTGTCGCAGCGTCTCGACCGGAATGCGTCGGAGTCGAACGCGCTGCGCACGCTGGACGCCCGCCGCGCGGCACAGGACCAGGCGGCGCGCGATGCACGGGGAGACACGCGGCCAGTGCCGGGATATGAATATCGGCAAAATGGGCCGGCGCCGTTTCAACAGCAACAGCAACAGCAGCAACAGCCATCCCAGCGGTCGAACAGCGGCCTGGGAGGCGTCGTGACCGGCATGGTGCTGGGCCAGATCGCCAATGGTGCGCACGCCAGGAACAACGGTTATCCGGGACAAATGAGCTCTGGCACCAGCAGCGCGACCGTGAACCAGGCGCCGGCGCGCACATCGTTTTTTGGCGGCGTGATGCGGATGTTCATGTGGCTGGTCGTGTTGTCCGCCATTGGCTGGCTGGTGTATTTCCTGGTGCAGCGCAAACGCCGCAAATCGGCGGAAAACAAACCGCATTACACCTTTGAGGGGCATTGAGATGGGTTGGAAGGACGTGTTCACTTATACCAAGGCGCTAGCCGCGAACCAAGGCGTGGGCGCCACCGCGCGCGCCGACGAGCATTTACCACTGGGTGCGCGTATCGGCAGCCTGGTGCAGATGCAAATGTCGCCGGTGATCCGCGCGCAGACCGGCGGCTCGTTGATAGCCATGCCGGACGCGGGCGATACGCGCGTATTGGCGGTGTCGCAAATCAAGCTCGAGCCGGCCACCGCGCTGTTTCGCCTGTATTTGGCGACCGGTGACGACAAGGCCGACGAAAAATTTTTGCAGGTGTTCAGCAATGACGACGGCAGCGTCGCCGAAATCCTGTATTGCACGCAACTGGCGCGCGTGATTCCCGAGACCGCCGACGACCAGGACGCGTACACCGGCGTGGCCGGGTACGGGCTGGGGGACGCCAGCTACACGCTGTGGCGCGACCAGCTGGCCGACATGCTGGGCGCCGCCGACCTGGCCAACGCGTTTGGCGAAGATGACCACATCGCCTATGCCCGGGACGCCGGTGTGCGCGACGCGGCGTTCATGCAGCCTTTCACCGGAATGGAGATCCGGATCGACGACGCGCAAGGAATGAAAGGTTTGCGGCAGCAACTGTATTTCATGCCGTATGTGCGCGAACTGAACGGTGGCGGACGCGAATATTTGTTGATTACCACCGAGATCATCGAGAGTGTCGATGGCGATCCGTCGAAGCGCGGCATCCATGTCGACTTCGTGATCGGCATCCCGATCGAGCCTGAACGCATCACTGTGCAGTAAAAAACTTTACAACGAGAGGAAAACAAATGAGCAACGCAAGTGGATGGGGACTGACCGCACGACTGGTGTCGAAACATTTCGGCGTATTGGGCAACAAGATTTCCGAAGCCATCGCCAACTTCGATCCTGAAACCGCCACGGAAGCCGACCGCGACCGCCTGGCCGAAACGCTGCGCGAAACAGCCCAGCTGCTGGCCTCGGGCCGCGCCGCGTTTGACAAGGAGCACAACGATGTGGTCAGCCTGCAAAACCTGATCGCCAACGACGAGCGCGCCACGGAAACGCTGGCCCAGCGCCTGGCAGCCGGCACCATCGCCGAAGCCACGGTTACCATGTTCTGCGACGAGTTGGAGGCGAACAAGGCGCGCTTGCCGCAGGAAATCCAGGAAGAGTCGGACGCCAAGGCGTACATGGAAGAACTGCAAAAAATCGTCGACGCGCTGAGCAAGCAGTTGTCTGAATTCGATGCGCAGGCGAAAAAAGCCATGCAGGCGCTGGCCAGTGCCAAGGCGCAGAAGGAGTTGCAGGAGTTGCGCATGGACCGCCAGGCGCAGCTTGCAGGCTTGTCCGGCATGCAAGGCAATTCGACGGCGCTCAGTGCGCTGACGCGGCGCGCGTAGGTGGTGTCGAACGAAGCGGCCGGGATGCGC
>Ga0265798_10009770_pt1 | contig 11935 bp, 20 predicted proteins | sample P3T30metagenome_FD_192430 | JGI IMG/M metagenome (GOLD analysis project Ga0265798, IMG submission 192430) | Plant litter microbial communities from East Loma Ridge, Irvine, California - P3 T30 | ecosystem: Environmental > Terrestrial > Plant litter > Unclassified | place: USA: California... | reverse complement strand
CGTCTAAGGCAGTGGGTGACATTGTTGGGGATATAGATTGGATGGTACGGTTGTTGGGGAGTATGGATTTAGTATGGGGCGCGATTGTCTGCGGCAGAAGTGTGCTGGACGCCGCTGGATTGTTAGCCCGAGGATTGCTGTTTACTAAAGATCAAGGACATACCGATGAGAGTTGTGAGCTGAGCAGAGCGAGTTCGAGAACATGTACTACTCTTAAGAGTGTTTATTTGCCAAAGGCGGGATAGTAAATGTGTTGTAGCTTGGTGTGGAGATGAACAAAGAGATAAGAGTATATAAGCAAGAAGAAGCAGTCAGTATACATTCACCCTTTATATAGCAGACGGAGGTCCGACCCAAACACGTTGATATTTCCATAATAATTCACAATTCACACCATATTGACAATTACGGGGACCTGCTTATAATACCCCTTTACCCGGTAATACGCGTTCTGGTGACCGAACGCCACCTTTAACTACCCTGATTAGAGCACAGACTATAGACATCGGAAATCTCCCCAACGAATGGTAATCGGCCGACCTAGAATGGAAGCAGAAGGACCCTTGGAATCCGACCTTTTGGGTGTATCAAAGGATAGCTCTCTTCCAACGCCTGAGAGCTCCTCCATTGGAAGAAGCAGATGCTTATGCCGCCGAGGGAGCAGGGCCTTTCCTTATCTTGGTAATTTGCCTTCAGGTCCGAGCTGGCAGAAGGCGGTGCTTTCGATAAGCTAAGAATTTGTGTGCGCCATCGAAACCTGAAACGAGGGCTTCAGCATAAATTACATGAATGCTCAAGGCGACTAAAGATGTTCCTCAGTGGACACGTCGCTCGATACGGACACGAAATTGATCTGCAAACGAATAATCTACCTTATTCTAGATCAGTATAGCTCTTGCAGGCATCACGGATTGAAACAAGAGATCATGCCAACGAGATAAATGACGTTCCCTGTTTCAAGATATCCCCCGCCATTCCACCGGTATGGACCTTACCCAACCTAACCTGACCCAGTCAGCTCGAATTGGTCATCAAAGACAACCTGCTGCCTCTGAGCCTCACTATGCAACTCGTCCGCGCCGCTCTCCGGAATTGAAATGGCCTCACACATCTCCATTTGTCGATAAGAGTCACACCGAGCATTGTCTAGCTTAGTTGTGGCCGCGATTGAAGACGAGAGAAAGAGCCGGTCTTACAGAAAGCGCGACTAGTCCAGTATGCCCATATGGCAATGGCCTGTCTGTGATTCATGGAAGAGATGATAAGTGAGATACCGATCGCGGCCATACCGACCCACTTGGATGTGGGGGATTCAAGATTGATCAACGCCATGCCATGTCTCGTTGTCGATTATCACGAAACTGTTCAATGGATTTGATAGCGGTATCAACTCCTACCATTGCATGGGGTTTAGAGAAAGATCAGACGGTGAAATCAGTGATCCTGCTGCTTGCGCCATAGCTGTCAATGATAAGCCTACACTCCAGAAGATATACAGGGAATCAATGCTGAGATTATGACGAGTCGCCAGTTGCCGGCTCCTGGACACTCATTCGACTCGCCAAGATACTGATAAATGTCGAAGAGCTTGAGGTCGCCCACAGCGAGAGCCGCTATGGCGTTATGAATGGACGTCGAGCCGGGCTGGTCTTGCATTGCGGATCCAGCATGGAGAAGCAGGATGCAGTTGACAATAAATTCCACGTCATGGGCTGTGCCTGAATACCGTTCATTGAGATTTCATTTGACTCGTCAATGTAATACCTTTCCCTTGTATGCTTAGACGTATACTACCAACACTACCTCGCCTGCATAAACTCCCACTTCCAAGCATACGGATAGCAAATATGTCTGCCGCTCCCATGCCCACCGCGGTCGAAGCTCCAGCTCGAATCGCGGTTCTGCAAGTCGAAATCAAGGAGCTCAAGATCAGCAAACAGGATGCCTCGGCTCAGGTCGAAGAGATGAAGGCTTTGAAAGCGCTATTGGGCGACCAGAAGAAAGATGCTGGAGCTTCGGGAGGATTCCAGCTCAAGACCCCTAAGGGAACTACGGATCACAAGCCCGAAGCTGCCTTATTACGACGGAAGATATTCAGCACCTTGGAAGGTATCTTCGTCAAGTACGGAGGAAGTACCATTGATACCCCTGTCTTCGAGTTGAGGGAGATCCTGGCTGGGAAATACGGAGAGGACTCGAAGTTGATCTATGATCTTCAAGATCAGGGTGGAGAGCTCTGTTCATTACGATACGATTTGACGGTGAGCTACTCCTGACATGTGTCTGGCAGAGCTGATTTTCAGGTTCCCTTTGCAAGGTACCTCGCCATGAACGGTATCACATCTATGAAGCGATTCCACATTGGAAAAGTCTACCGAAGAGATCAGCCCGTCATGTCGAAAGGACGAATGAGGGAGTTTTACCAATGTGTAGGCTTATCTTTTGCCCATCAATCCAGGCTGATCATCAGGATTTCGATATCGCAGGAACCTACGATCCCATGGTACCTGATGCTGAGATCCTCGCCATGCTTTGTGACGCCCTCACTTCTCTCGACATCGGAGCATACACCGTCAAAGTCAACCACCGAAAGATCCTAGATGGTATCTTCGAGTTGGCCGGTGTCCCAGCCGACAAGACGAGAAGTATCTCGTCAGCCGTCGATAAACTCGATAAAGCACCCTGGTCAGAGGTCAAGAAGGAGATGACTGTCGAAAAGGGATTGAGTGAGGAGATTGCGGACAAGATTGGGAAATACGTTGGATTGAAGGGTGAGTCGTACTATAAAGGATGACACTCATGGTCAGGTCAAGGCTTTGAGTTACTTGAGAAGCTTGAAGGCGATGCTGAGCTCAATACCATCGCATCTGCTAAGGCAGGTTTGAAGGACATGCGACTCCTGTTCGAATATCTCGAGGTCTACGAGGTTTTAGACAAGGTACGTTTGCTTTCCCTGCAGGCGAACAGCTTACCGATGATATAGCTCAGCTTCGATATGTCCCTCGCTCGAGGTCTCGACTACTACACCGGTATCATTTATGAAGCCATTCACACTTCCTCCGCTCCCCCTACTGCCAGCGCATCATCCTCCAAACCCAAGAAATCCAAAAACCCAGACGAGATCGACGAGAGCTCCGTCGGTGTCGGATCAATCGCCGGTGGAGGTCGATACGATAATCTCGTCGGTATGTTCAGTGAGGCTGCCGGTAACAGCCGTACCCAGGTCCCATGTGTGGGTGTCTCCGTCGGTATCGAGCGTGTTTACAGCATCATGGAGGCTAAGCGTAAACAAAAGGAGGAGAAATTGAGGGGCAAAGAGACTGAGGTTTACATCATGTCTATGGGTGGTGGGCTATTGAAGGAGCGAATGCGTCTTGCCAAAGTCTTGCGAGAAAGGGGTATCAAGGTAAGTTTGCAACAGGTCTCGGGTCTGGTCCACCAAACTGATCGGATAGGCCGAGTTCATGTACAAGGAGAAACCCAAAGTTCCTGCTCAGTGGAAAGTCGCGGGCGATGAAGGTATGCAGTTTGTCGCCATCCTGGCTCCTGATGAGGTCGAAAAGGGAACAGTCAGGATCAAGGAGCAACTCGGCAAGGATCAATCTAGCGAGGACAACAAGGGTGAAGAAGTCAGCATGAAGGAGGTTGCAGACTACTTGCTAAGCAAGCTTGGTCGAGCGTAGGATGTAGATGAATCTGGATAGACCATTTCACCACAGTCTCATATTGTATCGTGCATGAACCTCGCCGTAGCCAATGATGAGCTTCCCATTATCTTTCGGCGGTATAAACGCCGGTAAAAATAGTTCAATTAGACAGTGATCGCGTGGGACCGTGCCTTAGAATCAAGATAGAGATTTGTCACGAGACTAAACGGATCCGAGTGACTTACAGGTTTCACTGAGTCCTTTCACATTCATTATCCCATTTCCATCTCTGGTATAACGGGTACAGATAGATTACTGTATACTACAGTATGTCGTCTCAACTCGTCCTGGACACGATAGATGTCTTGGCCAAGAGTAAAAAGCAGTGAGTAACCAAAATCTAACACCTACCTCGCGCTGATATCAGCCCTCCTCAGCTGTTCAAGCCCGAGGGTCTTTTGCTTCTGCCAATCCTCATTGTAGTCTCGCTATCAATCCTGCTACTCACTTTCGTCATTCCACCTATTTACAGGAAACTACGAAACCTTATCTCGCCTCCTCGATACGATCTACTGGTCGATGAAGATGAGGAACCCGAGCCTGCACCATATATGCCTTCCGGTGGCCTGTTGGCCGACTTCAAGCTCCACGTCCGGTCACTCAAGGAGTACGGATCTTTCTTGTTTTTCATGGAGATCTTGAGGACATTGGCCATCGCTGCGCTACTCGGTCTCAGCATTCACGCTGCTATTCAAGCCGAACCTCCAGAGTCGTCAGATCGGTATCATACATTCAAGAAGCACAGGAAGCATAAGCACAAGCACAATAAATTGATTCTGGGAGAGTACACACCTCTGGAGCTTGGAGAGTTTGGGTCTACAACCTTCTACGTAAGTCGTGTCGCGTGGTATAAGCTGACTTCAGACATACTCCCTTATCCTCTCCTTCCTGCTGCTCTCGCTCAGACCCGCCACTCCTGTCCGTCGACAGCTCATCGCTCATCTCGATATCTTCTTGTTCATTGCATGGGGAGTTTACGCCTACAGAGACATATACCCCTTGTTCACATACGATTTGAGACCGACCGATCACGATACTATCATCACCTGGATACGAGTCGGTCTACTCAGCTTTGCCGCCATTTTTATTCCATTATTTAGGCCCAGGACGTATACTCCTGCTGATCCCAAACATCCAGCTGGTCCAGGAGAGATACATCCCGAACAGACCACGCCGTGGATCTTCCTCGTCTTTTACTCGTTCATGGATCTGCTTGTCTGGAAGTGAGTCATCACCCCAGGATCTTGCTGATGACTAGAGCTTGGAAGGTACCCGCTTTGCCATATGATGATCTACATCCTCTTGCCGATTACGATCGAGCCATCTACCTATACAAGGTGAGTCTTTGTCATAGGAGCATGGCTGATATATAGCAACACCGTCTCAAGCTAGACCCAATCAGACGTCAGCAAGCCGGTCTGAAACCTCGTCACCTATTCCTCGGCATCCTGTACGCCAATTTACCCGCAATTCTCACGATCTTTGTTTTATGTGTCGTCTCTGCCACCGCCGAGTTGTCTGGAAGTCTTGGTATCCAAAAGGTCCTCGAATACCTAGAGAACGATGGAGAAGGAGCTACATTCAAGCCGATCTTGTGGATCTTGATGCTGTTTGTCGGTCCGACTATTGGATCCCTCGCTATCCAGGGATACGTCTACCTTAATACTCGACTTCTGGTCCGAAGTGAATCTGTCCTCACTCAGCTCTTGTTCGATCACGCTCTGCGACTGAGAATGAAGGATTCGACAGATGACCAGGGCGAGAGCGACAAGAAGGATGTCCCCGCGATCAACGTAGAGGACGTAGACGAAGCTTCTGACACTGAAGTCGGCAGCTCGTCCGACTCCAGCAAAGCCAAAAAAAACAATGCTGCAAAAGCCGAGGAGGAAGCCGCGAAAAGCAGTGGACAGGGTTTAGCCGGAAAGATTAATGTCCTCATTTCTTCTGATGTCGAGTCCATCTTAGGTACGTGATCACGATCGAGCAATGCTGATAAGCAGAGGGTCGAGATTGGCCATTGATCCTCGTCTTCTCGCCGGTTCAATTCGCCCTTTGTATGGTTTTGCTGTATCAAATCCTCAGCTGGAGTTCGATCATCGGAATGCTTACTACCGTTTGCACTCTGCCTTTACCTGGTCTATTGACCAAGAAGAGTGCCGAATATCAGGGAAAGAAAATGATTGCGACCGATGCTAGGGTGGACAGTGTCACCGAAGGTACGTACAAATGTTTTTAACTGTTAGCTGACGGCAGCTATCGGAGCTCTACGTATGATCAAGATGTTTGGCTGGGAAGACAGAATTAAGGAAAGGATCGCTGTCAAGCGGGAGGATGAGTTGGACTTGATCTGGAAAAGGAGGCTCGTCAATCTGTAAGCTCCACGGCCTTGTACATGAAGCTGACAGCAGTGGTACAACTCTTCTGAACATGATTCTTCCGGTCTTGACCATGTCAATCACATTTGCCTTCTATACTCTTGTCCAGAAGAGGGAGTTGACCGCTTCAAAAGGTGAGCATCTATATACGAGCGGAGCTGATACCAGTCTTCACCAGTATGACCGTATTCGAGGTCGTCAAGGGTCAGATGGGCATGGTAAGCTTTTTCGACATGTGCAGGGCTGATAGTAGTGCTTCTACCTCATCAACAGTTGTGTCACTGCTTGGGTCTCGCTCACACGAATCAACAAGTTCCTGCACGAAGTGAGTTTCAATCATCGCCTCGGAAGACTTGACTGACATCAGTCTGAAATGATTGACGAGTTCACCGAAGGCCAAACTGCCGATATCAAGCCCCGAGCTCAGCTCGAAGCGGAGGAACAAGGACTTATCCGATTGCACGATGCCAACTTCTACTGGGGTACCGAAAATGGTTCCAGCTCGCCTCGATTCGGACTCCGTATCCCAGAGTTGACGTTTGTCAAGGGCAAAATCAATCTCATCACTGGTGCTACCGGTAGTGGGAAGAGTACACTTCTCAAGGTAAGCTCATCCGTGCTTTCAGACACTGATATTAGGCTCTTACCGGTGAACTTCACTTTGAGAAGCGACCAGGAGCATTCTTCCATCTTCCACGAGAGGGTGGAGTCAGTTACGCCGCTCAGGAAAGTTGGTGCATGTCGGAAAGCATCAAGGATAATATCATCTTCGGTGAACCATACGATCTCGCTCGGTACAAGAACGTCATTCGGTCTTGTGGTCTCGAGACTGATTTGACCTTGTTTGAACACGGCGATCAGACCGAGATTGGAGAAAAGGGGATCACCTTGAGTGGAGGTCAGAAAGCTAGGATCACGCTTGCTAGGGCTGTATACTCTGAGACTGCTATTGTTCTGCTTGATGGTGGGTCTTTACATAGTGAACTAGCTGACGACAGATATCTTCTCTGCACTTGACGCGCTTACTTCGAGGTTCATTATTGACAACTTATTCAATGGGGAAATGATGCGAGGCCGAACAGTCCTTTTGATTGTGAGTCTTATGAAATCCTCGTTGATGAGTGCTGATCTCAGACGCACCATGTCGGTCTTGCCGCTCCGATGTCCGACTACATGATTGCACTCAACAGTGACGGCTCACTCCGAAGCGCTGGTCCTATCGAAGACGAGCTCGAGGCTAATCCCGAGCTGGAGAAAGCAGCCAAGGAGGATATCCAGGAAACCAAAGAACAGATCTCGACGGGAGAAGACAAAGCGGAAGAGACCAAACCTGGAAACTCGCTCGTCAAAGATGAGGAGAAGAGTGAAGGGCGTATCTCCAAGCGAGCCATGTTCAGCTTCTTCAAGTAAGTCCCCATGCTATGATCGTGACCGATGACTGATAGGCAGGAACTTTGGTGGACCCATCTTCTGGCTCACTTACTTCGGTTTACTATTTGGCGCTCAGATGGTTTCTGCCTTCCAGACCTACTGGCTTGGTCGATGGGCTCGGGCATACGACGAGGCCAATGGTCGACATGTCTCTGCCATCTACTGGTTGTCTCTCTACATCGTCTTTGTATTGATTGGTCTGTTAATGATGGCTGGAGCCTGGATCCTGTATTACATCGGAGCCATCAAGGCATCTCGTGTCATTCACCAGCGACTTGTCGACAAGATCTTTGGCGCCTACGCTCGATTCCTCGATACCACACCTGTCGGACGGATCATTTCTCGATTCTCGAAAGATATCAAAAACATCGATTCCTCATTCACCGAGACCTTTGCCGATGTCTCTGAGATCACAATCAGTCTCGCCATCAAGTTCGTCGTCGTTCTCGCTCTTGTGCCCCTATTCTCCTTACCTGCCATCGCGATCGGTGCGCTTGGAGCATTCATCGGTGAAGTCTACATTCACGGTCAACTGAGCGTCAAGCGAGAAATGTCGAATGCCAAGAGTCCCTTGTTCTCTCACTTCTCCGCTGCTGTATCTGGTATCGTCTCGATCCGAGCTTACGGTGCTCAGAAGAAGCTTATGCGAGAAGCGCAGAAGCGAGCCGACAAATATACAAGAGCCGCTACTGCATTCTACAACTTGAACCGATGGGTTACTGTCAGAATCGATATGCTCGGTGGTCTGTTTGCTGCTTCCCTGGCTGGATTCTTGGTTTACGGTCCCCGACTCGATGCCTCCACTTCAGGTTTCGCCTTGTCGCAAGCTATCTCATTCTCCGGCATGATCATCTGGTGGGTACGAATCGTCAACGAGCTCGAGGTCCAGGGCAATTCAGTCGAGAGGGTGGAAGATTACTTGATCATCGACCAAGAACCTGTAGCGACTGAACGAAATCAGCCACCTGCTGCTTGGCCAACATCGGGAGAGATCATCTTGGACGGTTTGTCTGCCAAGTACGCCTCAGACGGGCCTACCGTACTTGATAACTTGAAAGTCAGGATTGCTAGTGGTGAAAAGGTCGGAATTGTCGGACGTACTGGAAGTGGAAAGTCGACTCTGGTAAGTGCTCTCATCTTGCCGGATCGATCGAGACTGACACATAGGCACTGGCGATTCTGAGGATGATCCCTACGACCGGCAGTGTTGTCATTGATGGACTCAAGACTGAGAATGTCAACCTCAAAGCCCTCCGATCAAACATCACCATCATTCCTCAAGACCCCATCCTGCTTTCTGGTTCATTGCGGTTCAATCTCGTAAGCTGACTCGTACAGTCGATTCCAAAAGCTAACGTGACAGGATCCGTTCGGAGAGCACGAAGATATCGAGCTGAATGATGCCATGTATGCCTCGGGTCTCGGTGCTGTACGACATAGTGAAAGCGGAGCATCCACCCCCATGCGATTAAGTCTCGATACCCAAATCGCAGCTGGTGGTGGAAACCTTTCTCAGGGTCAGAGACAACTCGTCGCCCTAGCTCGTGCTCTTGTCAGGAATAGCAAAATCCTGATTCTTGACGAGGTATGTCATTCTTCTCCCACTTGGTTCGAAGCTGACTTATAGGCAACTGCATCGGTAGATTTCGAGACGGATGCTCTGATCCAGAAATCGATCAGGGATCTACCATCACATTGTACCGTCTTGACTGTTGCGCATCGACTTGCAACAGTCATGGACTACGATAAGATCCTAGTTCTTGGTGCTGGAAAGCTGCTCGAGTACGATTCGCCTGATATTCTCAGGAATAATAAAGATAGCTATTTCGCAAAGCTGGTCCAAGCCATGGAGGGACCTTCGAGGTAAATAGACTTGTTTTAGTTGAGTCATGTATATGGTATGATATCGCCATTGTCTGCCGGGACTCATCCGGTTTGGTCGACCAGCACATAGGGGCTGAATCTAGCTACAAGCCTCATCAGCGAAATCCTCCGAGATTGCTATAACCTGTAGCGCACTGCTTTGCCGCGGAGGTACACAATCTAGGCGTCTGAAACAGGTGTGGCTCGACTTGGTCAGACAGATGCCTCGTTTCGAGGATTTGAGTATGTACTGTGCAATGCGAACTACCATTGACTCTGCTGACTCTACCTTCTACCGACTTCCTCTGCAGCTAGGACGATCGCCTTTCCGCCAACTGTTCCTGTCCTTCCGCTGACACCAAACGTGAGAGCGTATCCTGGTGGAAGCTCACTTCCGGGAGCAGGCAGCTCCAACAATGGCCATGAAGCTGGTCCAGGCTTCTGTAGGATCATCTCAATCTGATCATCAGTCTGGATCCTTAAAGCTTATTGCAGCGACGCACCTTGGTACCTAAGATACGGAAAGTACTCGTTGCTGGATCAATGGGGCCGTAGAGGGTGACAGTCTTGTTCACTCGCTTATGTGCGGGCAGGTACAAGTCGAGCTTGATCTACTTAGTCAGCTTAGCTCCCCAGACCGAGTCAGCTTACCTCCTGAGCTGTGAAGACAACAGTCGACTTGGTTTTGTCGGCTCCTTTCGCAAAGGCCGAGACGTGAATCTGCATCGGAGTCTGATAGTGATCCATTCGACAATTGACAAACTCCTCCTTGTCCTCTTTCTTTGCCCCAACAAAGAGATGGGATCCTTCCTTGCATCCTTCAATTTTCATGAATTCGTCGAATTCTAGCACTTTTCGTTTTGGGCAACAAGCATTGTATTTCGTTCCTTCGTGGAAGACCGGCTGGATGTCAGCTTAGTTCTATGAAAGCGATCAGCAGACTTACACCTAGAGGATGATACCTGCACTTTGCTTTTTCACCATCACCCCTCGAGACATCCTCGCCTTCCCATGTAGCTTCACAGGCGCGACGCTTACACCTCGCCCCGTCTGCAACAGGGAGGCTCAAATCATCTTCCTCTTCCTTCTCTGGCTCGGCAGGTGGTGCCTCCATCTTGATTGGGGCGGTAGCAGCTGATGATGGTCCTGCCTTTGCTGCGCCAGTCGAGTAGGTTTCGACGCCGTTCTCCACCGTCACATGATTTGGCTCGGATGGTTTGGCGGCTGTGGTCGACGCTGCTGATACTGGTGCGGCAGCTGTATGAGTTCCAGTCGTACATGGCTGCAAAGTCAGCAAAAGCTAATGGAAAGGATATGCTGCTTACTGGGATGGCCATGAAAGCATCAAATTCGAGGACGGGCTACTGGTCAGTTTGGAGTATGCCTTGGTCATTAGCTGCATACCTTGTTTGTATCACTACAGCATGCTATAGGTCAGTATTGAGCTATACAAATATCTAAAGACGTACACCACGACTTCAGACCCTCATGGAACACCTGCCATGTCAGTTGACCATCCAGCCTGGTCGCAGTGGGCTTTTACTCACAGGTCCTCCTGGGTGGTATTTGCAGCTACCTTCCTCATTATTACCCTCATCAAACTCCTGACTACATCCTTTTCTGGTGCATTTAGGCATGGTGAAGTTATGGAGACAAGGTATAAAGTATAAAGACGACAACAGAAAGTTGTAGCAACTCCACTCTCCTCCACCTTGATGTGCAGCACGTGGCTTTGGCTGATACCTATATTATCTATGCATGCGATACAGCCTTGGATCAGAAGCGACTGCTGATCCAAGTCCAGCTGCCCACGAGACTAACGTCTTGAAAGCCAGAGGAGGACGAAAATGAAGAGTACAAGCAATAAGAACGCCATGAAGTAACACCAATTTCCTCCTTGACGAGATGCCATCTTCGTCATTCTGCGGAATGTACCTCCAAGGAAATTCGTCGTGGAAGCGAAGGAGTCGTTCTGTATGGATCAGTTGAGCGCCATGTTCTTCCAGTGCAAGCAACCCTGCAGAGTGATCGAATTGAGACATACCATTCCTGCTAATTCCAAATTTCCATCTCGAACCTCATTCCCTATACCGACCGTAATCTACCCATCAGCTCACCTCCTGGCCAGGTCGTAGGTATCTATGCCGGATAGATTTGCAGAAGATTTGACTTACATCCTTCAATGACTTGACTTTGCCCAGCAGCCCACTCAGGCGCTCATCATTCTGCCCTTCAATTTGTTGCGTTGTTCCGCTATATCCTCCCATTCCTCCGCCCCCTGCCCCACTGCTCATTCCGCCCCCATACGGCGACTCGGAGTATTGTGATGAAGATGAGTTGGGGCGATATGGCGATGCACGGCCCGAGGAAGGCCCTGCGCCGGAACCTGGAACTAGGAGCACCGGAGCTGGGGACGGGGAGGAGTTGTGGACTGGTAAACGTTGTCTTCTTATGGTCAGTTCTGTCGTAGCGTTACAGGGCTGGATTTTACCTGCTCATGGTGGCTGTGTTGCTACAATGGTCTTATTTACGGTTTGTAGATGTCTAATGTGACTGACT
>Ga0265798_10009768_pt1 | contig 11939 bp, 11 predicted proteins | sample P3T30metagenome_FD_192430 | JGI IMG/M metagenome (GOLD analysis project Ga0265798, IMG submission 192430) | Plant litter microbial communities from East Loma Ridge, Irvine, California - P3 T30 | ecosystem: Environmental > Terrestrial > Plant litter > Unclassified | place: USA: California... | reverse complement strand
GGTCCCACCCTCCCCCCCCCCGGGGGGCCGCGGCCCCCCCCGGGGGGGGGGGGCTAGCGGGGGCGGGGTGGCGGGAATGCGCGTAAAGGATGGCTCCATAGCTGCGGAGTAGAGAGGATAAAGGAGGAAGGGTAGAGACTTAGCAATGCAGCTTAGTAGATAGGTAGCAGCACGACTAAGTGTAAGAGCGAGGTATACTTTAACTTGTGCTTGTAATTAGGCTAGTATAAATAGGAATATATAATAAATATGCTTTGTTGAAGATTTTTTTGCAATGTTATTTAAGTGCAAAAGAGAGTATTATCTGCTAAAGATGAATAAATGATGAGCTGAACAATAGCTTGTGCAAGATAGCAAAAGAATAAAAATCGCTATTGATTAGCCTTAGCTACACTCCGAACATATGCCCCAACTGCCGCGCTTAATGCTTCCGCATACCTAGGCGCGCTGCACTAGCTCGGTGAGGCGCTGGCGGGTAATGACTTGGTGAGCGGTGCGGGTCCGGGCGCTCTGGGGCTCGGGCCCGGCCAGCGAGAAATCGGACTGCGCGGCCAGCCAGGCCACAAAGGCTGCCCAGGTAGGAAAGGTTTTGCTGGGAGAAAGGGTACCGTCCCACACTTCACCGTATTGATACTCGGCGCTTGTGCCGCGAGCCAGTCCCATGCCCCCATAGCCGCGGCAGCTATGAGTGAGGGCATTGCCTAGGTCAAGACGAGCGGCTACCTGCGCGGCCAGGGCGAGGCCGTAGGGGGTACGGTCGTGGGAGGTGAGTAGCTCAGAAGCCGTTGGCCCCACTGTAGCCAGCTTAGGAGTGCGCAGGTACTGCGCCTGCGCCGTAGCTACGTCAAGCTGAATAGTGAGTTGGGCAGTATGTTCGTCGTACTGCTCTTTCAAATAAGCATTTACGAGCTGATGAAATTTTTCGCTAAACTCCCAAAAATAAAACGTTTTTCCATCGGCATTTTGTCCCGAAAGGCTTAGGCAAGCCCCTGGTTCGCTCACGTCGAAGCGGCCGTGCTGGCAGCCTGCCGCCGCTAGGCGTTGGCGCAGTACTTCAGTAAGTGCAAGTTGAGCAGCAGAAAAAGAAGGCATAGAATATAAAAGACACAGGCGAGCGGCCGGGCCTGGGCAGCACCACCGCAAAACGGCATCGTAACGTCTTAACGCAAATATCCGTCTCTCCATTCCCGCAAATTCTATTCCCCACGCTATGCAAACTCCCCAAGTTGGCCAGCCCCACCGCCGCGTCGATGGCCGCCTCAAGGTAACCGGCCAGGCCCGCTACGCAGCCGAGCACGTGGTGCCCGGCTGCGTGCATGGTGTGCTGGTTACCAGTGCGGTAGCGGCCGGCCGCCTCGCGCATCTCGACACCCAGGCGGCCACCCAGGTGCCCGGCGTGCTGGCCATTGTGTCGCACCTGAATGCGCCTAGGGTGCCCGGCTACGAAGCCCCCCAGCCCGACGAGCGCGTGGAGGGGCAGCAGTACCGGGTATTCTTTGATGATAAAATTTACTATAGCAATCAGCCCGTGGCCTTGGTCCTTGCTACCACCCTGGAGCAGGCCCAGCACGCTGCCGCGCTGGTGCGCGTGGCCTACGAGCCAACTGCCCACCAAACGGACATCACAAAGAACCTAGGCCGCAGCTACACCCCCAAGCGTAGCGAGGACTACACCCGCGGCCAGCCGCAGGCTTATAAAACGGCCCCGGTCCAAATTGCATCCGAGTATCAAACGCCGCTGCAGGTCCACAACCCTATGGAAATGCACGCCGCCATTGCGGAGTGGCGCGATAACCAGCTGACGGTTTGGAACAAAACCCAGGCGCCCACCTTGGCCCAAAAGGACCTAATGAAGCTTTGGGACCTACCCAAAGAAAGCGTGCAGGTACACTCACCGTTCGTAGGAGGGGCGTTTGGGGGCGCGTCGCGCATTTGGCCGCCCGAGATGGCCGCCATCCTAGGGGCTAAAGTAGTGGGGCGGCCGGTGAAGGTGGTAAACCAGCGCGAGCAGGAGTTTAATATGGTGGGCTACCGGCCGCGCTCGGTGCAGCGCGTGGCCCTCGGGGCCCAGGCCGATGGCACGCTGGTGGGCGTCGCGCACCACGTGTTCGGGGCCACCTCGCGCTACGAGCAGTTTACCGAGCGCACCCTGCACCCCACCAAGTCGGGCTACCGCTGCCCCAATGCTGAGCTGACCTACCAGCTGGTGCCGCTCGATATGAGCACGCCCTGCTGGGCGCGCGGCCCCGGCGAAACCACCGGTTCATTTGCTATTGAGTCGGCCATGGATGAGCTCGCCTACGCGCTTAAGATGGACCCACTGGCCTTGCGCCTGAAGAATTTTGCCGACCTAGACCCGGAGGGCGACAAACCCTGGAGCAGCAATTACCTCCGCGAGTGCTACGCCCTAGGTGCCGAAAAATTTGGCTGGAGCCAGCGCAACCCCACGCCCGGCGCCACCCGGCGGGGCGACTGGCTGGTGGGCCAGGGTATGGCCATGGGCATCTACCACGCCTCGCGGGCCAAGACCAGTGCCCGCGCCCGCCTGCTACCCGATGGCACGCTGCTGGTGCAAAGCGCCACCGCCGACGTGGGCCCCGGCACCGCCACCATCATGAGCCAGATTGCGGCCGACGCTAGCGGCGTGCCCCTCGAAAATATCCGTTTCGAGCTGGGTGATGCGGCCTTCCCACCCGCGCCGGGTCAGTTTGGCTCGCACACGGTGGCCTCGGTGGGCGCGGCCGTGCACGATACCTGTGCGGCGCTCAAGCAACAGCTTCTTAACTTGGCTTACAGCACGCCCGGCTCGCCGTTTGCCAAGGCCAAGCTGACCGAGCTGGTGGCCGAAGGCGGCGCGGTGCGCCTAGGTAGCCACTCCGGCACCAGCCTTACCTACGGCGAGGTGCTACGCCGGGCTGGGCAGCCCGCCCTCGAAGTCACGCACGAGTCGCCTGAAGTACCGGAGAAAGGAGAGAAATCGGGCAAATCGTTCTGCGCGAGCTTTGTAGAAGTGCAGGTGCACGCCTACACCCGCGAGGTGCGCGTGACCCGCGTAGTATCGGCCGTAGATGCGGGCCGCATTATGAATCCCCGCACGGCTCGCAGCCAAGTATACGGCGCCATCACCTGGGGCCTGGGGCTGGCCCTGATGGAAGACGCCGTGCTCGACCACCACTTCGGCCGCGTCACTAACCACGACCTAGCCAACTACCACGTGCCAGTAAACGCCGATATCCCCACCAACATCGACGTTATTTTTATTGACAAGCCCGACACCTACCTCGACCCAATGGGTGCCAAGGGCCTAGGTGAAATCGGTATCGTCGGTTTCACCGCAGCCATCGCGAATGCGGTTTTTCACGCCACCGGCAAGCGCGTGCGGGAGTTGCCCATTACGCCGGATAAGCTGCTGTAAAATGAGTAAATTATATTTTCACTCTATTTTGAGAGGTAAGTGGTGTCGATTTTAATTAAATGCCACCTAAATTCTCCTTGCTTTTTTGCTAGGGCATTAAGTGAGATACTAGCTTTTTTTCCAAAGAATTTTACCTTAAAAGGTAAAGTGTCTTTTTTAAAATCATTCTCATTGTAGGTGGTTTCGAAGTCAGTATATCCGCCAAGAATCAATTCTAGTTTCGGATTTGATTCTCGACTGTTTTCTACATCCAGTACCACGTTAGGTGTTGTGCTTTCTGTGTAGTAGGATAAAGTTTTAGAAAATAAGAATGCCGTTGCGATAAAGGAGAATATGATTATCAATAGTTTTTTCGGTGTCATAAGCAATTCTTAATATAATCAAAGCACCTTACCCCAGCTTCTCCTTAAATAACTGCAGCGTACGCTCCCACGCCAGCTTGGCTGCTTCGGCGTTGTAGCGGGCGGGGGAGGTGTCATTGTTGAAAGCGTGGTTAACGCCTTCGTATACAAAGAGCTCGTAGGGTGTGTGGGCAGCTTTTAGCGCCGCCTCGTAGGTCGGGATGCCAGCATTGATGCGTTGGTCGAGACCGCCGTAGTGCAGCATCACGTTGGCTTTTATCTGGGGCACGTCTTCGGCCTTGGGCTGCTGGCCGTAGTAAGCCACGGCGGCGTTGAGTTTGGGGTCGTGCACTGCAAGCTGGTTGGCCAGCCCGCCGCCCCAGCAAAAGCCCACGCAGCCGGTGCGGCCGTTGCACTCGGGCCGGGCGCGCAGGTAGGTGAGGGCCCCTAGGTAGTTGTTTAAGTTCTTCGCTGGGTCGAGCTGCCCAATGAGCGTACGGCCCTGGTCTTCGTCGGCGGGTGTGCCGCCTACTACGGATAGCGCATCGACCCCTAGGGCGAGGTAGCCAGCTTGCGCCACCCGTCGCGTCACGTCCTTGATGTGCGGTGTAAGGCCCCGGTTTTCGTGGATGACGACCACCGCGCCGCGCTTCTTCTTGCCTTTGGCGTGCACCAGGTAGCCGCTCATGGTAGCGCCGTCGCCGGGCCAGGTCACGGTTTCTTCGGTCAGGTTTTCGGCCAGGGGCTGCACGGTGGCAGCGTGCGCGTAGCCGGGCTCAAGCACGCTCAGGGCTGTGGCGGCGAGCACCGCATTGCCGGCCAGCACCAGCAGCCGGTCCAAAAACTCCTTGCGCGACAGCGGGCGGTGGGTGTACTCGTCGAAGAGGTTGATGATGCGCTGGTCCATAGGGGCAGAGGCGGGGCTAGGTTACAGTCGCAAGGTATTGCCGGCCTGCTTATTCCGCGGCCAATGTAGGCCGTAGCGTTTGGAAATACGCTGCTGAGAAAAGTAGCCGGCTGCCGTACCAGCTGAATAGCTCGCCATCGACCAGCTCGATTTGGGCCTGCGGACAAATTTCTTGAAACTCAGTTAAGTGCTTTTCCTTAAAAGGATACGGCTCCGAGGAGAGAAAAATGCGCGTCGGCGCCGCTTGTGCCAATTGCGCCGGCGTCACCTCGGGGTAGCGCCCTAGGTGGGCAAACGCATTAGTAAAGCCTGCTCGCTGTAGCATGTCGTCGATAAAGGTGCTGCTGGCCGCTACCATGTAGGGCTTGCGCCAGATAAAATAGGCGGCCGAAGCAATAGGCTCTGGTGCAGCCAAAGCGCCGAAAGAGGTGGCTACTTCGGCGGCTATTCTATCTGCCTTGTCCTTTGCACCCACAATAAAGCCCACCCGGCGAATCATGTCCAGCGCTTGCCCTAAATCGCTGATATCGCTTAGCCACACCGGATAGCTCCCTGCTAGCTGCTCAATACCGGCCTGGTAATTTTCCTCTTTATTGCCGATGATTAAATCGGGTTTCAAAGCCGCTATTTTATCGAAATCAAAGTTCTTCGTGCCGCCGATTACCGTGGCTACTTGGCGGGCATCGGGTGGATAAATGCAAAACTTCGTGATGCCAACCACCCGTTTGCTAATACCCAAATCAAATAATAATTCAGTTTGGGATGGTACCAGCGACACCACGCGCTGCGGCGGAAAAGGTATCTCCACCCGCCGCCCTAGTTGGTCGGTGACAACGAGCGGTAGGAGTGGGAAGTTGGGTGCGTCCATATAAAAACTGTCATCCTGAGCTTGCGAAGGACCTTACTAGCGTTAATAAGGTCCTTCGCAAGCTCAGGATGACAGACGAGCTAAATAGAAGATTAATTAGCTGAAATAGCGGAAGTCTTGTCCGTCTTCGATGCGCAGCACCGTTTCGTAAATCAGGTTGATGACGTTCTGCACGTCGTCTTTATGCACCGTTTCGACGGTGGTGTGCATGTACTTGAGGGGTAAGGAAATGAGCGCCGATGCTACGCCCGAGCCCGAGTAGGCAAAGGCGTCGGTGTCAGTGCCGGTAGCCCGGGTGGCGGCGGCGCGCTGAAACGGAATATCCGCCTCCTTGGCCGTGTTGATGATGAGGTCGCGCAGGTTGTTTTGCACGGCCGGGCCGTAGGTGATAACCGGCCCTTTGCCGCAGCTGATGTCGCCGGCGGTTTTCTTCTCGTACATCGGCGACTGGCTGTCGTGCGTCACGTCGGTGATGATGGCCACGTCGGGGTTAATGCGGTGGGCTATCATTTCAGCCCCGCGCAGGCCTATTTCCTCCTGCACCGCATTCACGATGTAGAGGCCGAAGGGCAGGCTTTTTTTGTTTTCTTTCAGCATCCGAGCCACCTCGGCCACCATGAAGCCGCCCACGCGGTTGTCGAGAGCACGGCCTACATAGTACTTATCGTTGAGGACCGTAAACTCGTCTTCAAACGTCACGACCGAGCCCACGTGGATGCCCATCTCGGCTACCTCGTCGGCCGACGACGCGCCGCAGTCCAGAAAGATGGTTTCAATAGTGGGCGCCTTGTCTTGCTCGATTTTGCGCACGTGAATGGCGGGCCAACCGAAAATGCCTTTCACGATGCCCTTTTCCCCGAAGATGTTAACCCGCTTGCTGGGTGCCACTAGCGCATCGGAGCCACCATTGCGACGCAAGTACAGGTAGCCTTCCTTAGTGATGTAATTCACGAAATACGAGATTTCGTCGGCGTGCGCCTCAATGACAACTTTGTACTTGGCTTCGGGATTAATCACTCCTACCACCGTGCCGTAGGTATCGACAAAGTACGAGTCGATGTAGGGCTTGATGTACTCCAGCCACAGCTTCTGACCTTCTTTTTCGAAGCCGGTAGGAGAAGGGTTATTTAAGTAGTTTTCAAGAAATTTGAAAGATTCAGGGCGCATGAGTTATAAGAGACAACTGGTTTTTTAGAAAATAGAAAGCAAGAGTCAGTAGCAAAAGTACAAGTAGTCCAAAACCAGCAATGATGGAATAATTGCGAACCATTCTGGTTTTTGCTTCGGACCATTTTTGCTGCGTATCAGAGGCGGGGAGCCCTAGGCTCAGGGCTATCAGCAAAGGCAGCAGGGACAGTAGCGCTATCAGCACTGGTTTGGGCCCAAACTTCAGACTTGCCCAGAGTAGCAGGCCAACTATTGTGGTGAGTGCTGCCAACTCACCGATACCTAGCCAGTCCATAAGCTGGAGTGCGTGCTACAAGGGAATATTGCCATGCTTTTTGCGCGGCAGCGTGTCTACCTTATTCTCGAGCATTTTAAAGGCGCGGATGAGCTTTTGCCGGGTCTGCGAAGGCACAATAACCTCATCGACAAAACCGCGGTGAGCGGCGCGATAGGGCGTGGCAAATTTCTGCTGGTAGTCGTCTACTTTTTCTTGCAGCTTGGCTTCGGGGTCGGCGGCCTGGGCGATTTCGCGCTTGAAGATGATTTCGGTGGCACCCTTGGCGCCCATTACGGCGATTTCGGCGGTAGGCCAGGCAAAGTTGAGGTCGGCGCCGATGTGCTTGCTGTTCATTACGTCATACGCCCCGCCGTAGGCCTTGCGGGTGATGACGGTGATGCGCGGCACGGTGGCTTCGCAGAAGGCGTAAAGCAGCTTGGCGCCGTTGGTGATGATGCCGCGCCACTCCTGGTCGGTGCCGGGCAGGAAGCCGGGCACGTCTTCGAGCACCAGCAGCGGGATATTAAACGAGTCGCAGAACCGCACAAACCGGGCAGCCTTGGTGCTGGCATTGATATCGAGCACACCTGCCAGCACAGCTGGCTGGTTGCCCACAATGCCGATGCTGCGGCCCGCCAGCCGCGCAAAGCCCACCACAATGTTCTCGGCAAAGTTTTGGTGCACTTCCATAAAAGAGCCGCTGTCGATGATGCCTTCAATCACCTCGCGGATGTCGTAGGGCTGGTTGGCATTATCGGGCACGATGCTATCGAGCACCGGGCGGCTCTCGTCGGCCTGGGGCTGGTAGGGCAGGCTAGGGGCAGTTTCCTCGCAGTTTTGGGGCATGTAGCTCAGCAGCTGCTTGAGCTGCTGAATGCACACCACCTCGTTGGCGGCCGTGAAGTGCGTGACGCCGCTTTTAGTGCTATGAGTGCTAGCACCGCCGAGCTCCTCGCTGGTCACGTTTTCGTGGGTCACGGTCTTCACTACGTTGGGGCCAGTCACGAACATATAGCTCGTGTTTTCAACCATCAAAATGAAGTCGGTGATGGCGGGCGAGTACACCGCGCCGCCGGCGCACGGCCCCATCACGGCCGAGAGCTGCGGCACCACGCCGCTAGCCAGCGTATTCTTATAAAAGATGTCGGCGTAGCCACCTAGGCTCACTACCCCCTCCTGAATACGGGCTCCACCCGAGTCGTTGAGGCCAATAACGGGCGCGCCGTTTTTCATGGCCAGGTCCATGATTTTGACAATTTTCTCGGCGTGCGTCTCGCTCAGCGAACCGCCAAACACCGTAAAATCTTGCGAAAACACGTATACCAAGCGGCCGTGTACCGTGCCGTAGCCCGTCACGACGCCGTCGCCTAGGTAGTATTCTTTGTCAAGGCCAAAGTCCTTAGAACGGTGCATCACAAACTTGCCGATTTCCTCAAAAGAGCCTTCGTCGAGCAATAAGTCGAGGCGTTCGCGGGCGGTAAGCTTACCTTTCTGGTGCTGGGCGTCGATGCGGGCCTGGCCGCCACCGAGCAGGGCTTCCTGGTTTTTGGCGGCGAGTTGGTCGAGTTTAGACAGGGTGGGCGTGGCGGCGTGGGAATCGGCCATTGGGGCAGGGCGGAGAGGTGAGAATAACGTTTTGTTAAAGCTCAAATATAGGCCCAGGGTTTGGCGTAGCGCGGATATTGCGCCGACTTTGCAGTCCGCGTCCGGCTGGCTGTCCGCTTACGCACGCGGACTACAAAGTCCGCGCAACAACCTCAGCTGTCCCACCCTAGGTCGGCATTGATGGGTGGCGTGGGGTCGAGCGAGCGCCACAAGTACTTGCAGGCGAGCGTGCGATAGGGGCGCCAGGGCTCGGCCAGGGTCAGCATTTTCTTGTGCAGGGCGCGGCCGGTTTCCTCTAGGCCGTAGAGCTTGCGCATGGCATTTTGGATACCTAGGTCGCCCTCGCTGAAGACATCGGGCTGGTCGAGGGCAAACATCTGCAGCATTTGAGCGGTCCAGCGCCCTACGCCTTTAATGGCAGTGAGGTGCTCGGTGAAGGCCTCCTCATCGAGCTGGCTCAGGTGCTCATAATCGAGCAGGCCGCGCTCCTGGTAGTCGGCAATAGCCTTGAGGTAGCCGATTTTCTGGCGCGAGAGGCCAGCCTCTCGCAACTCGTCTTCTTCGAGGCGCAGCACTTCGCGGGGCTCGGGGTAGCCATCGGGCCGAAACAGGGCCGTAAAGCGCCGCCAGATGGCTGCCGCGGCCTTAGTCGAAATTTGCTGGCTGACAATGGCGCGTAGCAAAGCCAGGTACAAGTCTTCGTGGGCGGCGGACCGCACCGGGGTCGTGACTTTAGCAATGGCCTGGGCCAGAATAGGGTCGGCCTGCGCGAGGTGGGCAAGGCCGGCGGCGTGCCAGTGCGGCTCGGGGGCAATAGAGTTTTTCAAGGTAAGCGGAATAGGGCGGCTAAGTAAACACTAGCCAGCCTAGTGTAATTCCTTGTATGAGTAAATGTCTTCGGGGTGGGTCGGGATAGCAATCGTATCGAGCACCACACCGGTTTCGCTAAGGCGCAGCCCGGTGAGGGCCCGCCCGAAAACCGCCCCAGTATCGAGGTAAATGGCGTTGGCCACCCGGTCGTAGCGAAAGTTGCCATCGGCGGTGGGGGTATGACCCACCACTTGCAGCGGGCCGGTATTGAGTAGCGGGCCGCGCCGCCACAGCAGGCCATCGGGGTTGAGCGGGTCGTACGGGTCGGCCACGCCAGCAAAGCCCGCGTGCGAAAACACTACGTGCTCAGTTTGCCATGCCAGCGGCCGGGCGGCCAGCCAGGCGGCGTGCGGGGCCAGCCACTCGGGGTACTGCCGATACTGCCACAGGGTGCCTCGGCCGCCCCAGTGCAGCCAGTTCGGAAATGGGCCGTCGGGCCCTACGTGTTCAGCCATTCCCCAATCGTGGTTGCCTTGCAAAAACACCGTTTTATCCGGCAAATCCTGGCTAAGCTCCTGACACAGCGCCACCGTTTCGGGCGAGTAGTTGCCGCGGTCTACCAAGTCGCCGAGCTGCACCAGCATTTCTTCGGCTGGGCGCCAGTGGCTCAGCATTTCCTGGAACGTATGCAGGCAGCCATGGATGTCGGCGACAACGAAGAAATTCATAGCACAGGGAATAATAAACAGCGAGCACCCGCCAGCCTTTGCCAGCCAATGCACACAATACGAACGTCTGTGCCTGCCCGTTAGTGGGCCGCCATAGCTTCGGCCAAAGTGACCTAGGCCCCCAGCCACTTTACCAGCGGCCCCAGTAGTAATGCCCTGCTAACAAGCCTGTAATGGGCGGAGGCGGTACCGCCAGCAGCGCCAGTATATTGTTATATAGCGACTTGGCCAACCCAAGAAGGCGGGGCCAGGTTAGCCCGGCCCCGCTTACGAAAGAAAGCAGCTACTATACAGCCTAGGCTGCCAGCCTGGCTACAGCCGCGGCCACACGCGCCACCATGTCATCGTCTACGTCGAGGTGCGTGACGAAGCGCACCCAACTGCCTCCAAAGCCACTTGCCCGGATGCCCTGTGCCTCGAGCCGACCTAGGAAGTCGGCCACCGTGAGGCGGCTCTCGTCGAGGCTGAAAAGCAAGAGGTTAGTTTCGGGCTCCAGGATTTCGGCCACGTAGGGTAGGGGGCGCAGGGCCTCGGCCAGCTGCGCGGCGCGGCGGTGGTCGTCGGCTAGGCGCGCTATGTTATTCTCTAACGCATACAGGCCCGCCGCCGCCAGGTAGCCGGCCTGGCGCCAGCCGCCGCCAAACAGCTTGCGCAGCCGCTTGCAGCCAGTAATAAACTCCTGTGAGCCTAGCAATACCGAGCCTACCGGCGCGCCCAGCCCCTTGCTCAGGCACACCGAGATGGAGTCGAACAGCCGCCCGTAGTCTTCGCTACGCTGCCCGGTAGCCACCAGCGCATTAAAAATGCGGGCCCCGTCGAGGTGCAGGGCTAGGCCGTGCTGTTTGGTGAAGGCCGCAATTTCTTCTAGGTCCGCCCACTGGTAGCAGCTGCCGCCACCGCGGTTGTGGGTGTTTTCGAGGCACACGAGCCGGGTAGTAGGGTAGTGCACATTGCCAGCGGGCCGCATCACCGCCGGAAGCTGGCTGGCCGATAGCCGCCCCCGGTTGCCGGGCAGCAGGGCCACTGAGGCGCGGGCGTGGTGCATGATGCCACCCACCTCCCAGAGGTACACGTGGGCCGTGGCCTCGCAAATAACTTCCGACACCGGCGCGCAGTGCGCCATAATAGCGAGCTGGTTGGTCATGGTGCCCGAGGGGCAAAATAAGCCAGCTTCCATGCCGAAGCGCGCAGCAAGCGTGGCTTCGAGCCGACGTACGGTGGGGTCTTCATCGTACACGTCGTCGCCTACTTCGGCAGCGTGCATGGCGGCCAGCATGGCCGGGGTGGGGCGCGTCACGGTATCGGAGCGCAGGTCGATAGTAGTCATTTTAGCTAGGTGCTTTTAGCTAATAGCTGCTGGCTTATAGCGGATTGAGACCGTTGTTGCTAAGAAAAACCGGCCGCTAACCGCTAAAAGCTAACCGCTTATTAGCACAGGGTTTGGGATTTCAAAGCTAATCCCTTATTTCTTGCCGTACCGGTTGGCAAGGCAGGCGAATAGGCCACCCTAGCGCAGATAAGCCGATTACATAGCACCAGGGACACCAAAAACCTAGGATACCTAGTAGGGTACCCTATTTTTACCCGTTTTGAGACCCAAAATGGGACGAACTCGACAGTAAAAAACTAATTTGGGTGGGGGTTAATAAATTGCTAATTTCTTTCGCATTTCACCCTTCTCTCACACAAGAAAACGCCACTATTCGGCATCATATAGCTGAACTGTCTCCCGTGACAGTGCGCTATGAGCCGGGAATACACTGATTCGCCTATGCAATTCTTGCTGTGGCTTCGCAAGTCGAAGCTCAACAAGTCCGGCAC
>Ga0265798_10009767_pt1 | contig 11939 bp, 14 predicted proteins | sample P3T30metagenome_FD_192430 | JGI IMG/M metagenome (GOLD analysis project Ga0265798, IMG submission 192430) | Plant litter microbial communities from East Loma Ridge, Irvine, California - P3 T30 | ecosystem: Environmental > Terrestrial > Plant litter > Unclassified | place: USA: California... | reverse complement strand
AAACAGACATTCCAGTCTTGAAATAGGGCACGAAGAGCGCACAGCATGCAGTTGATGCCAATGCAAAGTCTGCAATCAAGATTATCGAACTACTCGAATAGCTGAGGAAACCGACTGTATCAAACTATATGCTGAGGTCTGGTACATCAGCAGCGAAGTGGAACCACATGGACTACTCAGACTCTGAAAGAGCTTTCGTACCGTTTTCTCACGGTTTGTACGGTGGCGAAAAAGTGATATGAAAACACATTGTCCCAGCAGCCTTCCGGTCAAACATGGGGTCTGGTGTCGTCTCCAATGATACGTGGAGAGCAATGGCTTGTTCCGCAAAATCGCTTTTTAGGACGACCGAGTTTTCGCGTCGCTCGGATGCAAGTTACACCTAACCTTTCCGCCTCAACGTCGACTCCTACACCCTCGACAAAGGGAGACGCTGATGACGACCAATGTGCAAGCAAGTAAGCACCATGCATTGTTCGTCCTCGCGAGTAAGCAAGTAACCATATTGCCCTAGACCAAGCAAGCAAACGCATGACTACAGTACCAGGCATAGCGCTTGTCTGTTTGTGGTCATCACTGGAAAGATACCTGTAAGCGGCAGTGATATCCCGGCGCAGATAAAATGACCTTGCGCATACTGTACTGTAAGCGAAATCTAATTCTAGTTTCTAGTCCTGGCTATTCTCGGAATGCGTGACAAACGGAAGGGTCGCGAGAACCAATGTCATCATAGTTCGTGCGTAAGTTACTGTACCGTAATCTGAACGTTGCGGTTCTTCTTTTCCCGCTTATTTCCTTTGTTATTGGATCAAAGTTGTTGCATATGGGCTTCTGGGTTGGGTCATGTGGAAGCCATCCCACAGTCGATGACTGTTCTGTCGACTACAGAATCTCTGACTTGACTAGTGAAACTATAAATTTATAGTGATCATTACTGATATTAGAAACGGAATGATCGTGGTGCAAAGACGATGGGACAGACGCAATGTCGGTAGCAAGGCACCGAAAGCATTCTTTCTGAGTAGTAGCTCGTTACAGCCTTAAGCAACAAGACTCAGGCCTCGTCTTCTCAGTGCATAGCATAACTCGTATTTTTGCCCGATAATGTCTACTTAGCAAAACAGCGATCACTGTTTACGGTTCGAATCACCATGGTGTGTAAAAATTATCGGGTAATGCTATGTTGGAGCTTGCGAAGTCGCAAAGCACATTCAACGAGGCTGTGTTTTACGGCCAAGACATGCCTCAAAAAATGTCATCGTTAAAGACCCAAAAGTACATGAGGAAACGTGTTGTTATCTCAGCATGGCGGCGTGACTGGCACCATATCGTAAAAATTTCGTATCTGATTGCTTGATCCACATCTTTTTATTTCTCTTTTCTCTCTAGTCTCGCAATCTGACAGATGGCCTCAATACTCTGAGCATGTTGAATGAGTGCCTGTTATAAGACATAGTAACAATCTTCGACTCCCTTTTTGCATGTTCCCTTAAATCGGTTTGGACGGCAATTCGTGTAGGGTCTGCAACAATGGCGGCGGGATAAGTTGTTCGGAGGTAGGACTTACGAGTGTCGATGAAGACCTGGATGTGGTTAGGAACCACTGGACTTGATGTAATAGTCACAACAAAGACTGTTTTACCTCGAGTGTAAGCTGTGAGGCCCGTTCGTGCTTCCACCGAAGAACCTGGCTTGCGCCATCTCGGGGCTGACGACTGGAGGCGACAGCTGCTCAAAAACTGTGATCGCTGTACCGTCGGCTTCGCTTAGTGGCTTCGTTTCGCTAGGGTGGATAAGATGCCTCCCTGGCGGAGGTGTGTATGGTGGTAGAACTTTCACATATCCCGTCCGTGCTGCACGTTCCTCATGTTCTTCCTCAGTGGACTGTGGCTGGCGATGAAAGCTAGAAGAAGAACGGCGTGGGTGATTCGATGATTTTCTATGACGGCCGACAACACCTGTGTGAGAGTCAAGGAGTCAGTTGGTACCCCTACGTAGTGACACGCCGCTTTTTGCTTCAAATGAAGCCTTGATGGATGCAAACTTACTATACGCGAGTCAGTTCATGTCTATCCATACGAAGGTGCAGACATACCAGAAGAGGCCTGTCGCAAATATCACCAGGGCCACGACGCCAATCACGATGCCCGCGATCGCCTCGGTCGAAAAAGAGGCTTGTGAATGCTGGCCTTCCTCTTTCGCTGACTCAGGCACCACCAGATCCTCAGCAGATGAGGTCGCGGAACCCCGAATGCCAAAAGGTTGTGAGGCCGCAGTGGCGAGGATGCCGGGGTCTGTACGCGTGCTTTGCACGGACGAAGAAGCATCGTGCGGTGTGCCATCCCCTGGGAGCAAGACATACTTTGATTTCTAGTGAGAACGTCATTACAGTCAGTGCATCACTCTCCGCGATAAAAAAAAAGCAGTATTGCATCAACTCACCCGGGCAGATTGAATCTGGTTGGCAATAGAGTGCTCTGCATCCGCGTTGATGGCACCCACCATCGCCCAGTTGATACAACTACCGGGCGCACCACAGTAAAAAAACGTCGGATAGGTGGTGTTGATGGTCACGTTCCACGTAGGAAGCTAAGATTCCGTCAGTGTTATCCCATACCTGGCTTGGTGTATCGACGCACGTTCCCTTGCTCAACGTCCACATCATCCGGCGACATGATACCGCTGTAGAAGCCCTGCCCTTCGTTACCCTGAGCGTTTTCGTACGGCTCACAGGGTCGATCATAGCTCGCACGGATTACGGAATGACTTCCAGGCCAGAATCTGAACGTGACAATGTCACCTGGCAAGGCGTTGATGCTGTTGGGCGTGAAAAAATGCCCCCTTTTACTGACTTCGATCGAGTGTATGTTGATTTCGTCTTCTGCCACGATGGGCGTGGTGTCGTTGATGGCACCAACCGCCCCGTTAACCACATTGCCGGTCTCGAAACACCGGACGAGTGGCAGAAAGAGGGTGTGTTGCCACCTCATCCTCCAGGAAGGGTCTCTTTTCCCAATCGAGATGGAATGTGACGTGTGATGCAGACGTTAGCACTCGTCCAGGTCTTCGTAATTCTGAGTAGGGAATAGCTGCTGACCGAAGAATTATGTGGTCTACATATGCGAAATATTTTTGTCGGTGAGAGAAAGAACCAAGATGCTCTACACACCGAAAGGAGATGTTACGAAAATAGAAAATGGTGCTGGAGGGACGTCGGCCGAAACTAGAGAGCAGTAAATCAGAGGCTGATGATTAGTCCTCAAATCATGTCAGTAGAAAAACATTCTCTCTCTGGTTGACAAATACTGCTCGTATAAAGCAGCATGTGATTATACGCTTCAGCAGGGTCGGCTGCAACGCTAATGCATGTCTTTTTTCCAATTTTAGACGATACGAGATTGACCACTTCACAGCACTGCTCTGTTAGAAGCCAGCACGGCATAGTACAGTACAGTACCTTAGTGGAGCACCGTGTCATGATACAGTACCCTTGAGTTTTCATGACAGGCTTTTGTGAGTCTAGAGCATGCATCAACCTTCACTTGTGAACAATGCCTTATGTGGCCAAATTGATTATGCGTATCGCTAGTCAGCCGTCTTGGTACCCTTGCTCTGGCACTGGAGGATTCCTTACACCACATACCCGCCTGGTTTGCGCCTGCATGTCCGAGATGTCATCATAGATGGCGAAAGTTTCGACTCTTGTCTCGCTATTTGAGAAGATCCTATACACAAACATGATGCCCAAGGATGCGATAAACTCGTCAGCCCTCACAAAGGTGTCGAAACACTCAAACTCAAGTGCAGTATCTTGAAAAAACAGCAAGCTCTTGTGCTTTAACAGAGCAATCGCAAGTTTCTCATGAGTTGCTCGAGAACGTAAAATGAATGCACACGGTGAGAAAGCGAGCAGAGGATTGTCTTCGCTTTGGCAGAGACTTCCAGGTGGTTTCCACTGCTTACAATTCGCTTCATAGCAATCTCATTGGAGATCTTCAACGATTATAAGAATGAGAACGCAGATTTGTGAGAGGAAAGAGGTGGAGCGCATTATTCGCATGGTTCTGAACTTTGGGGCTCTAACGCACGGACTAGAGGTAGCAGCAAGCACGATTTGGATAAAGTTACAGATGCGGGAACAATGATGTAAAACACTAGACATCCAGACTGATGCAAGCTTCCTGTACATATCATCGTCTCAATCGTCTGAGTTGAGTTTCATGATAAGGACAGGATAATCGACCGTTAATCCACGACACAGGGTCGAGCTTTGTTGCGTAGCTATCTAAGTCAAGCGCTCGAGGCAGTGCTTCTCATGTGCTGTGCCTTCCGTAGGCCCGCAGAAGCCAACACGAGACTTGCAGCGGTCGTGCTATCGTGTTGTTAGTCAAATCCAGCTTTTTTAGGGCTCTAATCGAAACCACCGTAGGCACTGCAGTGTCGAGTCGACTTTACAGTTTGAGTTCGTGAGCTTGACGCGTCTCGTCATGCACAATCGACTGTATCGGGCGCGCGACAACGATCCCAGAATTGAGCAACGCGCATGGTTGAACAAGTGCGTTGTTTGCTCCACTGCAGAGTAGGAGGGTCTCTATCTCGAGGCGAACGTGCGTTCTCTATGCAGTAGCGCTGCAGGCCCTGAAGGTGTGACTGTTGGCAATCACTTTGCGGATGATAGATAGTCAATGTACCTTCGCCGAGGTTACTGTACTTTCTGGCTACGTAAGCATTAGTATTTATGGGAACTCATACTTATTGTATTTTCAAGCAAAGGGGCGTGCCTGGCACAGCAGATTACACAATCACAGACCGTGAGACTCGTAACCAACGTAACGATCACATCTGCCACGCTAAGCTGACAACGTAACAGTTACCTGCTGTATCGGGAGTTTGACGCCAGAGGCGGTCGATCTCATCTTATTGTTGGTCGCAAAAGCAAACCGGGAGGACGATAATCAACGTTTTAGTTTGTGATATCTGTGGAGGAAGGGATTCCTTCTAAGGGCTGCAAAGACTGGAGATTGGTTGTATGACCGATCAGGCTCTGAACCGGCGATGAAAAGCATCGTCAAAGTAGCGAGTAATGTCCCGATCACGGTCTCTGATGATGCATAACCTCGAACTTAGTCTGTGGTGACGGTTAGGTGTCGGTTAGCTAGAGCTGGCAATTGACCCTGCGAACGGCGTCTAATTACAGTACAAGAGGGCCATATTCTTCGCACACGAGACCCGCACAGGACTTTGTACCCTGCATGTATCACGCCAGTCACTTTTGTATCCAGCCAGCCTCCCGACCATGACCTGACGGATGGCAGCTCCAGCTCACGAATGAGTCGCTACCCTGCCTTTCAAACACTGCCACCCCCTGTGGCTTACTGCGGCCGAGCGTTTGAGGCGACATACATATTGCGTTGCTGCCTGGAGGCCTCAGATGAAGCGATCATTGAGGCTGTGTGGAGCTAGCTGGGTCTTTCTTACATGTAGCAACAGATGCGCTGTCTCACCTTCAGTGTACTTCTCTACACTCTCCAATTATTCTGCCTTTTTATCACTCTAGACTCGGCCACTCTCTAGGACAGAATGATTGAAGAGACTGTCCAAAATATGGGCGTGGGTACCATTGCTTCCTATTGCCCGCCATCCCGATCAGCTGCGTAACATCTGGGCATCGTATCCGCGAATTGAGTAGCGGATCTATGTCTGTAGTCATCGTAGTCTACAGACCCAAGATTAGCATGAACGAAACAAGTTGGGGATATGAAAATACAAGGGGTCTGTTGCTAATACGCTTAACAGCTCGCACAGAAGTTAGCTGGAAACAATGGCGCCACGGTCAACACCCAGGCACACGCGGTGTCAAAGCAACAGCCTCACCCCAACAATCCACTCCAATACCAACAGGGCAGACAGCAACTAGATGGATGGCCACAGCAAGATCAAAGTCGTACCAATGGCGGCCCACCACAGCCATTGCCCGGTGCCGAGGATATCGGTCAATACGTTCGACTGCTAGAGGATGCCATCCGGCAGAAATGTCTCCAGAGCTTCTACCCTCCCGGCGATCCTCGCATCCAGCAGACTGCTAGGCGTGCTGCCCAGCAGATTGACAAGCTTGTTGCAGCCTGGCACATTTCCAAGGAGATCGCCGCGGACATTGTCAGGTAGATAGCCCTGTTACGAAATGAGCTTCCATGATAAAGCTAAACATCTCAGGCTTGCCCTTTACGACATCGTCATCTATATCGACGACAGTGGTTCCATGGCTTTCGAAGAGCAAGGCGGGCGCATCAAGGACCTGGAACTCATCTTGCACAGAGTTGCATTCGCTGCGACTCTGTTCGATGAGGATGGGTATGTCGGCACACAGCGTTCATGTCACAAGAAAGTGCTGACGATGAATGTAGCATCGAGATCCGCTTCATGAACGATGACTCTACCCCGCTTAGTAAGCTGAACAATGTTCGCACAAAGCAGCAGGTCGACCAGGTCATGGCCAACAGAAAATACAGCGGGATGACGCCGTTCGGTACCAAGCTACGCCAGAAGGTTATCGACGGTGTTGTCTTGCCGAAGCTTCGACAGCCGCGTAAGCCGGTCCTGATCATCGGCATCACAGATGGCCAACCCCAAGGCGAGGATCCATGCGTTCTCGTGAACACCGTCCGCTACGCTGTGAATTGCACTCAGAAGCTGGGCCCAGGCGCCGTTGCTTTTCAGTTTGCACAGGTTGGAAATGATCAGAAGGGTGAGTCAGCCACCCTTTCGTAGCATTACATTGATAGAGATACTGACAATCACTAGCTACCGAATCCTTGGGTAAACTAGATAAAGACCCGGCCATTGGAAGCATGGTAGACTGCACGTCTAACTACGAGAACGAGTCCGCAGAGATGGCCCGTGCAAACCCTCCGGTCGAACTCACCCCGGATCTTTGGATCTTGAAGCTCATCCTCGGTGCTATCGACCCAAGTTACGACACCCAGGACGAAAAGAATGCCTGTTGAGATTTACCACCTATCGTTTCCTACCTAGAGTAGTTTAGTGGTGATCGGCAGGGTAGGATCATGTGAGGCGTCTTCGAAAAATATGTAGCCATAGATGAAACCAGCATATTTCCCATGGTCACAAGAGATCTGACTCAGTCTCGGGTAGTACTGTAATCTCAGAAGCTTTGCTTTTCTTAGCTTATCATACACAAACCCTAAGCTACCTAGATACCGATGGCAGATCTTCCACAGGAACTTGAGATCGATCCAATACGTCAATGACAAATCACTCTCTGGCTGTGAATACTGTATAATGATAGACACACATCGCTCTAAAGCAGTGCTTGTATCTAATACGTGCTGAGCGGTAACGGCAATTGGTTTCTTGACTAGTCATCATATCTGCGAGTGCAACTCCCCTAAGACGCCACATGGCTCAGCATTGTTGCAGCGCAGCATCCAACCATACAACCGGCTCTCTGAAAGTCACATGAAACTTTAAGCGGGAGCAATACGGTAGTCATCATCAACTTCCATATGTACACTTTGTGCAGTGACTAGACGTGGTTGTCATCGCAAGCTATCTTAAAATGTTCGCTATTCACGAATACAGCACAGTGCGGTACAGCCAATTACTGCGGACCATTGCTGCGACCCAACACAAGCAATGGCACTTCATACCGTTGGAGTGCATTACCATGGGGGCTCGGTAGGGTATCGCATCTGCCTCTCGCGGATCGCTCTTACTGTCTCGATGGGAAGACAACGAGGGCAAATTCGTTTTCAGTAGTCTCGTCACAGGAGAGATACGGATACTTACAATTGACCATATGCTCCTTCACTGGTATTTGAGCTCTTGGAAAGCGGCCGACACTTTCACACAATCTTGGTTCTGCTAACCTCGTCGTCAGCGCGATTTCTCTGGCGAAAAAAAAATCTCGCGCCGACGGGCCCACTTGTGTAGGTTACAAGTCATGACACGAGCGCAAGTTCACCTGAGGTCAATGTGGGGCTATAAAAAAGACGTGAGCGCAACAAACTTTGTAGCAGCTGCATGAAACGCTTAGGTTGGGTAGATGATGCTAGCCGACAGTCACCACAAGGGAACGAACGTAGACGGCCATGAAGACGCAGACCCCACCAGGCCCGATACTCGGTCTCCAATCCTTGCTACGATCTCCCAATAAATCCCTGCACAATTGGAGCCCTGCATCCGACACTAAAGCGTCATTCTGCATCCTTTACGTGGCACAGTACTCGGGATGGTCCAAAAGATCAACGATCAGCGCGATTTGGCGCCTAGAGTAGCCGGTTACTCATCCCTTGTCAGATTATTGCTCGGCTACAGTACTGTGCGCGACTTTATCGAAGCCGCGTATTGTAGACAGGTTGCCACCCTGCCTGATCGTCCCCAAAGCTTTGCGCTGCCCGACGGCACTGTTCCATGCGAGCCGAGTCAAAGTTGGCGATGCGGGGTGACGGAGTCCAGACCTCGCAGAAATGTGAGCGAACCTGTGGCGGCTGACAACCGGGTCGAATTGTAGAGTATCGGCAGCTGACAAAGGTCTTGCAGCACCCATCTTGGTGGAGCCAGTCTCAGTCCCTATTTTAAATCATGCAGCGGTACACAATCGACACGCGAAGGTAGTTATTTCGCCCTACAGTGTTTTGCGGAGAACAGTGTATAGTTTGCAAGTCAGGCTTTCCCCAGACACTCCTCCACAGACGCACAAAGTGGGGGTAGTTCTGAGTGCGGAACGGGGCAGCGGACGGCTCCGCCCGCGCTGTCTTGCGCAAGAAAATGTGCGACCCTGGTCAGAGATTAGCGGTCAAACCCTGGAGGCGCACCAGAGTGCGATACTACAAATCCAGTCTACCACTATGCACTCGTGGTGTCCCTGGTGGTTGCTAAGTTATAATCCACGATGGACGAAGATCGCACTTTCGCGGAGATGAGTGATGGCATGACTCGTCGCCCCATTTGCACTGCTCGTTGATCAAGTCACCGCCTTGCACCGCTGGTCTAATGGTTCTGCTGCAACGGAGGATGTTGTCGCAACAGCACCAAAGTATTTCAAGACACTTTGAATGACAGGGAAACGCTCAGTGACATGATACGACTGGCCCAAACTTGAACGATGGTCGCGTCCATTCACCACATTATTCCATAATCCTCTGCAAGTCATACGACGCCGATTAGCTGCTAAGTTACGGTTTCCGCTCTTGGTGGTGTTCTTTGTGGTGCTTTTTGCGGATCGCCAGGCGTCACTTTGCGTATATGTATGTGCCCTCCAGCTGAGAACTCCGCATGTTTCAGCTTGGCCAAGGTGGGCGGTCCCCCGAAAGAAGCTCAGACCTACGCGGGTCGAGCGTGCTGCGAATGATCCTGGCAGCAACCAGGTGTCTGACCCAACCAAGTTTCCATATGTTTTCTGTATACATGCTATTTGGGGTGACTTCGCCAAAGGTTGGATTACGGGGACGCCGGCGTGGCCGAAATTTCTCGGTTTGGCTCAGGACGTCCATAGCAGCATAACAGTTGCGTAAGTAACTGGTGTAGACAGCGCCATCCTAGTGTTCTCACTATGCAGGCTGGAATTCTCAAACGAAAGTTGAGGTAGGAGACAGCCACATGCAGGGAAGATAATGCCGATAGTGTTGCATGTGCGTGGGATTTGGATTCCCAAAATGCCTCGGCCTGCGACATCGCTTATCACTAGGTTCACAGCGAGGCTGTGCAGTAGTGCGTATTTGGCTTGGCTTAGATTATAAATAGGGACCTTCTTTACAGCTGAAGTGCGTTTGCAGCTGTAGCTACCTGGTAAGACACAAGATTTCGAAGCTCTCTTTTCTCCATCTTTGGCGAACCTCAACACTGTACTAGCAGCTTCGCATCATCGTTCTTCGCAAAGTTCGGCGACCGTGGATATGGCTTCGGATCCTGCCTATACGCCTACTAGTGCTTGCGTCAGTATGGGATATGGTGGAGATGTCCCTTCGACCGGAGAATCTTGTCAACTCTTCCGACACTCCGATGACCGGCAATCCATCTTGAGTCTTCTCGAACATCTCTCGATTGAGTTGTCGCCAGGAATTGAAACAACATTCGTGCTGGACTGGAACATAGTCAGTTTCTTGGAACAACAATACGACACGGGTCTGGAGCATGACATGCGAGACATAATCACATGGACGGAGCAGTATGGTAACATTGAAGTGTCGACTTGCGGGCAATACACGAACAAACACTGGCCCAAACTCGGTCCCGAGGTTCTATCTGCGTTAGGCTCTGCCGCCGCCACCCGATTCACGGAACAAACGACCTGTAAGATGATCAGAGATGACAATTACCGCCACTCACACTGACTTGAAAGGCAGGCCAGATAGAAAAAGGTTCTTTGACGTTTCGATTGGTCAAAGATCATCTGCAAGTGACCATCGACGCACCCGAATCTATCATAGTCGAAACGGCACACCTGCTATGCTGGCTGGGAGCTGTGTGCCGGGCGCCCACTACTGATTTCCGAAGTTATTGTACACCCATCCTCCATAAAATAGCGATGGAGTCAAAAGCGCAGATGTACACCATTTCGTACCTACAACACCCTCCGGATGATGTAGAAGGCGCTGAGGTGCCCTCGCCAAAATCCTGGCATTGCATGTGTCGCAACCCTTGCATAGCTCGAGGCTTTTCCATCCCAAGCCGTGATCAACAGCACACAGGAGTAGAGCTCGAATATGGAATGATGCGCAACCTAGGACGGATCACCAGCGACAACGACTACCAAGGTCAATTTGTGTTGAAAGGGGTGAAGACTATGCTTGTTCCCATCAAGTCAACCGTTTCGTCGCTTACGTGGCATTTCTATGTCGCGCCAGATCGTCAACGGGTCTCGTGGAACAAGGCTTTTGATGAACGGGTCTGGCCAGAGCGCTTGCCTATGTTGAACACACACATGGAGGATCTGCGGCACTTTGTGGATTGACATCTGTTGCATCCTAAGTACAGACAGTTACAAATCCGGTGTCGTCAGATAGATGTTGATTCATGGCATGTTTGTGTGTAGCGGGCGGAGTTCGAGCGTGGGGTGACAAAACAAAAGCTTGACATTCGGGACACCGGTTTCGCAAATTACTGTAACGCTACTTCAGCAGCATTACTTCGGCAGCAAAACCATTCCATGTAGAATTACATCAATGATACAATAGTAGTAAGAGGATAGTATGAGACCTCCTCGTTACCAGCTTATTGCAGAATACGATTTCTCCAACAGAGTAGATTTCGCTTATTTGAAATCAGAGCTTCCACAGTGAATTTACCTCTGATTGCGAATATAATGGAGGAAACGGTGAATCATCCCAGTTCTTCGAGAATGTCACTCTAGAGATTGTCTTGATCATGTTTCTTAAGTCACTCACTGGACCTTATAAGTAACGTCCATCACCGCGTGGGGAGACGCACGGCGTCGCAAGATGCTTCTGTGTCCACACCTTCTTTTTTTCTCCAGCGGCTTGAAACTTGACGTATGCTTCTTCGGTATGTGGCAGCCATGGCTTACGCAGAGGCCAGTCGAAAAAGTGAACGAACTCAGCCTCTTCGAGCACCTTTTGAGGATCCCAAATCTCTTCCTTGGATCCCGGATACCTGTGGTGTTCCTTTTCATGGAATTCGCCTGTAATGAGATTGTATCGACGATGAGGTATGATCATGCAGTCTTTGCCATAAAGCTCGTTGACGATTTTCATGTCGAAATCGTCGTCTTGCCTGCGGCTGAATGAGTCGAGGACACGGTGGAATTCGAAGTCAGATGGCTCAACAATAACCATTTAAGACGACAATGTATCGTCAAGCCAGTACGCACGAGGCATAGCTACAGCCGATGGCGGTAACAAGAAAAGCTCGTCCATACTCTGAAGAACAGTAGCATCCGAGTCGAGACTAAGCACACGCTT
>Ga0265798_10009766_pt1 | contig 11940 bp, 11 predicted proteins | sample P3T30metagenome_FD_192430 | JGI IMG/M metagenome (GOLD analysis project Ga0265798, IMG submission 192430) | Plant litter microbial communities from East Loma Ridge, Irvine, California - P3 T30 | ecosystem: Environmental > Terrestrial > Plant litter > Unclassified | place: USA: California... | reverse complement strand
CGCCAACCCGCATTCGGCGCTGGCGCGCGACATCGACGACCATACCGACGGCGGGCTGCGGCTGACCGCGGACACCGCGACGATGCTGATCGACCTTTATTGCCGCGACGGGCCGCCGGAGGTCACGTGGCGCGAGCGCAACGTCGCGATGCAGGCGGACGAACTGGGATCGCTCGCCGCGGACGCCCACGACCTCACCCGCACGCTTGGCGCGGATATCGGCGCGGCGGGTGGCCGCGTGCCGGTCGACCAGGATGCGATCGTCGCGCGGCTGGCGCAGGCCGAGCGCGAACTCGCCGACCTGCGCGGCGAGCTCGCCCGGCTGCGCGACGCGATCACCGGTGGCGCGCCGCGCGTCGCCGGGCACGAGCGCGACGGGCTGACCGCAGCGCTCGACCAGGCCGGCGGGGAGCGGCTGTTCCGCGAATTCGCGCTGTCGGGGCGGTCGTATGTGATGATCCTGTTCGGGATCGACGGGCTGGTCGGGATCAATGCGCGTTATGGCCGGTCGGTCGGCAACAACGTGCTCAGCGCCTTCGCGGCGACGCTGCGCGAGAGCTTCCCGGACGAGGAATTGATCCGGTGGAGCGGCAACGAGTTCATCGTCGTGCTGCGCGACGTCGCACTGACGATGGCGCGGGCGCTGGCGGAGGAGGCGCTCGACGCGTTCCACGCGCGGCGGCTGAAGCTGCGCGGCAGCGGCGACGTGATCGGGCCGCTCACCGCCTCGGCCGGCATCGTCGTCGGCAAGGGCGACGAGACGACCGCCTCGATCGAACAGGCGCGCGCCAATCTCGCCGCGGGCGCGGCCGCGGGCGGGCGCGACGTCTACGGGACGGTCTGAGGCGGCGCGTTTCCGCGGGCACGGCGATCCCGCTATAACGATGGGTGACGGTTCGCGAAGCTAGGCAAGGCTCGTGCGTACGGCGATCGTCTCAGTCCCTCACGACCGCGGCGAGCCGGTGTCCGCTGCCGACGCCTTGGACCTAAGGAGAACCGACGGCAACCCTGCCGTACAGTTTCGTCTCCGGGGTGTGGCCGAGCGTTGGCATTGACCGCTAAGTTGGAGGCTGAACAGGAACGGCGCAGCCGTTTTCGACGTCGATCGCCGACGCGTAGCTGAAGTGGACGACCTCACGAACAGGCTTTCGGGTGGGCGCTGACTATCGTGTTTTAGGCAACGGCGCATGGATGTATTCGCAATGCACCTTTTACGTGCTGGCTCATGCCGTCATAGGACGGCTTGTCGACCGCAAGCTTTCAGAAGAAGCCCAGCGGATTTGGCGGTGTGTACGTGTCAGCGCCGCGTTCGTTAAAAGGTCACGGTGAGCCGCTATCCTAAAGCTTGCCGTTCGTTTGGCGGGTGTGTGGGATCACGCCGGATCGAACCGCCCGGTGAACTCACGATCGACGTAATAGCGCAGCTTGGTCGCGATCACCGGCCGCTGTCCGGCAAGGAACAGGATCTGGCGGTCGGGCGAGAGCGTGCGCACCTCGTCAGGGGTGAGCAGGAGGCGGCCGACATGCTGCTGCCCGAAGCTGATCCCGCTGCCTTCGGCATCGAGCGCCCTGCTCATCGTCTCGAACACTACGGTTTCCTGGCCGAGTAGATCGGAGACGAGCTGTGCGCTCTCCCGGTCGTTGACGCCAAACACCTGAAGGACGCCGGCATTGGACAGGAAGGTGCCGGCGCGCTTGCCATAGAGTGCCTGCAGCTGATGAATATCCTGCACGATCGGCCAGAGCTGGATCCCGTAGCCCGCCATTAGCCCCATCGCGCGCTCGACGGGTTCCAGGTGTCCCAGCGCGGCGAATTCATCGAGCAGGAATAGCACCGGCCAGGGTGTCCGTCCCGGCGCCCGTGCCAGCTCTGCCAGTGCCTGGGCCACCATCAAGCGCAGCCAGCGGGCATAGGTATCGAGACGATCAGGCGGCAGAACGAGGAAGATACTGGCGGGGTGTTCCCTGAGATCGGCAAAACGGAAATCCGAGGCCCCGAGCGTCGCGGTCATTCGGGGGCTGTCGAGGAAGTGGGTATGGCGCTGCGCGGACGACAGCACGCCGGCGGCCTCGCGATCGGACTTGCCAAGCTGGCGGTTCGCGGCACGCGCTACCAGCCCGCCGGCCTTCTGCATGCGCTCGAGCAGGCCTGCGAACGCGACCGGCGCGAGCGTCAGGTGGTCGCGCAACGTCGCCAGCGTGCGGGTAGCGGCCGGCTCGCTTTCCACAATGTGCATGAGCAGGCCGGCGATCAGTGCCTTGGCCTCCTCGTTCCAGTGCGCTTCGCTTTGCTGACCGTGCATGTCGTGGACCAGCGCGTCAGCGAGCGTCATGCAGTCGTCGGCGACGTCGAGGCCGTCAGGATCGATGCGGTCGAGCGGGTTGAACGCGGCGGGGGCAAGGCCGGTGATCCCGAACGGATCGAGGACATGGACCGCCCCGAATTGCCCGCGCCTGCGCGCGGCAATGCGGGCGTTCTCGCCCTTGGGATCGATACAGATGACGGCGAAGGGGTATTCGAGCAGGTTGGGGATGATGGTGCCGACACCCTTGCCGGTGCGGTTGGGCGCGATCGTCAGCAGGTGGGCGGGGCCGGCATAGCGCAGCAGCTTTCCCGACCTGGTGTCGCGGCCGATCAGCAGGCCAGCATCACCGGTCAGGTTGCGTGTCTCGGCGTCGGTGGCAAAACGGGCCGAGCCGTGGGTGTCGTCGGCACTGGCACCACCATAATGGAGGATCAGGGGCTGGAAGAGCGCGCGCAGCGGTACGAGCAGGATTGCGAGCAGGACCAGCACCGATATGACGCCGTGGAGGATCGGATAGCGGTAGAGGCCGAAATACCAGACCAGCCCGTCCGAGACGAGGATGAGGACGGTCGCGACGGCGATCGTGAGGACCAGTACGCCGAGCAGATGGCGGGCGAAGCGGAAGGGGGCAAAGACGAGGCCCTGGACCGCCCAGACCGGGTTCTGGCGAGCAATACGGACAAGGTTGCGTGACGCCCGCCTCAGCTGGCGGAACCAGCCGATCATGAGGCAGCCTGAAACAGGGTGATGCTGACGATGCCGGCCAGGGCGGCGATTTCCGCCTCGATCCCCGTGACCTCCTCCATGCGGTCGCCAGGCCAGTCGCGCGATACGCTGACCCCGCCGTCGTTGGTCTCAAGCTCGATGAGGCGGGTCTGCGGCTGCAGGTCGAGCAAACGCACCAGCCTGTCGTGCAGATCGGGCGTGATGTGGCGGCTACCCGGGCCGACCATCAGGAGCTGCCACGAACGCACATCGGTCCCAGTCATATGGTCCTCCATCGCAAGTCTGCCCGCAAGAGCAGTTTCCGCTTCCAGTTGTGCTTCGCTCAGCTCTCCGGCGTCAGCGCAACACGCGCGGACGCGAGCGCCGCCTCGCCGGTCTTGCGCGCGGTCTTCGGGGCGCCTTCGACCCCCTTTGCGAGTTCGTCGCCGGGTTTGCGGCCAAGACCGATCCCCTTCGCCATATCCCGGCGGACTTCCGAATAGCTTTCCGCCACCATCGGATAATCGGCCTTGAGATTGTAGCGTGCGCGATAGTCCTCCGGCGTCAACCCGTGACCCGTCAGGTGGCGGCGCAGCGTCCTGTAGGGCTTGCCGTCGATCATCGAGATGATGTGGTTCTTCGACGCCAGCGACTTACGGACCGAGACAGCAGGTGTGTACCCGGGCGTGGGTACTCCTGGTGTGGACATCTCATCAGCGCCGGCAAGCTTCGACACAGCCGCATGCATCGAGGCGAGGAATGCAGGCACGTCATCGGCGGTGGTGCGGGTATTGAGGTTACCGAGCCAGGCGATGGTCAGTTTGGTCGCCAACGTTACCGTGTCGAGATCGTCACTCATATTGCCTCCTGAAGGACGTGTGAAGGATTGTATTGCCGGATGTGCTTTTGGCCGTCAGATACGACGATCACCTGTATGACGGCTCCGCCTTTCTTATTTTGCGTTATCCACGCCGTGCCGGCATAGAGCGACGATAGTTGCATCTTTACGTCCGACTTCTGTCGGAAAGCATGGATCGGTATATGGACGATAGACAGGACGAGGACGACCGCTTGGCGGCGTTGAGGGGGTATGGTGTCCTTGACACGCCCAACGAGGTGCAGTTCGACGCGATCGTGCGCGATGCATGCAAAATACTTGGCACGCCGATCGCGCTTATTTCGCTGATCGATGAGCACCGGCAATGGTTCAAGGCGAAGGTCGGTCTGGCACCTGCGGAGACGCCGCGCTCGATCTCGTTCTGCACGCACGCGATCCATGGCAACGATACGATGATCGTGAACGATGCGACGCAGGACGATCGCTTTTCGACGAACCCGCTTGTCACCGGTGACGTCGGCATCCGCTTCTACGCCGGCGCGGCGCTGAAGACCGAAGATGGCAGGCGGATCGGCACGCTGTGCGTCATCGATACCAAGGCGCATCCTGATGGTATGGCCGAACGGGACCGGGTAGCCCTGGAGAGTCTCGCGCGCCGGACCATGCAGGCGCTTGAGCTGCGCCGCACGATACAGGCTGGAGAATAGCGCCACCGGGATCACGGCATCGTCTCCTTTGCTTCCGCGTCGAACGCCCGCTTGCCGCGTCGCTTCCATAGCGCGATCGTGTCGCTTGCGTCCTCGCTCCGTGCCTTGCCGACCAGCTCCAGCAACGCCCCGTAGATGGTCGCACGATCGTCGTCGGTAAGGTCGACCAGTCCGGCCTTTTGCACGAGGCCGCCGAGTTCGATCAGGTGCCGTGTGCGCTCGCGGCGTTGCACGACCCAATCTCTCGTATCAGTCCGACGCCGGGCCGCCTCCAGACGCTGAATCAGCGCCCGGTTGCGGGTTTCCGCCAGCGCCATCGCCACCAGCAGCACGCCCACCTTTTCGCCCACGCCGCTGAAAGAAGGCAGCGCCCTTCGCGCGCCAGGCCTCCCTCATTTTCGCATCTCCGGAAGCGACTGCATCGAGCAGCACGCCGGCCAGCATTTCCATGTCGAGCCTATCGGCGCCGGTAGTGGTCACCAGTGTCCCAAGCTGCTCGACCCGTCGGACTTTGAGGGCGCGGGCCTTGTCCTCCAGCGCCCGCAGTTCGGCATCATAGTCGCGAACCTTCCGCATAGATCCTCCCAGACGATACCTGGGGTCATGATGTCCCTGCGTGTGGATGCCGACAAGACGTAAATGGTAACGTGTTCAGCTGCCCGGATTTTCTCAAGGCATCCGGTTGATGCGAGCACCATTGTATGAGGATGATATGACTCCATTACCCATCGCAATTGGCTCCAATATGTGAGTGAAAGGTTTGGAAGATTGTCGCAGGTATAAGGTGGTCAGATTTCCTGATCGTTGCCAGCATCGCGAATCTTGTGGGATGAAACGAAACCTGGCTCGAGCGCGTAGCCTGATGATCTCGCTGGGTAACATCAAGCACCCAAGTCATTGAAATCGAACAAGTCAGTCAGGAGATGCGAAGCAGATCGTGAGTGCGCGCTTATACGTCGTTGCCGACGTGCGCTCAGAAGGGTAGAAGATGCAGCGTCATGGCGATCTACCATTTCAGCGCCAAGGTCATCAGTCGCGCCAATGGCTCGAGCGCGGTTGCGTCGGCCGCCTATCGCTCCGGATCGGAGCTGTTCGATGAGCGGCTACAGCGGCATCACGACTTCTCGAATAAAGCGGATGTCATTCACTCGGAAGTGCTGTTGCCGGAAGGCGCGCCGGACCGGTTGGCGGATCGCACGACGCTGTGGAACGAGGTTGAGGAAGGCGAGAAGCGCAAGGACGCGCAGCTGGCGCGCGAGATCGAGTTCTCGATCCCGCGTGAGATGAACCGCGAGGAGGGCATCCGGCTCGCTCGCGACTTCGTCCGACGCGAGTTCGTCGACCGTGGCATGGTTGCCGACCTGAACGTGCATTGGGATCGCGCGGAGGACGGCAGTCCGAAGCCGCACGCGCATGTCATGCTGGCGATGCGAGATGTCGGTCCCGATGGTTTTGGCAAGAAGCAGCGTGACTGGAACGGCACGGAGCTGTTGCAGCACTGGCGCGAGGCGTGGAGCGCACACGTCAACGAGCGGCTGACCGAACTGGGGATCGATGCGCGGATAGATCATCGCTCCTATGCCGATCAGGGCATTGCGCTGGAGCCGCAGCACAAGATCGGACCTGCCGCATCCAGGCGCCCGGGCCAGGGGCTGGAGGCGGAGCGGATCGAGGATCATGCCCGCATCGCGCGGGAGAACGGCGAGAAGATCATTGCTGATCCGACCGTGGCGCTGGACGCGATCACGCGCACGCAGGCGACGTTCACGAAGCGCGACCTGGCCGTGTTCGCGTTCCGACATTCGGATGGCAAGGAACAGTACGACCGGGTCATGGCGGCGACGAAGGCGTCGCCCGAGCTGGTAGCGTTGGGCCGGGACGGGCGTGGTGATGAGCGGTTCACGAGCCGCGAGATGATTTCGACCGAGGCGCGGCTGGAGCAGGCGGCCGAGCGGCTGGCGGGAATGCGGGATCACTTTACGGGCGCAGGGCATGTCGTCCGTGCGCTGGACGCGGCCGGCGCGCGCGGGCTCGTCCTGTCGGAGGAGCAGCGTGATGCGCTTGGGCGGATCACCGGCCGCGATGGCCTTGCGTCCGTCATCGGCTATGCCGGCACCGGCAAGTCGGCGATGCTGGGGGTCGCGCGCGAGGCGTGGGAGGATGCCGGGTACACGGTGCGGGGCGCGGCGCTGTCGGGGATCGCGGCGGAGAACCTGGAGGGCGGTTCGGGGATCACGTCGCGCACGATCGCCAGCCTCGAACATGCCTGGGCGCGGGATCGTGAGCAGCTCGGGCCGAAAGACGTGCTTGTCGTCGACGAGGCGGGGATGATCGGCACGCGGCAGATGGAGCGTGTGCTGTCCGCAGCCGAGCAGGCAGGCGCCAAGGTGGTGCTGGTGGGCGATCCTGAGCAGTTGCAGGCGATCGAGGCGGGGGCAGCCTTTCGTGCGCTATCCGAGCGCCACGGCGCGGCCGAGATCACCGAGATCCGCCGGCAGCGCACGGACTGGCAGCGCGATGCGACGCGCTGGCTGGCTACGGGTCGCACGCCGCAAGCGATCGAGGCCTATCGTAACCGGGGCATGGTGGTGCCCGCGGACACGCGCGAGGCGGCGCGGGCGGGGTTGGTGGAGGGTTGGGATCGCCAACGCCAGGCCGAACCGGGAGCGACCCGCATCATCCTGACCCACACCAACGCCGAGGTGCGCTCGCTCAACGAGGAGGCGCGCGAACGGCTGCGGGCGTCGGGCGACCTTGGGCAGGACGTGACCGTGCAGGCGGATCGGGGGACGCGGCAGTTCGCGTCGGGTGACCGGATTATGTTCCTGCGCAACGAGCGCTCGATGGGGGTAAAGAACGGGACGCTCGGCACGGTCGAACAGGTGTCGGCCGACCGGATGGACGTGCGACTCGATGACGGGCGCGAGGTCGGGTTCGACGTGAAGGATTATGCGGCGGTCGATCATGGCTATGCCGCCACCATCCACAAGAGCCAGGGCGTGACAGTCGACGCCACGCATGTACTGGCGACGCCGGGTATGGACCGGCACGCCGCCTATGTCGCCTTGTCACGGCACCGGGACGGCGTGCAGCTCCACTATGGCCGCGACGACTTCGCGTCCGACGCGAAGCTCGCTGCGGTGCTGTCGCGCGACCGGGTCAAGGACATGGCGGCTGACTATGCGGCCGAACCGGAAGAGGCGGCTCGTGCTTTCGCGGACAGACGCGAGATTCGCTTGCCGGAACGGGTGCGCGAGATCGTGCGGGCGGTTGAGACGAAGGCCAGGGGTATGTTTGCGGGGTTCCGGCCGAAGGTGCCGGAAGCCGGGCCGCGCGACTACCTACCCGAAAGCACGAACTTACCCGATCAGGAGGTGGCGATCCGACGCTATGCGCGTGCCGCGGTCGAGGCGGCGGAGATGCAGCGCAAGGGACTGCCGGTTCTGCCGCACCAGATGACCGCGATGGATCGTGCCGGCGAGGCACTCGACAGGGTGCGCGACCAGGGCACGCGCGATCTCGTCTCCGCCTTCCAGCGTGATCCGACGCTGGTGCACGACGCCGCGGCCGGGCACACTCGTGGTGCTGTCCGGGCAATGGCCGAAGAGGCACGTGTCCGCGTCGACCCGGCCTTGCGTGCTGGCCGGTTCATGGAGCGCTGGCGGGCGCTGGAGGCGGAGAACGGAGCCGGCAGCAGCCGGACCGCGGCGCAGGTGGAGATGATCGACGGGCTGCGCCATGATCCGGCATTGCGCGGCGAACTGGAACGCAATGCACCCGAACTGGGGCTGGATCGCGACCGGCAGCAGGTGGCCGAGCAGATGCGGCAACGCCAGATCGAGATGCAGCGTGCACGCGAGCGCGATCAGGATCGCGGGTTCAGCCGGTGATGCGCAATGCGCTGGGGATAGCCGCACGGAAAACAGGGGTGGCGGCGATACTCCGGCACGGGATGCTGTCAGCGATCGTGGTTGCGGCGGGGCTGGCCTCCGCCGGGCTGTTCCTGTTCACATTATCGAGGCTGATCGAACTTTTGCAGGGATAGGGACCGACGGATGGCGGCAGACGGCGAGGACGAGGACGAGGCGGCACGGGCGTTCGAAGATCTTCGTGGCGAGGTAACGTTGCTGCGCCGGGCGGTAGAGCGATTGACGGCCGAGCGCGCCGGGGACACCGGCGCCCCGGATTATTCCGAAACGCTGGGCGTCATCGCCGCTAATATCACCGCGACCGCGCAGCGCGTCGATGCGCTGGGGGAAAGTCCGGCGTTGGTGCTCACGCCCCACGAACTGAACCGGCAGATCGTCGAAGTGGGGATCGCGGGGCGGAGCGAGGATCGCCGGGCCATCGCCGCTGCCCGGCAGGTGATCGAGGACGTCGCCACAAAGCTGGGTCGTCAGCTGAACTCGCATGTCGTGGCGGAGGATCAGCGGCGCCGGTTACGGCAGGTCGGACTCACCGCGATTGCAGCCGGGGTCGTAGCCGGCATGGTGCTCTGGGCGGTCCTCGCAGGGCCGATCGCGCGCTTAATGCCAGCGAGCTGGCTGCTGCCGGAGCGGATGGCGGCACGGTCCCTGCGCATGCCGATGTGGGAGGGCGGACAGCGCCTGATGCAGGCAGGGGACGCACAGGCGTTCGCCGGCGTGCTGGCGGGCAACCGGCTGGCGGTCGCTAATCGTGAGACGCTGGCAGTTTGCCGCAAACAGGCGACCAGGGCGAAGAAGGCGGTGCGGTGTGCGATCGAGGTGAGTGCGGGCGAGCGAGATGGACGGTGAGACCGGGATGACACGCGAGGCGCTGGAGGTCCTGATCGACCAGGATGCTCGGGTGCCGGGATGCTGACGACGCCGCCCCCGACCGGCGAGGAAGGGGATTGGCTGTACGGCAGCGCTAGGTTCCACCGAACCCGACCAGCATGGTTGGATAGCGCCGTTTCCCTCCGCGCATGTATGGGTGCCACGGGCGCTGGTGTTCTGGCGGATGTAATGAGCGTCAGATCGTTCTGAGCCCAGGTAGCAACGATCCGGCTCTTGATGCTCAGACCGCTTCTTCATTTGGAGGGGGGCGGACGACCGCAGGGAACGGACGTTTGATACAGTGCCGCGAGGTCACCCAACGTTACGACGTGGAGGGCATCGTCGGTCCCGAGAACGTACTGATCCGTCGCCGAGCTGCCGACACTGCGGCCAACGATCTCCGTGTGGTCCTTGAGGCGATACCGACCGCACAACGATTTGCTCGACTTGACTGTTGCGCGAAGGTCCGCCGCATCAGTTCGTCCGGCTTTGTCTGCGGGTAATCCGACGAGAAGCAGCGCACTGCCGCTCGTCACTGTCAATGCAAGAGCACCAGCGGACGCCAGGAGCGACGCTCGAAAGCCGCCGCTTTTACCAAGCGCGACCAGCGTCGCCGGTGGGGCGCCGCGATCGTTGATGCCCAGCCTAGGTGCCACTTTCTCGAGCCAGTTCGAACCGAGCCAGATCGTCGCGACATACCCGGCGATGCAGACCGTGAGGATCACGAGCAACCATAGGACATGCTGGTTGAGACCGAGAAAGCCCGAGACAATGGAATCCTGCGCGCTCGTCGGCACCACATTTGGATCAAGTCCGAACGATCCAAAATACGCGTCGCGGTAGGAATGATCGTAGAAAATGCAGATGCCGACCAGCAGACTGAGGAGCGTTGCTACATTAAGGGTCGACAGAAACGTCATTACGCCCGAGCCGAATGCAGGTGGGGTGGATGCAGGTGGGGCTAGGTCGGGACGTGGCTCAACCCAAGTGCTATCCCCATCACTGGATATCACGTCTTGCGGTGTATGCGGGTCTGGCATCGAACCTCCTTAGGCAAGGGCAATCTTCAACGGCCAGTCCGGTTAAGAATGTCGGCGGGTTCGTCCTAAACGACGCAATTAGAGGCAATCTAGATCGCTGGCAGATCTACCTTCAGTCTCGACCAGCCAAAAGTTTGATGGACAAGTTCTGACATTGTGACATCGGCGGCATAGCTGACGGTGTCACAACCGCTTGAGACTGTTGAAAAGGCCTACGTGGGATCGGCGTAGCGGATGGCTGGTAACGGCGGACACCGGAGGATGCGTCGCTTAGTCGACATGTTCGTGGACGAGCTGAACTTCGCGAGTTTGAGCGGTGGTCTCATAGGTCAATCGCCACCGACGCCTTCCTTACTCATCTGCTTCTCGTCGCGGCGCAGGGTCAGGACCTCGACGCCGTCGTGGGTGACCGCGACGGTGTGTTCGAATTGCGCGGAGAGCTTGCCGTCGTCGGTCACCACCGTCCAGCCGTCGTCGCGGGTCGAGACCTTGCGGCTGCCCTGGTTGACCATCGGCTCGATCGTGAAGGTCATGCCCTCGCGCAGCCGCACGCCCGCGCCGCGCCGGCCGAAATTGAGCACCTGCGGCTCCTCGTGCATATCGCGGCCGATGCCGTGGCCACAGAACTCGCGCACCACCGAATAGCCGTTCTGGCGGGCGTAGCGCTCGATCGCGAAGCCGATGTCGCCGACATGCGCGCCAGGGCGGACCTGTCGAATCCCTTCCCACATCGCCTCCTGTGCGACGCGGACCAGCCGCTTCGCCGCGGCGGGGGCGTCGCCGACCAGATAGGTCTTGCTGGAATCGGCGATGAAGCCGTTCTTCTCCAGCGTGATGTCGAGGTTGATGATGTCGCCGTCGCGAACGATCTCGTCGGCGTCGGGGATGCCGTGGCAGACGACCTGGTTGATCGAGCAGTTGAGCACGAAGCGAAAGCCGTATTGGCCCTTGCTCGCCGGCCGCGCGGCAAGGTCGACGGTGATGAAGCGTTCGACCATGTCGTTGATCTGCAAGGTCGACATGCCGGCGAGATCCTGCGCGTCGAGCATCTCGAAGACCGAGGCGAGCAACCGGCCGGCAATGCGCATCAGCGCCAGTTCGTCGGGAGTCTTGACCATCAGGCGGCCGCCTTCTCGTGCGTCGACAGATGCGTGGCGACGATATCGTTGAACGACAACGTCGAATTGGCCTCGGCGAGCATGCCGATCTTCATCCAGAATTCGGCCTGCGCATTGATCGAACGGCACATCATCGTACTGGCGCGGCGCGCCTGCGCGTGCAGATCGTCATCGATCTTGACGATACCCATCTTTCCTAAATCCTCCAGGCTATACGGTTCGTATATGGACCGTATAGCGACCGGTCAATGCCGCTTGGTGCGTAACGGATAGTGGCGGACCGAAATGGTCATGGCCGGGACCGAGATTTGATCGTTTTAGGGGAATGATCCTGCCACGTCATGATCGTATTGGGCCAAGTTGTCATAGGACTTAATGCTTACGGTGGTGTTAAGCATGACGAAGCTATCATCGATATGTCACGCAATCA